>ERZ772827.240-NODE-240-length-31082-cov-5.563993_pt1 | contig 31082 bp, 38 predicted proteins | sample MGYA00580850_ERZ772827 | MGnify/ENA primary metagenome ERZ772827 (study PRJEB29015, sample SAMEA2737950) | human oral metagenome | biome: human oral; feature: human-associated habitat; material: dental | place: China | collected 2145 ... | reverse complement strand
AGATCTGCGCGAGGAAGATTTGCGGACGGGGGTTCAAATCCCCCCAGCTCCACCATTTACCCAAGGCCAACCGTTCTCGGTTGGCCTTTTTTCTTGCCTGTTCCCCGCGTGTTGGCGCGTGTTCACCGTGTGATCTTGCGGACACGATGACCGCACCCACGCCGCCCTCCGAGCCTCAGGGCCTCTCTGTTCTCTGTTTTTCTCTACGCTCCGTGGAGGGCTCCCCGGACCGCTCCCCGCTGATTCAACGGCTTAGAGGCGTCGGTTGGGATCGGCAACTGGTCCGCGACGGCGACCGGCACGACGTTGGGCAACAAAAAAGCCGCCCGTCGGCGGCTCTGGTGCAACGTGGCGGTCAGCGGATCGTGTCCAGCCCCCGGGCTTGATCGGGCCAGCCATAAGGCCACGGGCGACCCAGAAGCCGCTCGACCGGCAGGTCTGGCATGTTGACCAGGCGCTCCAACACCTCCGGCGCCAACAAGATCAGCCGCATCAGTCGGTGGACCTGGGATGTGTCCAGCCCCTCCGCCTTCGCAATGTCGGCCACCGACGCCACGCGCTGTTCGGCGAGCAGGCGCTGCCAGTGGTGCGCCAGCCCGAGCGAACGCAGCAAGGCCGTGTCCGTGGGGACCGCGTGCGCTGGCTCGGCCCACGACGAGTGAGCCTCCACCGCCTTCGCCGAGCCTGGCGGCGTGATCACCGCGCGCTTGAGGCCGCGAGGCACCAGCCGCCACGGCACGAAGGTTTCCAACTTCACGCCGCCTGCCGGCGCGGGCAGTTTCCGGGTAACCGGCGCACCCTCGAAGCGCCCCCGGTGTTTCGTGCTCAAGAATCCTCCTCGAAGCGGGCCACGACCTGGCGTTGTGCCTGCCAGTCCACTGGCAGCGGATGACGTTGAAACCACATCAGCGTCATGCGACGGGGCTGTCGGCCAGCCAGCAGCAACTCGATGATGTCGGGGGCAAGCAGCGTCAGCCGCAGCAGTTCGTTGACGGTGGAGTGGTGCAGCCCTTCCGCCCGCGCGATGTCTGATCCGCTGGTCATCACGCCGCTGTCTAGCAGTCGCTGCCAGTGGAACGCCCGTGCAATCCCCTCGATCAAGGTGCTGTCGTGGGTTTCGCGCGCCTCGGGCGGGGCCTGCACCAGCCGCTGCACGCCGCGCCGCCGCAGCGTCAATGGCACGAAGGTCTCCTGCAGGTCGCCCTTCACCCCTCCACCTCCAGCAACTCGGCGCCCACGCTGCCTGGCGCGAACTCGCCGATCAAAGCGTCCCAGCCAAGCTCACGCCACTTGACCTTCACACCCTGCAACTCGTCGGTGTGGATCAGGTCGATGCGCTCGATCATCAGGTTGGCGATGCGATGCTTCTCTGCAGGGAACAGTTGGTCCCACACGTCGTTGAGCCTTCCCATCGCAAGTACCGTCGTCGCCTCGTCGATGGGCGAGCCGCTTCGCTGAATCTGCCGCACCACCGCAGCCACTGACTCTGGACTGGTCAGCGCGGTGCGGATCTGCGCCACCACCGCTGCCTCGATCTCGGCCGCTGGGAGCCGCTCGTAGCTCTTGCCCGGCGCGCCGAAACGGCTCTCGGACTTCGACACGTAGTACTGGTACTTGCGTCCGTTCTTGCGCGAGTACGTTGGATACATCCGCTCGCCGGAGGGCGCGTACAGCAGGCCGCGCAACAAGGCGTCGTTGCGGGAGCGGATCTTGGTCTCCACCGACCGCGCGTGGCTGTCCCGGGCCAGCACGGCGTGCACCTGATCCCACAGGGCCTGGTCGATGACCGGCGGATGCACGCCGGGGTACCAGGTGCCGTTGTTCGATAGCTCGCCCAGGTAGATCCGGTTGCGCAGCACCTTGTGGATGTACTTCTTGTCGATGCGCGTGCCGGTGCGCGCCCGCCCGTCCTGCGTAGTCCAAGCCTTCGTTGTGATGCCCTCTGCGGTTAGACGCGCCGCGATCTGGGTGGGCGAGCCGATGGTCAGCATTTCTTGGAAGATGCGCCGCACGACAGCAGCTTCCGTCTCGTTGACCACCAACTGGCGTTCGACGACGTCGTACCCGATGGTCGGCACGCCGCCCATCCACAGACCCTTCTTCTTGGCAGCGGCGATCTTGTCGCGGATTCGCTCGCCGGTGACCTCGCGCTCGAACTGGGCGAAGGACAGCAGGATGTTGAGCGTCAGCCGCCCCATCGAGGATGTGGTGTTGAACTGCTGGGTCACCGACACGAACGACACGCTGTGTCGCTCGAACACCTCGACCATCTTGGAAAAGTCCGCGAGGCTGCGCGTGAGCCGGTCGATCTTGTAGACGACCACGATGTCGATGCGTCGGGCTTGGATGTCGGCCAGCAGGCGCTTCAGAGCCGGGCGTTCCGTGTTGCCGCCGGAGTAGCCGGGGTCGTCGTAGTCGTCGGCCACTGGAATCCAGCCCTCGGCTCGCTGGCTGGCGATGAAGGCGTGGCCGGCCTCCTTTTGCGCATCGATGGAGTTGAACTCCTGGTCCAGGCGCTCGTCGGACGACACCCGGCAGTACACGGCGCAGCGCTTGCGCGCCTTGGGAGACGCGATCTCGACCATCAGGCGCCTCCCTTCAGGCCGAAGAACAGGGGCCCGCTCCAGTGCTGGCCGGTGATGTGGCGTGCCACGGCCGTCAGGCTCTTGAAGCGGTGGCCCTCGTACTCGAAGTGGCCGTCGGCGTTGACGGTAACCCGGTGCTCGCGCTCGCCCCACTCGCGCAGCAACACCGTGCCGGGTGCAAAGCTGAACGTGCGCGGCTTGGCCCGCAGCTTGATTTTCGAGTGCTTGGCGCCGATGGCTTCCAGGCGCTCACGCGTCTGCGGGGCCAGCCCTCCATGGATCGCCTCCTGCAGCTTGTAGGCGACGCGGGACTCGACGTGCGTGCGATTCGGATGGTCGGGCCGGCGCTCGAAGTACCGATCCCACAGGACCCACAGCTCGGCCATCGGGAGATGACCCAGGTCGGCGATCTGCGCCGCGATGGGCGCTGACTTCTCGTTCATGACAACTGCTCCAGTGGATAGGGGGTTGCATGAACGCGCTGGTCGGGCAGGAAGCCAAGGCCAACCCGACTCTCTGCTGGAAGGTCGGCAGTCGTACTGCGGATGATGGCTGCCGCAAGGATGGCGGTGATCTCAGCGGCGCGGGCGGCGGGCTGCATCTCCGCGGGAGATGGAAGTTCGGGGTTGTTCATGACGGGGCGAGGGAGTCGAAACCGTCACAGATGGTCCGCGAGGAGGTCCGAAGCGGATGGCAACGCAGGGCAAACTTGCGAAATTCGTTTCGCAAGAATAGAATGACAGTTTTAGGAGTGCAGCCAATGCTCGAACGTCTGTCCCATCGCCTCATCGGCTATCGCGTCAAAGCTGCACGCGAGGCTGCTGGCTGGAACCAGGACCGGCTGGCCGAGCTGCTGGGCCTGAACGACCGCCAGAGCGTCTCTGACCTGGAGAACGGCAAGCGTCGGCTGTTGCCTGATGAGCTTGTGGTGCTGTCCGACGCGCTCGACCGCGACGTCGAGTTCTTCCTCGATCCGTTCGTCGTCGCGGGCGAAGCGCAGTTCTCGTGGCGGGCGGAGCCGCAACTGCAACAAGAGCAGCTAGACGAGTTCGAGCTGCGCGCGGGGCAGTGGATTGGCTTGCTGCGCTGGCTGCGTGAGCAGGAGCAGGGGCGTACCAGCCCGCTCAAGCACAGCCTGCGGCTGACGATGCAGTCTTCGTTCGAGGAGGCCATTGCGTGCGCCGAGGATCTGGTCGAGGCGTTGAAGCTGGGTAAGGTCCCGGCTGAGCGCCTGATCGACAGCGTCGAGAAGGAGCTCGACATCCCGGTGCTCTTTGTCGACACCTTGTCGAATGACGACCGGGAGGCGATCTCTGGCGCGACCTGCCACCTGCAGGACTTGGGCGTCATCCTGATCAACCGCCACGAGCCTGAAGCGCGGCGCTTCTACGATCTCGCGCATGAGCTGTTCCACGCGTTGACGTGGGACGCGATGAAGCCTGAGCACCGCGAGTCCAACTCGTTCGAGGAGCGCGGACGCACGCGCCGAATCGAGCAGTTGGCAAACAACTTCGCCGCCGCGCTGCTGATGCCCACCGTGTCGCTGGAGCAGCTTATCGACAAGCGCCGCATCGGAGACGTGGACCATCTGGCCGACGTTGCTGCTGAGCTTCGCGTCGCGCCCACCGCTCTGGCGTGGCGACTGTTCAACATGCGCTGGATCGATCAGGCCGCGTGTGAGGCGCTGCGTCGCGAGCGCCAGCGTGCGTCTGTCGCAGGCACTCCGAAACGCTTCTCGCCCGCCTTCGTCGGCATGCTTCACCGTGCCATCGATCATGGTCGCCTGTCCGCGCGGAAGGCCGCCAAGGCGGTGGGCATGAGCTTGCCGCAGCTGGGCGACCTGTTCGCCGAGCACTCGATGACTGCGCCCTATGAGCTTTGAAGGGCGCGTCCAGAATGCCGCAGGTCGCCGCTCCTATCGCCCGAGTTCGTGTCTTCGTCGATACCAACGTCATCCTGGAAGCCTTTCGCATCGGTTGCTGGTCGGCGCTGACTTCGACCTTCTCCGTTGAAACCGTCGAGAAGTGCGTCGAGGAAGCGCTGACGGGTGATCCGGCCGATCCGCGTCGCGTCGCGGTGGATCGAGACGTTCTGGTGGAAGGCTTGACTGCAAGGCACGCCGTCGACAAGCGGACGCTCGCCCGTTTCGCGCTGGCTCATCCAGCGAGTGCTGGCCTAGACGATGGCGAGCTTCATCTTCTGGCTTGGCTTCACGGCCAGGGGCTGGCCGCGACCGCCAAGCTGCTGTTGTCGACGGCCGACAAGGCGGCAATCGTCGCTGCCGGTCGTCTCGACTGGCTCGACCTGGTCACCTCGCTAGAGCAACTCGCCCAGCAAGCCGGCGTCGCCCGAATGCAGCTCGACCAGATGGCACGCCACTACCGACAGCAATGGCTCGATGAGATCAAAGTGAAGGTCCGCCTCGGGATCATCCCCTGAGGGCACCCTTGAAGGAACAGAACGAACGAATGGCCCAGGCAAACAAGAACACTGCCTCATTCCACCGGTTTGTTGAGACTGCATCCCTTGGCGCCCTCCGGACGCTGTGCAGCAGCGTCAGCGAGCTTGCCAACCAGGCCTGGGTGACCTCGACACTGGCGCAGCTGGTCGACGGCGTCGATGCGCAGACCTCGCAAGCGCACGTCGCGAGTTGTCGGCCGGCTGCCGCAATCTACCCACAGAGGCTCAAGCTAGGCTCGAAGGGGACGCCCGACGGGTCATCGCACTGGCCGAAGGAAAGGGGCCAACGGCGATCAGAGTCGCCGAGCGTGACCTGTTCAAATTCGACGACGCGGAAGGTCGTCTTCGAGCCGGGTTCGACGAGCAGACCGATGACCTCGGCCGTGCAACGTTCCTGCTCGTTCGGGCGCCCGATCTGTTCGAGGAGGCTGAGCGATTCCATTACGCCGAGCACTACCGAAACTTCGGCAAGCTCTACGAAGCCTTCGAGGTCGACTGTGACCACTTGGCAGACTTCGAATGGAACGAGACCAGCAAGGCCGCCTTCGAAAGCAAGATCAAGGCGCAGCTACAGATCTCCGGACCTTGCCTGATCCAGTACTTCCAGGTCGGGCCGACCGCTGAAGACGGCAGCTCTGGTTCCTTGCACATGTTCCTGATCCGACACGCCGGGGCCACGAATAGCGTGCAGAACACATTGCCGGATCTGTCGCTGCAGCCGATCCACTACAAGCCGCCTGTCGAAGCCACGCTGCTTTTCCAACCGGATGAGAAGCGCATCGAGGTCTTCGCGCAAGAATCGGCCGAACGGCCGCTTATCGCGGCCGCGTTCGCTGAGGTCGCGACCGGATCAGACCTGTCGGATCGACCGATGTCGCTGCGGCAGTACAACCTGGAGCGCTTCTACCGCTCTCTGCACTTGTCATTGGCGCAGGTCGAGAGCCTCGGCATCCTTGATGTGCGTGTCGTCGAAGCGGAGGCCCGACCGCAGAACCTCAAGCGCCGCGTGGTGGTCAAGGTCGACAAGGACGACGACATCGAGACCGCCGCGCACGCCATGCTCGGCGATAACAACATCTTCAGGCGGGCGGCTTTGATCAGCCGGGTGGTGATCAACATGCGGTTCCAGCGAGAGGGCAAGGAAGTGAATCTTCCGATCACGCTGAGTTCGCCCAACCGCTGCAATCTAGCAAGTCGCCAGGACCCGCGCGACCGTGAACTGGGCTACGCGGTGCTGGAAGCATTCGGCATCGTCCGATCGGTCGCACCGCTGGATGCCGCCAATGAGGGCCGACAGTTCGGCGCAATGCTGCGCTTGTACGAATCTGATGATGCCGACGTCACCCGTGCCGAGCTTGCCGGTTGGGGCGCAGACGTCGATGTTCTGCGCGCGGGCGGATTCCTCGTCCCCAAATCTCGTGCCTCCTCCGTGACGCGTCTGCGCGATGACGGGACCGCGTTCCAGGCGCAACTCCGATCAATTGATGGTTGGCTCGTGTACGACGATCCGGATACCGGTCACTTGAACACGGTCGATCCCGCCGAGGTGGAGCGTTTCGACATCAAGCGCGACTGGTTGACTGAGCGGATCGTCAAAGGGCTTCGCGGTGCGATGCGCATGGGACGAACGCCACGGTCGGCCGGCCCCGTGGTCAAGTTGGGCACGCTGGTGAACGGCAACGAGGAAGTGCCGGTTCATCTGGCACGTCGGCTTGATCGGATGGATGCCATCGCCGCGGTGGACAGTAGTCTGCGTGGCGACGGCCAGGCCGGCTGGGGCGTGGTGCTGACGGCCACTGAGACGTGTCCCGAATTCCTCGGCGCAAACGTCGTTTCGCAGATCGGAGACATCCTCGAATTGGGCGAGGAAGGAATCACCGTCGATCAGCCACGCTTGATGCAGATGCTGCGCGACGGGCGACAGCGCGCCGCCGCCGCGAACCTCCCTGATTTGCGCATCACATGTGACATCGTAGGCAAGGAGGCCGCGACGCTCATCATCCCGGGCAAGCCGCCATTCCCACTTGTAGGCGGCAAGCAGGTGATGGTGGCGGATCGCTTGCTGGAGGCAAACCGCGCCGGCAACCCGATCGTGACCGGAGGAGCCCTGTTCGAAGGGATGGCCAGCAAGTTTCCAGGCGCACTCTTCACTGGGGATACCTGGAAGCAGTACATCGGGCACCCGCCCGACAAATCGCGAGGTTGGATGCTGCTGGTCTGACTGCCGATCTTTCGTTTCGTCGAGACGGGCTGCCTCACTGGCAGCCCGTTTTGCTTCTGGCGCCGACCTACGGTTCACCTACAGAACACCGGCGGACGGCCTACAGATCGATTCGAAGAATGAGACGTGCCCTTTCACTACACAGGAGCACGTCTCGTGAATCACGGAGTCCCATCTGTTCAGAAGCGCCGCGCACCGGCGCGCTGGACGCAATCCGAGAGCGAAGTCCGCCTCGCCCTCAACGAGCATGAGCTCGCCGCCCGCTGGGGCCTGTCGGTCAAGACCCTGCGCCGCTGGCGTCAGGAGCAGCTCGGCCCGGTCTTCTGCAAGCTCGGTGCTCGCGTCACCTACCTGATCTCCGAAGTCGAAGCTTTCGAGCGGCGCGTCTCGCGTTACTCGACCTTCAATCGGGCGTACCAGTGAGGAGGCGGACATGAGCGATCTGACCCTCCTGCCCGCAGACATCGGCGCGATGTCGGTAGGCCAATTGGCTGCATTGCCGCCTGAGCAGAAGGCCGAACTTTCCCGCAACCTCGACGAAGCGCTCGACTGGCTCAAGAAGGCGCGTGCGAAGTTCGATGCGGCCCTCGACGCCGCCTACGGCGAACAGGCGCGCGGCGCGCGCCAGGAGGCCGGAAAGGACTTCGGCGTCATTCATCTGGCTGACGGTCCGCTGCGCGTCACCGTGGACCAGCCCAAGCGCGTGTCCTGGGACCAGGCGCAGCTCGCGGCCATCGCCAAGCGCATCGCGGCTTCTGGCGAGCGCATCGAGGACTACCTGGACGTCGAGTTCTCCGTCTCGGAGGCCCGTTTCAACAGCTGGCCGACCGCGCTGCGCGAGCAGTTCGAGGCCGCCCGCACTGTCAAACCCGGCAAGCCTTCGTTCCGGCTCGCCCTCGTCTCGGAGGACTGACCATGAGCATCGAACTGATCCCGTTCGACTTCGAGGGCCGACAGGTCCGAGTCGTCACCAACACGCAGGGCGAGCCGCTGTTCGTCGCGGCCGACGTTCTGGCGGTGCTGACGCTGGACCGCAAGACTCTCGAACGTCTCGATGACGACGAGAAGGGTGTGAATTCGATTCACACCCCTGGTGGCGCCCAGGAAATGACCGTCGTGAACGAGCTCGGCCTCTACAGCCTCGTGCTCGGTAGCCGTAAGCCGTAAGCCGTAAGCCGGAGGCCAAACGCTTCAAGCGGTGGGTCACGCACGATGTGCTGCCCGCGATCCGCAAGACCGGGGTCTACGCCGCTGCTGGCTCGCTTCCGGTGCTCCCCGCGCCGACGCAGGACCGTGTCTCATTGATCCTGCTGATCGGTGAAGCAGTCGCCAAGGTGCCCGGCGTCAAGGCCGGCATCGCGATGGCCGCGACGCTCACCTGCATCCAAGAGAACACCGGCCTCGCCGTCGAGACGCTACGCCGTGCGCTGCCGGCCGCCAACGAGCCGGTCTGCTCGCTCAACGCCACCCAGCTCGGCAAGCTGATCAACCGCTCGGCCAAGGCGACGAACCAGCTGCTGGCCAGCACCGGCCTGCAGTTCCGCAACGACCGCGACGAATGGGAGTTGACCGAGGCGGGAGAGGCCTGGGCTGAGGCCATGCCGTTCTCGCGCAACGGCCACAGCGGCTACCAGATCCTCTGGAACCCTGCCGTCGCCGAACTGCTGAAGGAGGTGGCGTGATGGCCCTTCCCATCATCACCGCCGATCAGCGGCTGCGCGAGAAGAAGGGCGTCAAGCTGGTGCTACTCGGCAAGAGTGGTATCGGCAAGACCACCCAGCTCAAGACCCTCCCCGAAGCCTCGACCTTGTTCGTTGATCTGGAGGCCGGCGACCTCGCGGTGAAGGACTGGCGCGGCGACTGCGTGCGGCCGACCACCTGGCCCGAGTTCCGCGACCTGGTCGTGTTCCTGGCTGGCCCGAACCCGGCGTTGCCGGCCGAGGCGCCGTTCTCGGATGCGCACTACCGGCACGTGTGCGAGCGCTATGGCGATCCGGTGCAACTGGCGAAGTACGACACCTACTTCGTCGACAGCATCACCGTGCTCGCGCGGCTCGCGCTGATCTGGGCCAAGACTCAGCCGCAAGCCATCTCGGACCGCACCGGCAAGCCCGACACGCGCGGCGCCTACGGCTTGCTCGGCACCGAGATGCTGACCGCGCTTACGCATCTTCAGCACGCGCGTGGCAAGCACGTCGCCTTCGTCGCCATCCTCGACGAGCGTGTCGACGACTTCAACCGCAAGGTGTTCGTCCCGCAGATCGAGGGCGCCAAGACGGCGGCCGAGCTGCAGGGGATCGTCGACGAGGTCGTGACGCTGGCCGAGATCAAGGCCGAGGACGGCAGCCCCTACCGCGCCTTCGTCACCCACACCCTGAATCCCTACGGCTACCCGGCCAAGGACCGCTCAGGCCAGCTCGACCAGCTGGAGCCGCCCGACCTGCGCGCGCTGATCGCCAAGTGCGCCGCCGCCACCCAACCCCCCATCTCCAAGGAGTAAGCCATGTCCGCATGGAACGATTTCAACGACGCCGAACAGCAGCAGCATTTCGACCTGATCCCGAAGGGCACAGTCGCCAAGGTGCGCATGACGATCAAGCCGGGTGGTCACGACGACGCCGCCCAGGGCTGGACCGGTGGCTACGCCACCCAGAGCTTCGAGACCGGATCGGTCTACCTGGCCTGCGAGTTCGTCGTCCTGGAGGGCGAGTACGCGCGGCGCAAGTTGTGGTCCAACATCGGCTTGCACAGCCCGAAGGGGCCGGCGTGGTCCAACATGGGGCGGACATTCCTCCGTGCCGCGCTCAACAGCGCGCGTAACGTTCGCCCGCAGGACAACTCGCCCCAGGCCGCGGCCGCCCGTCGAATTCAGGGCTTCCACGAGCTCGACGGCCTGGAGTTCGTCGCGCGCATTGACGTCGAGAAGGACGACCGCGGCGAACTTCGCAATGTCGTGAAGATGGCCGTCGAGCCCGACCAGCCTGACTACCCGCAGGCCATCGGTGCCGCGCCCGGCGCTGCCGTGCCCGCCGCGCAGCCGCGTGTCTCCGCACCGGCGCCGCAAGCCGCGCGTCCCGCCATCCCTGGCAAGCCCGCCTGGGCTCAGTGAGGGGGACGCGTGAAATGCTGGGTCTGCAAACGTCAGGCCCGGGGATTCGGCCACACCGACAACCGGCACTGTGTGGGCGATCCTCGGCGCTATCCCATCGACTGGGTCTTCTGCTCGCGTCGCTGCCAGGACGCGTTCCATGCGCTGTACGGCAACTGGCTGCGGGTACGGGAAGGACGCACCGACATCAAGGGGGTCGCCATGATCGATCCGTCTGATGTCGAGCTGGCCGCGATGAAGAAGTGCCTCAAGGCCTTCGGCGAAGCGGCGAACGAGATCGGCTTCACCAAGCCGCTGGGCGAATACTCCGAGGCCGAGGCGATGCAGGTGATCGACGCCATCGTCACCTGCTACACGGAAGCGATGGTCGAGCACCACGAGGCGAGCAAGTTCCCGCCTGTGCGCGGTATGCCGCCGACGGCCGATCCGCTGGCGAGCCCCTTCGCCGATATGGAGGACGACTTGCCTTGGGCGGTCGCCGAAGGAGGGAGGTCATGATCGATTTCAACTCCTCGGCCAGCCTGTCGGGTCAAGTCACCGCTCTCGTGGACGCGGCCATGCAGCGCGCCCGCGCTCGGCAGACACCGCGTGGCTACCTTGGCGGATCGCGCCTGGGCTTGGCGTGCGAGCGCGCGCTGCAGTACGAGTTCGCACGAGCCCCGGTTGATCCGGGACGTGATCCCGATGGGCGGCTGCTTCGCATCTTCGAACGCGGCCACGTCATTGAAGACAGCGCGGTGGCCTGGCTGCGCGACGCGGGCTTCGATCTGCGCACGCGCAACGCCAACGGCGAACAGTTTGGCTTCGTCGCCGTCGATGGACGGCTGCAAGGTCACGTTGACGGCGTGATCGTCGACGGTCCGGACCTGGGGCAGGGCTGCGGGTATCCGGCGCTCTGGGAGAACAAGTGCCTCGGCTCGAAGTCGTGGCGGGAGCTCGAGAAGAACCGCCTTGCCGTGGCCAAGCCGATCTACGCGGCCCAGGTCGCTGTCTGCCAAGCCTATCTCGAACTGCACGAGCACCCCGCGCTCTTCACCGCGATCAACGCCGACACGATGGAGATCTACGCGGAGCTGGTGCCCTTCGATGCCGCACTGGCGCAGCGCATGTCAGACCGCGCGGCCAAGGTGCTCTCGGCGACCGACGCCGGCGAGCTGCTTCCTCGCGGCTTCAGCGATTCCACGCACTTCGAGTGCCGGATGTGCGCGTGGCAGGACCGTTGCTGGAGGAGTCAAGCATGAGTACCAAGCCCGATGCCATCACGGCGGTCGAACCGATGATCGACGCCAAGCAAGCGGCCGCGTCGCTGCGGCTTCCGTACTACTGGTTCGCCGACCCGGCGATGCGCAGCAAGTACCGCATTCCGCACTACCTCCTGGGCGGGCTCGTTCGGTACCGGCTGTCTGAACTGTCTGCATGGGCAGCTCGCAGCACCGATGCGCAGAGCCGTGATGCTCTGCAATCGAGCGAAGTCGAGGGGAGCGAATGATCGACTTCAACGACATTGCTCCCGCCCCAGAGCGCAGCCTCGATGTCGAGCGCGATCAGATCCGCGCTGCGTTGTTGGCCCGGCTCGAATCGGTGCTGTTCACCCTGTTCCCTGCCGGCAAGAAGCGGCGAGGCAAGTTCCTGATCGGTGACGTGCTGGGCAGCCTTGGCGACAGCCTTGAGGTGGTGCTCGAAGGCGAGAAGGCCGGCTTGTGGACCGACCGTGCCACGGGCGACGGCGGTGACATCTTCGACGTGATCGCCGGGCATATCGGCACACACGTCCACGCCGACTTCCCGCGCGTGCTGGATGCTGCGGCTGATCTGATCGGTCGCGCTCGGACGGTCGCGCCGCGTCGGACCAAGAAGGATGCACCGGTCGATGACCTCGGCCCGGCCACCGCCAAGTGGAACTACCTCGACGCCGCTGGCCGACTGATCGCGGTGGTCTACCGCTACGACCCGCCCGGCCACAAGAAGGAGTTCCGCCCCTGGGACGCCCGTCGCCGCAAGATGGCCCCACCGGAGCCGCGCCCCCTCTACAACCAGCCGGGGCTGGCGACGGCGGCGCAGGCTGTGCTCGTCGAAGGCGAGAAGTGCGCTCAGGCCCTGATCGACGCTGGCATTGTGGCCACCACTGCCATGCACGGCGCCAACGCGCCCGTGGACAAGACCGACTGGTCGCCGCTCGCCGAAAAGGCGGTGCTTGTTTGGCCCGACCGCGACAAGCCGGGATGGGAGTACGCGGTGCAAGCGGCGCAGGCCATCCTGCACGCGGGCGCCAAGTCCTGCCACATCCTCTACCCACCCGAGGATGCAGCCGAGGGCTGGGACGCGGCCGACGCCATGTCCGAAGGCTTCGACGTGGCCGCCTTCCTCGCCCACGGCCCGCGCGTGCAGATGCACGATGTCGCGGACCCGGGCGAGCCGGTGATCGGCACCGATGAATCGGTGTGGGGCACCGAGGACGCGCTGGCGCTGGCCTTTACGCGGCGCTACCACCGGGACTGGCGCTATGTCGCAGCCTGGGGCCGGTGGCAGGTGTGGGATGGTCAGCGCTGGCGCACCGAGGACACGCTGGCCGCGACGGACCTGATCCGCGGCGTCTGCCGCCATGCCGCCGTGCAGGCGGACAACCCCAAGGTGGCTGCCAAGCTGGCGACCTCAGGCACCGTGGGCGGCGTGGAACGGCTGGCCCGTGCCGATCGGCGCCACGCCGCGACCACGGCCGAGTGGGATGCTGACCCCTGGCTGCTCAACACCCCTGGCGGTGTGGTCGACCTCAGGACTGGCCGCCAGCGCCCGCACGACAGCGCCGACCGGATGACCAAGATCACCACCGCAACGCCGGGCGGTGACTGTCCGACTTGGCGGCAGTTCCTGGCTGAAGTGACCGGCGGCGACGCCACGCTGCAGGCCTACATGCAGCGCATGGCGGGTTACGCGCTCACCGGGTCGACGCAGGAGCACGCGCTGTTCTTCTTGTACGGCACGGGTGCGAACGGCAAGTCGGTGTTCGTCAACACCCTGGCCACGATCCTGGGCGACTACGCGGCCAACGCGCCCATGGACACCTTCATGGAGACGCGCACCGACCGGTACCCGACCGATATGGCTGGCCTGCGCGGTGCGCGCTTCGTGGCAGCGATCGAGACCGAGCAGGGTCGTCGCTGGGCCGAATCCAAGGTCAAGAGCCTGACAGGGGGCGACAAGATCTCCGCGCGCTTCATGCGGCAGGACTTCTTCGAGTTTTTCCCGCAGTTCAAGCTCTTCGTCGCCGGCAACCACAAGCCCGCCATCCGCAACATCGACGAAGCGATGAAGCGGCGGCTGCACCTGATCCCCTTCACGATCACCGTGCCGCCCGAGCGCCGCGACAAGCTGCTGCAGCACAAGCTTCTGGCGGAGCGCGACGGCATCCTGGCCTGGGCGGTGCAAGGCTGCCTGGATTGGCAGCGCTTGGGCCGGCTCGATCCGCCGCAGCAGGTGGTCGAAGCGACCGAGGAGTACTTCGAAGCCGAGGACGCGCTCGGCCGTTGGCTCGACGAACGCTGCGTGCGCGACGCCAACGCCAAGTCGCTGACGGCCGAGCTCTTCGCCGACTGGAAGCAGTGGGCCGAGTCCACGGGCGAGTTCGCCGGCTCGCAAAAACGGTTCGCCGACCTGCTGCTCACGCGCGGCGTCGAAAAGTGGCGCAACACCGTGGGCCTGCGCGGCTTTCGGGGCGTGGGCCTCAAGAACCCGCCCGTGCCCGCCTTTACCCCCTACGCCGACCACTGACCGCCATGCCCACCTACCCGACTGACGGATTTGACGCACCACGTCGTAAGTTTTCCCGCGCGGGTGCGCGTGCACGCGCCTCATGCGGGTTTCGATGTGGTCCGTCCGATGCGTCAGTCCCCGAACAAGGACTGAATCCATGACCCCGACTCTCTTGGCCCTCGACCTGGGAACCCGAACTGGCTGGGCACTGCGCAGCAGTGACGGCCATATCACCAGTGGCAGCGAGAGCTTCCGCCCGCAACGCTTCGAGGGCGGCGGCATGCGCTTCCTCCGATTCAAGCGCTGGCTCACCGAGATCAAGTCTCACGCCGATGGCATCAGCGCGCTGTACTTCGAGGAAGTTCGTCGTCACGTCTCGACCGACGCGGCGCACGCCTATGGCGGCTTTCTTGCCACGCTCACCGCCTGGTGCGAGCACCACCAAATCCCATACCAGGGCGTGCCCGTCGGCACGATCAAGAAGCACGCGACCGGCAAGGGCAACGCCGGCAAGGACGAGGTGATCTCCGCCGTACGGCGCCGCGGCCACGCGCCCACCGACGACAACGAAGCCGACGCCCTGGCCCTCCTGCTGTGGGCGATCGCGGACCACGGCACGTTGGAGGAGGCTTGACATGAAGATTCCGACTCCACCGTACCGCTGTCCGCTGGGCAAGCTGCAACCCGAGGTGACCAACATCGAGGCCGTGAAGCAACGCGGCTGGCGCGACCAGCACATCCTGGTCGTGAACGAGACCGACGAGCGGCTGGACTTCGTCGAACGGGAGTTCGTCCGCCGCATCGGCGAACGGCTCTACGGAACGGGAGGGCCGCACCGTGGCTGACTGGACCATCGAGGACGTGGCGACACGCTTTGAGGAGGCGGCCACCACCGGGCGACGCCTGCCACCCGTGCGCGTGCAGGGCTACTTCAACACCTGGCCAGCATTCGTGCGCAAGGAGTGGGAGGCGTTCGCGGCTGACGAGAAGGTCTACCGACCCTTCCCACCGAGCCCCGAGGCCGTGGACCGGATGCTGGAGACGATGCGCTGGGTGCAGTGGCTGGAGGTCGAGCAACGCCACCTGGTGTGGATGCGGGCCAAGCGCTACGGCTGGCGCGACATCACGATTCGATTCGCCTGCGACCGGACGACGGCATGGCGGCGCTGGCAGAAGGCTCTCCAGACCGTCACCGACCGTCTCAACGGCGAGGATGCGCAGCCGCCCTCCAAGAAGCTGAGCAACGTCGGGTAATGGCTGCTGGGCTTGTCCTTCTGTTGCGGCGCTTGTCCCTTTTCGAGCGAGATGACGCCGCAACAAAACGGGCTGTCGCCGCTACTATTTCAGCTACGTTCTGGACAGCGGTGCAGGCATCCCAGACAGCCCGAGGCAAAAGGGGTCCTTCCTTCCGAAGATGCCATGCGGGGGGCGCGAGCGCGGCATTCGCCTAGCGTCCGACTGCAAACCCAGATTTGCAGGGTTTGCAGGTTTGCACCCCGGTTCTTCCAGCCCCGCCAGTGATCGCATCACTGGCCCGACGCCTCCCTCGCGGAGGCGTTTCTATTTCCTCGGCCCGCGACAGGTTGCCTCCTTGCCTGTCCGGGCCGTTTTCATTTGAGGTCCTGATCCTGAACATGCTCAACGTCGACTACCGCAAGGTCGAGACGCTGATCCCCTACGCCCGCAACCCGCGCACGCACTCCGACGCTCAGGTGGCCAAGATCGCCGCGAGCATCGTCGAGTACGGCTGGACCAACCCGGTGCTGGTCGATGGCGACAACGGTGTGATCGTCGGTCACGGCAGGCTGGCCGCCGCCCGCAAGCTCGGCCTGGACGAGGTGCCGGTCATCGAGTTGGCCCACCTGACGCCGGCGCAGAAGCGCGCTTATGTCATCTCCGACAACCGCCTGGCGCTGGAGGCCGGGTGGGATGAGGAACTGCTGGCGCTGGAACTGGCCGAGCTGTCCGAGGCGGGCTACGACCTGGCACTGACCGGACTCGACGAGGCCGAGGCGCTGCTCGCGCCCGAGGCCGCCGACGCCGAGTCGGACGCGGAGACGGAGGATGCGGCCGACGATGTGCCCGACGCACCGGCCGTCCCGGTCTCCCGGACCGGCGACATCTGGGTGCTGGGCAAGCACCGTCTGATCTGCGGCGATGCTACCGACGCACAGGTGGTCGCCACGCTGATGCAGGGCGAGGCGGCCGCGCTGTGCTTCACCTCGCCGCCCTACGGGAACCAGCGCGACTATACCAGCGGCGGCATCGCCGACTGGGACGGTCTGATGCGTGGCGTGTTCGCCAGCCTGCCGATGGCCGCAAGCGGCCAGGTGCTGCTCAACCTCGGCCTGATCCATCGCGACAACGAGGTCGTGCCGTACTGGGACGGCTGGCTCGCTTGGATGCGCACGCAGGGGTGGCGGCGCTTCGCTTGGTACGTGTGGGACCAGGGCCCGGGTATGCCGGGCGACTGGGCCGGCCGCTTCGCCCCGAGCTTCGAATTCGTCTTCCACTTCAACCGAGCGACCCGCAAGCCGAACAAGATCGTGCCCTGCAAGCACGCAGGGCAGGAGTCGCACCTGCGCGCCGATGGGTCGTCGACCGCCATGCGCAGCAAGGATGGCGAGGTCGGCGGCTGGACGCACGCTGGCCAGCCCACGCAGGACACGCGCATCCCTGACTCGGTGATCCGCGTGATGCGCCACAAGGGCAAGATCGGCCAGGGGATCGACCACCCGGCTGTGTTCCCGGTGGCGCTGCCCGAGTTCGTCATCGAGGCCTACACCGACGCAGGCGACATCGTGTTCGAGCCCTTCGGCGGCAGCGGCACCACGATGCTGGCCGCCGAGCGCACCGGTCGGACCTGCCGCACCGTCGAGATCGCACCCGAATACGTGGACGTTGCCGTGCGCCGCTTCCGGCAGAACCATCCGGAGGCGCCGGTGACACTGCTCGCGACCGGTCAGTCCTTCGACGAGGTGGCGGCCCAGCGGCTGGCGCCTGAGGAAGTCGCGGCATGACGGCTTCCTGGCTGGCCGACAAGATCGAGCAATGGCCGACCGCCAAGTTGCTGCCGTATGCACGCAACGCGCGGACGCACTCAGGCGCTCAGGTCGCCCAGATCGCGGCGTCGATTGCCGAGTTCGGCTTCACGAACCCTATCCTCGCCGGAAGCGACGGGGTGATCGTCGCCGGGCACGGGCGTCTCGCAGCGGCGCAGAAACTCGGCCTCGAGGTGGTCCCGGTTGTGGTTCTCGAACACCTGAGTCCGACGCAGCGCCGGGCCCTGGTGATCGCCGACAACCGCATCGCCGAGAACGCGGGCTGGGATGACGCCATGCTGCGGGTCGAACTGGCGGCGCTGGCCGACGAGAACTTCGACCTCGCGATCACCGGCTTCGACGCCGACGCGCTGGCCGAACTGATGGCCGGCGACGAGCCCGACGCCGAAGGTCAAACCGACGACGATGCGGTGCCCAAGGTTGCCGAAACCACGGTCTCGCGCCCAGGCGACGTTTGGATGATGGGCCAGCACCGGTTGCTGTGCGGCGACTCGACGGTCGCCGAGAGCTATGACCGCCTGATGCAAGGCGAGGTGGCGGACATGGTCTTCACCGACCCGCCCTACAACGTCAACTACGCCAACAGCGCGAAGGACAAGATGCGCGGCAAGGACCGCGCGATCCTGAACGACAACCTGGGTGACGGCTTCTACGACTTCCTGCTGGCTGCGTTGACGCCGACCGTCGCCCATTGCCGGGGCGGCATCTACGTGGCGATGTCCTCCAGCGAACTCGACGTGCTGCAGGCCGCCTTCCGCGCCGCCGGTGGCAAATGGTCGACCTTCATCATCTGGGCGAAGAACACCTTCACCCTGGGTCGCGCCGACTACCAGCGCCAGTACGAGCCCATCCTGTACGGATGGCCGGAGGGTGCGCAGCGCCACTGGTGCGGCGACCGCGACCAGGGCGACGTCTGGAACATCAAGAAGCCGCAGAAGAACGACCTGCACCCGACGATGAAGCCGGTGGAGCTGGTCGAGCGCGCAATCCGCAATTCCAGCCGGCCGGGCAACGTGGTGCTGGACCCGTTCGGCGGCTCCGGCACGACCTTGATCGCCGCCGAGAAGTCAGGCCGGTCGGCGCGCCTGATCGAACTCGATCCGAAGTACGCCGATGTGATCGTGCGCCGGTGGCAGGACTGGACGGGCCAGCAGGCCACCCGAGAGGCGGATGGTTTGGCGTTCGATCAGGCCGCCAGCGCCTCGTCGGTGATCGCGCAGTGAATCACGAAGCCCGTCAGGTAGGGCAGGCCCCGCGGGATGCCGTAGTCCTTGCTGGTCTGGCGCCCGATGGTCCAGCCCATCCACTGCTGGGTGGCGGTGTTGATCGCGTCCGCCAGGGTCTGGCCCCGGTAGAGCCCGTTCTGCACATCGTCCGCGAAGTGGCGGCCGTGGCGGCTGTCGAGGAAGATCCGCACCGATTCGAGAGGCTCGCCGGTGCCCGTCGAGACCGCGGTCATCGCCAGGGGCCAGGCGATCTCGGCCCGCTCGTTCATCGTGCCCCAGAAGCCCCAGGCGTCGTTCTGGGTGGCGGGGATGGTCTGCTGGGTCGTCATCGTGGGCTCCGTTCTGTGGATCGTTGCGATGGCTCTATGAACGCGCTGTTCGATCAGGAAGCCAAGCTCTTCTTGGCCTCCTGATCGAACTTTCTGCTCAGGCGATCCGGTAGATCCGTTCGTCGCCCTGGGACTTCTCGGAGACGATGCTCAGGCCGAGCTTCTTCTTGAAGGCGCCAGCGAAGGTGCCGCGCACCGTGTGCGCCTGCCAGCCGGTGGCTTCGCAGATCTGGCGGACCGTGGCGCCCTCGGGGCGCTTCAGCATCCGGATCACGTCGGCTTGCTTGCTGTTCTCGCGGGTCCGGGGCTTCGCCGTCGGACGCTCCTGCGCCCAGGTCGCCTCGGCGGCGGTCACTGCGGCCTCGATTTCCGGGTCCGCTTCAAGGGGTGCGGCCGCGGGCGTGGCGGGCGCGGGGCGCTGGCGCCCCATCGCGTCGCAACCCTCGGCCCCGACGAACCAGTCGGTGCCGTCGGTCGTGATCAGCGCGCGGTTGAAGAGCCCGTCGAGCACTTTCTTGCGGGCGCCACCTTTGATGTTGTCGGGGAACCAGACGATCTTGCCGTCGGCGTGCTCCAGGGCGTAGGCCAGGATCGCGTGCTGGGCAGGGGTCAGGGTGATGGTGGTCATGGTCTGCTCCTTCGCAGGGGTTGATCGGGTGACGTGATGAACGCGCTGTTCGGCGGTGAAGCCAAGCGCCTTCTGCTTGGCTTCGTGTTGCAAGTCAGGTCCTGCGCAGCACCGCGATGCCGGCTTGCGCAAGTTCCAAGGCAGCGGCGTGGAAGGCCATCTCGCCGACCCAAGGCGCGGCACGCGCGTCGTCGAGCAACTGGTCGATGACCTGTCGGGCCTTGGCGCGCATCGCTGCGCAGGCGGCCTCCAGGTCGTCGCGGCTGGCGGCGGCCACCTCGGTGCGGCAGCTGCGCACGAGGACCGTCAGCGCAGCTTCGGCCAGCTTGGTGGCGAGGGTGTCGGGGGTGGTGGTGTTCATCGGGCGTCCTGTGAGCGCGTTGTTTGCGTGACGTGATGAACGCGCTGTTCCCGATGGAAGCCAAGCGCTATCTGCTTGTCTTGGCGAAGGGCTGACGATGAATTGATCGAAGAGGGCAATGGGAATCTCGATTCGGGCGTACGCCCGCCACCGAGGCGTGACCGACACCGCCGTGCACAAGGCCATCCGCATCGGCCGCATCACGCCGAAGGCAGACGGCACCATCGACGTCGACCGGGCAGATCGCGAGTGGGCTCGCAACTCCGAGGCCCCCAAGGCAGGGACCCGCGCAAAGGCCGTCAAGGCCGCCGTGCCGGAGTCGGTGACTGACACGCCCGCTGGACTGCCCACGGGTGGCGCTTCGCTGCTGCAGGCGCGCACCGTGAACGAGGTGGTCAAGGCGCAAACGAACAAGGTGCGGCTCGCGCGCCTCAAAGGCGAACTGGTCGACCGTAACCAGGCCATCGCGCATGTGTTCAAGCTCGCCCGCTCCGAGCGCGACGCCTGGTTGAACTGGCCGGCCCGCATCTCGGCGCAGATGGCCGCGCAGCTCGACGTCGATCCCCACGCGATGCACATCGCGCTGGAGGCATCCGTGCGCGAGCACCTGCAGGAACTGGGCGAACTGCGCCCGCGGGTTGACTGATGCTGGACGTCGACTACGAGGGCGCGGCCGAGATCGAGCGCGCGTGGCGCGAGGGACTGACACCCGACCCCTTGCTAACCGTATCCGAGTGGTCGGACCGCCACCGGATGCTCTCCAGCAAGGCGTCCGCCGAGCCAGGGTGCTGGCGCACCAGCCGCACGCCGTACCTGAAGGCGATCATGGATTGCCTGTCGCCGACCTCGCCGGTCGAGCGGGTGGTGTTCATGAAGGCCGCCCAGCTTGGCGCCACCGAGATGGGATCGAACTGGATCGGCTACGTGATCCACCACGCGCCGGGGCCAATGATGGCGGTCTGGCCGACGGTGGAGATGGCCAAGCGCAACTCGAAGCAGCGCATCGACCCGCTGATCGAGGAGTCGGCCGCGCTGGCGGAACTGATCGCACCGGCGCGCAGCCGGGACTCGGGCAACACCATCCTGGCCAAGGAGTTCCGGGGCGGCGTGCTGGTCATGACCGGCGCCAACAGCGCGGTGGGCTTGTGCTCGATGCCGGTGCGCTACCTGTTCCTCGACGAGGTGGATGGCTATCCCCTGGACGTCGAGGGCGAAGGCGACGCGATCTCGCTGGCGGAGGCGCGCACGCGCACCTTCGCGCGCCGCAAGATCTTCATCGTCTCGACGCCGACGATCTCGGGCGCCAGCGCCATTGAGCGCGAGTACGAGGCAAGCGACCAGCGGCGCTACTTCGTGCCCTGCCCGCACTGCTCGCACCGCCAGTGGCTGCGCTTCGAGCAACTGCGCTGGGAGCGTTGCGAGCCCGAGTCGGCGGCCTACATCTGCGAGTCCTGTGACGCTTCGATTGCTGAGCACCACAAGACCTGGATGCTCGAACACGGCGAGTGGCGCTCGCTGGTGCCGGAGAACGGCGCCAAGACGGCGGGCTTTCACCTGTCCTCGCTGTACAGCCCGGTGGGTTGGCGCAGCTGGAGGGACATCGCGGCTGCCTGGGAGGCTGCGGTCAGCAAGGAGTCCGGGTCGGCTGCGGCCATAAAGACCTTCAAGAACACCGAGCTCGGCGAGACCTGGGTCGAGGAAGGCGAAGCACCGGACTGGCAGCGGCTTGTCGAGCGGCGAGAGGACTACCCGCTGGGCCGGGTGCCCGAGGGTGGCCTCTTGCTGGTGGGCGGCGCCGACGTGCAGAAGGACCGTATCGAGGCGTCCATCTGGGCGTTCGGGCGCGGCAAGGCCGCGTGGCTGGTGGAACACCGCGTGTTGATGGGCGACACCGCGCGAGACGCGGTGTGGAAGCGCCTGGCGGAACTGGTCGCGGAGCACTGGACGCACGAATCGGGTGCTGCGATGCCGCTGGCCCGCTTCGCGCTGGACACCGGCTTTGCGACGCAGGAGGCCTACGCCTTTGTGCGCGCTTGCCGTGACCCGCGCGTCATGCCGGTCAAGGGCGTTCCGCGCGGTGCCGCCTTGATTGGCACGCCGACGGCGGTCGATGTCTCGCTGGCCGGCAAGAAGCTGCGCCGGGGCATCAAGGTCTACAGCGTGGCAGTCGGCATCGCCAAGCTGGAGCTCTACAACAACCTGCGCAAGAGCGCGGATGTGGACGAGGATGGCGTGAGGGTGATCTACCCGGCCGGATTCGTTCACCTGCCAAGGATTGATGCCGAGTTCATCCAGCAGCTCTGCGCCGAGCAGCTGATTACGCGCCGCGACCGCAACGGCTTCCCGATCCGGGAGTGGCAGAAGGTGCGGGAGCGCAACGAGGCGCTGGACTGCTACGTGTACGCCCGCGCCGCCGCGAGTGCGGCCGGGCTGGACCGATTCGAGGAACGCCACTGGCGGGAGCTCGAACGACAACTCGGGCTGGAGCGGCCACCGGATGAGCCGCCATCGATTCAGACATTCGACGCAGACGAGGCCACCCACAGCGGTGGCCTCGCTGCTTCTGGAACCCGCAATACCGGCCGGCGCGTGATCAAGAGCCGGTGGCTGACTCGCTGAGGATCTTCGTGACCTACACCACCACCCAACTCGACGCGCTCAAGCGTGCGCTGGCCACCGGCGAGCGCCGCGTGAGCTTCGCCGACAAGACCGTCGAGTACCGCTCGGTCGAGGAACTGCAGGCGGCCATCCGGACCGTTGAAGGCGAGCTCGCGCGCAGCGCCGGTGCAAGCCGCAAGCGTCAGATCCGGGTCACGACGGCGAAGGGCTTCTGATGACCTGGATCGCCAAACTGCGTGGTCTGTTCGGCCCGACCCCGGTCCACGAGGTGGCCGGGCGCGGTCGCCGCTCGCTCGCCTGGATGCCGGGCAACCCGGGCGCAGTGGCCGCCATGCTGGCCACCAGCACCGAGCTGCGCATCAAGAGCCGCGACCTCGTGCGGCGCAATGCCTGGGCGCAGGCCGGCATCGAAGCCTTCGTTGCCAACGCCGTGGGCACCGGCATCAAGCCGCAGTCTCTGTCGACGGACGAACGCTTCAAGGCCTACGTCCAGGCCCTCTGGCGCGACTGGACCGAAGAGGCGGACGCTGCCGGCCAGACCGACTTCTACGGCCTGCAAGCGCTGGCTTGCCGGGCGACGCTCGAAGGCGGCGAGTGCCTGATTCGGCTTCGCCCGCGTCGCCCGGAGGACGGGCTGTCAGTGCCGCTGCAACTCCAGCTGCTGGAGCCGGAACACCTGCCGATTAGCCTCAACACCGGACTGCCCTCGGGCAACGTGGTGCGCGCCGGCATCGAGTTCGACGCCATGGGTCGGCGGGTGGCCTACCACCTGTACCGCTCTCACCCGGAGGACGGTCGGCTGGCGCCGATGTCGGGCCAGGGCGGTCTGGACACGGTCCGCATCCCGGCCGCCGAAGTGATTCACCTCTACCGCTTGCTTCGTCCGGGCCAGATCCGCGGCGAGCCGTGGCTGTCGCGCGCCCTGGTCAAGCTCAACAAGCTCGACCAGTACGACGACGCCGAGCTGGTGCGCAAGAAGACCGCTGCGATGTTCGCCGGCTTCGTGACCCGCCAGAGCCCCGAGGACAACCTGATGGGCGAAGGCGCGGCTGACGGCGAAGGCGTCTCGCTGGCCGGTCTGGAGCCCGGCACGCTGCAGATCCTGGAGCCGGGCGAGGACATCAAGTTCTCCGACCCCGCCGATGTGGGCGGCTCGTACTCCGAGTTCCTGCGCACCCAGTTCCGTGCCGTGGCGGCCGCCATTGGCGTCACCTACGAGCAGCTGACCGGCGATCTCACCGGGGTCAACTACTCGTCCATCCGCGCCGGGATGCTGGAGTTCCGCCGCCGCTGCGAGATGGTCCAACACGGCGTGCTGGTGCACCAGATGTGCCGACCGGTGTGGGCGGCATGGATGAAGCAGGCAGTGCTGGCCGGCGCCCTCGAAGCGCCGGGATTCGCCCGAGGCGGCGCCGCCAGGCGACGGCAGTACCTGCAGGCCAAGTGGATTCCGCAGGGTTGGCAGTGGGTCGACCCGGAGAAGGAGTTCAAGGCCATGTTGCTCGCGATCCGCGCGGGCCTGATGAGCCGCTCCGAAGCGATCTCGGCCTTCGGCTACGACGCCGAGGACGTCGACCGCGAGATTGCCGCCGACAACCGCCGCGCCGACGACCTCGGCCTGATCTTCGACTCCGACCCGCGCCGTACCTCCAAGGACGGCGGCAGTGCTGAGCCGAATCGATCCGCTGACAACGCCACGGCCCTCTCCACCTGAGGCGACCTGAAGGACGACCCCATGACTCTGTTGCCCCACGTGGCGGCACGCCTCTTCGGCGCGCCGCTGCTGATCCATCGCCCGAAGCTCGACGTGATCCTGGCCGTCCCCGGTCTCCGCGTCGGCTTGACTGACCTCGCCGCACCTGCCGGCTACACGCCACCGGAGCGCAGCCCCGGCCGCGCGAACGCGAAGGTGGCGGTCGTCCCCATTCACGGCACCCTGGTGCGCCGAACCATCGGCCTCGAGGCCGCCTCGGGCCTGACCAGCTACGCGGCCATCGGTGAGCAGATCGATGCGGCGCTGACCAACCCGGAAGTGGCGGCCATCCTGCTCGACGTTGACTCACCCGGCGGCGAGTCGGGTGGTGTGTTCGATCTCGCCGACCGCATCCGAGCGGCGGCGCAGATCAAGCCGGTTTGGGCCGTAGCGAACGACATGGCCTTCTCCGCGGCCTACGCCCTGGCTTCGGCGGCCACCAAGGTGTTCGTCTCGCGCACCGGTGGCGTCGGCTCCATCGGCGTGATCGCAATGCACGTCGACCAGTCCGAGAAGGACGCGCAGGACGGCGTTCGCTACACCGCCGTGTTCGCGGGCAACCGCAAGAACGATCTCAACCCCCACGAACCGATCTCCGACGAGGCCCACGCCTTTCTCAAGGCGGAGGTGAACCGGGTCTACGGCCTGTTCGTCGAGACGGTGGCGCGTCACCGAGGCATCGAGCCGGGCGCAGTGCGCGACACCGAAGCCGGCCTGTTCTTCGGCCAGGCGACGGTGGCCATCGGCCTGGCCGACGCCATCGGCACCTTCGACGACGCACTCGCGCAGCTCACTGCATCGCTCTCCCAGCCCCCGACTCTGGCCGCAAGCCAATCGGGCTTCTTCCGCAACCACCCGATGGAGTCATCCATGAATGATCGATCCGACCCCGCTGCTGCTGATCGGCCTGCTGCTGATCGCGCTGGCCCTGTTCCTCAACCGTCGCCCGCCACCTTGATGAGCGTGGCCGATGCCATCGAGATCGCCCAGACCTGCACGCTGGCCGGGCGCGCCGATCTCATCGCCGGCTTCCTGGAAGCCCAGACCTCGCCGGCCCAGGTTCGCAGCCAGCTCCTGGCGGCCCAGGCCGACGCGTCGCCCGAAATCGTCACCCGCATCGGGCCCGACGCTGCCGCCACGGCGGCCGCGGTCGCAGCGGGCAACCCACTGGTCGATGCGGTCAGGCAACTCGCCGCGAAGTCCGCGGCGCTGAAGAAGGAGATCTGACATGCCGACCGTGTTCGCCGAATCGATGAACTTGGGCGACCTGCTCAAGTACGAAGCCCCCAACCTGTACTCGCGCGACCGCGTGACCGTGGCCGCGGGCCAGAACCTGCCTCTTGGCGCGGTCGTCGGCGTGGTCACCGCCACCGGCAAGGTCAAGCAGATCGACCCGTCCGCCACCGACGGCACCCAGGTCGCCGCCGGCGGCCTGATGCAAGCCTGCGATGCCGCGCTGGCCGAGCGCACCGACGGACTGATCGTGGCCCGTCACGCCATCGTCGCCGACCACGCCCTGCAGTGGCCCACCGGCATCACCACGGGCGAACAGCAGGCCGCCATTGCCCAGCTCAAGTCGCTGGGCGTTCTCGTTCGCCAGGGAGTCTGACCATGCAGAACATCTTCGAAAACCCCGCCTTCTCGATGTCGGCGCTGACGACCGCCATCAACCTGCTGCCCAACAACTACGACCGCCTGGGCGCCATGGGTCTGTTCGTCGACAGGTCGCAGCGCTTCCGCTCGGTCATCGACGAGGAGCAGAACGGCGTGCTCACGTTGCTGCCGACGATGCCTCCGGGTTCGCCCGGCACCGTTGGGGTGCGCGGCAAGCGCAAGGTGCGCTCGTTCACCATCCCCCACATCCCGCACGACGATGTGATCCTTCCCGAGGAGGTCCAGGGCATCCGCGCCTTCGGTTCGGAGACGGAGCTTCAGACCGTGGCCGGCGTGATGGCGCAGCACCTGCAGACGATGCGCAACAAGCATGCGATCACGCTGGAGCACCTGCGCTTCGGTGCGCTCAAGGGCCAGATCCTCGACGCCGACGGCAGCGTGATCTACGACCTCTACAACGAGTTCGAGATCACCCCCAAGACCTTCACCTTCAACATCTCCGACCCGGACAACGGCTGGGACGTGAAGAAGGCCTGCCTGGACATCGCGCGCTACGTCGACGACAACCTGCAGGGCGAACGGATGACGGGCCTGCACGCCTTCGTCGGCGAGGACTTCTTCGATGCGCTGACCGGCCATGAGGAAGTCAAGGCGGCCTACAACCGCTGGCAGGACGGCCAGGCCCTGCGCACCGACATGCGCTCGGGCTTTACCTTCGTCGGCATCACCTTCGAGGAGCATCGCGGCCGTGCGGTGGCACCTGGCAGTGTCGTGCGCCGCTTCGTCGAGGCAGACGAGGGCCACATCCTGCCGCTGGGCACGATGGACACCTTCGCTACCTACTACGCGCCGGCCGACTTCAACGAGACGGCCAACACGGTGGCGCTGCCGCTGTACGCCAAACAGGAGCCGCGCAAGTTCAACCGAGGCACCGACCTGCACACCCAGGCCAACCCGCTGCCGCTGTGCCACCGGCCGGCGCTGCTGGTCAAGCTGGTGATGACCTGATGGATCTCGTGGAGCGCCTGTATGCCTCGGCGGCCAACGCGGGACTGCTGAAGGAGTGCCTCTGGCAGCCTACGGACGGCGCGCCCGTCGAGTCGCGGCTGGTGGGCTTCTCGTCTCCGGACGACATGCTGCTCGATGGCCTGGCCAGCAGCACCGAGTACGTCATCATCTATCCGGCCTCGGCGTTCGTGGGCCTCGCCGCCCGTGACACGGTCTTGGTCGTGGGCGCGAGCTTCCAGGTGCGCGAGGTCCGGGCAGTGGGCGACGGCTCGGAGATGCGCGCCAAGCTGACCCGGCTGTAGCCCATGGCCGATCAATCGATCCGCGAGCAGATCCTGCTGGCGGTGATGGCGGCTGTGCGTCCCACGGCCGAGGGGCTGGGCGCCACCGTCCACCGCTCCCCGACGGTCGCCATCAGCCGCGAGCAGTGCCCGGCACTGGTGGTGTTTCCCGAGGGGGAGGCAATCACCGAGCGCGCCAACGACCGCGTCACGCGCGAGTTGACCGTTCGCATCGTCGCCCTGGCCCGCGCCGTCCTGCCTGTCGCACCGGAGACCGAGGCCGACCGGCTGCTCACCGCCGCCCATGCGGCGTTGATGGCCGACCTGAACCTGGGTGGCCTGGCCCTCGGCATCCGCGAGCAGGAGTGCGAGTGGGAGGTCGAAGAAGCCGACGCGGTGGCCGCTGCCATCCCGGCGCGCTACGCGATCACTTACCGGACGCTCGCACGCGATCTCTCTTCACCCGAATGAGGACCCCATGCCGCAACTCGTTCTGAAACGCCCGCACACGCACGCGGGAAAGGCCTACCTAGCCGGCGAGCGCATCGACGTTGAGGCGACCGCCGCCGACTGGCTGATCGCCCAGGGCGTCGCCACGCCGCCACCCCTGCCCGAAGCCGTGCGCGCCAAGGCTTCGGGCACCACCAACCCCGATCCCAAACCACTTCACCGCAAGGAATCCAAGTCATGAGCACCTACGCCAGCTTTCAAGGTCGCGTCTTCCTCGGCAAGCGCGACATCTCCGGCCTTCCCATCGAAGTGCGCTCGCCCGGCAACGTCGCCGAGCTGAAGCTCTCCCTCAAGACCGACGTTCTGGAGCACTACGAGAGCCAGACCGGCCAGCGCTCGCTCGACCATCGCATGGTCAAGCAGAAGTCGGCCACTGTGAACCTCACCATCGAAGAGTTCACCAAGGAGAACCTCGCGCTCGCGCTGTACGGCACGCACGTGGTCGGCACGCCGGGCACCGTGACGGACGAACCCATCGGCGGCGCCACGCCGACGGTGGGCGACCGCTACTTCTTCGCCCACCCCAAGGTCTCCTCGCTGGTGGTCGTCGATTCCGCGGGCACGCCGGCCACCCTGACGGCCGGCACCCACTACACCGCCGACCTCGACTTCGGTGCCCTCCAGTCTCTGGATACCACCGGCTTCACCGCGCCTTTCAAGGCGAGCTACGGCTACGGCGTGGCCACCGAGATCGGCATCTTCACGCAGGCGCTGCCCGAGCGGTACCTGCGGCTCGAAGGCGTGAACACCGCCCAGGGCAACGCCAAGGTTCTGGTCGAGCTCTACCGCGTGGCCTTCGACCCGCTCAAGGAGATCTCCTTCATCTCAGACGAGTACAACAAGTTCGAGCTGGAAGGCTCGCTGCTGGCCGACAGCACCAAGCCCTTCGACGCGGTGCTCGGCCAGTTCGGCCGCATCGTCCAGCTCTGAAGCGTGGGGGAAGCATGAACGATCTGGACACCCTCGTCCCGCAAGGGATCGAACTCGTCATCGACGGCGAGCCCCTGGTGATCAAGCCGCTCAAGGTCGGGCAGTTGCCTGGCTTTCTGCGCGCCATCTCGCCGGTGATGCAGCAGATCTCGTCTACCGAAATCGACTGGCTTTCGCTGTTCGGCGAGCGCGGTGATGACCTGCTGTCGGCCATCGCTATCGCCGTCGGCAAGCCCCGGGCCTGGGTCGACGAGCTGGCCGCCGACGAGGCGATCCTGCTGGCGGCCAAGGTGATCGAGGTCAACGCCGATTTTTTTACCCGGACGGTGATGCCGAGGCTCGACGGGGTGCTCGCGGCGGGCCTGAAGGTGCCGGCAGCGAAGGCTGGTTCGACGCCGTCCAGCACCTGATCGAGCACGGCCACCGCTTGCCCGACATCCTCGGCTACACGCTGGCGCAGTTGCGCGGCTTCATGGCGTCTACGACGCGGTCGGACGCCGCACGCGATGCTCGGCTGCTGTCACTGCTTGCCATCGGCACGCGCGGCGACGCGCGTCAGCTCAACAAGACCCTCGACCGCCTAACTGACCATGCGCATCTCGATCCGCATCGATAGCGCCGCCGGCAACGCGCAGTTGCGCCGCTGGGGCGGGGAGTTCCGGGCGAAGGTGCAAAAGGCGGTGGAGCGCGCCATGCGGATCGAGGCGACCGAGATCAAGGACGACGTGCGTGGCCACGTGGCCGGTCAGATGTCGGTGGTCAGGAAGTCCTTCATCAAGGGCTTCACGGCGAAGGTGCTGGCCAAGGACCCGAACCGGTTGCCCGCGCTCTATGTCGGCTCGCGGATTCCGTGGTCGGGCATGCACGAAACCGGCGGACATATCGGCGGACGGATGCTGATTCCCTTGCACGGACGGGTCGGGCGCAAACGCTTCAAGGCGCAAGTGGCCGAACTCATGCGCGGTGGCAACGCCTACTTCATCAAGAACGCCAAGGGGAACGTCGTCTTGATGGCCGAAAACATCAAGGAGCACGACCGTCCGCTGTCGGGCTTCAAGCGCCGCTACCGCAAGGCCGAAGGCGTCAAGCGGCTGAAGCGCGGCACCGACATTCCCATCGCCGTGCTGGTGCCCAAGGTGGTGCTCAGAAAGCGCCTGAACGTCGAGCGTCTGGTCGCCGGCCGGATTCCGCGCCTGTCCGCCGCCGTCGAGCGCGAGATCAGCACCGTCGACTGACCCATGGCCAAACGAATTTCCATCCTCGTCGCGCTGGAATGTGCCGACGAGGGGCTCAAACGCGCCATCACGTCGGCCGAGCGCAGCCTTGGCGAGATCTCCAGCACGGCCAAGACCAGCGGCGCCAAGGCGTCCTCGGGCATCGCCGAAGTGCGCGCGGGCATGTCTGCGTTCGGCGAGCAGGTCAACCGCGCGAAGACCCAGCTGCTGGCCTTCCTGACGATCAACTGGGCCAGTGGCAAGGTCCAGGAGATTGTCCAGATTGCCGACGCGTGGAACATGATGTCAGCGCGCCTGAAGCTGGCCACGGCTGGGCAACGCGAGTACGTCACCGCGCAAAAGGAACTCTTCGCCATCGCGCAGCGCATCGGCGTGCCGATCCAGGAGACGGCCACGCTGTACGGCAAGCTGCAGCAGGCGGTGCGCATGCTCGGCGGCGAACAGCAGGACGCGCTGTCGATCACCGAGAGCATTTCGCAGGCGCTGCGACTCTCCGGTGCGTCGGCCACCGAAGCCCAGTCTTCGCTGCTGCAGTTCGGCCAGGCGCTAGCCTCGGGCGTGCTGCGCGGCGAGGAGTTCAACTCCGTTGTCGAAAACAGCCCGCGCCTGGCGCAGGCCTTGGCCGATGGCCTGAACGTGCCCATTGGGCGGCTGCGCAAGCTGGCCGAGAAAGGCCGCCTGACCGCCGACGTGGTGGTCAACGCGCTGATGAGCCAGAAGGACAAGCTGGCCGCCGAGTACGCACAACTGCCGCAGACGGTCAGCCAGAGCTTCGAGCGGCTGCGCAACGCCTTCGGGCAGTGGGTCAGCAAGGTCGACGAGGCCACCGGCTTCACTAAGAAGCTGGCCGAGGCGTTGACCTTCCTGGCCGAAAACCTCGATGCGGTGATGCAGTGGTTGAAGCGCATCGCCGAGGTCGGGCTGGCAGTGCTGATCTACCGCCTGATCCCGGCACTGATCACCGCCTGGCAGACGGCCGGCGCCGCAGCGGTCACGGCGGCCGCCGCCACGTCGGCCGCGTGGGCGACCGCGAACCTGTCGGTGTCGGCGGCCGTGGCCAGCATCGGCCTGCTGAAGACCGCGTTCGCGGCCCTGGGCGCCTTCCTGGTCGGCTGGGAGATCGGTACATGGTTGTCGGAGAAGTTCGAGATCGTCCGCAAGGCCGGCATCTTCATGGTGGAGATGCTGGTCAAGGGTATCGAGCAGCTGCGCTACCGCTGGGAGGTCTTCGCCGCCATCTTCACCTCGGACACGATTGCCGAGGCCACGAAGCGCCACGAGGCTCGGCTGGCGGAGATGAACCAGATCTTCGCGCAGATGTACGCCGACGCCTCTCGCGGGGCGGAAGCGGCCAAGGGCGCTATGAACACCGCCGCGACCACCGCCGAGGAGATCGCCAAG
>ERZ772827.235-NODE-235-length-31332-cov-4.053042_pt1 | contig 31332 bp, 27 predicted proteins | sample MGYA00580850_ERZ772827 | MGnify/ENA primary metagenome ERZ772827 (study PRJEB29015, sample SAMEA2737950) | human oral metagenome | biome: human oral; feature: human-associated habitat; material: dental | place: China | collected 2145 ... | reverse complement strand
CCATTCTGGGCGTGGTGGAAAACATGGCCGTGCACCGCTGCACGCAGTGCGGGCACGAGGAACACATCTTCGGTGCGGGCGGCGGCCAGCGCATGGCGGCCGAATACGGTGTGGACTACCTGGGCGGCCTGCCGCTGGCGCTGCACATACGCGAGCAGGCCGACAGCGGCTGCCCCACCGTCATCGCCGCCCCGGACAGCGCCGAAGCCGAAACCTACCGCGCCATCGCCCGGCGGCTGGCCGTGAAGATCGCCGCCCAGGCCAAGGACTACTCCAGCCGCTTCCCGGGCATTCGCGTTTCCAACACCTGAAAGGCGCTCGCCGCCGCTCAATTGAAGCGGATGCGTATCACCGCATGAGCGGCCTTGAGGTAGAGCGCGTCATCCGGCCCCACCGCCAGGGCGTGCAGCTCGGGCACGCCAGTGGCCACGGGCACAAATTCGCCGCCCATGCGCTCGCTGCGGTAAATCACCGACATCCGCCCTTGCCTGCGCGCTTCGGAAGATGCCGAATACACCCGGCCCCGGCTGTCGATGGCCAGCAAGGTGGTGTTGGGCACCTGCGTGGCGGCCACGCTCAAGTCGTCGGCCGCGGTGAGCTGGCCGGGCGACGCACCGCAGCCCTTGTCCGCCAGGTAAATGCGCCCGTTGCGGTCGCTCACCATGTGAGGGCCGTAATCGCCGCGCACCCGGCTGCTCACGCGAACCGCCGCATCTTCGGCAGCAGCGCCAGATACAGGCTCCAGCACGCGCAAGGCGGTTTGCCCCGATGTGCTGCGGTGGTGGTCAATCACGTTCAGGCGGCCCTGGGCATCAAAGGCCAGCGCCCCCGGCGAGCAGAAGCTGGCGGCCGCGCCCGTGCCATCGTCCTCCTCCACCGCCCGAACACATCCCCGACGCACAACGCCCGCCAGAGCCTGCGGCGCGCCCCCGGCAAGCACGCGCCACACACCCCCCGAAAACCCGGGAGAGGGGGGCAGAGGGCCCGTAAAGCTGGTCGCGCCAGGGCACGATCCGTTCTGATCCACACCGCCATACCTGCCGGCATCACTCACATACAGCGCGCCATCGGCCCCCAGCGCCAAACCGGCTGGCCGTATGAAGCTTTGCAAGCGTCCCGACCTTTCCTCGAATGCCCCCGTGGCAACCGTGCTCACCCGCCCATCCGGGGCAATCTTGCGCACCACATCAGGCACTTTGTCCCTGTCATCCCAGCAGGCCCGGTCGGTCAAATACACCGTCCCGTCTGCGCCCACGATCATGGCGTGCGTGATGGTGCCAAAGCGGCTTTGCAGCGGATCGGCCGCATCCACCCGCCCGCAGGCGGCCTTGGTATCGCTTTGCAGCGAACCGGCCAGCAGCGCGGCCTGCCCGCCCGTGACTTGCGGCAGCGGCCACTCGGCAGGCTGGGGCGTGGGCAAAGGCGAAGCGGGCGGGGTGGACGGGGCGGGTGGAGGAGTAGGCGTGGGAGCCGGCGCATCGCCCCCATCGCTGCCGCCGCAAGCGGCCAGCGCCGCCGCCAGCAGCGCGGATAACGCCCAGCCAGAGCGCAGGGAAAAGCGGGCGCGGCCAGCGGCGCTTGAAAAAACGGATGCAGGGCAGCCAAGCGGCATGGTGATCTCCTTTTGCAAGTGAAAACGCCTGAAACAAGCGCCGCCAGTATCCCTTCACCCCCCCCCCGAGGCAAGCCCCTCGCAAACCCCGATGCAAAACAAAAACGGGCCGAAAGGCCCGTGGATGCTGCGTTCGGCGCTCTTGCTTTGATAACAACGCGCCCTGTTGGGAAAGGCGAGGGCGGGTTTTCAGTCCGCCTGCCCGCTGCGGGCGGCCCATTCGGCGGGGGTGAAGGTTTTCATGGACAGGGCGTGCAGCGCCTCGCTGCGCAATTGATCGCCCAGGGTGGCGTACACCTGCTGGTGGCGCTGGATGAGGCGTTTGCCCTCGAAGGCGGGCGAGACGATGGTGGCAAACCAGTGCCGCCCGTCGCCCTCCACGTGCAGCACTTCGCAGGGCAGGCCGGCGGCGATATGGGATTTGATGTCTTCGGAATCCATCATGGGAAATCTTCCTTTGTCTGAAGAAAAAGCAGGGTTGAGAGAAAAAACGCGCCGTCAGCCGCGCAGCTTGTAGCCCGAGCGCAGCAGCGCCAGCGCCAGCAGGCCGCATGCAGCGGCAGCGGCGGCAGTCACGCCCAGGCCCAGCCAGGGCGCGACTTCGCCTGCGCCGATCAGGCCGTGGCGAAAGCCGTCGATCATGTAGAAAAACGGATTCATGCGGCTGATTTGCCGCCAGGGCGCGGGCAGGCTGTGCACGGAGTAGAAAACGCCGCCCAGCATGGTCAGCGGCATGATGAAAAAGTTCTGGAAGGCGGCCATCTGGTCGAATTTTTCGGCCCACAGCCCGGCGATCAGGCCCAGCGCGCCCATCATCGCCGCGCCGCACAGGGCAAAGGCCAGCGCCCACAGCGGCTGCGCCAGACTGAAGGGGGCAAACAGCCAGGCGGCCAGGCCCACGCCTGCACCCACGGCCAGCGCCCGCAGCACGGCAGCGCCCACGTAGGCGGCAAACCAGCCCAGGGGCGAAATGGGCGCGAGCTGCAAAAACACCAGCCCGCCGGTGATCTTGTTTTGAATCAGGCTGGATGAGCTATTGGCAAAGGCGCTTTGCAGCACGCTCATCATCACCAGCCCGGGGGCCAGAAAGGCGGTGTAGGACACGCCGGGGCGCGGCTGCACATGCTCTTGCAGCACCTGGCCGAAGATGAGCAGATACAGCAGGGCCGAAAACACGGGCACGGCCACGGTTTGCAGGCCCACTTTCCAAAAGCGCAGTACTTCCTTGCAGAGCAGGGCCTGCCAGCCGGTCATGACGCGGCCCTTTCCGCCGGGGCGGCATCAGCGCCATCGGCCGCATCGGCCATCACGCGCAAAAACACGTCTTCCAGATCGGCCCGGCGCACCTGCACGTTTTCCACCGCCAGGCCGGCCAGGCGCAGGGCGGCCAGGGCCTGCTCCACGTCGAGCGCGCCTTGCACGGGAAGCTGCACCGAGTGGCCCGTCACGCGCGCGGCGGGCCGCAGGGCGGCGGGCAGGCTCTCGGGCCAGTTCGCCGTGTCGGCGGCCACGCTGAAAACCAGCGCGCCGCCCGAAGCTGCGGCCAGCAGCTCGGCCGTGCCGGCCAGGGCCACCAGACGGCCACGGCGCAGCATGGCGATGCGGTCGGCCAGCGCCTGCGCTTCTTCCAGATAGTGCGTGGTCAGCAAGATGGTGTGGCCCTCGCGGTTGAGGCGGGTGATGAACTGCCACAGGCTCTGGCGCAAGTCCACATCCACGCCGGCAGTCGGCTCATCCAGCACGATGACAGGGGGGCGGTGCACCAGCGCCTGCGCCACCATGAGGCGGCGCTTCATGCCGCCCGAGAGTTGGCGCGGCAGAGAGTCGGCCTTGTCGGCCAGGCCCAGGTGATGCAGCAGCTCGTCTATCCAGCCATCGTTGCGGCGCAGGCCGAAGTAGCCCGATTGCAGGCGCAGCGCCTCGCGCACGGTGAAAAAGGGGTCGCTGGAAAGCTCCTGCGGCACCACGCCCAGCAGGCGGCGGGCCTTCAGCGGCTGGCGCTGCACATCCACGCCCAGCACGCGCGCGCGGCCGGCGCTGGGGCGCGCCAGTCCGGCCAGGATGCTGATGAGCGTGGTCTTGCCCGCGCCGTTGGGCCCCAGCAGGCCGGTCACGCTGCCTGCGGGCACTTCCAGGCTGACGTCATCGAGCGCCTGCGGGCCCTGGCCGTAGCGCTTGCTCACGCCCTCGAAGGCCAGGGCGGGCGCGCTCATGCCGCTTCCTTCGAGTCGGTTGAAACGGCCAAAACGGCCAAAGCGGCCGCAAGGCCCGTAAATACTGCGCCGGCAGCTACAAAAAAATGAGCAAAAAAGGGGCAGGCGGGCCTCATTTGCCCACCAGGTCGTTGAGCCTGTCGGCCTCGAAGTGGCTTTCGCGCTCGGCCTGCGCGGGCACGCAGTCGGGGTCGATCTGGCAGGCCAGCTTTTCCACGGCCTGCCACAGCAGGGCGATTTGCTGGCCCTGCGTGGCGGTGCCGTCGATCAGGCCGCGCAGCGCCAGGCTGACGGGGTCATCGCTTTGCGTAACGCCGTAGGCTGAAAAGCCCATTTGCGCGGCGGCCTGCTCGCGTCGCCGGGCGTCGCCGGGCTGGATGATGCGCGCCGGGTTGCCCACGGCCGTGGCCCCGGCGGGAACCGGCTTGGTCACCACGGCGGCCGAGCCGATCTTGGCGCCGTCGCCCACGGTAAAGCTGCCCAGCACCTGCGAATTGGCCCCCACCACCACGCCCTTGCCCAGCGTGGGATGGCGCTTTTTGCCCTTGTCCAGCGAGGTTCCGCCCAGCGTCACGCCCTGATAGATGGTGCAGTCGTCGCCGATTTCGGCCGTCTCGCCGATGACCACGCCCATGCCGTGATCGATGAACACGCGCTCGCCTATGGTCGCGCCGGGGTGAATTTCGATGCCCGTGAGCCAGCGCCCCCAGTGCGAAATCCAGCGCGCCAGCCACAGCCAGCCGCGCTGCCACAGCCAGTGGGCCACGCGGTGCAGCATGAGCGCGTGAAAGCCGGGATAGGAAAACAGCACATCCCACACGCTGCGGGCGGCAGGGTCGCGCTCCAGGATGGCCCGGGCGTAGGAACGGGTGCGGTCGAACATGGCGGGCGCGAGTCTAGCGCCGGGGGTCGGTCGCCGCCGCCCTGGGGCAGGATCGGCAACGGATTCGCAGTCAGGAGCATCAGGAGCAATTGCGCCCGGTTTCCCTTCCCCGTTTTTTTGCGATCTCCAGCCATGAGCGCCAATGAGCAACTTTTCCAGCGCACGCAGCGCAGCGTTCCCGGCGGCGTCCACTCTCCCGTACGCGCCTTCAAGGCCGTCGGCGGCACGCCCGCTTTCATCCGCCGCGTCGAGGGTATGCATATATGAAATGAGCAGGGCCAGCGCTATATCGACCACATCGGCTCCTGGGGGGCGATGACTCTTGGCCACGGCCACCCCGAGGCGCTCGAAGCCGTCACCCGCGCCGCCCCTGGCGCGCAGAATATGCAGAGCGCCATCGCCACCGCAGGCGAGGTGTTTGAGAGCCTCTGAGAGCCAATAAAAACCCATCCCCAAACCAAGCCAGCAACCCCGCCATGCGCCGTGGAACGCCTGCGCGTGCCGGACATGGAAACGGCGTCCGCGCCGATCGCGCCAGGCGACACCGATGCCGACGCCGTGCAGCGCCTGTTGCCCAGCGATTTCACGGCAAGCGCCAGACGCCTCTGCTGATTCAGGAAAGACCCCATGTTCAACTTGTTCAATCGTTTGCCCGGCATCGTTCGCGTACTGCTGTGGATGGCGCTGCCGCCGCTGGCTGCCGCCCTGATTGGCGCATGGGCGATCAGCCACCACACCGGCGGCGCACAGCGCCCCGTGCAGCTTGCCGCCGCGTGGGTGGCAGCCGTGGCGGGACTGGCCGCCGCCTTGTGGGGTGGCTTCGGCATCTGGGCCGTGCGCCGTGCAGGCCGGCGCGCCATGCACTCGCGCGATGAATTGCTGGCCGCCTTTTCGCGCTGGCACGCGGGCCTGCCGCGCTTCCTGGGGCTGCTGCTGGCGCTCGTCTTGCTGGCATTTCTGGCGCTGCTTGTCATGACACAAACGGGCGCGCTCATCACCGCATCCATTGCGTGGAGCGCAGGCGCGGCGCTGTGGCGGCTGCGCCGCCCCATGCCGCAGCAAACCGAACCGGACGAAATACTGGGCCTGCCCCTTGCGCCCGAGCAGGCGCCCGGTCTGTGGCGCTACGCGCGCGAGCTGGCCGCCCGCGTGGGCGTCGAGCCGCCCGACAACATCGTGCTGGGCGTGAGCGAGAGCTTTTACGTCAACAGCGCCAGCCTGCGCGCCATGCCTGCCGCCCAGTTGCTCACGGGCCGCACGCTGCACCTGCCGCTCCCCTACCTGTGCCTGCTGCGGCGTGATGAAACTGACGCCATCGTCGCCCATGAGCTGGGGCACTTTCTGGGCGAAGACAGCGCCTACAGCATGCGCTTTTTGCCCCTTTACGCCAGCATGGAACACGCCCTGCACAGCGTGGTTGGCGACGACGAGGATCAAGCCGCTCTGGGCAGCATTCCCGCCGCCGTCTTCGGCCTTTACCTGCTGGAGAGCTTTCATGGCGCTGTCAGCCACTGGAGCCGCGTGCGCGAGTTGCAAGCCGACGCCGTCAGCGCCCGCGTCACCAGCGCCGAAACCGTCGCCCGCGCGCTGGCGCGCCTCAGCGTCCTGGAGCCGCTCGTGCATGAGCGCCTGGACGCCATCGCCTGCCGCCCCGCCCAGGCAGGGCAAGACCTCATTGCCATGCTGCTGGCCGACGTGCAGGCCCGCCCGCTGCAAGCGCCTGACCTGGACGCCGAAGCCGCCACCAAGCACCCTTACGACACCCACCCGCCCACGCTGGAGCGCCTGCGCGCGCTGGGCCTGCCAACCATGCCTGCGCTGACCGCGCCCGACGCCAACACCCTGCCGTGGGTGCGCTCGCTCTTTTCCGACTACGACGCCGTGCAGCGCCAGCTACTGGCCGACTTCAAGGCCGTCGCGGCCGACCACAACGAGCGCATGCGCCGCGAACTCACCGAAATCAGCCAGCAGGCGCAAGGCCATGTCACCGTGTACGAAAGCCGCATGGTTCTGTGGCTTTACGCGCTCGCCGCGCTGGGCGCCGGCGCCATCTTTCTGCGTCAAGTGGCGGATGGCGTCAAAAGCATGAGCTGGTCATGGGGCATGGCCATCGTTCTTGCCGCCTGCGTGGCATTTGCCGCCCTGGTCTGGCGCACATGGCGACGCTCGCAAGCCGAAATCATGACCCTTACGCCCGAGGCCCTGTACGTGTCCGGTCTGCGCGCGCCCCTTGGGTGGGGCGACATCGACGACGTCAGGCTCCAATCGCGGCTCGGCATCTTTGAACCCACCTTCATCCTCACGCCCGAGGCCCGCCTGCCCGAGTCGGCCCGCAACAGCAAAAGACGGGTACGAATCTGCGCAAAGAAACGTAGCGTCACCCTGCAAAGATTCGACCCCAGGAGGATGAGCACACAACAATTGTGCGAGCGTCTCCACGCCTACTTCTCCGCCTGGCACGCCCGCAAGATGCTGGACGAAATGCAGGGCGAAGAAATACCAAGCGAAAGCTGATCGCCCTGTTTCCTCTCTGGTGTAGGGCGCGGCTGGAGACGTATGGCCTTCACACAGGCCGGAGCGGATGGGTCGTCGGCCCCGCCGGCAGGCATTGGCCCCGAGCGATGAGTTCTTCAAAGCCGCCTGCCAGCTCGTCTATCACCTGCCGCACGGCTGCGCGCATGCCGCGCCGCGTGGCAAAGGCCGCCTGCACCGACCAGGCGGGCAATTGCCAATCGGGCAGCAATTGCTGCAAGCGCCCGTCGGCCAGCGCCTCGTGCGCCAGCATGCGCGGCAGCACGGCGCAGCCCACGCCCGCCAGCGCGGCGCACAGCAGCGCGGCCATGTCGTTGACCTGCAAGCGCGGGCGATGCGCCAGCGCCACCGGCTCCGCGCTCCGGCCCCGGCCCGCCTCTGCTTCGGGCGGGCGCAGCGTCCACAGCGCCTCATCGGCCTGCGCGCCCAGGCCCAGCGTGGGCAGCGCCAGCACGTCCTGCGGCACAGCCGGCGGCGCGGCGTGCGCCAGCAATTGCGGCGCGGCCACCAGCACATGCGGGCTGATCGCCAGCGTGCGCACGATTTCATCGGCCGGCAGCGCCGCCTGCGCCGGGCGCACGCGCAGGGCCAGATCCACCCCGCCTTCCCACACATCCACCGCGCCGTTGCCGGCCAGCACCTGCAATTCGATCAGCGGCCAGGCCTTGAGCGCGCGCGCCAGCATCTGCCCCACCCCGGCTTGCAGCAGCGCGGGCGGGCAGGCCAGCCCATCCATGAGCCGGTCGTCGGCTACGGCCCCTTCGTGATGAACAGCCGCGAAGAAATCGCCCAGGCGATAGCCGACTTCAACTCGGGCCGCTTCACCAGCGCCTGATCGCAGCGCCCAAGAGCCGGGCCGGGGCCGCCCCCCCTGCTGCCCGGCCCTGCGCCACACTCGGTTTTTTCTTTATTAACCAAGGAAACCGCCCATGCCCCCTGCCGACATCCAAGCCCCCGCCGCCGCCCTCGATCTGCCCCCCACCGTCTTCATCGGCGGCGGCAACATGGCCAGCGCCATCGCTGCCGGCCTGCTGCGCCAGGGCGCACAGGCAGAGCGCATCCGCATCATCGAGCCGGCCGCCAGCGCCGCCGATGCCCTGCGCCAGCGCCTGGGCGTGCACGCGCTGCCCGATGCGCAAAGCCCCGCCGCCCGGGCCGCGCTGGCGCAGGCGCGGCTCATCGTCTGGGCCGTCAAGCCCCAGGTCTTCGCCCAGGCCGCCGCGCCCGTTGCGCAGCAGCTTGCCGCCAGTCCGGCCGCCGCCCCGCTGCACCTGTCGGTCGCTGCCGGCATCGGCGCCGCCAGCCTGGCCCGCTGGCTGGGCAGCGACCGCATCGTGCGCGCCATGCCCAACACCCCCGCCCTCATCGGCCAGGGCATGACCGGGCTGTACGCGGGCAGCGCCGTCACCGCCGACGAACGCGCCCTGGCCGAGCGCGCCGCCAGCGCCACCGGCCAGTTTCTCTGGGTGCCGCGCGAAGAACTGCTGGACGCCGTCACCGCCCTCTCCGGCTCCGGCCCGGCCTACGTTTTTTATTTCCTGGAAGCCATGCAGCAGGCCGGCGAGCAAATGGGCCTGCCCGCCGCCGATGCCCTGCGCCTGGCCGTGGCCACCTTCAGCGGCGCAAGCGCGCTGGCCGCCCATGGCGGCGAGCCGCCGGCCACCTTGCGCCAGCGCGTCACCAGCCCCGGCGGCACCACCCACGCCGCCATCACCGCCATGCAAACCAGCGGCGTTGGCCCCGCCTTCAGCGCCGCCATGCACGCCGCCTGCCAGCGCGCCCGGGAACTGGGCCGGGAATTTGGCTGAAGCGCTTTTTTGCCCATCAAATAAGCAAACCGCCCGCAGCGCCCGTCCATGCTGCGAAGCGCGCTATCAAAACAGGAAAAATCTGTGGATAAGTGCCTGCAATACGAGGCTTGATGGGGCCTGATGGGCCTTTCCCGCAATCGTGCAGGCCAGCCCAAAGCGGCGTTTCGGGCCAGCGCCCCGCCCCCTCCCCCGAAACGCCGCCCTCACTCGCCACTGCCCGGCCCTGTCCTGCAACCGGGGCGGCAAAGGCGCAAGGCCGTGGCGGCCCGTCCGGAAATCGGGAAATCGAAAACCGGCAAGTCGGAAACCCGGGCGGGCGGAAACCGGCAAGTCGCCAAGGCCAGGGCGCAAGCGGCCCGCGCGCTTTTTCATGGCCGCCCCCGTTTGCATTCCATTACAAGATTTTGCTTATCAAACAGGCAATCCGCCCGCAGCGCCCGTCCATACTGCGAAGCGCGCTATCAATTCAGGAAAAATCTGTGGATAACCTGGGCATTCGATGCGCATTCAAAGCCGGCGCGGCGCGGGGGGGTAAGTAAAAAAACGGCCTCTTTTCAGCGCGGCGCGGCAGCTGGCGGCTGGCAACATCCGCGCCTTTTGTTGTTGCGAAAGGTTTTCAATATGAGCCGTGATAAGAGCCGCCTTCTTCCCCCGCAGATTGCGCGCTGGCGCGTGCCCGCTTTGGCCGCCGCTGCCCTGCTGGGCGCGCCTGTGGCCTGGGGCGCTTGCACGGATACCGCCACGCAGGGGCGGGCCTCTTCAAACAGCGTTTGCACGGCCACGCAGGGCACTTATGTGAACCGCGCCGATGCGCTGCTGGCCACGTCGGGCGGCACGCTCACCGTCGGCCAGAGCGTGACTTTCACCACGGGCAGCTCGATCGGGCCCATGGATTACGCCCACATCCGCGCCGATGGCGACGATTCGCTCATTCACTTCAAGGGCGATGTGAGCGTGCCGCAGGCGGGCGTGGTCGAAACGGCGGCGCTGATGGCCATGGATGGCGGGCAAATCAGGGTCGATGGCGCCACGCGGGTGGATTTGCAGGCCGGCCCCGGCATACACCGCATGGGCGTGTTCTCGGACGAGACGGGCAGCCTGATTGCGCTGGGCGCGGTCAGCGTCGTTTCCTCGGGCGCGAATCAGACGCGGGGGCTGGTGGCCGAGCACGGCGGCAAGCTCTCCTACCGGTCGGCCAACATCGACTTTCGCGGCCGCAACTACGCCATAGGCATACGCCAGACGCACCCCAATGGCGATGTGATCGGGGGCGACACGGCCATCCAGATCAGCGGCCCCAATTCCTGGGGCGTGCAGGTGTTCGGCCCCATCCATATCAACGGCGCGCTGAACCTGGACAGCGCCGACGGCATCGGCCTGCGCTTTTTCAACACCGGCCAAATCCACCTGGGCGCAGGCGCGCAGATCAGGGGCACGAGCGGCGCGGCCGTGAGCATCCGGGGCCAGCACGCCGCGCCGCTGGTGGCCGCAGCCGGTTTGCAAATCCACTACACCGATCCGGGCAGCATCGCCTTCGACGTGCGCAACGCCGCCCCCGCCCGCACCGATCTGGCCCATGCCGCCGTCGCCGCCGAAACGCTGTGGCAGGCCACGGGCGGCAACTACACCTTCAACGCCCAGGGCGGCGCCTACACCGGCAAGGCGGCGGGCAACGCACGCTTTACCCTGAACATGAGCGCCGCCGCGAAGTGGAAGCTGAACGCCGACAGCGCGCTGGGCCGCATGGAACTCACCGGCGATGCCGTCTTGAGCCTGGACTCATCGCACACCCTCACCGCCAGCCATGCCGACGGCGTGAAAAACACCGGCGGCATCATCGACTTGAAAGACGCCACGCCCGCCACGGGCGACGTGCTCACCATCGCCGGCAACTACGCCGGCGGCGGCAAGCTGCGGCTGGATGTGAACCTGGCCAGCGGCGGCAACCACGGCATCGGCGCGGATGCCGATGCGCTGCTGGTCAACGGCAACGTCACCGGCTCCACGCAGATTGAAGTCACCGCGCTGCCCGGCGCGGGCATAGCCACAAGCGGCAACGGCATCCTGGTGGCGCGCGTGACCGGCACGGCCCCGGCCACTGCCTTCACCCTGCCCGCGCCGGTGGTCAGCGGCGGCTTTCAATACACGCTGCACCAGGTGGGCAACGAGTGGTTTTTGAAATCGTCGGCCTACGTCGCCCCCGGCGTCGCGCCCGTGCCTGCGCTCTCGCACCTGGGCCTGCTGCTCACCGGCGGCCTGCTGGCTGGCGCAGCGGCGCGGGCAAGGCGCGGGCGCAAGCAGGCGTGAAGCGCGCCTGATGTGAAAAGCAAAGCCGGCCTGCGGGCTGGCTTTTTTTGCGCCTGAACGATGGGCATTGCCCGTTCGCATTCAGATACAAGATTTCGCTTATCAATTAAGCAAACATGCCGCATCGCCCATAAACACTGCGAAGGACGCTATCAATTCAGGAATTATCTGTGGATAACCTGCCTGCCTGCGGCCTGTTTTCAGGCGTTTTCTTCCAGGCTTTCGCCCAGGGCCTCGCCCCATTCGTAGAGCGCGCCCAGCAGGGCCTGGGCGCGTTCGTCGCTTTCGTGGGCGGCGGCCAGGGCGTCGATTTTTTCGAAGTAGCTCTGAATGCTGGTGTGCTGGCCCGCGCCGTGCAAAAGGCGCGCCTGGCGGTGCTGCTGCCAGCGCTGGCGCTCCTGGGCGGTGAGGGTTTCGGGGTGGTTGCGGGCGCGCCAGCGCCACACCAGCTCGGGCAGGCGCGGGTCGTCAAAGCCCATGTGGCTGCCCGCCACTTCGGCTGCGGGCAGCAGGCGCAGGCGGGCCAGGCGGCGGCGGTCTTCATCCCCCAGAAAACCGCCGTAGAGGTCTTCATCCACATCGGGCGCGGCGGCTTCGTCTGCGGGCGGGCGCTGATAGACGTCGCTCCACAGCGCGCTCAAGTCAGGCAGCGCGTGCAGGCGCGGCAGGTGCTGGCCCAGGGCCAGCGCGTAGTCGATGCCCCAGTGGGCGGCGCGTTCGTCGGGCAGGGTTTTGAGGCTGGAGATGACGATGGGGGCGCGGTTCAGGTGCACGCTTTTGACGGGCAGGCGCGGCGCGCCTTCGGGCAGCTGGGCGGCGGGGGTGAACAGGCGCTGGCGCACTTGCTCGGCGCTGAGGTCGGCCAGCTCGGCGGGGTCGTGCATCAAGTCCCAGGCCAGGATTTCGTTGCGGTTGTGCGGGTGCATGGCCAGCGGGGCCATGAGGGCCAGGTTGCCCCGGGCCGCGCCAAACATGCCGCTGATGTGCAAAAAGGGCCGCGCGGTCTGGCTGGTGGCGGGCAGGCCCATTTCGAGGGCGGCTTTTTTCTTCTCGCGCAGCGCCAGGCAAAAGTCAAACAGGCGCGGCTGGGTCTGGCGGATGAGGCGCGCCAGGGCGATGGTGGCGTTCACATCCGAGAGCGCGTCGTGCGCGGCTTCGTGCGTCAAACCGTTAGCGGCGCTGAGTTTTTCCAGGCGGAAGGTGGGCAGGCCCTCGTCATCGAGCGGCCACTGAATGCCCTGCGGGCGCAGGGCGTGGGCGCAGCGGGCCACGTCAAGCAAGTCCCAGCGGGCGTTGCCGTTTTGCCATTCGCGCGCGTAGGGGTCGAGCAGGTTGCGCCAGAGCAGGTGGCGGGTGACTTCGTCGTCAAAGCGGATGCTGTTGTAGCCCACGCCTATGGTGCCGGGCGCGGCCAGGGCGGCGTGGATGCGGTCGGCAAATTCGCTTTCGGGCAGGCCGCGGCTGGCGCAAAGCTGGGGGGTGAGGCCGGTGACGAGGGCGCTTTGCGGATCGGGCAGGGCGTCCAGCGGCGGGCGGCAGTAATAGACCAGCGGCTCGCCTATGGGCTGAAGCTGATCGTCGGTGCGCTGGGCGGCAAATTGGGCGGGCAGGTGGCGGCGCGGGTTGGCGCCCCAGGTTTCGTAGTCGTGCCAGAGGAAGGTGTGGGCGGTCATGGAGGGGAAAACGCGGGTGCGGGTGAGAAGGGACTTCAGGCGGCAGGCAGCATGTGCGCCTGCGCCTGCATGGTGAGCGCGCCCGCCGCGTCGGTGATCCACAAGTCCAGGGTTTGGCCTGCGGCATCGGCAGAGTCGGCGGCATCGGCGGCCGGGCAGCCGTGCAGGGTGATGGGGCTGGCATCGAACACCGGGCGCAGCGCCCTGAAGGCAAAGCGCTGCATGCGCGCGCCGGGGGCGGCCTGGCGGCAGGCCAGGCGGGTGAGCCAGGTGGCCATCAGCGGGCCGTGCACGATGAGGCCCGGATAGCCCTCCACTTCGGTGACGTAGCGCCGGTCGTAGTGGATGCGGTGGCCGTTGAAGGTGAGCGCGGAGTAGCGAAACAAAAGCACATCGTCGGCGCACACGGTTTGCTGCCAGACGGCAGGCCGGGCGGGCTGAAACGGCGCGGGGGCGGGTTCGGATGCAGGCTGGCCGGCCACGGCGGCGGCGCGGTAAACGATGTCGTGCGTTTCCGTCAGGCAGTGGCCGCGCGCGTTGGCGATGTCGTGGCGCACCTGCACGAAAACCAGATCGCCCGTGCGGCCGCGCTTGCGCTGCACGCTGGCGATGGTGGATGTGCGCTGCGCCTCATCGCCCACGCGCAGGGGGTTGTCCGTTTCCCACTGAAGCTGCCCGCCCGCCCACATGCGGCGCGGCAGCGGCACGGAGGGCAAAAAGCCGCCCCGGCGCGCGTGGCCGTCCGGCCCCAGCTCGCTTTGGCGCTGGCGCGGCAGAAAAAACAGCCAGTGCGCCAGCGGCGGCAGCGCGGTGTGCGCGGCCCAGGGGCCGCTGGCGGCGTCGGCCGGCTCATCCAGCGTGGCCGCCAGCCCCAGCAGGGGGGCGTGGCAGATGGTGTCGTGCAGCGTCTGGCTGCGGCCCTGCCAGCTTTGCAAGTGGGCAAAAGCGGCGTCGTCAAGATGGCTCATGGCAGATCGGAAAAAAACAAAAAAACACAAGGGCTGCCATTGTGGCGGCGGGCACGGGCCAAAGCGCCCTGCCCGCTACCATTGCCGCCTTTCGCCGCATTTCGGGCGCGGCCCGTTTTTCACTTTGATTGGCAACACGTTCATGAACTTGCAACAACCTCTTTTGCTGCCGCGCGCAGGCCGCGCGCTGGCCGCAAGCTCGCTGGCGGCGCTGCTGGCGGCCTGCTCTTCGGTGGATTTGAACGAGCGCTACGCGCCCACGCAGGTGCGCATGCCCGGCATGGGCGCGGCCCCGGCGGGCGTGCAGCCCGTGGGAACGCCCGTGGGCGAAACGCCGCAAAGCCAGCCCGTGCAGCCCAGCTACACCCAAACGCAGGAGCTGGCCCCGCTCACGCCCGAAGGCAGCGCCGATCCGGCCTCATACCAGGCCCCGCCCCAGGTCCAGCCCGCGCAGCCGGACATGCACTCGCACCTGCTGACTTTTTCCACCCCGCTCACCGGCGCATACGCCGTGCCCGCCAGCCACACCAACGGCCAGGGCCAGATCGACGCGGTGTATGACACCCAAACCCGCCTGCTGCGCTGGAAGGCCAGCTGGAGCGGGCTGAGCGGCCCCATCACCAGCGTGGCCTTCTATGGCCCGGCCCAGCCGGGGCAGGTAGCGCCCAAAACCATCATCTGGCCCGGCCCCTTCGGCCCCAGCTACGAAGGCCGCGCCACCCTCACCCCCCAGCAGGCGCGCGACTTGCAAAACGGCTCCTGGTATCTGAGCGTGACCACGCCCGGCTGGCCCGCCGGCGAAATTCGCGGGCAAATGCAGGTGGTGCGCTAACGCCCGAAGCGGCGCGCGCCGATTTCCCTTTTTCTTTCCCCCGATCAGAAAGCCAACCCCCGCCATGACTGCCACCCGCAACGTTTCCTTCCTCGCCCGCCGCGCCGCGCTGGGCGCACTGGCCCTGGCCTGCGCCGCCTGGGCCGCGCCCGTCTGGGCGCAGGTCAAAACCGTGGGCATCACCGCCATCGTCGAACACCCCTCGCTGGACGCCGCCCGCAAGGGCGTGGAAGACGAGCTGCGCGCGCTGGGCTGGGGGCCTGACAAGCTCAAGCTCAACTACCAAAGCGCGCAGGGCAACACCGCCACGGCCGGGCAGATCGCCAAGAAATTCGTGGGCGACAAGGTAGACGCCATCGTCGCCATCGCCACGCCCAGCGCGCAGGCGGCAGCGGCGGCCACGCGCAGCATTCCCGTCGTTTACGCCGCCGTGACCGACCCCGTGGCCGCCAAACTGGTCAAAAGCATGGACCCGGCCGGCGGCAACGTCACCGGCGTGTCCGACCGCCTGCCCATCCCGCCGCAAGTCGATCTGCTGCTCAAGCTGCGCCCCGACGCCAAGCGCGTGGGCATGGTCTACAGCCCCGGCGAGGTCAACTCCACCATCATCGTCAAGGCCCTCAAAACCGAGCTGGAGCAGCGCGGCATGAGCCTGATCGAAGCGCCCGCTGCGCGCACCGTCGATGTCGGCCCCGCGCTCAAGTCCCTCGTGGGCAAGGTCGATATCGTTTACAGCTCCACCGACAACAACGTCGTCTCCTCCTACGAAACCATGGTGGCCATCGCGCGCACGGCCAAGCTGCCCCTGCTGGCCTCCGACCCCGGCAGCGCCCAGCGCGGCGCCGCCGCAGCCCTGGGCATGAGCTATTACGACCTGGGCCGCCAGGCCGCCAAACTGGTCGATCGCATCCTCAAGGGCGAAAAACCCGGCGACATCGCCAGCGAAACGGGCGCAAAAATGACCCTCACCCTCAACGAAAAAGGCGCGGCCGATCAGGGCGTGGCCCTCACCGACGAGCTGCGCCAGCAAGCCAGCGAAATCATCAAGTAAACCCCGACGGCAGGCCGCCGCGCCTTGCCCGACTTTTCCCGGCCCGCCCTTGCAGCGGGCCTTTTTCATCCCGTCAAACGCCCCTCACGGGGCAAAGTTATCCACAGATTTTTCCTGTTTTGATAGCGCCCTTCGCAGTATTTACGGGCGCTGCGGCACGTTTGCCGCTTTTTTAATCAGAAAACGCCATGAGCAAGAAAGCCAAAACCGCCCCGCGCAACCACATTGCCCTGGCCCTGGCCGCGCGGCGCTCCTCCGGCGCGGCCGGGCGGCACGAGCGCAGCGCCGGCGCGCAGCGCAGCGCCGACAAGGCCGCCCTGCGCCGGCAACTGGCCCGCCAGGGCTGGCAGAACTGGCAGGGCGACTGATCTACTGCCGCGCCGAGACGATGCTGCCAACGGAAGCCGCCATCACGCAGCCTATGGCCAGCCATTGCGTCGGCGTCAGCACCTCGCCCAGCACCAGCATGCCGGCCAGCGCGGCCACCACCGGCTCCAGGCTCAGCATGATTCCGAAGGTCTGGCGCGGCAGGCGCTTGAGCGCATACATCTCCAGCGACATCGGAATGGTGCTCGACACAATGGCCACGCCCAGCCCCAGCAGCAGCACTTTCGGCTCCAGCAGCGCCGCGCCCGCGTGCGCCACGCCCACCGGCACGGCCACCAGCGCGGCCGCCAGCAGCCCCAGCGACACCGAATGCCCCGCGTGCAAGTGCCCCGCCCGCTTGCCGAACACGATGTAGGCCCCCCAGCACGCCGCCGCGCCCAGCGCCCAGCCGCAGCCGGCCACATCCAGCGCCTGCGCGCCCTGCCCCGCCGCCGGCCCCAGCGGCAGCAGCAGGCCCAGCCCGAGCATGACCAGCGCAATCCACAGGTAGTCCAGCCGCTTGCGCGAGTAATACATGGCCACGGCCAGCGGGCCGGTGAACTCGATGGCCACCGCCACGCCGAACGGAATGCTGCGCAGGGCCATGTAGAACATGACGTTCATGCCCCCCAGCGCCAGCCCGTACAGCAGCAACGCGCCTGCATCGGCGCGCGCCAGCGGCCAGCGCCACGGCCGCCACAGCGCCAGCAGCGCCAGCGCCGACAGCCCCACGCGCAAGGCGCTCGTGCCCTGCGCGCCGATGAGCGGAAACAGCGACTTGGCAAACGACGTGCCCAGCGCCAGCGCCGACACCGCGCCGATCACGGCCAGCGCGGGCATCAGCAAAAAAGAGGGTTCAGAAGCCTGTTCATGCATAGGCGGGCAAATGTAGACGCCCGCTGCGGCCGGCCCCCGGGCGCGGTTTCGGGCGACGCGCGCCTTGCCGCCCACCCCGAACCGCATCCCGGCCGCACCCCTCTTGCCCCCCGCCCAGGCCCTAAGATTCGTTTTTTTCACTTTTTTCCACGCACTTTCTCCCATGTCCACCATCTTGCAAAGCCTGCCCGTGGGGCAAAAAGTCGGCATCGCCTTCTCCGGCGGTCTGGATACTTCCGCTGCCCTGCTGTGGATGCGCCAAAAGGGCGCCGTGCCCTACGCCTACACCGCCAATCTGGGCCAGCCCGACGAGAGCGACTACGAGGCCATCCCCCGCAAAGCCATGCAATACGGCGCGGAAAACGCCCGCCTCATCGACTGCCGCCTGCAACTGGCGCACGAAGGCATCGCCGCCTTGCAATGCGGCGCCTTTCACATCAGCACCGCCGGCATCACCTACTTCAACACCACGCCGCTGGGCCGCGCCGTCACCGGCACCATGCTGGTGGCTGCCATGCGCGAAGACGGCGTGAACATCTGGGGCGACGGCTCCACCTTCAAGGGCAACGACATCGAGCGCTTTTACCGCTACGGCCTGCTGGCCAACCCCGGCCTGCAAATCTACAAACCCTGGCTGGATCAGCGCTTCATCGACGAACTGGGCGGGCGCAAGGAAATGTCCGAGTTCCTGCGCGCATCAGGCTTTGACTACAAGATGAGCGCCGAAAAAGCCTACAGCACCGACAGCAACATGCTCGGCGCCACGCACGAGGCCAAAGACCTGGAAGAGCTTTCCAGCGGCATCCGCATCGTGCAGCCCATCATGGGCGTGGCCTTCTGGCGGCCCGAAGTGGAGGTCAAACCCGAAGAAGTGCGTGTGCGCTTTGAAGAAGGCCAGCCCGTGGCGCTGAACGGCCAGAGCTTTGACGACCCCGTGGCCCTGATGCTCAAGGCCAACGAAATCGGCGGCCGCCACGGCCTGGGCATGAGCGACCAGATCGAAAACCGCATCATCGAAGCCAAAAGCCGCGGCATCTACGAAGCGCCGGGCATGGCGCTGCTGTTTGCCGCCTACGAGCGCCTGGTCACCGGCATACACAACGAAGACACCATCGAGCAATACCGCATCAACGGCCTGCGCCTGGGCCGCCTGCTGTATCAGGGCCGCTGGTTCGACCCGCAGGCCATCATGCTGCGCGAGATGAGCCAGCGCTGGGTGGCGCGCGCCATCACCGGCGAAGTCACGCTGGAGCTGCGCCGCGGCAACGACTACTCCATCCTCAACACCGAAAGCCCCAACCTCACCTACGCGCCCGAGCGCCTGTCGATGGAAAAAGTGGAAAACGCCCCCTTCACCCCCGCCGACCGCATCGGCCAGCTCACCATGCGCAACCTGGACATCACCGACACGCGCAGCAAGCTGGGCATCTACGCCCAGACCGGCCTGCTGCACCTGGGGGCCGAATCGGTGCTGCCGCAACTGGGCGGCCCCGCCATCAAATAAGCGGCATTGCTTCCCTAAAAACCTAAAAACGCGCCGAAAAACACACCCACGGCGCGTTTTTTCATGGCGCTCGCGGCCGCCTGCCCCGCTTACGGCGGCAACAGCGCCCGCCAGTACAGCACGTCTTCGCGCGTGCGCCAGCGGCCAAAGGCGCGCTCGTCGTGCTCGCGCACGATGGGAAACTGCTCCAGCACATGGCCCGCATCGTCCGCGCCCAGGTCGTAGAGCCAGAAAAACAGCGCATCCAGCGCCGCCAGGCGCACGCGGCGCTGCTCATCGTCCCAAATCACGGGCGGCAGCGCCTTCCCGGCCGCATCTACATAGCCCAAATCACGCGCAAAGGGCGCCAGATCGTGCGCGGTATAGGAAAGCGCCAGCGCCTGCGCCAGCACGAAATCGGCCACCGTCGGCCGCGCGGGAGCGCCCTCGCCCAGCAGCTTGTGCTGGCGCGCGGCCTGCGCAAAGGCGGCGGGCAGCGGCACATCAAAACGGGCGGGAGCGATGACGGGCAGTTGCTCGACGATGTACCAGTTGAGAGTGGTGCCCTGGAGCTTTTGTCGCAGCACGAAATCGAAAGCCAGGCTATTCAAATTGGCCAGGAGTTTGGCCGCGACAGCCGCTGCCTTGTCAGCAAATAGCCCTTGAGGTATGAGCAGGGGCAGCTTGTTACCCGCAGCAGCAGCGGGCACGATGGCAGCCACCATCGTGCGTTCATTAGTGGCGTTGGTGATGTCCCTGAAGCCCAACGCCCACTCATAAGGACTGGCGGGAATGTCGCCTTCGGCCACCCAGTATTGCGGCTCGGGATGAAAGCCGGGGTTCCGAAGCTGCGCAATGCTCGATGGCGCCGACTGCGTGGCCACTTTCAACTTGCCCGCATTGACCCGCACCCCGGATGCGCGGTGGTTGTAGTGGTAAATCATCTTGCCCACATACAAAGGCAGCGCCTGCACCGCGCCCTGCCCCCTGCCCTTGCGCCAGCGGTTGAGCGGCGCGCGCTGCCAGCCGCCGTGCAGCAGTTCATCGGGCCGGAGGAACTTGTCCGAGTCATTGGTCATGTGAAACATGGTGGTGTATTTCACCGGCCATGCTTTCTGCTCGCCCTGCGGGCCGTGGCGCACCAGCACGGGGTGGCGCGCGTAGATGCCCAGGGTGATGTCAGCGTCGCGCCGGCTGCGGAAGATGGGCGCAGCGCCGGTGTTGGGGTTGACGCGGGCGAAGTCATCAGCGGTGAGGACAAGCGTGCGCTGCGGCTGGCTGTCCAGCTCATCGAGGCTGTGCAGGAAAAAAGCGCAGCGCGCCTGCTCAAAGCGCCGCTGCGAGCCGCCAAACAGCAGCACGCAGAATTTGAAACGCGAATCCACGTCTGGGAAAAACGCCTTGCGGTTTTCAAAATCGAACAGCCCGCCCAGCCGCCCGCTAACGCTAATGCTGCGGAAGAACTCGGCCGCTCCCTTGTCGGCTGCAATACCGCTGGGCACGACCAGCGCCACCATGCCGCCGGGGGCGGCCAGCGCCTGCGCGCGCTCGACAAACAGGCTGTAGAGATTGACGTCGCGGCCGCCCAGCAGCGGGTAGTCGCCACTGCCCAACCTGCCATTTCCCACCACACGGATCTGGGTTTCGGCGCGCTCGGCGGCCTGCTGGTATTGCTTCCACAAATCAGGCTCACTACGGCGCAACTCGGCAATCAGGCGCGTGCGATCAGCCGCGCGCGTTTGCTTGGCAACGCGGGGGTTGCGCTCGGCAAACCACTCCACTTGCTGAAGCTTGATGCGGTCCCACGGCGGGTTGCCCAGCACAAGGTCAAAGCCGCCCGCGCCGCCTTCGCCGAAGACGGTGGGAAAGCTGCTCCACCAGTGAAAGAAGGTTTCGCGCGCGGCCAGCTCGCGCGCCTGTTGCATGAGGGCGTTGGCCGCTTGCGAGGCTTTGTTTGACTCTGGCAGCCCGCCTTGTGCCAGCGTGGCAACAAGGTTGAGTTTCGGGTCGAGCAGGCATGCCAGCGCGGCCAGGGTTTGCGGCTGGTTTTTCAGCAGTTTTTGCAACTGGGCGAGTTTGTCCACGGGCCAACCGGGGATGAGCCAGCGCAGCGCGCGCCAGAAGTCGAGCACGGCGTGTATGGGCGCCAGTTGCCGGGCCGCTTCGGCAGCCAGTTCTTGCGACTGCTGCACTTCGCCAATGTCGGCATCGGTGAGATCGGCCACCTGGCTGATAGCGCTGGCGGCGACTTTGAGGCGCTGTATTTCGCCTTGCTGGAAAAGAGCGCCCAACTGGTGCAGACCGCGCTCGACCGTCTCGAAGCGCTCGCCGTGCAGGCTGTCGCCGGTTTGCAGATGGTGATCGAGAAACGACAGCGGCGCGCCGACGGTGAAGGTGTGCAGCCACAGCGCGGTTTTGGCCAGCTCCACGGCCATGGGGTTTTTGTCCACGCCGAAGATGCACTTTTTCAGGATCATGCGGCGCACGATGTGGCGGTCGTCGAGTTGGGCGTCATTCACGCTCCAGCCGTGCTTTTGGGCGTTTTGTTTGATGCTGCGGCGTATGTGCGCAATGCGCGCAAGCACGGGGCTTTGCCAGGGGCGGTTTTGCTCCACCAGGTGTGCGGCCCAGGGCTGGGCGGCCACTTGCTCGCCCGCGGCGGTGATGGCTTCAAGCACGCGGTCGGCCAAAAAGTCCACCAGCGCCACCAGAAAGTGGCCGCTGCCCATGGCGGGGTCGCAAATCTTCAGTTCCAGCAAACGGGTAGCCGGGTCGATGGCGACGATGCGCGCGTCAGGGTCGCCGTCAAGTTCGAGCCACTGCGGCTGCGAGAGGCTGGTGCGCTTTTTCCACTTGTTCAGGCGCTGCTCAAAGGCAGCCATCTTCTCCTGCGCCAGTAGGCCGACGGACTCGCGCAGCACGAGGTGCACCAGGTCATCGTGCGTGTAGTAGCTGCCCGAAATCTTGCGCGCGAAGCTGGCCGGGCGGGCCACGATGCGGTCGATTTCGGGCTTGTCCTTGTAGTCGTCACGCGCCTGCACTTCATGCGTCAGGCTGTATTCGAGCAGGCGCTCGTAAATGCCGCCCAGGTGCGAGACGGAAAGATCGCGGTAGTTGATCCAGCCCTTGAGGATGTCTTCAGTGCGGCGCGAGAGGGCGTCGATGATGGGGGCCATGACCTTGTCGGGCACGCGCGCGCGCACCAGCAGCGGCGAGCGCTTGCGGGCAAACAGGCCGCCGTTGTAGGCGGGCATGCCGATGCTGTCGTCGCCCTCGTCTATCAGCGAGAAAACGCCTTGCAGATCGCGCCAGATGTGATCGAGCGTGCCGGAGAAGGCGCTGCCCGCTTCAATCTTGTCGCGCACGGTTTCGCGTATGCGACGCACGCTGTATTCGGCGTAGCGGGCATCGCGCACGGGCAGCAGGTTGCGGTCTTCGGCGTAGAAAAGAAACAGCAGGCGGTAAAGCAGCACCAGGGCAGCCTCGCGCACTTGCTCCAGATAGGCAGCGGTAAAGCGCTTGCGGGTGAACTGGCCGTAGCCCACGTTTTCGGTTTGCGCATGCAAATCGGCGCGGGCCAGAGCGTCGGCCAGTGCGGGAAAAATGTCGCTGAACACGCGCTGGCCCAGATCGGCCGAGACTTTTTCCTCATACAGCCGCGCTTCGTCCAGCGCCACGGCATGCAGCGTGCGCGCGGCGTTGTCCCACTCCTGCGGCAAAAAGGCAGCACGCGCAAAAAACAGCACAAACAGGCGCAAAGCGTGCTCGGGCGCAGGAGCATCCAGATCATCTTGCGCACCGGGCACGCCCAGGGCCAGGGCCAGGTCGATTTCAAAAAACTGCTCGGCGCGCGAGCGCGCGTCCTGCCAATAAAGCCGCCACACGGCTCCGTTGGTGAGCACGCCCCATTTGATGGCGCGATCGCTCATGACATCGGCGCGGCTGAGGTAGCGCAGCATTTGCGATGAAGGGGCGTCCGGGTCTTGCGGCTCGCTGGCATCGCCCCGATCAAGCGGGCGCAGCCAGCGCTTGGCTTCCAGCAAAGCAATGCCGTGGCGCGGGCGCTGATCGTCCTTGAGCGGCAGGGCTTTTTGTTTGGCCTCAACGTCGGGAAACAGCAGCCAGTCGGGCACGTCTTCACGACGCCTGGCCGATAGATTGACTTGCGGCAGACGATGCGCGTCGCCCCAGTCCAGCGCGTCGAGCACGGGGGCGATGATCTCGGCTTCGGTTTGCGCCTCATTCAAAAACGCGGCGGCATCACGCCCCGCAAAAATGGCTTGCAAGTGTTCTCTGAAGGCAGTCAGGCGTTGCTCATCCAGCGCGGCCCATGCCGGGGTTTCGCGCACGCCGCGCAAAAGAAAATCCTGGGTAAATAGCTGGCCTTGCATGAGAGGGAAAAAGTAATTGGGGAAATTGCGCCCGCCTTCAAAAACAGCTCGTCTCAAAGGGTTGGAAACCCGCAAAAGAACTGAAAAAAAGGGCGTCAAAGTCTAAGCGGGGCTGCCGGCCGCGCCCGGTGAAAACCCGCCATCGGGCAAATCCCGATGGATGGCGCGGCCGCTGGGGGCTACAGTTGCGCCCATCGCGCCTGCCTTGACGCGCCGCGAGGGGATCCGAGGAGACTGCCAGACCAACAGCTAGACAGAAGGTAAGAGAGAAACCATCGGCCCGCCCGGCCACGGCAAACGGGCCGATTGCAAAATTTGCATGAAGCGACCCGCCCTGGCGGGTTTTACATGGGCGTCACTTCTTGTGACGCCCATTTTTCTTTCCGCCTTTTCCCCCCTTTTCTTCCCCTTTTCATCATGGAACTGCTCATCGTCTCGGCTGCCTCGCTGCTGGCGGGTTTGGTGGATGCCATCGTCGGCGGCGGGGGGCTGGTGCTGGTGCCGGCGCTGTTTTCCACTTTTCCGGCGGCCGCGCCGGCCACGCTGCTGGGCACGAACAAGAGCGCCTCGGTCTGGGGCACGCTGATGGCCAGCGTGCAATACAGCCGCCGGGTGCACATGCGCTGGGCGGCGCTGCTGCCCGCTTGCGCGGCGGCGCTGCTCGGCTCGGCGCTGGGGGCGTGGACGGTGACGCAGGCAAGCGCGGACTTTTTGCGCCGCCTGCTGCCTCTGGTGCTGCTGGCGGTGCTGGTTTACACGCTGGCAAAGAAAGACCTGGGGCGGGTGCACGCGCCGCGCTTTGCGCTGCGCGGCGAGCAGGCGGCGGCTGCGCTGATCGGGCTGGGCATTGGCTGGTATGACGGCTTTTTCGGCCCGGGCACGGGGAGTTTTTTCATTTTTCTTTTCGTGCGCGTGCTGGGCTATGACTTTTTGAATGCGTCGGCGGCGGCCAAGCTGCTGAATGTGGCGACCAATGTGGCGGCGATTGCGCTGTTTGCGGCCAAGGGCCATGTGTGGTGGCAGGTGGGGCTGACGATGGCGGCGGCCAATGTGGCGGGCAGCCTGATCGGCACGCGCCTGGCGCTGCGGCACGGCGCGGGTTTTGTGCGCGGGGTGTTCATCGTGGTGGTGGGCGCGCTGATTCTGAAGACGGGGCGCGATGCGTTCTGGGGCTGATTGCGAGGCTGCCGCCGCCCCGAAAATCGCAAGTTATCCACAGATTTCTCTGATTTTGATAGCGCGCTTCGCAGTATTTACGGGCGCTGCGGCTGGTCTGCCTGTTTTTTATGCAAATCGAGGGCTATCTTCGTCCTCGTCTTCATCCACGGTGACGGGCACGCGCGCGGCCAGTGCGCTCATCAGTTCGTAGCCGACGGTGCCTGCGCTGTGGGCCACTTCGTCTATGGGCAGGCCCTGGCCCCAGAGGGTGACGGGCGCGCCGGGGGCGGCCTGGGGGATGTGGGTGACGTCCACGGCCAGCATGTCCATGCTGATGCGCCCGAGGGTGTGGGTGCGCTGCCCGGCCACGAGCACGGGGGTGCCGCTGGGGGCGTGGCGGGGGTAGCCGTCGGCGTAGCCGCAGGCGACGATGCCCACGCGCGTGGGCTGGCGCACGGCGTAAGCGCCGCCGTAGCCCACGCTTTGGCCGGGCTGGGCGCAGGTGATGGCGATCAGGCGCGAGCGCAGGCTCATGGCCGCTTGCAGGCCCCAGTGGGCGGCGCTGCGCTCGGGCCAGTCGGGCGCGCTGCCATACAGGGCGATGCCGGGGCGCACCCAGTCGCCGTGGGCTTCGGGGTGGCGCAGCAAGGCGGCGCTGTTGCACAGGCTGCGCTCGCCGGGCAGGCCCTGCACGGTGCGCTCAAAAAGCGCCTGCTGCCCGGCCACGCCGGGCGGGCCGTCGGCGTGGGCGAAGTGGGTCATGTGCGAGATTTCCTGCACTTGCGGCAAGGCGGCCAGGCGGGCATAGGCGGCGCGGTAGCGGGCGGGGGCAAAGCCCAGGCGGTTCATGCCGCTGTTGAGCTTGAGGAAAACGCGCTGGGGCTGCCGGGTTTTGTGCATGGCCAGCCAGTCGATCTGCTCGTCGCAGTGCACGACGTGCCAGAGCTGAAGGCGCGAGCACAGCTCCAGATCGCGCGGCTCGAACACGCCTTCGAGCAGCAGGATGGGGCCGCGCCAGCCCAGGCGGCGCACCCGCTCGGCCTCGGCCAGATCGAGCAGGGCAAAGCCGTCTGCGCCGCGCAGGGCGTCAAACACGCGCTCGATGCCGTGGCCGTAGGCATTGGCCTTGACCACGGCCCACACGCGCGCGCCGGCGGCCGCCTGCTGCATGAGCGCCAGGTTGTGGCGCAGCGCGGCCGGGTGGATGCGGGCGTGTATGGGGCGTGGCATGGGCGGGGCTTTCAGCGGGACACGGCAGGCAGGCCGGAAAGCGCCTGGGCCAGTTCGTTTTCGTCGTATTTCTCATCCTTGAGCTGGCCGTCGAAATACGCCTGGTAGGCCGCCATGTCGAAGTGGCCGTGGCCGCTCAAACAAAAGAGGATGGTTTCGGCGCGGCCTTCGCGCTTGCAGCGCAGGGCTTCTTCGATGGCGCCCTTGATGGCGTGATTGGCCTCGGGCGCGGGCACGATGCCTTCGGCGCGGGCAAATTGCACGCCGGCAGCAAAGCACTCGCCCTGGGTGTAGGCCACTGCTTCCATCAGGCCCAGCTCCTTGACGTGGCTGATCAGCGGGGCCATGCCGTGATAGCGCAGGCCGCCGGCGTGAAAGCCCGGCGGGGTGAAGGTGCTGCCCAGCGTGTGCATCTTCACCATCGGGGTGAGGTGGGCGGTGTCGCCAAAGTCATAGGCGTAGCGCCCGCGCGTGAGGGTGGGGCAGGCCGCCGGCTCCACGGCAACGATGCGCGCGCGCCGCCCGCCGCGCAGGCCCTCGCCGATGAAGGGAAAGGCCAGGCCGCCAAAGTTGCTGCCGCCGCCCGTGCAGCCGACCACGACATCGGGCCAGGCATCGGCCATTTGCATTTGCTCCATCGCCTCCAGGCCGATGACGGTCTGATGCAGCAGCACGTGGTTGAGCACGCTGCCCAGGGCGTATTTGGTGTCTTCATTGCGCGCGGCCACTTCCACGGCCTCGCTGATGGCAATGCCCAGGCTGCCGGGGTGATCGGGCCGCTCGGCCAGCACCTGGCGGCCGTAATCGGTTTCGGCGCTGGGCGAGGCCACGCAGCGCGCGCCGTAGGTTTGCATGAGGGCGCGGCGATAGGGCTTTTGCTCATAGCTCACGCGCACCTGAAAGATGGTCACATCCAGCCCGAAGATTTGCCCGGCCAGCGCCAGCGAAGCGCCCCACTGCCCCGCGCCGGTTTCGGTCGTCAGGCGCTTGACGCCCGCCTGCGCGTTGAACCACGCCTGCGGGATGGCCGAGTTGGGCTTGTGGCTGCCGGCGGGGCTGACGCCTTCGTATTTGTAGAAGATGCGCGCGGGCGTGCCCAGCGCCTGCTCCAGCCGCCGCGCGCGGTGCAGCGGGGCGGGCCGCCAGAGGCGATAGACCTCGCGCACAGGCTCGGGAATTTCGATTTCGCGCGCCAGGCTCACTTCCTGCTCGATGATGCTTTGCGGAAAAAGCGGGGCCAGGTCATCGGCGGTAATGGGCTGCCTGCTGCCCGGGTGCAGCACGGCCGGCAGCGGCTCGGGCAAATCGGCCTGAATGTTGTACCAGGCGCGCGGCAGGCGGGTTTCGGGCAGCAGATATTTCAGATCAGACATGGAAGCTGTTTTTCCTTTCGGGTGATGCAGATGAAACGGGGGGCATTGTGCTTTCGTCCCTTCAGGGGCCGGCCCGCCGGGCCGCGGCCTGCTGCACGGCGCGGGCCATGCCGCGCAGGATGTGAATTTCCTGCTGCGTGGGGCGGGCGCGGTTGGCCAGCTGTTGCAGCCGGGGCATGAGCTTTTTGGGCGCGGCCGGATCGAGAAAGCCCACTTCCACCAGCGCCTGCTGCCAGTGCGCCAGCGCGGCGGCAACCTGCGCGGCATCGGCCTCATCGCCCAAAGGCTCCGGCATGGCCGCCTGCGCGTGGGCCTGCGCATGCACCAGCAGGGCCTGCCGCCAGTCATAGGCCAGCAGTTGCACGGCGGCGGCCAGGTTGAGCGAGCCGTATTCGGCCTGGGTGGGAATGCGCAGCGCCACATGGCAGCGATACACATCGGCATTGCTCATGCCATAGCGCTCGCAACCAAACAGCAGGGCCACGGCCGCCGGCGGCGGGCCATCGGCGGCGGCCAGCAGGCGGGCGAAATGCTCGCGCGGCGCGCGCGTGGGCGGGCCGAAATCGCGCGCCGTCATGGCCGTGGCGCAAAGATGCTGCACGCCGTGCAGGGCCTCCTCCAGCGTGGGCACGCAGCGCGCGCGCGCCAGCACATCGGCCGCGCCGCTGGCGCGCTCCAGCGCCTCGGGCCGCTGCAACACATCGGGCCAGCGCGGGCGCACCAGCACCAAATCATCAAACCCCATCACCTTCATCGCCCGCGCCACCGCGCCCACATTGCCCGCATGGCTGGGCTCGATCAACACAAACCGGGTGTGAATGGGGCCGCCCCAGCCAGGCAGGGCGGCCGCGGAAGAAGAACTGGAAAAACCGTGGGACATGACGGGGGCGATTGTCCTGCCTGGCCTGTCGAGGGGGCAGACAGTTCATATCTGGATACAAGATTTTGCTTATCAAACAAGCAATAAGGCCGCAGCGCCCGTGAATACTGCGAAGGGCGCTATCAATTCAGGAGAAATCTGTGGATAAGTTTGCCTGATGCGGCTGGAATATTTGCCGAAATGGTCAAAACGTATGCACAATAAAACGAATCATGTCCATCGAATTTGACCCGGCCAAGAGCGAACGCAATGTCCGCGAACGCGGATTGCCGTTTGAGCTGGCGGAGGCTTTCGACTTTGAAACGGCACTGATTTGGCAAGACTGCCGCAAGCCATACCCCGAAACCCGCTGGATTGCCCTGGGCCTGATTGCCGATCGGCTGCACGCACTGGTATTCAGCGAAACGCCCACCGGCATACGCGTGATCAGCCTGCGCAAGGCCAATTCCCGAGAGCAAGCCCGTTATGAACAGAAAACCCAATCCTGAACTGACAGATGAAGTCAACCCCGAGTGGACGCAGGAGATGCTCGATCAGGCCGTCTCGCTGCAAGAGCTGCCCGGCCGCCTGCAAGCGAAGCTGCGCGCCGGGCGCGGCCCCAACAAAGCGCCGCTCAAGGAGCGCATCACGATCCGGCTTTCGCCCGAGGTGCTGGCGCATTTCCGCGAGGGCGGCAAGGGCTGGCAGGGCCGCATCGATCAGGCGCTCAAGGAGTGGGTGGCCTCTCACGCCTGAACGCGCCTGAAGCCGCCCGCAGGCGGCCAGACCAGAGCGCAAGCGGGGCACGATTGTTCATATTTGGATACAAGATTTTGCTTACCAAATAGGCAGAAGGCCCGCAGCGCCCGTAAACATTGCGCAGGGCGCTATTAATTCAGGAGAAATCTGTGGATAACTCGCCTGCCGATAGGCTGCGCCGGCCTGTTTTTCCGGCCGTTCGGGGGCGGTGGCAGGTGGCGGGAAGGCTCAGTCGGCCACGGTCCAGCGCACCAGTTTGAACACCAGCGGGCGGATGATCAGCAGGCTGATGAAGGCAACGGGCCAGGCCAGGGCGTAGGCGCGCAACGTGCGCATCGGCCAGCCGCTGTCGATGCCGGTGTTAAAGGCCACCAAAAAGGCGCTCATGATGAATGCCATCAGGGCCGTGGCGTAGAAAGTGAAGGCGATGCCGCTGTAGCGGTGCGGGATTTTTTTCATGGGGCAGTCAGGCGCTTGAAACAGACCCGGGGGCGGGCCAGGGCGCAAAAGGAAAAAGGGCGCGCAGTATGTCGAGCGCCCCTTTTCCGGGCTTTTCCGGGCTTTTCACGGGCTTTCCCGAAAAAAGCGCCTGCGCCGGCCTTACTGCTGCAAAGTCCCCTGCACGCCTTCGGCCAGCCAGTTCATTTTCTGGATGGCTTCGTCGCTCAGGGTTTGGCCGGCAGGCAGTTGTTCGCGGCCCTGGTTGTCGCGCAGGGGGCCGGTGAAGGGGTGCAGGCGGCCGCTGGCGATGTCTTGTTGGCGGGCCAGGATTTCGTCTTGCACGGCTTGCGGCACGCGCGGGCCGAAGTGGCCGACGGCAATCATTCCTTCTTTCACGCCGCCCCACACGCGCTGGCTGCGCCAGCGGCCGTCCAGCGCGGCTTGCAGGCGGGCCACTTCGTAGCTGCCCCACTGGTGGGTGACGGCCAGAAGCTGCGCCTGCGGGGCGATGCTGCTCATGTCGGAGTGGTAGGCCACGGCCAGTTTTCCGCGCTCTTGCGCGGCCACCATGACGGCGGTGGAGCCGGTGTGAAAGGCCAGCACGTCCGCGCCCTGGTTCATCAGCGCGATGGCGGCGTCGCGCTCGCGGGCGGGGTTGAACCATTCGTTGAGCCAGACGACCTTGACCCGCGCCTGCGGGGCCACGCTGCGCAGGCCGATAGTGAAGGCGTTGATGCCTTGCAGCACTTCGGGGATGGGAAAGCCGGCCACGTAGCCGATTTCGCCTTGTGCGCTCATGCGCCCGGCGGCCAGGCCGGCCAGGTAGCGGCCTTCGTAGAAGCGGGCGTTGGCCACGGCCACGTTGTCGGCGGTGTGCAGGCAGGTGAGGCATTCGAATTTGATCTGCGGAAATTCGGCGGCCACCTTCATCACCGAGGGCATGTAGCCGAAGCTGGTGGTGAAGATGATTTGCTGCCCCTGGCGGGCCAGATCGCGCAGCACGCGCTCGGCGTCGGCCGGGTTTTCGGCCACGTCGGGCAGGGCCAGGGTTTGCACGCGGCTGCCCAGGGCGCGCTCGACTTGCTGGCGGGCTTCGTCGTGCTGGCGCGTCCAGCCGGCGGCGGGCACGGGGGACATGTAAAGCCAGGCGGCTTTCAAGGGGGCGCTGGCCGCGCCTGGCGCAGCCGCTTCGGTGGCGGGGGGGGTTTGCGCGCGGGCGGGCGCGGCGGCTGAAAGGCAAACGCAAGCGGCCGCAAGTGCGGCGGCGAGGTTTTTGTACATGGTTTTCCTCGACATGGCCCCAGGGTGTGAAAGATGCGCGCAGCGGGCGGGGGCATCGCCTGCCGGGCATGAAAAAGGCCGCTTTCAGCGCCCGCTTGAGGGGCTGGCACGGCCGGTTTTCAAGGGGGGCGATTGTAGGCAGACGGGGAAAAACGCCGCGCAAGGGCCGAATGAAGGAAAGTTATCCACAGATTTTTCCTGTTTTTGTAGCGCGCTTCGCAGTATTTACGGGCGCTGCGGGCGATTTGCTTATTTGATAGGCAAAAACGCTGGCCGATCTTCGCCTGCGCGGTCTGGCATTGAAGCAGGCGGGGCGTGCCGTGACGCTGGCTTGCTGGCTGGCCTGAATTGCAGGCCAAAAAACCGCCAGGCGCGGGGCCGAAGGCGGCGGCTTTTCCCCCTCGAAAACAAAACGCCCCGGTGCTGGCCGGGGCGCTTTTTCAGGGCATGTTATCCACAGATTTTTCCTGTTTTTGTAGCACGCTGCGCAGTATTTACGGGAGCTGCGGGCGGTTTGCCTAATTGATGGGCAGATTGGCGAACATCAGGTTCCCTTGATCTTCACGCCGTCGCGGATGCGGTCATCGGGCTGGATGATGACGGTGTCGCCGGGGGCCAGGCCCTCGAGGATTTGCACGGCGGCATCCGAGCGCAGGCCGACTTTGACGGGGGTCAGACGCGCGCGGCCTTCGGTGACGCGGTAGATGGCCCAGCCGGGTTCGGCGGCGGGGTCGCCGTGGGGGCTGGCGCCCCGGTCTTTCCGGCCGCTTTGGCGCACGAGGGCGCTGGCGGGCGCTTGCACGGCGTCGGCCTGCTCGTCGGTGATGAATTGCACTTCCACGCGATAGGCGTCGCCCAGGGCCTGCCACTGCGGGCGCTCGCTTTCGATGCGCAAGATGACGAGGGTGCGCTGCTCTTCCACGCCCAGGGCCGATACCTTGGTGTAAGCGCCCGGCTGCACGCGGGTGACGCTGGCTTGCAAAGCGCCGGGGCCGCCCCAGCGCAGCACGCGCGCGCGCATGCCGGGGCGCAGGCGCACGGCGTCGGCAGAGAGCACGGGCACTTCGATTTCCACCTGCGCCACGTCGCCAATTTCCAGCAGGCTTTGCCCGGCAGCCACGGGGGTGGCGCTTTGCTGGTGGCGGCGCACGACAACGCCGGCCACGGGGGCGGTGACGGGCAGGGGCGCGGCGTGGGCGGCTGCGCCTTCGTGGGCGAGGATGGCCTGCGCGG
>ERZ772827.231-NODE-231-length-31737-cov-5.561549_pt1 | contig 31737 bp, 25 predicted proteins | sample MGYA00580850_ERZ772827 | MGnify/ENA primary metagenome ERZ772827 (study PRJEB29015, sample SAMEA2737950) | human oral metagenome | biome: human oral; feature: human-associated habitat; material: dental | place: China | collected 2145 ... | reverse complement strand
GCCCGGCACATTGCGCCTGCTCGCCGATGACTTGCTGCGCGATGTTGCCCAGCGTTTCCACGCTCAAATGCGCCTGCTCGTACACCTGCTGACCGATAAGCGTCGGCTGCACGCCGCGCCCCGTACGTTCCAAAAGCTGCACGTTGAGGCCGTTTTCCAGCTCTTTGATTTTGCGGCTGACGGTGGCAACGGGCATCTGCAAGCGCGCTGCCCCCGCCGACAAACTGCCCGCCTGCACCACGGCGGTAAACACTTTTATCGCGTTGAAATCCATCTTTGCTTTCCATATCTGAAAATTTCGTTTTCATTTTAGCGACTACTCTTGCGAATTTGGAAGGGCGATAATCCCGCCATCCCAACAAGCACAGGAGCAACAACATGAGCAACATCGCTATTATCGGAAGCGGTAATATGGCCGCAGGGCTGGCTGCCGCACTGACCGCTGCCGGCAAAAATGTATTTATCGGCGCACGCGACGCTGCCAAGGCGCAGGCGCTGGCGCAGAAAACCGGCGCACAGGCGCAGGGCGGCACGCTTGCACAGGCCGTTGCTGCGGCGCAGACCGTGTTTCTCGCCCTGCCTTATGCCGCTGCGGCGGAAGTGTTGCAGCAGCTCGATGTTTCGGGCAAGACGCTGATTGACATCAGCAATCCCGTTACGGCGGATTTCCAAAACCTGTCGCTGGGCTTTACGACGTCCGCTGCCGAGGAAATCGCCAAGCGGCTCGAAGCCGTACGCCAGGGCACGCAGGAGGCGGTCGGCCGGGGCATCGAGGCAGTGCACTCCGCGCTGGAGCGCCTGAAGACCCGGCTCGGCGAGGTCGAGCAGGCCGTCGGCAAGGCCAACCAGACGGTCAACGACGCCACCGCCAAGATGGCCGAGGCGTACAAGGGCCTGACCTCCATCGTCGAGGCCAGCCTGCTGAGGCAGATTGAGGCCGTGAAGGCGCGCTACCAGCAAGAGCAATCGGCGCTGGAGACCACCAAGCAGTCCGAAGCCGCCCTGATCACCAAGGCGACGCAGCTGCTCACCGACGCGCTGACCCAGCAGACGACGCTGCGCCGGCAGGCGACGACCGACACGCTCAAGCTGATCGACGACGAGTCGCGCGCTCGCATCGAAGCCGCGCGCCGGCAAGGGCAGACCGAGGAAGAGCGCCGCGCCAACGTCCAGAGGGTCGAGAACGAGATCCTGGCGACTAAGCGCCAGACGATGACGCAGGCGCTGGCCGAGTATCGGCAGCACATCGACGCCCTCAATGCCGAGGCGAACCGGCACCTGGCCGAGATCAAGCGCATCGAGGAGGAGAAGCGCCAGATCTCGATGACGACGGAGGAGCGCATCCGCGACATCCGTCGTCAGGGCATGACCGAGTTCGAGGCCACCGAGGACCGCAAGCGCCAGGTTGCCGAGTACCAGGAGAAGGCACGCACGGCGCTGGCCAACGGCGAGTTCGAGCAGGCCCGGCAACTGGCGCAAAAGGCGATGGACCTCGCCTCGCAGGTGGCCAGTGCGCAGACCAGCGAGGCCAAGCGCGGCGAGGATGCGCGCAAGGCCCCCGAGCAGGCGGTCACCCAGGTCACCCAGCTCGAGGCGCAATCGCGCGAGGCCTACCGCAAGCAGGAGTACGCGCAGGCCGAGGCCCTGATGCGACAGGCCGACCAACTGCGCGCCGATCTGGCCCAAAAGACCAAAGAGGCCGATGTGCAGATCGCGCAGGGCAAGGACGGCATCAACCAGGCGATCCAGCGCATCCGGGAGTCCGAGGAGATCCTGAACCAGACCCTGGACGCCGAGGCCAAGGCGCACCAGCGCGCGGCGCAGTCGGCGCTGTCGGCACGCGATGAGATCCAGCGCACGCTCACCGAGACGTCCAACCAGATCGACCAGATCACCGCCAAGCTCGCTGAAGGGCTCAAGGTCACGCTGGACGCGGACACCTCGCGCTTCGACCAGGCGATTGCCGATCTCGACAAGGCCATTGCCGAGAAGCAGTACCTGCTGGCGATCCAGGCCGATCTTCAGGAGGCGGAGAAGAAGCTCAAGGAGTATGAGCAGCTGCTCAAGGAAGGCAAGACGCTGCCTGTCGACGCCGACGTCTCGAAAGCCAAGGAGGCGCTCGACAAGCTCAAGGTCTACGCCGACCAGAACTCGCAGTTCGAACTGAAGGTGGCCACCGAGAAGGCGCAGGCAGCCATCGGCAATGTCGAACGCCAGATCCTGGCGCTGGACCGCATCCAGACCGAGTCACGCCACCAAGTCAATTCGAACGCCGATGCCGCCCGATCCGAGATCCTGAGCCTCAACGGCATGAACACGTCGAGCACGCACACGATCTACGTGCGCAAGGTGGAAGCGAACGCCACCGGTGGACTGGTCGGACGAGGCGTGCGCCAGTTTGCCGATGGCGGGGCGGTGTCACCGGCGTTCCCGAGCATGAGCGGCGGCCCTGTCCCCGGCTCGGGCCACTACGACACGGTGCCGCGGACGTTGGAGGCTGGCGCCTTCGTGATCCGCAAGGCGGCGGTGCAGAAGTACGGCAGCGGCACGCTGGCGCGCCTTGCCCACGGTGTCGCGCGCTTCGCCGTCGGCGGCCCCGTGCGGGTGTTCGGTGGTGGCCGCTCACCGGCTGGCGTCGAACAGCCCAGTCAGCCGAAGAAGAATCGCGAGGCGGTCGAGGCGCTGAAGATGATTGAGCTCGGTCTTCAGGGCATGGACCAGTACACCGGCTGGCTGCAGTGGAACCACGGTGCCTCGGTCAGCCTGGACATGCGTCGCAAGACGATGGAGTACTGGGGCACGATGGCGTGCGATGACCGGCGCGCGCTCGATGGGTTCATCGGCCGCAAGACGCTCACCGGGAACGAGCGCCAGACCCTGGAGCGCATCAAGCAGAACTGGCGACAAGCCATGGCGCAGCCGCTACTCTGGGGCAAGGACCTGGAGCGCGACCTGATCGACTACATGGAGCAGAACCAGGGCGAGTTCTACTGGCGCGGCGGCATGGCGAAGTCCGACATCGTGCCGGCCATGCTCACGCCGGGTGAGTACGTGGTGAGCAAGGACGCGGTGGCGCGCTACGGCTCGGGCTTCTTCGAGGCGGTCAATAACCTTTCCGTGTCGGCCAGGGCGCTCGCTCAGCGCGTCCAGGGTTTTGCCACGGGCGGCCTCGTTCGGCCCGCGGGCTCGGCACCGGCCCGCCCGGTGCTGCCTGCCGATGGCACACCGTCCCGGACCGTCCGGGTGGAGCTGGCTGCAGGCGACCGCAAGGTCACGGCCACTGTCGATGCGCGCGATGAGTCGCGCCTGCTGCAACTGCTGGAAGTCGCCCGGGCCCGGGCGGTCTGAGTCCCAACCTCATGCAACTGAAGAACCTCGCGACCGGGGTGGCTCTGCCATTGCCCGACGACTTGTTGTGGACCGACGAGCACGCCTGGACGCCGGCCGTGGCTTCGATGTCCTACTTCGTGACCGGCGCGCTGCTTGTGCAGTCCGCCGTGCGCCAAGCCGGTCGGCCGATCACGCTGGCCGGTGCCATCGACATGGCTTGGGTGACCCGGGCCGCGGTTGCCACGCTCCACGAGTGGGCCGCTGTCCCGCTGGGCGTGAGCGCCGGCCGCTTCGAACTGACGCTGGCGGACAGCCGCGCGTTCGCGGTGGCTTTTCGGCACGGCGACACACCCGTCGAGGCCGAGCCGGTCACCGGGTTCCCGGCCCGATCCGACAACGACTTCTACCGACTGACCCTGAGATTCCTGGAGCTCTGACATGCCGATTCAATCCGGCGACGTGAAGCTGCTGAAGTCCGCCGTCATGGCGGACGTGCCGGAGGGCGGCGGCGCGCCCACCGGGATCACCATCGCCGATGGCGTCTCCAACGCCATCTTTCCGGACATCTCTGAGCTCGACCGGGCCGGCGGCCGGGTGAACCTGCGCAAGTCCTTCGTCTCGGTGCAGACCGGTGACACCGACACCTACTTCGGCGCGAACGTCATCGTGGCCGAGCCGCCCCAGGACCCGCGCGTCAGCGTGACGCTGTTCAGCACGGCCAAGACGTTCGACACGCGAGAGCAGGCGCAGGTGCGCATCGAGGCCTACCTCAACAAGGGGCCGGAGTGGGCCGACTATCTGTTCGAGAACCATATCGCTGGCCAGCGCGTGATCCAGCTGTTCCAGCGCACGACCGACACCGTGTCCAACGTCGGGCAGACGCTGGTTCTGATCGAGAACGAGGGGCTGCCCACGCAGAAGGAGCAGTACGTGCGGGCGACGTCCGTCTCCGTCGTCGAGCGGAGCTTCACCTACAACAACGACCAGGACTACAAGGCCAGCGTCGTCACGGTCAGCATCAGCGACGCGCTGCGGTACGACTTCACCGGCTCGCCTGCGAGCCGCACGTTCACGCGCATCGGCAGCGCTACCCGCGTGCGCGACACCGTGGTGGCCGATGCCGGTACCTACGTCGGTGTGGTGCCGCTGACCCAGGCAGCGTCAGTCGGCGACTTCACCATCAAGGGCGCCTCGATCTACACCCAACTGGTGCCGAGCGCGCAGACCGAGACGCCAATCTCTTTCGTGCCTCCCTACGCGGCGGCTGGTCTGCCGGTGCCGGGCGCCGTGGCGGTGAGCTACACGGCAAGCCACGCCTGGACGCCGACCGTGGCGTTCAACCTGCCGGGCGGCTGCTTGCCCGGGTCGTTGATCATCCAGACGACCGGCATCACCATCTTCGACGACGCGGGTCTGCTCAAGACAGCGAGCGGGACCATCGGCACCATCGACTACGCCAACGGCATCCTGTCCCTGAACTCGGGCTCGATGTCGAGTTCCAAGGCCGTCACCTACACGCCGGCCGCCCGCATCCTGCGCGCGCCGCAGAGCTCCGAGATTCCGATCACACCGGAGTCACGAAGTCAGTCCTACGTCGGCACGGTGTTGCCGGTGCCGCAGCCTGGAACGCTGTCGATCAGCTACATGGCTCAGGGGCGCTGGTACGTGTTGTCCGACGGAGGCAACGGATCGCTCAAGGGACTCGACACCAGCTACGGCGCCGGCACGGTCAACCGCAACACCGGCGCCTTCGTGGTGACCCTGGGCGCGCTGCCCGACGTCGGCAGCTCGTTGATCCTGACCTGGAACGTTCCGACGCAGGAGACGCAGCAGCCGTCGACGACACTCAAGGCGTCGCAGACCCTGGTGCTGAACGCCCCGGCCGACAAGGCGGTGCAGCCTGGCACTTTGTCTGTGTCCTGGGAGTACGATGGGACCAAGACGGCAACGGCCAATGCGGCTGGCGATCTATCGGGTGCGGCAACGGGCCGGGTGAACATTGCGAGCAGCCGCGTGGAGTTCGCGCCCAACGTGCTGTCGGCGGTGGGAACCCTACTCACGGTCAGCTACGTGGTGGGCCCGAAGCAGGAGGACAGCTTCGCGCACCCTTCACGCAACGGCTCCGGTCAGGTGCCAGTGACCGCGACGCTCGGGGCCATCGAGCCAGGCTCACTCGAAGTCGAGTGGAACACGCTGACCGACGAGGCCGTGCTCGGTGCTTACACCATCCAGCAACTGCTGGAGATGGGCGTTGCCGTGTCCATCTGGCGCGATCCGATCCAGATTGCGCGGGACAACGGCGCCGGCGCGGTAGTGCTCAACGGCATCAGCATCAGCACGGTGAACTACGCCACCGGGCAGGTGGCGTTCAACCCGGATGTGACGGTCCGGATTCCGCGGCCCAACTACACCGCGGTGGCCATCAACGGCACGGGTCGCTGGCGCCTGAACTACAGCGGCCTGTCGTATGTCGATGCACCGTCGGTGTACCCGAACGACGAATCCGGCTTCGTGAAGCTGCGCTACAACAGCGCGGGCTCGACGAGCAGTTTGACCGAGACCATCGCGTTCTCGCCCTCGTTCAAGCCGGTGCCCGGCGTGAACTCGCAGGTGGTCACCGGGACCGTGCTGCTGACCGTGGCAGGCGCGCAGCCTTGGGGCGACAACGGCCAGGGCACGCTGCGCGAGTTCACGCCGAGCGGCTGGGTCACGCGCGGCTCGATCAACTACCTCTCCGGTGACGTGTCGCTGACGTCCTGGACGGCTGGCACCGACAGCGCGATCACGCGCGCCAGTTGCGTGACCACGGTCGGCGAGAACATCTCCAGTGAGTACGTGTTCCGCACTGGCGCTGCGCCGCTGCGCCGCTGCGCCCGGGGTCGATGTCCGTTCAGTTTGCCCGCGCGGTGGGCGGCACGCAGAGCGTCACGGCAGGCATCGACGGCAAGATCGAGGCGACTGGCGTCACCGGCGCGGTGGACTACGAGAGCGGCCTGGTTCGTCTGCGCTTCGGCCGGATGGTCACTGCTGCCGGCAACGAGAGCCAGCCCTGGTTCGCCGCCGAAGGAGTGGGTGCTGACGGCAAGATCTTCAAGCCCGAGCCGGTGGCGGCTTCCAGCGTGCGCTACAGCGCCGTCGCCTACAGCTACCTGCCGCTGGACGCGAACCTGCTGGGTATCGACCCGGTGCGCCTGCCCAGCGACGGGCGCGTGCCGATCTTCCGGCCCGGGGGCTTCGCGGTAGTCGGGCACACCGGGCGCGTCACGACGTCGGTCAGCAACGGGCAGACGATCAACTGCGCGCGGGTTCGCCTGTCCCGCGTGCGCGTGGTGGGCCACGACGGCGCCGTCATCCACACCGGCTACACCGCCGACCTGGAAGCCGGCACCGTCACTTTCAGCGATGTCACCGGCTACAGCCAGCCGGTGACCATCGAGCACCGCGTCGAGGACATGGCCGTCGTGCGCGACGTGCAGATCAGCGGTGAGATCAGCTTCACGCGGGCGCTGACGCATGAGTACCCGGTCGCGGCTCCAGGCGATCCGGCGTCCGGGAGCTTTGTGTCGAGTGCCCTGATCGCGGGAGATCTCTTCGCCCGCGTCAGTCTGGTGTTCGATCAGGGCACATGGAACGGCGCCTGGTCGGATGCCCTGGTGGGCAGTGCCGCTACCGCGACGTTCAACAACACGCAGTACCCGATCCTGGTGACCAATCGCGGTGCGTTGACTGAGCGCTGGATCGTGCGCTTCACCAACAACACCTCGTTCGATGTGATCGGCGAGAACGTCGGCGTCATCGCTACCGGCAACACCAGCGCCGACTGCGCGCCGAACAACCCGGCGACCGGTGTCCCGTACTTCCACCTGCCCGCACTCGGCTGGGGCAACGGCTGGGCGACCGGCAACGTGCTGCGCTTCAACACCATCGGCGCGCAATTCCCGGTGTGGGTGGTGCGCACCGTCCAGCAGGGCCCGGAGAGCGTGCCCGACGACAACTTCACGTTGCTGATCCGCGGCGACGTGGACACCCCCTGATTTCCCAGACTGGAACTCACGACATGCCTGATCTCACTGTCAAGTACTTCAACAGCGGCATGACCGGCGCGCCTCAGATCGCCAACAACTGGGGCGATCTGGTCAGCATGCTCGACGGGCTTCGCGTTGAAGGCCATCGACACGCTGACCTCGGCGGGCGGCATCGCCACGGCCACCATTTCCTCGGGACATGCCTACCGCCCGGACCAGGTGGTGCTCATCGCCGGCGCGGAGCAGCCCGAGTACAACGGGCAGTTCCGCGTCCTCACGACTACGACCACGAGCTTCACCTTCGCGGTGACCGGGAGGCCAGCTTCTCCGGCGACGACCACCTCGAGCCTGAGCGCCAAGGTGGCGCCGCTGGGCTGGGAGAAGGCATTCGCCGGGACGAACAAGGCGGCCTATCGGAGCAAGAACCCGCAGTCGCCGCAGAACCTGCTGCTGATCGACAACAGCCTCAAGACGCCGGGCTACACCACGTCCTGGGCCAAGTGGGCGAACGTCGGCATCGTGGAGGACCTGGCCGACATCGACACCATCGTCGGCGCCCAAGCCCCCTACGACCCGAACAACCCGACGCAGAACTGGAAGCAGGTCGCGGCCAACCAGTGGGGTTGGTACAAGTGGTACCACGCGTGCCAGGCCGGCTACGACAACTCGGGAGACAACGGCGGCGGCAATCGCAACTGGGTGCTCGTCGGTGACGACCGGCTGTTCTTCCTGTTCTGCAGCAGCGCAGCCGGATACAACTGGTACGGCCGCAGCTGCTATTGCTTCGGCGACATCACGAGCTTCAAGCCGGGCGACAACTACGCCACCGTGCTCTGCGCGGAAGACGTCTACTGGAGCAACAGCAGCAGCGGATACACCAACTACCCAGGCCAGTACAACAGCTACGGGCTGGTCTCCTCGCTCGACTTCACCGGCAAGGTACTGCTGCGCAACCACACGCAGCTGGGCAACCCGGTCCGCTTCGGCGTCACCTCGCTGAACACCAACAACGGCCAGCAGATCTGCGGCCAGGGACCGACGCCGTTCCCGAACGGCGCGGACTACAGCCTGTGGTTGCTGCCGACCTACGTGCGCCAGGAGGACGGCCACATCCGTGGACTGGTACCCGGGATGCTGTGGATGCCGCAGGACCGGCCTTACAGCGACCAGACCATCGTCGACAACGTGGTCGGCCAGGCCGGCAAGCGCTTCTTGCTGGTGCGCTCGCAGTACAGATCCGAGACCGAAGGCGCGCAGATCGCTTTCGACATTACCGGGCCCTGGAGGTGACCGATGGGCTACCCGCTCAGCGAGACCTTCGCCTCGGCGCCGGCTGCGGGCTACACCACCGTGCTCGGTGGGATGTCCGCCAGCCACAACAGCGCACAGCAGGCCATCGATGTCTCGGCGTCGACCACGCAGTCGATCCTGCGCTTCAACGAAGTGGCGAACGGCGACTTCTGGTTCGAGGCGGACATCGAGCTGCTGACCGACCCGAGTGGGCGCAAGCATGTCGGCCTGTGGATGACGACCGGCAACGCGGCGGAGGGCTACCGGTTTGCGCATCTGGACGGTGCCTGGAGCGTTTCGCGCTGGAGCAGCGGATTCGGCGACGGCGCGGCGGTCACCGGCAGCGTCAACGATGGCGCCCGGCCGATGGCCGGCAGCGCCGCCACGGCGCCGACGTTCAACGTGGGGCAACGTCGGGTCCTGCGCTGCGAGGTGATCACCGGTGCACCGGATGCGAACGGCGTGCCGTGGTCACGGCTGATCCAGTTCTCGGCGGGCGGCGTGGTGCTCTTCCAGGTTGCCGACACCAGCTACCGGGGCAAGCTGGTGCCGGGCATGTTCCTGTACGGCGCTACCGCCCCGGTTCATGCCATCGCAGGGGACACACCGTCGGGACTTCCTTCGTTTCCAGCTTCCGTCACGGTCAACGCGGCCGACGACCTGCAGCCGCTGACGGGGGGCTCCACCTCGGTACTGCCCAGCCCCGGTGCCAACATCGGCGTCAGCGTCGATGCCGAGTTGATGCGCCTGAACAGCCCGGCGTCCGAGCGGTGGAGCGAACCCGGCGTCTACGACCGCCGCTTTCGTACGCTCCCGTCCGGACGCAAAAACATCCACTTCAGTGGCATCGGCGTGATCGCCGGCACCGTCAAAGAGAAGGGCTTCCCGGACCAGCCGCTGGAGCGGCGCGTCCAGCTCATCAGCGAGAACACCCGCCTGCTGGTCGCCGAAACCTGGAGTGATGCCGATGGGTCCTACCGCTTCGAGACCATCGATTCGAACCAGCGCTACACGGTCGTGAGCTACGACCACAAGCATCTGTACCGCGCCGTCATTGCGGACAACCTGCAGCCGCAACTGATGCCATGACCGTCGCCATCACCGTCGAACACAACGAGGCCCGGCTGGCGGGCACGCTGAGCTTCCTCGACACCGGAAGCAACCCGGCGCGACTGCGCATCTACGGTGGGACGCGCCCGGCCACGCCGGCCACGACACCCGCCAGCGCGATGCTGGTCGAGATCCGTCTGACGAAGCCCGCGGGCACGATCTCAAACGGACTGCTCACGCTGACGCAGCAGGAGGACGGCCTGATCACCGCCAGCGGCATCGCTACGTGGGCGCGCCTGGTCAATGGCGAAGATGTCACGGCGCTCGATCTGGACTGCAGCGGCACCGACGGAAACGGCGACGTGAAGCTGGCGAGCACCAACCTGTACCTGGGCGGCGACGCCCGCATGGTCTCCGCCATCCTGGGCTGAAGTCATGCAAGATCTCGGGTCGCTGCAGGTCCATCTGCGGTTCGACCGGCCTGCGCCCACCGACGCGGACCTGCTGTTCGGCGCGGACTTCGTCGCGCCTCGCAATGACCTGACGGTCCACGCCGTCTTGCCCTTGCCGGGCGCCGATGTTCGGTTCATCCCGCCCGCGCGGCTTGAACTGCAAGTGCTGCTGCCGGCGCCCACGGTGAGCTCGGTGCTGCTGCGCCCGAGCGTGCCGTTAAACGTCGGGAGTGGCGCGGGCGCGATCTTGCCCGGGGTCGTGTTCGCCTCCGAGGTGCGCTACTTCTCGCGCACCCAGCGCCCGATGGTGGGCCAGACGGAGCATCTCTGGCAGGTGGCCCGGCGAAAGGAGGATGGTCCGACACACGGTCAGCAGGACGCGAATGCCAAGCCATCGGGCTGGGATGTGCCTTGGCGGCGTACAAGCCCCCGGCCGCAGGGCATCGCGCACCGACTGCCGCCCGTGCTGTCGGCTTCACGCGAGCAGCGTCGCGCGTACCACCAGGACGCTACGCCGTCGCGAGATGCGACCTGGTTCGCCCACCAGATCGCCACGCACCTCGAGGCACTTCGCCTGGCCCCGTTACAGGACACCCGCGCCGTCCGCGATGCCACGCACTTCCGGCACCAGGACGGCGACCGCAGCAAGCGGGCAAGCCGCCTGGGCATCTGGCAAGGCGGTCGAAGGGTCACCCGCGGCCAGGGTTCGGACTTCCAGAGCGCGCGGGCTGACCGTCGAGGCTGGCGGGGTCGATACCAAGACGCGGTGCCGCCGCCCGCGGGGATCAGTCTGCTGGTGGTGCCCGAGCCTCCTGCGACGACGCCTTGCTACACGCCGAGCACGGCGCTGCTGTTCGCCGCGCTGGCCGCGAGCGACGGCCACCTGCTGTTCATCTGCGAGAACCACCTTGGCCCGCCTCCCGTCCGGGAGCCGGTCCTCGTCCCCATCCGGAGGCTGTACTTCGTGATCAACAACGTGACCCTGCACCGCGTGCCGGATGGCGCGGAGGTGCCGGTGTTCAACCTGTCGCTGTCGCTGGATGCCGCGTCGTGGACCTGGGGCTTCGAGGCGTCGCTTCCGGCAACTGCCGAGTTGCTGGTCGATCCTGGCTCCGCGTCTGGACCGGTCGAGTTGCTGGCCAGCGTGAACGGCACGTCGTTCCGCGTGCTGGCCGAGAACATCGGCCGCGAGCGCATCTTCGGCGACGCCAGCATCCGCATCTCGGGCCGGGGACGCAACGCGGTGCTCGCAGCCCCCTATGCGCCGGTGATGACCTTCTCGAATGTCGAGGGCCGCACGGCACAGCAGCTGATGGACGACGTGCTGACGATCAACGGTGTGCCGCTCGGGTGGGCCGTCGATTGGGCGCTGACCGATTGGAACGTCCCGGCCGGCGCGTTTGCCCACCAGGGGACCTGGATCGAGGCCTTGGCCGCCATCGCAGGGGCGGCGGGGGGCTATCTCATACCCCACCCGACTGCGCAGACCTTGCGGGTGCGTCATCGCTACCCGGTGGCGCCGTGGGAGTGGGGCTCCGTCACCCCTGACTTCGTGCTGCCTGTGGACTCCGTTGCGCGCGAGTCCCTACGCTGGCTGGAGAAGCCGGCCTACAACCGGGTGTTCGTCTCTGGCCAAGGCGTGGGCGTGCTCGGCCAGGTGACGCGCGCTGGCACCGCAGGCGAGTCGCTGGCACCGATGGTCGTGGACGCACTGATCACCGAGGCGGCCGCAGCCCGCCAGCGCGGCATCGCCGTACTCGCCGACACCGGCCGGCAGATCGAAGTCAGCCTGCGCCTGCCGGTGCTCGCGGAGACCGGAATCATCGAGCCGGGAGCCTTCGTCGAGTACCAGGACGGCAGCGTGACTCGGCTCGGGCTGGTGCGCGCCACGCAGGTGCAGGCCGGCTTCCCCGAGGTCTGGCAGACGCTGGGAGTGCAGGCCTATGCATAACGTCTACGAGCAGTTCCGCCAACTGCTGCCCGACGCGCCGCTGCAGGCGGGCACGGTGACCGAGGTCGCCATCGGCGTCGTGACCGTTCAACTTCCGGGTGGTGGGGTCGTCAAGGCGCGTGGCGCCGCTGCCCTTGGCCAGAAGGTGTTTGTACGGGACGGTGCGGTCGAAGCCGTCGCGCCGAGCCTGCCGCTCGAACTCATCGAGATCTGACCCACCGCTGATTCACCCCTGAGGCCCGCCCAGTTGCACACGCGCTGGGCGGGCTTCGCTTTTTGGCTTCGCCGTAACTTCGACGCCCTGGAGGAAACGATGACCGATCCCATCCCGACCGACCCGCCCGCGCTGGTGGAAAACATGCTGCTTCTGCGGCGAGAGGATTTCGACGAACTGCTGGACCGTGCCGCAGAGAAGGGCGCCGAGCGTGCCCTGTTCCACCTGGGCCTGGAGAGTTCGCACGCAGCACGCGACATCCACGAATTGCGTGACCTGCTGGAGGCTTGGCGAGACGCTCGCAAGACGGCCTGGCAGACGACCATCAAGGTGACGACCACGGGCATCCTGGCCATTCTGCTGATCGGCGCCGCCATCAAGCTCAAGCTGATGGGAGGCGGCCAATGATCGAGACCCTGCTCGGCGGCCTCCTCGGCGGGGCCTTCCGTCTGGCGCCCGAGGTCCTGAAGTGGTTGGACCGTAAGGGTGAGCGCGGCCACGAGCTCGCCATGCAGGACAAGGCGCTGGAGTTCGAGAAGCTGCGCGGCGCCCAACGCATGGCCGAGATCGGCGCAAGTGCCGACGCGGCTTGGAATACCGGGACCATCGAGGCCTTGCGGGAGTCGGTAGCGGCTCAAGGCCAGCGGTCCCGCGTGCGGTGGGCCGATGCGCTGTCGGTCAGCGTCCGCCCCGTGATCACGTACTGGTTCATGGCGCTCTACTGCGCCGCCAAGACCGCAGCGTTTGTGGGCGCCGTCAGCGGCGGCGGTAGCGACTTGGGCGCCGCGGTACTGCATGCGTGGACCGAGGCCGATCAGGCGCTGTGGGCCGGAGTGCTGAACTTCTGGTTCCTCGGGCGTGTGTTCGACCGGGTGCGGCCGTGATTGCAGTGCCGCAGGCGGCCATCGAGCTCGCCAAGCGTTTCGAGGGCTTCCACCGTGTGCCGAGAGCCGATCCGGGCCGTACGCATCCCTACGTCTGCCCAGCTGGCTACTGGACGATCGGCTACGGCCACCTCTGCGATCCGAAGCACCCGCCGATCACGGAGGCAGAGGCGGAGCGCTACCTGGCGGACGACCTGACGACTGCGCTCACCGCGACGCTGCGCTACTGCCCGGTGCTGACGACCGAGCCCGCAAGTCGGCTTGCCGCCATCGTGGACTTCACCTTCAACCTCGGTGCCGGGCGGCTGCAGACCTCGACGCTGCGGCGGCGGAGCAATCAGCGTGACTGGACCGGGGCCGCGACAGAACTCCGACGATGGGTTTACGGCGGAGGAAAGGTGCTTCCGGGCCTGGTGGCGCGCCGAGCTGCCGAGGCCGCCTGGCTGCTTGGCAACACCTGATGCAGGACAGGTCAGACGCGCTTGGCTTTACGCCCGAACAGCGCGTTCATGTCATCCCATCGACCCATGGAGTGATTCTGTGAACCACCGATTCAAGAAAGCCATCATCGACGACGTCACCGCAGAGAACATCGACAACGAGCTTCAGGCCGACCTGCTCGGGCTCTTCGAGTACGCCATGAAGTCAGTCGCGCCCACCTTGGTGAGAGAGGCACGATTCGACACCACCGACTTCGCCTCGGCTCGTCAACGCCGCTGCGAAGGTTTCGCCATGTTGATCAGCCGCGCACGAGCCGATTCGCGTGATGCATGGTTCGGCGCGTTCCAGCGCGGTGACCAGCGACTCGACGTGGTCGGACACCTCGAGTAGCCCAGTCAATCAGTCGCCGCGGGAAGATCCCAGTCGGCCGCGCGCGCCTCACCGGTTTGGTAGAACTGCTTGACGAGCTTCACGAAGCCGAGGAAGTCCTTGTTCTCGGTCGCCAGACGATTGGCCATGTCCCAATCGATCTCGTCCCGCTTGCGAGCCGGAATCAACACCTGGCTGTCGACCGGGTTCTCGGTGTCCAGCTTGATCAAGCCGATGCCGTGCGCCGCAAAAAGCATCCGCAGCTCCTTGAGCGTGTCCTGGCCCTCGATCTCCGCCGCTACCAGGTAGCCGAAGTTGGCCCAAGACGAGTTCGACACGGCTTGGAAGAAGCACTCGCGAGCGTTCGATCGGTTGATCAGCAGCTTGGCTTCGAATGACCACAGGCGGGTTCGTTTGTCGGAGTACTGATTGACGCAGTCGCGCACCTCCTGGTGCCACTCCGCGCCCAGGTCCTCCATGCCAACCACATCGGGGTAGAGCCAGCGGTTGCCGTTTGGGCCGCGCTTGTTCGACGACTTCTTCTCGTCGATACGCTTGGAGAAGACCCGGAACTCATCCCAGAGATACTGCGACAGCATCGGGTACAGCGCGTGCTCACAGAGCTTGCCGACTCCCGCATCCGCTGCGGGCACAGCTTGACCCGCCTCGGCGGCCGCTACCTCTGCGCTGTCGGACTTCTCTGAGTAGTAGTACTTGCGCGGGCGCCCCTCCGTGGTCTTCAACTCGGGGTGACGCTTCTGCAGCGCGGGCCGTTGCGAGCTGATCTCCGCCACCAGTTGTTGCACCAGGCCGGCGTCGTCGGTGATGAATTTGCTGCTTGCCTTCTTGGCCTGGCACTCATCTGGGTAGGTCGCGAACACCCACTCCGCGATCTGCCGGGCGGTGAACTTCTCGTCCGCACGTTCCTTCAGGAAGCCGAGCAGCGCCTTGCTGAGGTTGAGCTTTTCCTGCATGTCGCCTCCGGGCGCGGTTCAGGCCTGAGCGCCCGATTGGGGCGGCACGGACGGCTTCTGCCCCGGGTGGTACGTCGAGTCGAACACCATGTCCGCCAGCCAACGCTTGAAGTTCGGGTTATCGCTGAACTGCTTGAAGAGCTCCGTGTGATCGTCCAGCAGCTCCAGCACCACGCGGTTGAGCGCCTTGTCGTGCTCCAGCCTCGCGTTCTGTTTGCCCGAGTTGGCCTGCGCGTTCTGGTAGGCCTTGTCCTGCGCGACGCGCGCCGGAATATCTTCTGTGACGACCTTGCGAATCTTGTCGGCGTCATGCCACTCGATGTTGCCGAACAGGTCGTTGAACTGCTTGATGATGTTCGACAGCCTGTCCAGCTCCGGCTCGCCACCGCCGCCACCACCTCCGGGGGGTGGAGGCTCGACAAACGCATCTGCGTCGTCCATCGCCATCCGCATGGAGGCCTGGGCCTGAGCTCGGTAGCTGTCCATGTCGATGGCCTCGAGCACGCCTTTGGACAGATCCTCCTCCTTGGGTGCGGGCAGCTTCGGAATCAGGAAGTTCAGGAAGATCGACAGCTTCTCCCATGCCGGGTGACCGTAGGGGAGGATGGCTGCAAGGAAGCCGTAGCTGCGGACGAAGGCCTTCGCCTTGCCCTTGAACTTCACTTGGTCGTCCTCCGAGAGCTTGTCGACGTACTCGGCGACGCACGCGTCGAGGATCGGGTCAAGCTGGTCGCGCTCAGCTCCGCCAAGGTACTGCGCGACGAGGTCTTCCACCTGCTGCCAGCTGTAGACCTGCTGTGCGTCCAGATCGCTCTTCAGGTCGTGGAGCTTGTTGGGATCAGTCTCTCCCTCCTGGATGGTGGCGCGGTAGTACTCCTGGAACGCCGCCTTCACGGCCTCCGCGTTGTCGGCGAAGTCGAGCACGAACGTGTCCGCCTTCTTCGGGTGCGCTCGGTTCAGTCGTGAGAGCGTCTGCACGGCCAGGACGCCCGCCAGCGGCTTGTCCACGTACATCGTGTGCAGCAGCGGCTCGTCGAAGCCCGTGACGAACTTGTTGGCAACGATCAGGAAGCGATACGGCTCCTGCTTGAGCTTGGCCGGGATGTCCTTGCTCGGGAACCCGTTGAGATCGGCCTCGGTCTTCTTCGATCCGCCGATCTCGAAGTCGCCGGAGTACGCCACGATGGCCTTGTACGGGCTCTTGATTTCGGTCAGGTAGTCCGAAACCTCGCGGAAGTAGTCGATGGCCCGTGCGATTCCGTTGCAAACGATCATCGCGCGCGCTTTGCCGCCGATCTTCTTTGCGCCGATCACCTGCTCGACAAAGTGATCGACCATGATCTCGGCCTTGCGGCGGATCGCCTTGTCGTGGGACTCCACGTAGTGCCGGATCTTCTTCAGCGCCTTGACTTTGTCCACCTCCGGGTCGTGCTCGATCGTCTTGGCGACGTGATAGAAGCTCGACACCGGTGTGTAGTTGGCGATCACGTCGAGGATAAAGCCCTCCTGGATCGCCTGTTTAGTCGTATAGGTCAGCTCCTCGGGCGACCGGAACTGAACCGTGTCACCGATGACCTGGCGCTCTCCGAAGAGCTCCAGCGTCCGAGTCTTGGGTGTGGCCGTGAAGGCGTAGTAGCTGGCGTTGCCCAGCATCTTGCGGGACTCGATCAAGGCGTTGACCTTGTCCTCGACCGACTCCTCTTCTTCCTCCTCGCTGCCTTCGGCGGTTTGCCCGGACAACGCCAGATGCATCTTGGCCGTCGTCTTGCCGCCCTGGCTGGAGTGAGCCTCGTCGATCAGCAGAGCGAACTTCTTGTCGCCGAGGTCTCCCAGCTCGTCCAGAATGAACGGGAACTTCTGCACCGTCGTGACGATGATCTTCTTGCCTCGGCGCAGGAAGGTGCGCAGCTCATCGGCGCTTTCTGAATGCCCATAGATCGAAGCCACGTGGTCGTAGGACTTGATCGTGCGGGCGATCTGCGTGTCGAGTGCTCGGCGGTCGGTGATGACGATGACGGAGTCGAACTGCGCCTGCCCCGCATCGGCCGCCGTCTTCAGTTCCACCAACTGGTGGGCCAGCCATGCAATCGTGTTGCTCTTGCCGCTGCCGGCCGAATGCTGGATCAGGTAGCGCTTGCCGACACCGTCCGCGCGGCTGCGGCGTAGTAGTGCGCGCACCGAGCGAAGCTGGTGGTAGCGGGGAAAGATCTGCTTGCGTGTCTTGCGTTTTCGGCCGTTGGCATCTTCCTCTTCTTCCTCGACGACCTGCGCGTAGTTCTCGATAATGTTGGCCAGCGACTCCTTCACCAGTACCTGCTTCCACAGGTAGTCGGTCTTCAGACCAAGAGGATTCGGCGGATTGCCGGCACCGCTGTTCCAACCCTGGTTGAACGGCAGGAACCAGGAGGTCTTGCCGGTCAGGTGGGTACAGAAGCGCACCTCGGCGTCGTCCACCGCCATGTGGGCAATGCAGCGACCGAGTTGGAACAGCAGTTCGCTCGGGTTGCGGTCGGTCTGGTATTGCACCACGGCGTCCGCGACGGTCTGCTTGGTCAGCGAGTTCTTCAGCTCGAAGGTAAGTACCGGCAGGCCGTTGATGAAGATTGCCATGTCCAGCGCGCGCTGGGACTCGTCGTTGCTGTAGCGCACCTGCCGGGTGACGCTGAAGATGTTCTTGCCGAAGGCCTCGGTCGCCGCCACGTTGCCCGGCGTGGGCAGCAGCTTGTAGAGGTCGACGTGCACCGGGCCGTGGCCCACGCCCTTGCGCAGCACGTCCACCACGCCGCGCTTGGTGATCTCGCCCTGCAGCCGGTGCAGAAACTGGGTGCGCTGAATGCCGTCGGCGTCCAGGTTCAGCGTCTCGACGACCTTCGGCTGCGTTGCCCGGAGGAACGTGAGCAACTGAGTCACGTCCAGCGCCACATCGCGGTTGTAGTCCGTGGCATGGCCTTGCACATAGCCGCTGGCGACCAGGTCGCGCACGATCAGGGCTTCGAGTCCCTTTTCGCTGGTGTCAGTTGTCGCCATCGACTTCCTCCTCTTCGGTGTTGCCAGCCTCGTCGTCGCCCAAGGCGGCCAGTTCTTCGTCGCTCGCCACGTCGTCAGGGCCGGGCGTCCAGCCGCGCACGTCCATCTGACCGGTCACAACGTCGGCGATCAGGCGGTCGCGGTATTCGCGGATGAGCTTGATTTCCTCTTCGGCGCGGGCGATGGCGTCGTCCAGTGGCTGGCATTCGTCGGTGATCCAGCGGCAGATGGCTTGTTGTTCTTCTATTGGTGGCAAGGCAATCACCGCGTTTTTGATGTCGTGCTTGCCAAGAGCAAAGCGCGTGACGCCGGTGGCGAGGACGTGAAATTGCTGCGCCGTGCGCGCCGAGCCGATGGCGCGAAACAGGAACTCGCCCAACACGCGATCCGGCTCTGGTCGAAGGAGGCCAAGGTGGTAAGCGCAAACCACGCCGGGCAAATCCTTTGGGACCCAAGCGGGTACACCGATGTCGTCCGGCGTTTCGGAATCTTTGGTCAGAATGACATCTCCCGCTCTCAGCGTCAGGCGTGATATCTCCGCCGCCGTCGCTGTGGCGCGCATCAAGTCCATATCGACGGTGATGCGGTCGTTCTTGTAGACGTCGGTGTAGTTGCAAAGGCGCACCGGCGTTTCATCGTTGCGCGAGTGCTTGTCCACACCGCTGAAGCGCACGTCGGCGATATGTTTAATGAGGGCCACTTCCCAATGCTCCGGCACCTTGTTCAGCCACTCGATGCCGGAGGGCTTGAGCCGGATTTTGGGGTCGAGGCCGCGGGTCACGACCTGGTCGATGATGCGCAGTTTCTGCTCGGTGAGCAGCGCGATGAGGTCGCGCTTGGCTTTGATGAAGCGGGCCACGTGCGCGTCCTGCGCGCGCAGGTAGGCGACGATTTGGTCTTGTTCGGCTCGCGGCGGCTGAAGCAACGGGATGTCGAGAAACTGGTTCGGGTAAAGACGAAGCCGTGAAGCGCGGATGCCAGTCGAGCGCCCGATGTACTCGGCGACGTAGGCGCGGGTACGCAACAAGTAGTCGAGGTAGCCGGGGTTGAAACTGTCGGCGTTGCGGGGGCGGTAGATCCCGTAGGCCGGGCTGACCAAACCGGTATGTCGCGCTGCACCCAAGGCGGCCATCCAAGCCCACAGCGTGTTGACCACGATGTCGCCAGGACGGCAGACCTTATGGCCAACGTAGCTCGCCGCCTTGAACATCGTGACGTTCTTCTGGCTGCGCGGGGTTACGCCGGTCAAATGCGAGACCGATAGAAGTTCCTCCTGGCCGGTGCGGGAGCGCTCGTCCACCTCACGGAAGTAGGTCTTGGCGCGCTGTTCGTTCCAGTGCTCCGGAACGGGTGGAAGCCAGCGCATACGGGCCGTGCGATAGCTCGGGTACGCAGTCGCCCCTTCATTCACGACAGTACGGCTAGCCTCTGCCGCCAGCGCAACGTTCTGGTCCATCAGCAACGGCGCGGGCATAGACGAGTGCTCCGCTGTCTGTGAGGCTGCAGTCACCGAAGTGGGCGCTGCCGGTGCCGAGGATTCCATGGGTAGGTCATCACCAAAAAGTCCTGCTTGCGACGTTGCCAACGCCGCCGCCCCTTGCTGCGCGGCCTTCAACGCCCAGACTTCGATGGGTCGACCGAGCAGCTGAAAGTCCGGAATGCCGGGCAATTCAACCCGAAGGAAGGCATCGCGGCCGTACTCTTTCACCTGCTCGCGCAGTTCCATCAGCAGCCGACCGAGCACGTTCATGCCCACCAGCGTGCTTCCATCGCCAGCGACCTTGGCGCCCCAGAAGTCGTCCTTTCGAGACTGCTCCACGATCGGGCGGTTGCCAGTCCTGATCAGCAACTCGCTGAACGCGCTCCAGTTGCTGGCGAGCTTCATGCGCAGGCACCAGCGCATGATCCGGACGCGGACGTGGTCCCAGTCTCGACGCGAGTCCTTGCGATACGGCTTGCTCCGCATCTTGGCCGTCATCGGGCTGTTCTCGCCGATGATCATCCGTTGCACGTCGGGCAGATGCGGAAACCGGCAGGCCTGGTACAGCGCCTCGGACGTCAGGATGCGGATGCCGTTCACCCGGATGGGGTAGCCCCCGGCCATGTTCGAGAGGCCGCCAAACGGCTCGTCGGTCTTGAGGAAGACGACGCTCTCGGATCGGCTGTAGGTACGGACTTGATCGCTACTGCTCATCAAAGGCCGTCCCCAGTCAAGTCTGCGAACATCCTCCGCACGGCCGTCTGCGTGTTCGTGGTTCGAGGGAACAGCGGGTACCACGGCGCATCCACCCAGAACGCCAGCGGCGCGTTGTTGGGACAGTTGCGATAGGTCACGATGAGCGATCCGAAGCCCAGGGTTTCCAGCGTCATGTGGCCCAGCGGGCGCTGGGTAGCACCGAGGTTCGGGCACATCTGCCGAATGCGAACGCCAGCCTTCAGGAACTCCTGCTCCAAAAGAATCTTGGCCGCGTCGCTGGAGAACAATCCGGCAGATCCTGGGCTGCCGGGTGCACGCAGCGTCGGCTGGTACTTCATACCAGCCATATAGTCACGGACGGCTTGATCATCGGGTAGCGCCGTCGGTCGAAGTACGTCCGCAGATGCGCTGTACGTTCGCCGATCCTCGAGCTCGATGGCATGCCACCAAGTGATCTCGATCTGCTTGCCGGCCGCCCTAATGACCTCCTGGATCTTTCCGTTCGCGTAGTACCGGCCACCACTGTGCTCGGCGATACAAACCACGTGGACCTTTGCCTGAGCAGGGGCGAGTTCGCGCACCCAGCCTTCCAGATCGCGCCTAACCCGATTGCCGGTGAAGATGCCGTCATCGAGGTAGATGAAGACGTCGTTGCCTTGCCCGCAGTCTTCGATGCCGATGCCGAGTTCCTCTCGAAGCAGCTCCGAGAACAAGGCCAGCATGTCGGTCTGGCTGTCGCCGCCGCCCTGGATGTCCAGGAAGTTCGCAGACCGCCAGAAGTCCTTGGGATTCGTTCCGGTGAGTTTGGCCGTGCGGATCGCCCCGCGGATGAACTTCGACACCGTCTCCTGCGAGAAGTACGTGTTCTTCAGGACGTGATCCACCTCGCGCAAGATCGGAAGCTGCACATCGGCATCGAACTGCTGCACCCAGCGCTCGACATGGTCGGTGATGGGCTTCGGCAGAGATCCGTCGCGGTAGTCCTGGATCGTTTGCGCGATGGATGCCAGCAGGTCTTGACGTTCGCTCATGCCGGCACCCCTCCAACGATCTTCTGCAGCAGGCCTTCAGTCTGCTGTTCCAGTTTGAGAATGTCCGCTCGAATCTGGTCCAGCGAGCGCAGCGGCGCAGGCTTGTAGAAGTAGCGGGCGAAGGAGATCTCGTAGCCGATCTTGGTCGCGTCGGTAGCGATCCAGGCGTCTGGCGCGTGAGGCAGCACCTCACGCCTGAAGAAGGCATCGATGCCGCCGGGTTCTTTCAGCGGCACCTGCTCCGTATCGCGGAGATCGGTGTCTGGCTCGTACTCGACCATGAACCGGTCTTTGCCCGCCTCCTGCAGGTACGCGCCGTCGAGTCCCGGCTCGAAGTGCTCGTCCTTCTTCAGCTTGGTACGTTTGGCGACCACCGGTGGCGCGGATTCGTCACGCCAGCTCACAGCCTTGAAGATCGCCTTCTTTTCGGCTGCAACCAGCTTCTTTCCGTGCTTGGCCATTGCTGCCTCAAAGCGGGCACGGAAGTCGTTGTGGTCGTCGAACATGCCGTCGCCCAGCTCTTGCTGCGCGATCAGTGCCAGTTCGATCAAGGTTTTGTCGCGTTGCCAGGTCGCGGAGTCGAGCAGCTTCTTCCGGCGCTTCTCGGGCACCGCCTTCTTCGCAGGCGTGCTCTCGTCCTCATCGCCCTCCGGCTCGTCTTCGTCTTCCCCGGTGTCGCCCTTCAGCCACGCCTCGATCTCGGGCTTGAGCTTCGGGAACTCGGAGTAGAGCTTGTCGCCGTACTTGCCCCAGATCTCGGCGCGCAGGGCCTCGTCGCCGCTGGCGAAGCGCAGGGTTTCGATGGCGCTGCGCTTGAGCTGGCTCTTCAGCCGCAGCGGACGTTCGACGGTGATCTTCCAGTAGCCGAAGTCGGAGGTGTCGAACCACTTGCACTCCGGCGTGTCCTGGGGTTGCCCGAGGTAGAGGTCGACGATGCGCTGGATGTCCGCCTCGGACAACTCGCAGTTCTTCTTGCCAAGATTTCGACGCAGCGGTTGGAACCAGCTGCTCGCGTCGATCAGCTGCACCTTGCCCTTGCGGTGCTCCGCCTTGCGATTGGCCAGCACCCAGATGTAGGTCGCGATGCCCGTGTTGTAGAAGATGTTGAGCGGCAGCGCGATGATGGCTTCGAGCCAGTCGTTCTCCAGTACCCAGCGACGGATGTTGCTCTCGCCCTGACCGGCATCGCCGGTGAACAGGGCCGAGCCGTTGTGAACGATGGCGATGCGGCTGCCCAGAGGCGAGCGCTGCTTCATCTTCTGCAGCTTGTTCACCAGGAACATGAGCTGCCCGTCACTGGAGCGGGTGATGAGCTTGAACTCAGGGTCGTCGCCGTGACTGACGATGAAGCGGGGGTCGCTGAACCCCTTCTTGCCGCCCATGCGGTCGAGATCGGTCTTCCAGCTCTTCCCGTAGGGAGGGTTGGAGATCATGAAGTCGAACTCGCGGGAGCGGAACTGATCGGCGGAGAGCGTCGACTTGTCCGCACCGCCAACGATGTGCTCGGCCTCGTCGCCTTCGCCCTTGAGTAGCAGGTCGGCCTTGCAGATGGCGTAAGTCTCTGGGTTGATCTCCTGCCCGAACAGGTGGATGGAGACCTCCTTGCCGTGTTCCTCGGCCAGTTCCTGCAGGGTCTCCTCTGCGACGGTCAACATGCCCCCGGTGCCGCAGGCGCCGTCATAGAGCAAGTAGGTGCCGGACTGGATCTGGTCGGCCACCGGCATGAACATCAGCTTGGCCATGAGCTTGACGACATCCCGCGGCGTGAAGTGCTCGCCCGCCTCTTCGTTGTTTTCCTCGTTGAAGCGGCGGATCAGTTCCTCGAACACGGTGCCCATGCCGTGGTTGTCCAGTGCGGGCAGCTTGATCTGGCCGTCCGCGTCCTTGACGGGCAGCGGCGACAGGTTGACCTCCGGGTCAAGGAAGTCCTCGATCAAGTAGCCGAGGACGTGCGCATCAACCAGCGTCTGGATCTGATCGCGGAACTTGAACTTGGTGAGGATCTCTTGGACGTTCGGCGAGAAGCCATCAAGGTAGGCGATGAAGTCCTCGCGCAGACGTTGGCCCTGACTGCTGGCCTTGAGCTTGGCGAGCGTGAACTCGGAGACGTTGTAGAACGCTTGCCCCGCGGCCATCCGCAGGGCTCCGTCCTGCTCGGCGACGTTGTTCTTGTCGAGGAATCGCTTGCGCTCCAACACCTTCTGCTTGGTCTCTTCCAGGACGGCGTCGAGCCGCCGAAGCACGGTGAAGGGCAGGATGACGTCGCGGTACTTGCCGCGCACATAGACATCGCGCAGACGGTCGTCCGCGATGTTCCAGATGAAGTCGGAGATCCACTTGATCTGGCTTTGGTCTTGGTGTCGGTTGGTCTTCATCAGAGCGCGCTCTAGTTCGTTGTCTTCTTGCGGCTTGTGGGCGGCTGGTAACCCGGCGCCAGTTGGGCGTTCTCGACGCCATACAACGCCAGCGAGTCAGCCAGCCACAAGCGGTACTGTTCTTCGGTGAGGCGATGATCGGGCGAGCAGTCCACGCTCCAGCGCAGCAGCATGTAGCCGGCCACCGCGGCACGCACCCGGACCCGGATCGCGCCGTCCGTCATGCCGTAGTCCATGCGAACGACCTCGGGCCTTGCCAGTCGAGGGTGTGGCACCAGATCGAGCTCAACGATGCGGGTCCACTGGATGTCGTGGTCTGGGCCCTCGTGCGACTGTGGGGGCTCGGCAAGTATTTCTGGCGCCTCGATCCGGGTGACGACGAAGTCACGGAACTGGCCGGAACGGCGGTCGAACGCGCGCACATGCCAGCGTAGGCCCGTGTCGACCAATGCGAAGGGAACGATGACGCGCTGCGTCTCGCCGCTGCTCATCGAGTGGTAGTGGATGGCGACGGGCCGCTGGTTGTGGATGGCGCGACAGAGCGGGGCCAGCACGGTTAGCCGTGGACTGCTAAGCGTTGCTGGCACCTCGGCGGGCAGTAGCGAAGTCGGTGGCCCGCCGACGCCGTCACCGAAACCCTGTGTCAGTGAGGACAGCACGCGTCGGGGAGCGTGGTTGAACACTGGGTCGAACTGACGGCCGATCTTGTAGGTCTTGGTGCTGGCGTCGAACTCGATGTTCTTCGGCGCGATCTCTCGGTACAGCGCCAAGTCGCGCGTGGCGCCGGCCGGTGCGACCCCGAAGCGCCCGGCCAGGTCTGGGCGGCCGACTTCGCCCAGGAAGTAGAGGCGGAAGTCGATGTATGCCAGGCGCTCCCGCTGGGCGTGGCTCAGTCGTTCCACGTGCTGCGGATGGGCGGGAGCGTTCGACATAGATGGCTCGACGGTTTTGTTGTAGATATTATACATCATCAAAATGATGATATAAGATGCTCAAGCCAACTTATCACCTCGGCTCTGATGGACAAGACCATCCATGGCGGAGAGAAGACCCCCACGACCCAGGGCGGCTCGCTTGGAAGTTTCCAAGGCGACGCCGGCTCGACATGCAGATGGCCAGCGCGTCACCGATGAGTGCGAGGTGCCGCCGACCACAGCTGACAGGCGGTCTCGAACGCCAGATCGCCGATGGGCCAGTCGGCAGCGGTGATTCACAAGATCGCATCGTTTTCTATGAGTCACCGCATTAAGCGAAAGATTTTCGATGTAGACTCCTTCTCAGCGAAACCCATTGATGGAGTTGCCGATGCCTCATCAGGTCCGAGAAACGGTCCATGAACTACTCGTGAAGAGCGTGCCGCGCGAGGTCGTCATGGCTGTCGAGGAGGCTCTGGAGGTCGGTGCACAGCGTGGGTACCTTGCCGCCCGCGGCATGGACGAGGGACACCTCCCTCATGTTGTTGGCCAGTTGCGGCACTTTCATATGAATGAGGCGTTTCAGCGCGCTCTGGCCGCCAACGGGGCGGAGCCGTCACCGATTCGCGGCAACGGCATCGTGACCGGGCGCACTGGCGTATTCACCCTCGCACGATTCAACATCCCCGAGGGCTTCTGGATCAATGGCCGCCGCAGTCAGACGCGGAGGCAGATGTCGTTGGCAAACATGGCCATCGAGCCCTTGGTGCAGCCGGAGCTGTTCTCCGGCTACCAGCCACCGTCAGATGCCGTGGCGTTCTTCGTAGCCTGTTTCTCGGGAAACCTCTGCATCCAGCCGGAGTCCCCCGTCTCGATTCAGATTGCAGTACCAGACCGGTACATGCGTGGCTGGCTGTTCAAAGAGCCCCTAGAGCAGTTTCTTAAGCGGTATGACCAGATCCCGCAGGGTCAGGACGACCTTGCTGTGCCGAAGCTGAAGAAGAACATCGGCAAACAGCAGGACAAGAACGGAACCGCGCCATGAGCAGGGGTGGGGTACAAGGGTTTCAGAAAGATCGGCTCAGCCAGATTCTTGCAGCCCGTCGTCTGACTCAAGTCCAGCTGGCCTCGATGGTTGATGTGTCTCCGGCGACCATCAGTAAGTGGCGCGCAGGAACGCAAGCGCCTGAGCGTGACGCGCTTGAACGCCTTGCTGGCGTGGTCAACATCACGCCGGAGTGGTTTACGCGTGCGCCCGGGGCGAAGTTGTCGTTGCCGCTTTTTCGCAGCAACGCGTCAGCGCACGTCGCTGCACGAGCCATGCTGGAGGCCCGTCTTGAGTGGGCCCAAGACGTGGCGGCTGCCTTGATGGAGTACGTCGACTACCCCGATGTCAATTTGCCCTCTCGTGATTACACCGAGCCAGAGCAGATCACTAACGAGGACATCGAGAAGGCTGCTTGCGAATGCCGGGATCTGTGGCGTCTGGGCCGCTCGGCGATTCAAGACTTGGCACTGGCCGTGGAAGGCGCTGGGGTCATCCTCGTTCGGGAAGAAACCGGCGTTGCCCAGATTGAAGGGCTGTCGGCTTGGAGCGAGGTATTGGGCCGACCGTTAATCCTCCTGTCTGCTGACAAGGACAATGGTTACCGCAGTCGCTTCGACCTTGCCCACGAAATCGGGCATCTTGTTCTGCATCGTCACATTCAGCGCACGACTGACAGCGCACGCCACAAACTGATGGAGCAGCAGGCGCACCGTTTCGCAGGCGCTTTTTTGTTGCCCGCCGAAACGTTCGCCAGCGAAGTTCGCGTGCCACCGACTCTGGATGACTTGTTGCTGCTCAAGCGCCGTTGGGGTGTGTCAGTGGTGGCAATCATCATGCGGCTCAAGGCACTTGAGATGCTGGATGAAGATGGTGCACTGATGCTTTTCAAGCGTCGCTCTGCTCGGTGGGGTGCGAAATCAGAACCCGGAGATGAGGATCGTCGACCAGAGCAGCCACGTCTGCTTCGTCGCACCATCGACCTTTTGGTCGAAGAGAAGGTCATGCCTTTGGACGCCATCCCGAGACACATCGGACTGGCTGCGGGCGACGTGGAAGCACTCGCCGGATTGCCTAAAGGCTATTTCCAGGGCAAAACCAATGTCGTGGAGTTTGCGCGACTGAAAGCAACCCAGAAGCCGGTTGATGACCAACCAGCCCAAGGCAATAAGGTGGTGCCATTCCGGCCCGCCTCCAAGTCCTGATGTGAAAGGAACAGCGATGTCCAAGAACACAAAGCAGACGTCCTCACGAATTGGTCGGCTGGCGTCGGAAACGCTGCAAAGCAGCAGTTCGTCGCAAGTAGCCAAGAGTCTGGCCGCTTCGGCACTGTCTCAGCGCAGCAGAGACAAACAGACCGGCGTCCAGATGGAAGACAAGGCCGCACGCGTTTTGGCCAGCGACCGATACGCAAAAGAGACCAAGGAGCTTGCGGCCTCAGTACTGTCCCAGGCCAATAAGCAGCGTTGAGGCTGGAATACGACGCCTGTCGAAATGGCTAAATCGTCGAATCCACGCCCTCAAGGCTCGTGCTTTGCGATCCGGTTCTGAAAGCGGTCGCGGGTTCAGTTCCCAGCTTCACCACCATTCGGCATTTCAAGAAGGTTTACCTGAATTCAAATTATCATTGAAATCAGGCTATTAACGCCGTGTTGTGAACGTGTCATTGCTTACACTAAATTGAGCCGATGACAAAGCGCAATACTCAGTTATATCAGTAATGAGAAATAGGGGGGGCTTTGCGGCCCCCTTATTTGGCCTTCATTGATCAAGGCGCGCCGCGGTGCCAACGTGATCTGAACGAGGTGACACGCTGCGCTGGCTGACTCGTACAAGCGTGCCTTGATAAATGGCCGGTCTATCAGCAAATACGCTGCTGGTTGCAAACAGGCTTGCTTTGAGGCCACGATTAGTGAGCTTCGCTGCATGATTAGCGTCGTTCAAGACTGCTAGGGCCGACCCGGCGCTGTAGTTTTTGATGCTTAAATGGCTACCATTGAGTTGTAAAGATGGCCCACGCGCAGACCATATGGGCTACAAGTGTCGCAAAGCTCGAAGGTGTACGTGGCCGCAGGCATGTTGGAATATGCCGATCAATGAGCGAAAGCGCGCTCAAATGATCCAGCTGTGAGGCGGTGCAAGAGACCACACGTCAAAGCGTGAGTCTGGCCCGGCCCGGTCGTCGGGGCTACACGGGAGATGAGAGCAGCGAGCGTGTCAAGGCGCTCGGCGGCGGAAGAAAGCTTTGGCTTACTGGTGCGTTTCAGGCACTTGAGCCGAGACCATGAACGCTTGCCCTCAGCACTGTCAGTTCTGTGTCTTCGTGACACTCATGCTGACCAATACTTTGTCAGCTTTGGCAATAGAGGATAGTTCATGGCACGCTCTAATCTCTTTGGGATCAGGAGGTGGCCTGAAACGAAAAAGCATGCGAAGAATTGACATGGCCAAGCAGTCTTAATCCCTTTGAAATCAGGGGTGGCCTGAAACTTTTTATTTTTGGAAGTGGCGGCAATAGGCGGGTCTTAATCCCTTTGAAATCAGGGGTGGCCTGAAACATACTGCCTGCCAGAGTAGGTAATGGTAGTAAGGTCTTAATCCCTTTGAAATCAGGGGTGGCCTGAAACTGGTTCAAATCCCTGGAGTAGCTGCAGTGTCTGGTCTTAATCCCTTTGAAATCAGGGGTGGCCTGAAACCGCTATAGGAGCAGCTAAAGTAGCTACTCACTATAGTCTTAATCCCTTTGAAATCAGGGGTGGCCTGAAACCGTGAAGTACATGGCAAAGCCCGAAGCTACGATGGTCTTAATCCCTTTGAAATCAGGGGTGGCCTGAAACATGGGCATCGACCGGGGGTTTATCCCCACTCGGGGTCTTAATCCCTTTGAAATCAGGGGTGGCCTGAAACGTTCGCCCCCACCGAGTAGTATTGAACTTCCCGGTCTTAATCCCTTTGAAATCAGGGGTGGCCTGAAACTCATGATCGTCAGTCATATTGGTAAGATTCTTCGGTCTTAATCCCTTTGAAATCAGGGGTGGCCTGAAACGCCTCTTGAGCCCGCGTACATGCCGATGGGCTGGTCTTAATCCCTTTGAAATCAGGGGTGGCCTGAAACGTCGAGCGGTGTCAATCCGTTCCTGCCGTTAGAGTCTTAATCCCTTTGAAATCAGGGGTGGCCTGAAACTGTGCGCGGGCCGGGCCACGGCACGAGTGACAGCGTCTTAATCCCTTTGAAATCAGGGGTGGCCTGAAACCGTACGCCTCTGAAATCCGTTGCGGGACAACAGCTTGCAGAGGGCTTTATGGACGGTCACAGGTCGTTGGGGAGATGTCGCTTCAGGCGTCGTTTCAGGCTTTTGGCGGGGGATATTTTCGCCTGGTTTTGGCCCCCAGCTGGGCCGGGCGCAGGGTATCTGTGGGTGGAATGCGTGTTTTTGCTCCTTGATTAATAGCAGGGTGTCCTAGTGGAATGTACGCGAGGCGGCATTTCGACCCCATGAATTCGCTCCTGTTTTTGATGTGAAGGGCGCTTGTCTGGCAGGCTTTCAGATGAGAGTCCAGGGTTTGCGGTTTGAGGGGGCTGACGGGGCGCCGGGTTCGTCTGTGCCGTCAAGGCTGCTGATGGCGTCGGCAGCGCCCGGGCTGGCCGGGTTGCCGTTTTCGTTGATGTTTCCGTCGCCGCTTTCGTCGCCCGGAAGCAGGGCGGGGTCGTCTTGCCAGGTTTCGGGCAGGCCGCTCCAGTGGATGCCGCCGGGCAGAGTGGCGGGGCCAATGCGCAGGCGCAGGCCGCGACGGGGCAGGGGGTAGGCGCGGATGTCGTCTTCGCGCTCGTCCATGAGGGCGCGCAGTTCGTCCAGGCAGCGTTCGAGCCGCTCTGCCGTGCCTTCAAAGAGGAAGACGGAGTATTGCAGCGCGATGGCGTGTCGCCGCAGGCAGCGGTGAATGCGCGAGAGGCGGCGCGGGCAGCTGATGTCGTAGCAGATGAGGTATTCGCAGCTCATGTGTAGTCGTCTTCTTCGGCTTCGGGCGGGGGCAGGGCAGGGGCGATGGCCTGGAGCAGGTCTTGCACGCTGTGGCTGATGCTGCGGCGCAGGGGGTCGGTGTATTCCTCGTAGGCGCTGTAGTAGTGGGCGCGGCCGGCTTTGCCGAGCAGGCAGCCGGCGGCGCTTTGGCTGAAGTGGTCTTTGGTGAGGGTTTGGCGGGCAACGAGTTGCAGGCAGAAGCGATCGACGAGGGGGCGCACGGTTTCGAGCAGGTCGCAAGCGAGCGAGTGTCTGCCGAAGCTGAGCTGGTGGTAGTAGCCAATGGCCGGGTCCAGCCCGGCGCCGTGCAGCGCCAGGGCGATTTCGGAGCCGGCAAGGGTGTAGCTGAGGGAGAGCAGGGCGTTGAAAGGGTCGCGCGGGGGGCGGCGGTTGCGGTTTTTGAAGCCCAGGCTTTCGGGCACGACGGCGCGCAGGCCCGCGAAGTAGGCGCTGGCGGCTGCGCCTTCTACGCCGCGCAGGCTGGCCAGGCTGCTGGTTTGGTTGATTTTCTGAAGGCTTTCTTGCAGCAGGCTGATGGCGTGGCTGAGTTCGTAGCGGGCGTGCAGGTAGTGGTGGCGCAGTTGTTCAAACCATTCGCATTGGCGCTCGATTTTGGTTTGGATGAGCTGGCGGGAGAAGGCCAGGCAGAAGGTGTCGTCCAGGCTGAGGCGCACTTGGGCGACGCGGCGGCGCGCGTCGTTGTGGGGGCGGCTGAGCATGAGGCTGGGGCGGGCCTGTTTGCCGGAGAGGATGAGCACGCCTGCGCCGCCTTCGCCAAGCTTGCCCAGCAGGCTGGCTTCAAGGGTGACGTTGCCGCGCAAAAAGACGCGGGTGATGGGGGCCAGGGGCACGGTGCCGATGCGCTGGCCGTTTTCACGAAAGACAAGGGCGCCGGCATCAAGCTGAAGGTGTACGTCGCGGCGATCGACAAAGAGGCTGGTCATGGCGGTGTCTTGCGGTTCAGGTGATGCAGAAGTGGCGGGCGCTGAATGTGCTGGCGCGGCCCAGGCAGCGGGGTTTCATGCGGGGGTCCAGGGCGATGAGCTGGATGCGGTCTTCAGCCGGGTTGATGAGCTGGCGCAGGCTGGCGCGAACGGCGTGCAGCTCGGCGGGGGTGAGCCAGATTTCGGGAACGGACTTTTGTCCGTCCACGCGGTAGCTTTTGAGGCAGCGGCACACCCGGCCCAGGCGGCGGCTGTCGTGCACGTCGTAGGCGACGAGGTAGAGGGCGCGGGTCATGGCAGTGCGGCGGGTTAGCGGCGCGGTTGGCGCGGCGCGGTTGCGTGGCTGTGGCGTGCGGCGCGGGCCGCAGGGGTGAAGCGCATGGCGGTTCCTTTCAATAAGTGGCGGCGTTCGCGGGGGCAGGCGGCGCGAAGTTTTTTCACCGTGGGTTTGCACGGGCGGTCTCGGCGCTGATCGCCTGTTCAAGGTCTGTCTGTGGATACAGAAAACGCAGACTCGAGCGCTCTATTTTTGAGAGCGAATACAAGGCCCTGAAAACGCCTCTATCGCACAGTTTTCCGGGCTTTGGCACTATCAAATTAGCAGCGCAAATCTGCTTGTGGCCAGGTTTTGGACGTGCTGCTTCCGGGGGCTGGAGCCGGTTCGGGCTTGCTTTCAGTGGCCGACCCATTGCTTGAGTTTTTGAGGCAGCTGGGCTGTTTCCTGGCCGGCCACGACAGCGATGCCCAGCGCCTTGGCCAGACGCATTTCGGGATCATTCAGCGCACGGTAGCTGACCAGCATGCCTTTGGCGCCCAGGCCGCCGATGCGGGAGCAGTTTTCGGCCAGCTTGAACAAGGTGTCGTTGGCTTTGGCGGGGCGCGGCTTGCCGCCGCTGCTCTGGGGTTTGTCGATGCGGGCGGTTTTGCATTCAATGACAAACAGGCGGTTGCGGGCCATGAAGGCGATGTCCAGTTCGTTTTGGGTGCCGGTGGCTTCGTGCACGACTTCAAGGCCGATGGCTTTGTCTTGCACGCCAATGGCGCCGTGCGCCTGGTTGAGTGCCTGCATGGTGTGCAACTCCAGCCAGCCGCCTTTGACGAAGTTGCGGTCGGCCTCGCTGGCGAAGTGCAGCGCCGATCCTTTTTGCTCCAGCGCCTGAACGCTTTCAAACAGGTCAATCAGGTGCTGCAAGGGATAGTTG
>ERZ772827.230-NODE-230-length-31755-cov-5.878044_pt1 | contig 31755 bp, 30 predicted proteins | sample MGYA00580850_ERZ772827 | MGnify/ENA primary metagenome ERZ772827 (study PRJEB29015, sample SAMEA2737950) | human oral metagenome | biome: human oral; feature: human-associated habitat; material: dental | place: China | collected 2145 ... | reverse complement strand
GTGGTTCCGAAGGTCGTGGGTTCGAGCCCCATACTCCACCCTTTACAAAACCAACCCCTGATAAGCATGCTTATCAGGGGTTTCTCTTTGTCAAAAAAAGCTATCCTATTAGGATAGCTTTTTTATTTCACGATTTTACTTTTCACTATTCACTTTATTAGGTCTTGACCACTTAGGTTTTTCTCCGAGGGCGGGTATCTGTGAGTCAGCAGCCTCTACGGTTACCGGCTGAGGGTGTTTCTCGAAAGGCTTTTGGGTACGCATGCCTAAGGCTTCGAGCATGTGCATATCCTCCTTGATGTCAGGGTTGGGAGTTGTCAGAAGCTTGTCTCCAGCAAAGATGGAGTTTGCCCCAGCAAAGAAGCACAAGGCCTGTCCTTCGCGAGACATATTCATACGCCCTGCCGAGAGGCGTACTTGTGATTGTGGCATCACAATGCGTGCGGTAGCGATCATGCGTACCATTTCCCAGATATCCACAGGAGGGAGTTCCTCCAAAGGAGTACCCTCTATAGGTACTAAGGCATTAATAGGTACAGACTCTGGTTGTGGATCTAGGGTGGAGAGGGCTACGAGCATCTTTGCTCTATCTTCGAGGGATTCTCCCATGCCTATGATTCCCCCACTACATATAGTGATGCTTGTCTTGCGTACATTCTCTATTGTCTTGAGACGGTCTTCGTAGCTACGAGTGGTTACGATCTCGCTATAATAATCCTCGGAAGTGTCTAAGTTGTGGTTGTAGGCATAGAGTCCTGCTTCGCTTAGGCGCTTGGCTTGGTTCTCTGTAAGCATCCCCAGTGTGCAGCACACTTCCATATCGAGCTTATTGATAGTACGTACCATCTCCAATACTTGCTCGAACTCAGGACCATCCTTCACATTGCGCCAGGCAGCTCCCATACATACACGGGAGCTCCCAGAGGCTTTGGCTCGCAAGGCTTGTGCCTTTACTTGCGAGAGGCTCATCATGGGCTCTATCTCCACCTCCGTGTGGTAGCGTGCCGACTGAGAGCAGTAGCAACAGTCCTCCGAGCAACCTCCAGTCTTAACCGAAAGCAAGGTAGATACCTGTACGGTATTCGGGTCATGGTATTGGCGATGCACTGTCGCAGCCTCATAGAGTAAGTCCATCAAAGGTCTGTTATAGATATCTATAATCTCCTGAGCTGTCCAGTTATGTCGTATTTCGTTCATATCGTTTTTTCTTTGTGATTTATTACAAGGGGCAAAAGTACGAATTTTAATTGTTAATTATCAAAGGTCAATTGTTAATTTAGTGAGTGGTGAACACTAATGTGGTGAGCAGTCACTTTTCACCCTTCACTCTTTTTGGCAACTTATTTATCATGGGTCACTTGTCATTTGTTATTAATTTTGTATCTTTGCCGAAAAATAGTTCTCACTCATTGATAGAATGAAATTAACTACTTTAGGCTGCCATAGTGCTTCTCCTCGGGATAAGGCACGTACTACCGCTCAGCTTCTTGAGATGCGAGGACACCTTTTCTTGATTGATTGTGGAGAAGGTACCCAGATGGCTCTTAGGCAATCCAGTGCTAAGTTTGCTCGCATTAAGCATATTTTTATCTCCCACCTCCATGGGGATCATTTCTATGGGTTGGCGGGGCTGATCTCCACTTTCCAGCTACAGGGTAGGGAAGCGGAGCTACATATCTATGCCCCTAAGGGGGCTAAAGAAGCCATGTTGCTATTGCTCAAAGTGAGTGGAGCTCATATGGTCTTTCCGCTTTATTTTCACGAGCTGGAGGGGAAGGAGAGCCAACTGATTTTCGAAGACGACAAAGTGACAGTAACCACCATCCCTCTTGACCATCGTATCTATGCTAATGGATTTCTATTCAAGGAGAAGAACAAAGAGCGTAAGCTCAATGTAGATGCAGTGCAGCAATATGGTATCGATGTGTGCTACTATCAGAATATTAAAAATGGCAAGGATATCCTTTTGGATTCTGGCGAGTGTATCCCCAATGAGCTTTTGAGCTTTCCTCCAGCACCTCCTGAGAGTTATGCCTTTTGTAGTGATACGATATACCGCCCCGAGATCGTCCCTCTGATCAAGGGAGTTCAGGTACTCTACCATGAGAGTACTTTCCTAGAGGATAATCGAGCTTTAGCTGAAAAAACCAAACACTCCACAGCGCTACAGGCGGCACAAATAGCACAAGCTGCAGGGGTACAAACCCTTATCTTAGGACATTATTCCTCCCGATACAAGGATAAAAGAGCCTTCCAAGAAGAAGCCCAAACCCTCTTTCCCAATACCCTCCTAAGCGAAGATGGAAAAGAATTTAATTTTAATGATTAATGATCAATGATTAATGATTAATGTTCTAAAATTCTAAGAACTCAAAACTAAGAGCTCAAAACTCAAAACTAAGAACTCAAAACTCAAAATTAAGAACTCAAAACTAACTTGATGTATACATTACTAAGAACTACCCATTCGCTTACTGCCTATATAGTGTTGGCAGTACTTTGTTTTGCTGTTGTCAATGCCCTATTAGGGGTTTTACAAAAGCGCAAATATACCAAGGCAGACTTGCGTATTAATCTCTTTGCGCTGATATTCGCGCACTTACAGGTTACCTTAGGGTTGATCCTTTACTTTGTAACCCCTCTGTTCCAGAGCTGGTCTGCTATGGGGGCTGGAGTGATGAAGGATGCTTACCTTAGGAAGATGTTGGTAGAACATCCTTTTGGACTCGTAGCTGTAGCGCTGATTACTATCGGCTGGTCACTACATAAGAAACAGAAAACGGATACAGGAGCTTTCAAGCGTATCTTGGTATTCTATGCCTTGGGATTGCTCCTTATCTTGGGAGTACTTCCTTGGAAGACGTGGATGAGTGCTTTCTAATATGAGTGATACGGTCAAGACTTATACAGTGCAGGAAGCCACTGCACGTATGGAACGCTTCTGTGCTTATCAGGAGCGCTGCCATAAGGAAGTCGTTGCCAAGCTCCGCCAGATGCGTATGATCCCAGAGGCAATTGACCTTATCCTCACGCACCTTATCGAGGATAACTACCTCAATGAGGAGCGTTTTGCCCGTAGCTTTGCCCGTGGTAAGTTCCGCTTCAAAAAATGGGGAAGGGTACGGATCACTCAAGAGCTGAAGCTCCGCGCTATCTCTCGCTACAATATAGCCTGTGCTATGGAGGAGATTGAGGAGGACTATGAAGAGGTTTTCGATACCTTAGCCCAGAAGAAAGCGGATACAATCTCTGAAAAGAATATTCAAAAAGCACGCCGCAAGCTCGCAGACTACCTTCTCTACAAGGGGTGGGAGTCTGATCGGGTATATGCTAAGGCGGTAGAACTCTTCCCTTATGAATAGTAACCCTCTTTTTCCTTATCCCAATATCCATACACACAAGGCGCGCCATAGCCAAGAGGTTCAGAACTGCTTCCCCGAGGATACGTATGACCAAGGAGTCTTCTCGGTAGGGATACACCCTTGTTATATCAAGGGGGAAGGTCGAGAGCAGTGGGAACAGGTTGTGGCACGTGCTACCCACCCACTCTGTGTCGCTATAGGCGAATGCGGCTTGGACAAAAGGGCTTCTTCGCCCCTTGTACTACAAGAAGAAATTTTCCGCTGGCATATCTCCCTTGCCCAAGAGCTGCAAAAGCCGCTTATTATCCATTGTGTAAGGAGCTTTGGGGAGATCATCCGACTGCGAAAGGAAACAGGGACTACAGGTCTGTGGATACTTCACGGTTTTCGAAAGAGCGAAGCTCTGGCACACCAGCTTTTGGCTTCCGGCATAAAACTCTCTTTTGGTACCGCCCTTGAGCGGGATCCACGCTTGCAGCATTTGGTACAAACCCTCCCCCGTGAAGATTATTTCTTCGAGACAGACGAGGATAATGAGTAATGATCAATGGTTAATGAACGATATAAAAAAAGCTGTCCTTTTCGGACAGCCTCTTTTCTTGTTATAAGTTTCAGAGTAAGGGGTTACTCCCTGAAAATGAATTGCTTGTATTAGTAAGTGTACTCTGTAGTCAGATCTAATTCCTTCTTTTCTACTCCATTTTCAGTTCTTTTACGGAATACTTTTTCAGTAAGAGGGTAATTGTTATCTGCATAAGTATACTCATGTATAAATTCAGTTACATAAGGACTATCGTTGTTATGGCTGCCTTTATAAGTCGTTTTTTGAGTAAGTATATTATTTTTAGAGCCACTTGCACTAGTAAAATAATCAGGATTTGCTAGTTTTATAAAGTTTTGCAAATTAGGATTGTTTTTTCCATCATAGGTATACTCTATCGTAGATTCATGATCCGTAGTGCTTTCAGTTACCTTAATCAGATTCTCATTTTCAAAAGTATAGGTATAGGTTGTTAGGCTTGTATTTCCATCTCGTTTGTTTCCTTGAGCATCTTTGGTATATCTTTTTTCAGCAGCTGAGATTACATTGCCTGTATGCGTATAATCGGTTTCTGTAACAAAAGTGATTTTTTCTATTTGTCCATTTTGACCTGCGTTACCTGGTTCTTCAACAAGAACCTTAGCCAATTTTCCATCATTATGGTAGCTATAAGTCGTAGTAGTCACTCTATCAGAATTATCATCTTTTTTAATGGTAGTTTTTAGTTTTCCATCTACAAAAGAATAAGTTTCAGTATAGTTCTTTTTTTCTCCATTTGTTATTGATTCTGTATGGGTAATTTCCTTAGGATAGTCTCCCTCATAGGAAGCAGAGATTAAGCCTTTCCTTTCTACACTCCCATCGGACTTATAGGAAGTAAAAGTAGTAGAGAGTATTTTCCCTCCTTGGAGGTTGTAAATTGTCTCATTGGTAACGTTGCCATTACTTCCTTTGTTGACAATTTTCTTAGGAAAGGTGCCTTCAGAGATAGAAATACCCCCTCCATTATCATCACTTTTACTACAGCCCACTAATGCTGCGATAGCCACAAGGCTTGCCATAATTTTTTTCATTATTTTTTCAGTTTATTGTTAGTGTGGCAAAGGTACAAATTGCCTTTTTCTTTTTAGTTAATAAAAATATAAATTAAAAGGTTTGGTATGTTAAATTTAATAGTTGGAATGTAAAAAAGCGAGATTTTTTAAAATTTCGCTTTTTTAGTTATAAGTTTCAGACTAAGGGATTGCTTACTGAAAACGAACTATTTGGATTAGTAAGCATACTCTGTAGTCTCATCTAATTTCTTCTTTTCTACTCCATTTTCAGTTGTTTTCTGGAATATTTTTTGAGTAAGAGGGTAATTGTTATCTGCATAAGTATACTCATATACCTGTTCATTTACTATAGTAGAGCTGTTGTAATTATATTTATCAGTTGTCTTTCTAGTAAGTATGTTGTTCTTGGAGTTCTTTGCATCATTAAAATAATCAGGGTCCATTAGTTTTTTGAAATTTTGAAAGAGAGGGTTGTTTTTTTCATCATAAGTATACTCTGTAGTAGAATAATATTCAGTAGTGCTTTCAGTTACCTTAATCAGATTCTCATTTTCAAAAGTATAGGTATAGGTTGTTAGGCTTGTATTTCCATCTCGTTTGTTTCCTTGAGCATCTTTGGTATATCTTTTTTCAGCAGCTGAGATTACATTGCCTGTATGCGTATAATCGGTTTCTGTAACAAAAGTGATTTTTTCTATTTGTCCATTTTGACCTGCGTTACCTGGTTCTTCAACAAGAACCTTAGCCAATTTTCCATCATTATGGTAGCTATAAGTCGTAGTAGTCGCTCTATCAGAATTATCATATTTTTGAATGGTAGTTTTTAGTTTTCCATCTACAAAAGAATAAGTTTCGGTATAGTTCTCATTTTCTCCATTTGTTTTTGATCTTTTATAAGTAGCTTCCTTAGGATAGTCTCCCTCATAAGAAACAGAAATTAAGATTTTGCTTTCTATACTGCCATCACGTTTATAGGAAATAGAAGTAGTAGAAAGTACTTTTTCTCCTTGAACATTATTAGTTATTTCATAGCTAATGTTGCCGTTTTCTGCTTTGTGGACAATTTTCTTAGGAAAGACTCCTTTAGGGAGAGCCTTTCCTCCATGGTCGTCATTTTTCTTAGGAAGGGTGTTTTCAGGTGTAGAAAGTCCTCCTCCTTGATCATCACTTTTGCTACAACCTATTAGTGCTGCCATAATCACAAGGCATGCCATAATTTTTTTCATTATTTTTTCAGTTTATTGTTAGTGTGGCAAAGGTACAAAATATCCTCTTCTTTACTTAGTTAATAAAAACACAAATTTAAAGATTTTACTTCTTAAAATCAATAGTTGGATTTCAGTAGGCAATAGTCAAAATATAAAAAAGCGAGATTTTTAAAATCTCGCTTTTCTTTGTTGTTAGGTATATTAAGTTTTACTTATATACCGCTTACGCGACTTTAATCTAAAACTTCACTCCTACCCCCAAGGAAAGTACGGCATTCTTGAAATTGTTGGTATCACTGATACGTGCATTTCTTAGTGAAGTGTTACTGTTGTCAAAAGAGTTGGTCAAGGAGTGAGTGTAGCGTGCTTCTGCGAAGAAGTGAGAGTTAAAGTTGATCCCTAATCCCGCTCCTACCCCGAAGTCAAAAGCGGCATAGGCGTCTTTGTCTAACTTCTGAGAGTTACTTAGGTTGCCTACCGTATAGCTTACCTCTGGTTTGCCCACCAAGAAGCCAAACTGTACTCCTCCTTGTAGGAAAAGAGGTCCAAGGTTCACCTTAGCCATCACAGGAATATTTAAGTAATCCATCTTGAGATCTTTGGTTGTAGTGGTGCCAAGAATTTTGTACTCCCAAGAAGCTCCTTGTCGTGAGTAGACAAGCTCTGGTTGTAGGGAGATCACATCTCCTAAGGGTAGTTCCACTAGGGCTCCTACATAGAATCCACTACGCCCTTTTAGGCTCGAATCATTGGCTACTTCTCCATTGAGAGAAGAGTAGTTGTATCCTCCTTTGAACCCGAAATTCTGTGCAGAAGCTTGGGTGATTCCGAAGATAGTAAAAACTAATAAAAGTGCGATTTTTTTCATCTTTTATGAATTTTACAGCTAATTATTCATTAGCATGGTTAATTGATTATTTAAACTGCAAAAAGCATGCCAAAGTTTTTTAAAGTAGAAAATGACACACTGCGAACTTCTGCTCACCGCTCACTGCTCACCGCTCACTGCTCACCGTTCACTGATTACAGAACTGAGTTGTATATCTCTAGCGAGGATTTTTCCATCTTTGTCTAAGAGCATATAAGTAGGAATCCATCTAAGGGCATAGGTGAGTGCGGCATCGGATTGCCATACTCCTTTGGCTAAGGCTTGTGGCCAAGTATATTGATCCTTGGCTATGGCAGCCTGCCATGCGGAGGTATCTTCATCAAGAGAAATACTGAGTATTTCTAACCCTTTGTCCTTTTGTTCTTTGTATAGAGCTACTAGTTCTGGACTTGCCTTGCGGCAGTCAGGACACCAAGATGCCCAGAAATCTACTAAGAGTTTCTTGCCGCGAAAATCCTTAAGAGATACTTTTTTCCCTTGCGCATCTACCAAATCGATTTCTGGAGCTTCTGCTCCGGGTTGTATCTTGGAGAGTTGCTCAAGAGCTAAGTCTAATTCTTTGATATAGGGATTGTTGTCCAAGGATTTGTCCAAGCTCTTACGTAGGGCGGATAGGGTAGGGAAGTCATAGCGGTAGGCATTGCGTGCCAAGAAGTAAGCCAGCTGCGGAGAGGCAGGAGCTTCCTTGATCTCTTTAGGGAGATCTAAGGCATTGTTCAGTGCCATACGGTTGTAGAGCTCGAAAACTTGAGTACCATCGCTGGAGCGGAGAAACTCGAAATTCCAATCAGGATTGAGAATCAGGCTAATAGGGCTATTTTCTATATATAAGTGAGCACGCTTGCCGCTGCCGTTCAGGCGTAGGGCGTAGACTAATGGTTCGGCAGTCTTTCCTTCAAAGTGGAAACGCCCTTGGCTGTCAAGAGCAACCGAATCCACAGGGGTATATACCCTGTCTTTGTATTGGTAGAGGAAGATACGAGCGCCCTCTTTTACGGGTGCTGTACCGTCTATTATATAATGGTCTCCTATGGTGATTTTCTCAGAGGTGTCCCCAGAGGTGGACGCATTCCCCGCAGGAGCGGTGTTCTGGCAGCCTACCCAAAGAGCGGATAGGGCTACAATGTAAAGAATTTTATTCATATAATATATATCTTTTTAATTCTGCAAAGGTAGTAAAAAATAATAATACAATAACATATTTCAGTTATTTTTTTTATCATTACCTTATTGCCCTATTTGTTTGTTATTTAATATTAAAAGAAGTTTTCTCAAGAAAATTAATTTTGTGATCTAAAAAAAAATAACTACCTTTGTAGCGCATTGCAGTAGTGTGCTATTTCTTTTTAAAAAGAAATCCCTACTACAGACTACTTGGAGATAAATATTTTAAATGTGTCATAATGAAAAATTACGATGTTATTGTTATAGGAGCAGGCCCAGGGGGCTATGTAGCGGCTATTCGCGCCTCTCAGTTGGGGAAGAAAACCGCAATTGTAGAGAAGTATAACACCCTCGGAGGAACTTGCCTCAACGTGGGCTGTATCCCTTCTAAAGCGCTCTTGGACTCTACGCACCTCTTGGAGGATACCCACAAACATGCCATTTCTCATGGGATAGAAATTGATGGGAATATCATGGTGGATTTCGCTAAAATGGTCGAACGCAAACAGGCAGTGGTAGATCAAAACACTCAGGGAATCAACTTCCTGATGAAGAAAAACAATGTAGATGTATTCCACGGAAAGGCTTCTTTTACCTCTCCTACTGAGATACAGGTAGAGGGGGCTCAGCCTGAAACACTCTCTGCGACTCACTTTATCATCGCAACAGGCTCTAAGCCTTCAGCACTGCCTTTTATTACTTTGGATAAGCAGCGTGTGATTACCTCCACTGAGGCGCTAAGCCTTCGTGAAGTACCTAAGCACTTGATTATCATAGGCGGAGGGGTTATCGGGCTGGAACTTGGACAGGTGTACTTACGCTTAGGGGCTAAGGTCTCAGTGGTAGAATATGCTCCTAACATCCTCCCTACAATGGATGCTGCCATTAGCAAAGAACTTACCAAAGTGCTTAAGAAACAAGGATTTGAGATTTATACAGATAGCAAAGTGAAGGAAGTCTCTCGTGTAGGGGACTCTGTGATAGTCAAGGCCGATGCTCCTAATGGAGAGCTTGTACTCGAAGGGGATTACTGCTTGGTGGCCACCGGTCGCCGCCCTTATACCGAGGGATTGGGCTTGGAGAAAGCAGGCGTACAGCTCAACTCACGTGGGCAGATAGAAGTAAACGAACACTTGCAGACTTCTGCTGCTCATATTTATGCTATAGGCGATGTGATTCGTGGGGCTATGTTGGCTCACAAGGCAGAAGAAGAAGGCGTATATGTAGCCGAACTCTTAGCAGGAGAAAAACCTCACATAAACTACAACCTGATTCCTGGGGCTGTATATACTACCCCTGAGGTAGCGGCTGTAGGAAAGACAGAACAACAGTTGCAGGAGGAAGGTCGTGCTTACAAAGTAGGACAATTCCCAATGCGTGCCTTGGGACGTGCTCGTGCCAGTCAAGAAACGGATGGTTTTGTAAAAGTCTTAGCGGATGCTTCCACTGATGAGATTCTCGGAGTGCACATCCTTGGAGCGCGTGCTTCTGACCTTATCGCCCAGTCGGTAGTGGCTATGGAATACCGTGCCAGTGCGGAGGATATTGCCCGTATCTGTCATGCACACCCTACCTATAGTGAAGCGGTCAAAGAGGCTTGCCTCGATGCTACCGCCAAGAGAGCTATACATATGTAAGTAGTGATTAAATTTTTAATGATCAATGATTAATATATAAGCTATTAATCATTGATCATTATTCATTAATCATTATCATATTTTCCTTAGGCTATGTTTCTTAGCCCAGCCTATACGACCATCGGCGACTTTGAGCTTGTACCATTCCTTGAATTGGTCAAGGATTTCTACTTTAGCTCCCTCATGTAGGGAAAATACTTCCTTGCTATACGTGTTGGGTTGTTCATAGAGCCGCACTTCCTTATCAAAGAGGATGCCGTAGTGATTGCTATGCACATAATGGCTTACGGTGCGACCTAAAAAAAAGCTGGATACAGAACCTAAAAAAGCTACAACCATCAGCGTGAAGAAGATACGCTTGTAGAGGATCTTTTCCAAGAAATAATAACAGAAGAAAAATCCTGCAAAGAGGCACATGCTCACCACAGCCCATACTCCCCAACCATTAGGAGAATTCCAGCGGCTCAGGGCTTCCATGGCGCGCTGTGACCATAGCTTAGGCAAGGGAACTATCTCATCCAAAGCCATCTGCTGGGCATATTTGAGATTGTTCTGTATGGCCTTATCCTCAGGAGAGAGCTCTAGCGCCTTCTCATAATAATAGATACTATGAGCTACATCCTCTGTCTTATAGTACGCATTGGCCAAGTTGTAGTACAGGCTTGCTGAGGCTTCCCCTTTGGAGAGAATCCGCCGATAATTGTCTATAGCCTCCTGCCAGTCTCCCCGATTATAGGCACTTCCTGCCTGTGCAAAAAGCTCCGCATTGCTCTGCGCTGAAGCCGACCCAATGCAGATAATGGATAATAGATAATAGGTGATAGATAATAGCTTGCTCATTTTTCTTTAGGTAACAGGTATACTTTTTTCTCTCTTCGCTACAAAGAGATGATTCCCTCTATTTCGCCTGCTTTTCGGTAATAGGCAATTACCTGATCAGGGTCTTGTACCTCAAGGCGTATAGAATAGCTGATATACTTTCCTGTAGACGAAGGCTTTTCTTCTATAGTAGCTTGTGTATCCTTGAAAACAGCTCTTATAGCTTCTCTCTTCTCTTGAGTAGCAGGTAGGATAAACTTATATAGGTATTCGCTGGGGAAGACCGTTGTTTTCTCCAATTCTGATTTGAGTTTTGCATAGAACTCAGCAACTTCTTGTGGATCTTTTTCCATAATTTTTCTTTTACTATTGTTCGCAAAATTACAAAAAAAATCATTTGCTATTATTTTTTTAATATATTTTATGCAATAACGTAGGGGTGAATGATCATTCGCTCTATAAGCGAATGGTTATTTGCCTAAAGTTATCAACTGTTAATGGTGGGAAAAAATAATAAAAAGAGGAAAAATAACATAAAAATTTGTTTGTTTTTCGATTTTTTTATTATACCTTTGCCCAAAATATGACGATTATGAGTAATACAATTCCATTAAAAGAAAAATTGGATTTTCAACAATACCAATTGGTTATCAATGCCCTTTCTAATATAGGTATAGAAATAGCTATTCCTGAAGATGTAGCTCATGGGCATGAGAATGAGCTTGCTGGAGCTACCTTAGGCGAAAATGAGCAACTCTTTAAGATAGAGTTACCTGTTTTAGCCCCTCTTTTCCTTACAGATAAGAGAGGTGGAGAGCTCGTACTTTTGACCAAAGAAGCCTATGATAGGTTTTCCCTCAAGGAAAAAGAACTACAGATCCTCTCTACGGAAACCTATGACAAACTCTTACGTAAGGAAAAAGAATTGGAAGAGTTTACCAAAGAAGCCTATAATAAGCTCTCTCTCAAGGAAAAAGAATTAGAAGCAGTGAGCCAAAAGCTCTCTTTCAAGGAAAAAGAATTGGATGTACTCAAGAGAGACCTACAAGAGAATTATGTAGAAAAGAACAGTGTAGCACCTCAAAATACACCTATTACAATAGTTCCCCAAAGTGCACCAGCACCTATAGCTGTTCAGAACACTCCAGAGCCAGTGGTAGCTCAGAGTACTGCCGCCTCTTTGACTACTACCGATCCGCTAAGTGCTACCAATCCCTTGGTGCCTCAGACAGTTACGAAGAACATCACCTTTGAAGAAGTGCCTGAGCACCCAGAATCAAACTCTTCTTACGAGGAATCAACTTCTTCTTATCAGGAACCAGCTGCTCGTACTACACCACTTTACCAAACCTCCAATGCTCCTGTTTCCCATCAAGAGGCAGTGGAAAGAGCTAGAAGTATCTTAGAAAAGTATAAGAAATAATGATTAATGATCAATGGTTAATAGCAAAATAAGGCTGTCCAAAAGGGCAGCCTCTTTTTTTAGGCAAATCAAAGTAGCTTTGCCTCGTTCTTTATGTCATTCTGGGTATACTTTTCACTCTTCATTCTTCACTTAAAAAGAAAAAGCCCTCCAACAAGTGGAGAGCCTTTTCACATATGTAATGTCCAAAACCTAATTACATGGGAATGATTGTACTTTGCTTCTGTAAGCAGTTGTTTTAGCTGGACTATTGCCTAAGTTGATATTTTGTTTAACAGTATCTACTCTATTGGCAGGTACAGCGATACATTCTATGTGGTTAGCTATATTACTATCTTCTTCAATAGTGATTTGTTCTATGTTAGAAGAATTAACCACATTTATTTTCTTTACTCTATGTGAATTCCTTAGGATAATCTTTTTAAGTCTTGGGGCATTACCTTGAATTACCTCAATAGTACTTCCTGTGGATATTATTTCCTCAAGACTGTCCATACCTGTAAGGTTCAGAGTAGTTGGTGTAGAAGTGTATATGGTAAGTTTCTTTACCTTAGAGAAGTATTCTAATCCAGAAAGGTCTCTAACACTACCATCTAATTCTAACGCAGTAGGGAAATCAGCTCTATCTAAGTCCGACTTATAGATTTTTCCTGTAGTATCATTCTTTCCACCAGGGAAGCGTCCACGGAATTCTTGGGAAGTCATAATAGCTTGCAATTTCTCAAGAGTAAGGAGTCTTAATCGGCTGTCATAAATAGGAACTTCAGGATTACTTCCTCCACTACCATCTACTTGGTATTTGCCTGCTCCTGCATCATTTGTATTTAGAGCATTGGCGGTATCTTGATCTTTTACCTTGATACGAACCACTCCTGAATTATTACCTGCACGCAAAATTTGTACTCCATTTGCATTTTCTCTTAGGTTTGCTGTAATCTTTGAAAGATCAAGCTCTCCTTGTAGGTTGTTTTCTCTAAGGTTGAGTGCTGTTAGCTTAGGGAAGGTATTCTCAGGGGTAGTAATTCCATTGAGGTTGGTTAAGCTATTTCTTTCAAGATTCAAGGTAATCAACTCAGGCATACCGCTAAGGACAACCTCAGTAAGCTCATTTCCTGTCAAGATAAGATGTTTGAGCTTAGGGAAGTTGCTTAGAGTGAGCTTAGTCATCTTTGTATTGGCAATGGTAAGGCTCTCTATTTCTGTAAAGTCAGCCAAAGAAACTTGTCCATCTACAAGAACATTTTTTTGTCCATCAGGTGCCTGAATAACCAGAGAGGTAGCTTTTTTGAAATATTCCATTCCCTTGAGAGATTTGATTCCTGGAGTCTCTATTCTTATAGGTTTGTTGAATCTTTCAGCTTCTTTATTAGTGATTTCACCATCTCCATTGCGATCAGGGTGGTTATTATCTGCCAATAGTGCTGCTTTGATAACAGGGTCTAAGTCCAAAATTCGTTCTAATTCTCCTGAGAAAGTATATTTGGTCGTATGCTCAAAATTGTTCATAGCTGTTGCTTTTGCTTCATCAGCGACAAATATCTTTTCTATAGAAGTATTACCTGCTACGATTTTTACTTTATCATTAGCAAGATATTTAAGTTCCTTTAGGTTAAGTTCTCCTGAGAGTAGGTTGTTCGTAAGGTTGAGTTTTTTTAGGTGAGTGAGTCCACTTAGATTAACAGTAGTAAGCTTATTGTCATTAGCATCCAAGCTTTCAAGGTTGGTAAAGGCCTCTATTCCTTCTAAGGAAGCGATTTCTTTCCCAGCTACTGAAAATCCTGTTACAGCCTGAGCTTCCGCAGGGCTTATCTTACCATTTTTATTGGCATCAATACCTACAATAGCAAGCAGTGCTGCTTTGAAATTGGCATCTTTTATAACAATCTCACCTTCTGAAGAAGCAGACCATACCCCATTCTTTTTTTCATAAATGGTATTGGTCTTAGTGTCAATATAGGAATCGCCTTCATTCCCTTGACTGGGTTTAGCTTTTCCTTGACCAGAAAGCAAGTTCCCATTAAGATTCATAGTAGCGATTCCTGTCCAAGAAGAACCTTTTCTCTTATAAAGAGTCTTGGAAGTAGAATCAAAGTAATAATCTCCTTTTTGTCCCGCAGTAGGAGCACCACTACCAGTGGTTACTTCAGAGATAGAGTTGGGATCACTTCCTCCTCCAAAATCAATTTTGTCTTTATTACAACTCACCGATAGGATACCAGTGGAGAGTAACGACAAAGCTAATAGGGTGTAAAATCTTTTTCTCATAATCAATTAGTTTTGCTTAACATTACAATATTCATTTTTTACTTTTAATTAGGTTTTTTTCATGGCACAAAAGTAAGCATTTATTTCTAATTGTCAAAACCTTTGCTCTGTAAACGTCCTCAAAAGTAGGTTATAAACGAAGTTATCAACAATCCAAAGGTTGGTTTGTAAAGATTTTATTAACACAGAACCTTTATTATGTATTACATATTGACTGTTTTATTAAGAAAAAGAGGGAAGGAAATACCATTCGTGACTAATTATGCACAACTTGTGTATCTCTGTTAATAACCTATTTATTTTGCCATTTTTCAATCCAAGAAAGGAGGGTTTTTGCCCAGTCTTCTCGGTCGTTTAGGCAAGGAATATAGTTGTAGTGTGTTCCACCATGTTCTAAGTAGGTTTCTCTGCCTTCCATAGCGATCTCCTCCAGAGTCTCCAAGCAGTCAGCTACAAAGGCTGGGGTCACCACGGCCAATCGCTTGATACCTTTTTCAGGAAGAGCAGCCAGGGTGGCATCGGTATAGGGTTGAAGCCAAGGGTCACGCCCTAAGCGCGATTGAAAAGAAGTACCATATTGCGCTGGGGTGAGTTGTAGCTCTCTGGCAATAGACTCGGTTAGGGCAAAGCACTGGTGGCGGTAGCAATATTGGTGCGCAGGGGAGAGGGTGTTGCAGCAAACGTCATTGAGCTGGCAGTGCTCTTTGGTAATATCGCTCTTATAGATATGCCGCTCAGGTACTCCATGATAGGAGAAGAGCAGGTACTCATCCTCCTTGTGGTGTTCCCTAATAGAGGTCGCCAATACCTTTATATATTCAGGATTATTGTAGAAAGGTGGTAGCTCGCTTAGACACATATCCTTATAGTGCTTGCGAATGATTTTCTCAGCCAATACGGAGATGGTCTCGGTAGTGGACATGGCATACTGGGGGTATAGAGGGATGAGCAAAAGTTCCCGAACGCCCTGCTTGTAGAGCGATTCTATGGCTGAAGCTATAGAAGGCTTCCCATAGCGCATAGCCATAGCTACGGGGATATCTGTCCCTTGTTGTACCTTCTCTCTTAGGTGTCTTGTATGGACAATCAGCGGAGAACCTTCCGCTGTCCATACCTTGCGATAAGCCTCTGCTGATCGCTTGGGGCGGGTACGTAGGATAATCCCTTTTACCAAGAAAGCACGGCTGAGGTAGGGCAAATCAATCACTCTGGGATCCATAAGAAATTCATCTAAATACGCTCTTACATCCTTCACAGAGGTTGAGTTAGGAGAGCCTAAGTTCACTAAAAGAACACCTTTTGACATTCGTTTGAAATTTGTGACAAAAATACATCATTTTTTTGGATTACACATTAGACAAGACAAAATAAATTATATTCTTACTTTTACGCACTATTCAAAACAAGGGTATAGCTCTATTTCTCTATGAAAAAGAGAAGGTGTAAGGCTCTTATTTTATTAAGAGAAAGGCTTTTTCATTGGTTTAGGATAAAATTTATCTTAAAATAAATCTAAATAAAATATAGATTCAAAAGAAATAATTATTTTTGCGCCGTTTTTAGTTATATTAAAAGTGTTCTTTATGAAAAAGAAAACACAAATGATAGCTAAGCTACTTCTTACAACAATGGTAGCTTTGACTATTCCTCAGGCTAATGCCGCAGATAAGGTTCCCTCTTATAGTATTATGGGACAACAGAAGGAAATCCAAGTAGAAGGGCGTGTAGTTGATGCCCAAGGGAATCCACTTCTTGGGGTGAATGTGCTTGTAAAAGGCTCTCAACGAGGTGTCGCTACGGATAAGGATGGGTATTACACCCTACGTGTGGATGAGAATGCAGTGCTTGTATTCAAGTCTTTAGGCTTTCACACCCAAGAGATTGCACTACAGGGACGTACCGTGCTCAATGTACAGATGAAAGTCTCTCAAGAGGAACTACCTGAGGTAACAGTTACTTCCACTGGGATTAAGCGACAAATCAAGGACTTTGCAGGTACTGTAAATGTCGTTTCTGCTACACAGATTAAAGAATTGGCTATTCCTGCCGTAGGAGATGCTGTTCGCTTTATGCCTGGGGTCAATTATATAGATGAGGACGGACGAGGTCTCAGACCTGGGATAGGGCTTAGAGGAATAGACCCTGCTCGTAATAGCAATACGTTGGTAGTTATCGATGGGAAGATTCCTATTGGACAGAGTTACTCTGACATGGGGGGATACTATATGATGCCTGTGGGGGCTATTGAGAGTATAGAGGTAATCAAAGGGGCTTCTCCAGCTCTCTATGGAAGTGGTAGTATAGGTGGGGTAGTCAATATTATCACCAAAAAAGGTGCCGCTCAGCCTTATACAGGTCTTAATCTCCAGTATGGAAATCATAATGCGCTCAATATAGGAGTGGAAACAGTAGGAAATACCAATGAAGGAGCCATGAACTACTATGCAGGTTTCCATCGTCGCCAAGGAGATGGTTTTAGGAAATCACGTAGTCGCTATGCAGTAAACGATTTTACAGGCAATGCTACGGTGAAAGTAGGGGAGAGAAACGAATGGCGCTTTTTTGTCAATGGATTTACTGAGTATTCTGACACTCCAGGGGGGCTCAGTCAGGCACAATGGGATGCTGATCCTGAGCAATCGGTGAATCCTCATGATTTCTTCGAGGCCAGACGCTTTAGTACAGCTATCTCCTACAAACGTACTTTTGATGAAGATAATTCGCTTACTACCTCCCTCTACGGAAGTTACCTCAAGCGTGATTGGTGGCTCGACAACCGCAATGCTGATGCTGCAAAGCGCAAGTTTACTGCAGCTCTTCGTGATATTCCTTCGGTGGGACTCTTCTCTGACTATGAGCGTACCAATACACTCTTTGGTAAGGAAAACAAGCTCTTAGCGGGTATTCGCTTGCATACCGATATCACCCATGAAGTATCTGTGGCAGGTGATAAGATGGGCGAAAAATCAGGGAAAACAACAGCTAACTCAGCCAATACGGTTGCTGTAGTAGAAGGCTATGTATTTGACGAATTCCATATCACTGATAAGTTTAACATCAACCCTGGATTGCGCTACACCTTTGTCAATTACGACAAAGAGGATTACTTCCGTAATCAGTGGGATAATACCAATGAGGATGCTTTCATCTACTCTTTGGGTCTCTTCTATAAGTTTTCTGAAAATTACCGTGCTTATCTTACTTATTCTAAGGGATATAAAATGCCTCAGATACGTATAGCCTTTGAAACCAATGGTGACTTGGACGCGGAAACATCCAATAACTATGAGTTGGGGTTGCGTACCACTCCTACCGATTGGTTAGAAGTAGAATTGGCTGCTTATATTCTGGATTTTGATCACAAAATATTCCGTGAAGGAGGAGTGCTTAACAACGGAGGTAAGGCACTACACCAAGGAATAGAGGTCAGTGGAGCTATCTATCCTATAGAAGGATTGAAACTCTATGGAAGTGGAGCTATCCAAAAAGCAACCATAGAATATGGTATGTACAAGGGAAATCGTGTACCTTATGCCCCTCGCTATACAGCTACCGCTGGTGCTAAGTATCAACTCGAATGTGCAGGAGGTGTGCTTACGCTCAATGGCTATGGCAACTTTGTAAGTACTCAGTTCTCCGATACCAAAAATACAGAAGCAGGTTCAGCTAATGGCAATGTGGGAGCTATTCCTAGGTTCTTCTTGCTCAGTGCAACAGCGAACTACAGTATAAAGAAATGGAATGTGAACCTCAATGCGTTGAATCTTCTAAATCGTAAGTACTTTACCACTCGCCATAGTGCTTGGGGAGGTATTATGCCTGCTGCCACCATCAGTGTATTAGCTGGGGTAGGATATCAGTTTTAGACTAAGTTCTTTTTTATAAATTATCAAAGGCTATTCTTTTGAAGAATAGCCTTTTTTAATTTCTATAAATAAAAATTTCTTTTTGATATTGTATATATTAAAAATATTTTCTACCTTTGCGACCTATTTAGAAAATAAAAATATATAACTATATTTTAAAACAGAAAAACATGAGTACATTTAAACAGTCTACTAACGCCCTCCATGCAGGGTATGATCCACAGGCTCACCAAGGAGCTCAGGCGGTGCCTATCTATCAAACTTCCTCTTATGTATTTGAAAATGCAGATGATGCTGCAGGAAGATTCAATCTTTCCGTTCCTGGATATATCTATACAAGACTTAATAATCCTACCAACGATGTCTTAGAACAGCGTTTGGCAGCTGTCGAAGGTGGGGTAGGAGCAGTGGTTACCTCCTCTGGAGCAGCGGCTCTAACGACCACTTTCTTAACCCTCTTGCGTACGGGAGAGCATATCGTATCGTCCAATAGTCTCTATGGAGGTACTTATAACTTACTTAATGTAACACTCCCTCGTCTTGGGATTACCACTACTTTTGTAGATCCTAAGGAAGTGTCCAACTTTGACAAGGCAGTAAAGGACAATACCCGTGCTATTTTTATAGAGACTCTGGGAAATCCTAAGCTGGATGTATTGGATATAGAAGAGATTGCCAAGGTGGCTCAAAAACACCGAATTCCCTTGATAGTAGACAATACGGTTGCTACTCCAGTATTGCTCAATCCGATCAAGTATGGAGCTAATATAGTGGTACATTCTCTTACCAAATATATAGGAGGCAATGGTACTTCTCTCGCAGGAGCAATTATTGATGGAGGTAACTTCGATTGGAGTAGTGGTAAGTTTCCTGAATTTACCGAGCCTTCTGCAGGGTATCACGGATTGGTACTACATGAAGCCTTAGGTAATTTGGCTTTCATTGCTAAGGTGCGTATAGAAGGCTTGCGTGACTTAGGTACTTCACTGAGTCCCTTCAATGCTTTTCAGATCTTGCAGAGCTTAGAAACACTTTCTATTCGTGTAAAGAAGCATAGCGAAAATGCTTTGGCACTGGCTCAGTGGCTCAAAGTACAACCTGAAGTGGCTTGGGTAAATTACCCCGGATTGGCTGATAGTCCTTACAAAGCATTGGCTGATAAATACTTGCAAGGAGGTCAGAGTGGTTTGGTGACTTTCGGTCTTAAGGGAGGGTTCGAAGCGGCAAAGAAAACGGTGAATAATGTAAAAATATTTTCTCTCTTGGCCAATTTGGGCGATACCAAGTCGCTAATCATACATCCTGCCAGTACTACCCATCAGCAACTTAGTCAGGAGGCACAGGCGCTCACTGGAGTGACTCCGGATCTGATTCGCCTCTCTGTAGGATTGGAGGATATAGAAGATCTACAAAAGGATCTCAAGCAAGCGTTCTGATAACTCTTCTATCCCCAAAGAAGAAATGACAAATGACAAATAACCGATATTCATCGGTTATTTGTCATTTGTCATTTAAATAAAGTAAAGGTTTGAATTATGAAGAAAATTAGTTTGCGGCATTTACTGGATTTTCTACATTGTTTTTAAGAATGAAATCCAAGATAGTTTTTGTCAAGTGGATAGATTCTCCTCCTCGCACGTTGTGCTCTTGGTTAGGGTATAGCATGGCATGGATTACCTTGCCTTCCTTGATTGCTGCTTGAGAGATGGTGAGCATGTGTTGAGGTACCACAATAGGGTCTATATACCCATGGATATAGAGGATATTGCCCTGTAGGTTCTTGATATAGTTGGTCACAAGGTTGTCTTGGTAACCTTCTGGATTTTCTTCAGGAGTGTCCATGTAGCGTTCGCCATACATAACTTCATAGAATTTCCAGTCGATTACAGCTCCCCCAGCTACAGCAGTGGTGAAGGTGCCAGGGTGACGATACATAAGCGAAGAAGTAAGGAATCCTCCAAAGCTCCAACCATATACAGCCATACGCTTGCTATTGATATAAGGAAGTGATTTTAAGTATTCTACTCCTACCATTTGGTCTTTCATAGCGTAGGTAGCCAGGTTGCGGTGGATGACACTTTCAAAAGCGAATCCGCGATTTTCAGAGCCACGATTGTCCAAAGTGAAGATGATATATTGCTGATTTTGAGCCATAGCAAGCATCCAAGGGTAAGTAGCTGCATTCCACTGATTGATCACTAACTGTGCATGAGGACCTCCATACACATACACCAATACAGGATATTTCTTATTAGGGTCGAAGTCACGTGGTTTTACCATCTTGGCATAGAGAGGGGTGCCATCATCGGCTTTTAGAGTGAGAAACTCTATAGTTCCCAGATCATACTTATCATTAGGATTAGGAGCTTCATAGAAGGTCTTAGAAGTATTTTTGTTGATATCTATCAGGGAGACATTGTATGGGGTAGTTACCGCACTGTGGATATCCAATAAGTAACGTCCTCCATCACTGAGCAATCCTGAGTGAGCTCCTGCTTTGGTAGTGAGTTTTTTGACAGTTCCTTTTCGAATATTTACACTATAGAGGTGTCTCTCACGAGGGTCTTCGCCAGTTCCTTTTATAAATACATTTTCTCCCTTAGCATCGAAACCTAAGACTTCTTCTACCACCCACTTGAAAGAAGTGAGTTGGCGTGATTTGGTAGAGTTGGTCGCACATACATATAGGTTCATGAATCCATCTTTTTCACTAAGCCAGATAAATTCGTTAGGATGGTTAGGGATAAAAATAGCGGCAGTTTCTGGCTCTACCCATTTGGAATTGCTTTCTTTCCAAAGAGTTTGATTTTTCTCTCCTGTCTCACGGTTATAAGTATTTAGGTCGCAGTGATTCTGTCCACGATTTACTTCCGCTAAGAGGATTTGTTTCTCATCAGGAGTCCAAGCCAAGTTGGTTAGGTAATGGGCATCGTGATTGTCTATCTTTAGATAGGAAGTAGTCTTTTTAGCTACATCGAATACCCCCACTTTAGCGATTTCATTCTTTCCTCCTGCCATAGGATACTTTATACTTTTGACAGAGGCAGGGGTGGTATTGATATCTACCAGAGGATAATCAGTTACTTGGCTTACATCTTTCTGATAGAAAGCTATATAGTTTCCGTTAGGAGACCAGAAGATACCTTTCTGAATACCGAACTCATTGCGGTGGATGAACTGTCCGGAGATAATGTTTTCGTCCTTGAAGGCAGCAATAGGGAAGCGAGGTTCTTCAGCAGTAGCCAAGAACAAATTGTTGTCTAGAGTATAGGCAACAGCTCTCTGGGTGTGATTGTACTCTGCATTCTGAGCATTCTCAGGCAGGGTAATGGTGAAGAGTGGTTTTTCTATGACATAGTCATAAATGTGAAACTTATTCCCTTCCTCAATGACTACTTGGTTAGCATCTATATAGGAGATGGTAGGGTTACCCTTTAGGGAGTAGGTCTGGGAGAGCTTCTGAAGGTCGATCCCTCCTACTTGGGTGCCTTTTGAGTCAAAGATCGCAAGGTTGTTGTCCTTGTAATACATATAGTTATCAGTGCCTTGTACCCATTGGAGGTAGTTCAAGCGCTTAGCCCACAAGCTCCCATCGTAGGTGGCTTTGTCGGTGGCAATGGTTTGTTTTTGGCAAAAGCCAATCAGTGGCAAACACAATGCTAAGAGGAAACTTATTCTTTTCATCTTTTATAGAATTTTAGTGCTACAAATGTACGTTTTTTTTGTCAATAAAAAAAGCAGTAAGAGATAAATCTTACTGCTTAGAAGTTAAAAAAAGAGTTATATTCCTTCTTATGCCTCTGCCAATGGTTGGATAGAAACATAAGATTTGTTATCTTTTTTCTTTTGGAACTTTACAATTCCGCTAATAGCTGCATGTAGTGTATGGTCTTTACCCATATATACATTTTCTCCAGCTACATGTACTGTTCCTCTTTGGCGAACGATGATGTTACCAGCTATAGCAAGCTGACCACCATATATCTTTACGCCAAGTCGTTTAGAGTGAGATTCTCTACCGTTCTTAGAACTACCGACACCTTTCTTGTGAGCCATATTATTTTAATTTATTTACTTGATATTCAAGCGGTTATACATTATTTTACAATACCTCCGTTGAGTTCGTCTTGCCATTTTTTAAGCTCATCCCATTTGCCATCAGCAGCGAGGCGTGCTTGTTGAGCCCAGGTCTGAGGATCAAGGTGTGCTAAGGTTTTGCTTGCCTCTACCAAAATGGTACGAATCTCTTCTACAGATTTTTTAGACAATTTCTCAAAAGTATCTACTCCAGCTTTTGCCAAAGCTTCAGCAGCTTTAGGACCAATACCTTCTACCTTAGTAAGGTCATCTTTTTGAGATTTTTTAGGTTTGCTTTCTTTTGCAGGAGCCTTTTTTCCTCCAGTAGCAAGGATTTCTTCTACAGAGATTTCAGTGAAAAACTGGCGGTGACCATTTTTTACTTTGTATCCTTTACGTCTTTTCTTTTTGAAAACGAGCACTTTGTCTCCTTTTACATGGCGTAATACTTTGGCTTGCACAGAAGCACCATCTATAGCGGGGGCGCCAAGGGTAATTGCTCCATTTTGGTCTATCAGAAGTACTTTGTCGAAGATTACTTCGCTTCCTTCACTCTCGTCCAAGCGGTGAACAAATATCTTTTGGTCTTTGCTAACTTTGAATTGTTGCCCTGCTATCTCTACAATTGCATACATAATTCGGTTGCTTTTAATTAATTCAATTTTGGGCGCAAAAGTAAGACTTTTTTTATAAATAGCCAAACTTTTTTGCAAGAAAAATTTGTCTTCTTAGGATTTCCACTCGAATCGCTTTTGGGCTTCGGTTTCCCCTACCTTTACTTTGTTGATATGAGTGAAGGTTATCGCGGGGTCTACTTCAGCAAACTGGAGTGCTTTCTTGATACAATAATCTATCTTGTAGGCTACGGCTATACATACACGATGCTTCTTGACCAGTCCCATAGCCATATAGATGTATTCTCCTAAGGTGAAATAATCCGTGTCGATAAGGTGGATTTCCTGATTGATTTCTTTGGTTAGATTCATGGTTTGGTAAAAGATTAGATTTTGTTTGGGTCAGTGTTAGAATAAATCGTTGGCGGTGATACTCTTGTCGTGCTTGGTATAGGCAGTAGGTCGTTTGGCGAAAAAGTCGTCTAATTCATTCACAAAAACCTCCTCCTCGAACCAAAGCATAGGTTTTGCTTCTTCGGCTGTAATACCAAAAGGCTTTCCTAAGTCTAACTGGGTGAGGGCATCGTCCAAGCGGTAACGCATATAGTTAGCCAAATCCTTCTTGGAGAAGAACTCTAATTCTCCTTCTTCGAATATCCAGTCTAACATTTTGTCTTCCAAAAGAATGTACTCGCGGATAAACTCAGTAGCTTCTTTCTTTGCCTTAGTACGGAATTCTGGATTTTCGTCAAAAATAGTCTTAAGGATATAGATACCGGCATTGGCATGTACTTGCTCATCTACGGAAGTCCAAGCGATGATATTGGCTACATTCTTCATATACCCCTTGAAGCGGGTAAAGGAAAGAATAGTGGCAAACTGACTGAATAGGGAAGCGTTCTCTATAATTAAGGTAAAGAAGAGGATACGCTCCATCGCATTTTCACGATTCTTGGCTAAGTATTCTTTCAGTATGGTATTTCTTTCTTTGAAAATAGGTACTTCCAAGAGTGCTTCGAACTCATTGTTGTAGCCCAATACCTCCAATAAGCGTGAATAAGCCTCAGAGTGGCGGAACTCACATTCGGCAAAGGTGGCTCCCAGTCCATTGAACTCAGGCTTAGGAAACACATCATAGAGGTCACCCCAGAATGTTTTTACGGCTACTTCTACTTGTGCAATACCTAAGAGTGCACGCTTTACAGCTTCTTTTTCTACCAGGCTGAGATTGGACTTGAAATCCTGTATATCAGCGGTAAATTCTACTTCCGAATGCACCCAGAATGTTTGGTGCATCATATCCACGAATTTCATTACTTCGGGATACTCAAAAGGCTTGTAATTCTCTCTTTTGTCAAAAATTCCCATCTTTTTTAATTGTTAATTATCAATTGTCTATAGTTCATGGTCAGGCTCTATTAAAGATTGACCAGATTGACCATATCATATATATAATACATGCTGCTAAGGCAAGGATAAAGTACCACTTGATACCCTCAAAAATATTGAAAGATTTTTTCTTAATAAAGAGGGTGTCTTCTCTTTTTCCACCAGAGACTCCTGCCTGTGCTTCCATCTCAAGGACGGCCTTTCGGAAAGGTTCTCTGGCTTTGACGATGTCCTCAGGCGCTCCCTCCCACCCATGGCTGTACTGGGCTTTTACACGTTCCCACATGGGGTGACCTGGAGTTACCTCTTCCTTGACATTGCCCTTCTGATAATAGAAATGTACATTGGAACCATCAGCATCTGAGGTAGCACTAATCCTCTCATAGTTCTCCGAGTAATGACTCTTGGCCGATGCAATACGAGCGTTGAGATCTATAGTGTTGTCTAAATCAAGGTCGTCAATAATATCTTTGGCCTGTTTTAGGTCTACTCCAGAAGCGTCCTTCAGAGCCTTGACCGCTGCAAGCTTGTACCCTTGGTGGACAAACTCTTGTATTTCTTTTATTTTGCTCTGTGAAATGTATGCCCCCTCAGCTATATGAGAGGAAGGCTGCTCTGAAAAACCTCCTCCTTTGATCCGTTGTAGGCAGATATTCAGATCGCTTTCCTTGCCCTCAGCAATTAGGTTGATAATCTCTGCTGAATCTTTCAGGCTTATCTGAGCTTTGTCCATCAGCTCTTTTACTGCCAAGAGCTTATTCCCTTCACTAATATGTTGTAGGATATGGTCTATTTCGTTTTGTGTCATGGTTAGAAAATATCGGCAAAATTAGGTTATTCAATAGGGTTATGCAAGAGAAAAAAGTAAGAAAGAGCTAAAGACTTATAAACAAAAGACTTATTTTATCAACATTGAATTGTTGATAACTTTTTCAATTGGTGGATATGAAGATTTTTGTTTTGTAAAGCTCTGTAAATAAGATGTGTATAAATTGTTTAAAAATAAAAATAGGAAAAACAAAGGGTATATAAAATAAAATATGTACTTTTGCCGCTAAAATCGCAATTAATTAAAGTTCTTTATGCTCACACGTAGGCACATCCGTGTAAAGGTGATGCAGGCGATCTATGCACTGCACAAGGAGGAAAATCATAACTTGCAAAGAGGGGAATCCTTCCTACTCTCAAGTATGGATAATATGTATAGTTTGTACATCTCCCTTATGGGCTTATGGGGTGCACTACAGGAACGCTCTTCACAGATGCATGCCCTCTCCAAAAGCAAATTCATCCGTGATGAAAATCTCTCACACACTCTCTTCTGTGAGAACAAAGCGCTACAACTTATTACAACCAATGAGCCCCTGAAGGAGGCTATCGAAGCAGAAAAAAAACTCTCTTGGCATACCTATAATGAATATGTAAATATCCTCTATAACAAGATTGTCGAGAGCCAAGTGTATCGTCGCCATAGCACTCTTGAGAGAAGTTTCCAAGCAGATAAGCAACTACTTATTGACTTATATATGGAGGTGATTGCCCCCAATGAGGAACTTTTTGACTTCTTATCGGATAGGGAGATTACTTGGGATGATGATTTCCCTATTATCAATACCCTTATTGTAAAGATTCTTAAGGGATTATCGGAGGGAGGAGTAGCTGATTTTCTACCTCCTTTGTTCAAGGATAAGTCCGACAAGGACTTTGCCATTGAGCTTCTAAGAAAGGCTGTGCTTAACGATGAGGCCTTCCATAAGTATTTGGTAGAGAAGACTCCTAAGTGGGATGCCGATCGTATCGCCGAATTGGATGCAATTATGATAAAGATGGGAATTGCAGAGTTCCTTAAGTTCCCCAGCATTCCTGTCAAGGTTACACTCAATGAATATGTGGAGATTGCCAAGGAATATTCTACCCCTAAGAGCAGTGTCTTTGTCAATGGAATCCTTGATACCCTTTCTAAGGATTTCCAACAAGAAGGGAAACTTAAGAAAATAGGAAGAGGACTCTTATAGTGATCAATATTTTTTACTACCTTTGCACTTTGATAAAAAAATATAGTACTCCTATGGTTAGTACTCAGAAAAAATATATAAATTATTAAAAATCAGTCGTTAACCAATAATTATTATAAAAACTGTTTTATGAAAAAAATATTTGTTTTAGCAGGAATGGCTTTCTTGGCTTCTTGTGCAGATAAGGGCACAGATGCTGCTGGAAAGATCAATCAAAACAACCTCAAAGAGGCTCAGGAGTTGGCTGAAAAAGCTAATCAATTTCCTCAGATAAAGTTTGAGGAAACCACTCATGACTTTGGGGAAATAAAGCAAGGGGTGGAAGTACAAACCCTTTTTAATTTTAAGAACACAGGGAAGGTACCCTTGGTAATCACCAATGCCTCCAGTAGCTGTGGATGTACCGTACCAGAGTATCCTAAGGAAGCCATCGCACCAGGGGCGACAGGAGCTATTAAGGTAGTCTACAATGGCTCTGGTAATGGAAATATTACCAAGACGGTAACCCTTACGACCAATACCGAACAGGGAACAGAAACCCTCACTATCAATGCGAATGTAAAACCGTAAAAAACGCAATTTATATGAATATAGTACTACAAGCAGCTCCTCAAGCAGGAGGAGGCAACTTCACCTTTCTCATTATCATGGTGGTGATCATGTGTGTCTTTATGATTTTTCCTTCTATGAGAAGACAGCGACAAGAAAAAAAATTCTATGGAGCGCTCAAGAAGGGAGACAAGGTTATCATGAAGAGTGGTCTGCATGGAAGAATCGTAGAGCTTACCGATACTACAGTCGTTGTAGAGACCCTTTCTGGGAAACTCAAGTTCGAACGCTCTGCCGTATCTATGGATTACTCCCGCCGAGTACAACAAGAACAATAGGGAGCGAATCGCAATTAGCTCAATAACAGAGAAGAATCACAATTTGCCCAATATATTGGGTGAATTGTGATTCTATTACTTGCCTTTCTGCGACTTTACCTAAAAAGAACTATGGATGGAACAATATTACCCCTTATGGAGGATTTTTACACCATACAGGGGGAAGGATTTTACAGAGGTACCGCAGCTTATTTTATTCGCTTAGCGGGCTGTGATGTAGGCTGCCATTGGTGTGATGTCAAGGAGAGTTGGGATGCCTCAGTACACCCACGAGTACCTATTGAAGAGATTGCTCAGAGGGCATTGGCACATTCCAAAACGATCATCATTACAGGAGGAGAACCCCTTATGTACAACCTACAACCCCTTACAGAATTACTCAAGAGTAAGGGGGCGCGTACCCATATAGAAACCTCTGGAGCTCACCCTCTTACAGGAGTATGGGACTGGATATGTCTGTCTCCTAAGAAAAACAAACGCCCCTTGCCTGAAGTCCATCAGCAGGCAAGTGAGTTGAAAATGATTATCTACAACCATCATGATTTTCTCTTCGCAGAAGAAATGTCTGCCCTTACACAGCCTGACTGTATCCGCTATTTGCAGCCCGAGTGGAGCCGAAGGGAGCGAATGGTACCTCTCATAGTGGACTATGTCATGGAAAATCCTCAGTGGAAAATCTCCTTACAAATGCATAAATATTTAGACATCCCATAGAAGAAAACCAATGTTCAGGCGTATCCTTAGTTATATTTTTCCTTTATCTCTCCACCAAAGAACCTCCACGGTCAGTGGAACCCTTTCGGTAACCCTTCTTAATGGGAAAAAGCTACTCAATTCGCCTAATACCGACTATTCTTATGGAAGGCTCCAGCAGGTATTGCGCTTTGGGCTTGAGCAAATAGGCTTTAGCGCTATAAAAAAGCAAAAAAAGATACTGATCTTAGGTATTGCCGCAGGGAGTGTAGTGGAAACCTTGGTAAAGGAAATAGCATTTGATGGAGAAATACATGGGGTAGAGATCGACCCAGAAGTAATTGCTATAGGCAAACAATTCTTTGACTTGGACAAGGTGAAAAATCTACAATTATTTATCCAAGATGCACAGGAGTATGTAAAAAATACCTCAGAGAGATATGATTCGATCATTGTGGATATATTCCAAGATGACCAGATGCCTTCTTTCCTCTTTGCTCCTCCCTTTTTCCTACAGTTGAATAAACTTCTGAACTCTAATGGGGTAATTCTCTTCAATACAATTGTAAAAAACAAATCCCAAGCACAGCGGAATAGGGACTTTGTTCAATATTTTCAGAACACCTATCAGATAACTGTATTTCCGAAAGTAAAGCAGGAAAATCAATTGCTTTTATTAGCCAAAAAGAACCTAAATTCAAGTATTAAAAAGTAATTTTTTGTTTGATAAATTACCTGTTTTTCTTATTTTTGTCTCTGAAAATTGAAACTTTATGAAAGAATTCCTCTTTTTACCGGCACTACTCGTTGGCATTTTCTTTGCTGTTTTTTTTATCTTTCTTGTCAATGAGTTTTCCACAAGCTTATACTCAGAAGTGTGGCTTCTTTTTTTTCCTATTCCTTTGATTTTAGGGATATGGCTCTTCTATGCTATCTACTACAAGCAGATAATATTGTCCTTAGGAGCAATAGGTTGTTCCATCGCTTTCTTTGCTTGGATAATGAAAGAATTGAACGTTTCTTTCTCTAAACTGAGTTCTGAAAAAAACTTACCTATAACTTACCAAAACTATGAAGATTTAGACTATGAAGTATCGGTTTGTGCTCAAGAGAAAGGACATTGTATTCACGAAGTTCCTACTAATGAATCAGAAGATCTCACTAGTTGTTTTCTCAATCACCTAAATGAAGTGGTTATGGTTCAAGATGATCGTATGTCCTCCTATATTGTAAAATTCGATACCTTAGGATATCAGCAATCAATAGAAGTACCCACTGATGATGATCATAGAAAAGTAGCTTATATTGTAGATGATTATATAATCAATATTGCTAATAATACCTATAGTTCGTTCTTCTTAAATGATGATGAAGATTTCTTGCCTATGACCTTTGTAGAAGCCTCTAAAAATTGGACAAAAGAGGAACAACAAACTTATTTTGAAAACAATGTAAAAACTAAAGCCACTTGCTTTAAAATAGTAAAGAGGGAAAAGAGCAAAGTTTTCTTCCTAAAAGATGACAAATGGCAGTATTTCTACACCGATCTTGGTAAAGAAACATTGAAAACTCAGTACAATTACCCTGAACTATTCGACGAAAAACGTTTTCCTATACAAGAAAGGAGCCTAAAACGCACTTATATTCACCCTCAATATGTACAAACTTACCAAGATAACTATGGATATACCACCATTTTATATTACCATATTATAAAACCTTTTCTTACCTATCATCTAAAAACACGTTTTGAAACTGTTAAATCTCAAGAAGAACTCAGTGCACTACCTACTTATTACTTTAAAAATGACACTGAAACTGTAGAAGTTTTTGGATCAATGAGACTTTATAGCCATAAGCATTTGCAATATCAATTGTTGAGAATAGGAAAAAAAACATATAGGGTAGGAAAGTAAAAGCTAATTGCGCTCCATTATTGAAACTAAATCTTTTTTCTACACTTAAAAAGGAAATAATCCAATGATTTATTGTATCTTTGTCCAAAGCTCCTGAATTTTGGTGTTCTTTTTTCTCAAACACAAAATTACTAATTCTTGGGAGCTTTTACTTTATTATAAGGAAAAGTTTAAACAGCTTCATAGGGAAGAAGAGAAGTTTTTTTACAAAGCCCTTTTTTATTTCAAAAAAATAACTATATTTGCCATTGAATTGAAATAAAGCAAAAATATTATGATTGTAAAAAGAATCTTTTCATTTTTTGGAGCACTTCTTTTCTTATTAGTGAGTGCATGCACTACTGGGAAAGTAGCCACAGGACAGAAAAAAGGGGTATTGGCCAAGCATGCTATGGTCGTGAGTGCCAAGAGGGAAGCCTCCGAGATAGGGCTTGCGATCCTTAAAAAAGGAGGTAATGCCTTTGATGCAATGGTCGCTACGGAATTAGCCTTGGCAGTGGCTTACCCCAATGCTGGGAATATAGGCGGGGGAGGCTTTATGGTATACCGTTTGGCTAATGGAGAAAAAGGCACTTTGGACTATCGAGAAAAAGCCCCTAGTAAGGCACATCGTGATATGTATTTGGATGCCGAAGGTAAGGTAATTCCAGATAAGAGTACCTTGGGAGCACTTGCTATAGGAGTACCTGGTACGATAGATGCCCTCTTCGAAGTACACAAGAAGTTCGGAAAACTCCCTATGGCAGAGCTTATACAACCAGCTATCGATTTAGCTCGCAATGGGGTGGTCATCACTCCCTTACAGGCGGATTTCTACATGGGGAAAAATGTAGAACAGATAAAAAAAGCCAATAATTATGTCACTCCTTTTGAGAATGGATGGAAGGCAGGTGAGCGTTTTAAGTATGAGGAACTAGCACAGACCTTAGAGCGTATCCGAGACAATGGTCGCGCTGAATTTTACGAGGGAGAAACTGCCAAGCGTATCGTAAGCTATGTCCAAGAATTAGGGGGGATTCTCTCTCTTGAAGACTTGAAGAACTATCACTCTCAGTGGCGTACTCCTATTACTTTCAATTATAAGAATTATACCATTTCCTCTATGCCACTCCCTTCCAGTGGGGGGCTCTGTATCGCTCAGATAATCAAATCGATAGAGCCTTACAAGATTGGGCAATACCCTCACAATGGGGAAAAATATGTACAGCTCTTAGTAGAGGCTGAGCGACGTGCTTATGCCGATAGGGCTTACTTTTTGGGGGATCCTGATTTTGTAAAGGTACCTACCCAGACACTACTTTCTCCTGACTATCTAAAACAGCGTATGAGTACCTTCTCTTGGGATAAGGCTAGCAAGTCCAGTGAGATAGCTCATGGTAAGGTGGTCGGTTATGAGAGTGATGAGACCACTCACTACTCCATCGTCGACAGCGAGGGCAATGCGGTAGCTGTAACCACTACTCTTAATACCAATTATGGTTCCAAGGTATATGTAAAAGGAGCTGGTTTTTTCCTCAATAATCAAATGGATGATTTCAGTATCAAGCCAGGGGAGCCAAATACCTACGGATTAGTGGGGTCTGAAAAGAATGCTATTGCACCCAACAAACGAATGCTTAGCTCTATGTCGCCTACTATAGTAGAGGAAAATGGGAAGCTCCGTATGGTTATAGGTACCCCAGGGGGCTCTACCATTATTACTTCTGTACTCCAGTGTATGCTCAATGTCTTTGAGTATGGTATGACTATGCAGGAGTCGGTAAGCAAGCCTCGCTTTCACCACCAATGGTTACCGGACGATGTCATGTTCGAGCCCAAAGGTTTTGACCCTATGGTCATCAGTAAGCTGAAGGCTAAAGGCTATGTACCTAAGGAAGAAAACTTTGTAATTATTGTTATTGATGAACTTCGAGACAGTATGGAGTTTAGTTACTT
>ERZ772827.226-NODE-226-length-31877-cov-8.622180_pt1 | contig 31877 bp, 32 predicted proteins | sample MGYA00580850_ERZ772827 | MGnify/ENA primary metagenome ERZ772827 (study PRJEB29015, sample SAMEA2737950) | human oral metagenome | biome: human oral; feature: human-associated habitat; material: dental | place: China | collected 2145 ... | reverse complement strand
GTAAGGTGTGGAGTCAAGGGAGAGAATTATATACTTTTTGTTTTGGTTAACTATAGCCTGCGTAGCGAAGCGGAGTTGCGAAGCTAAAACCGCCAACCCGCCGTTTGGCGCAAAAAACACGCCTTCCGCACCATCCGCATGCCGCAAAGCATAGGATTTCTGCCGTTTCTTTGCTATATTCGCCGCTTTCAGGCTGCCTGCTGACGGCGGCCGTACGCACACACAAACAAACACGAAAGGAACAATCTATGCGTTGGCAAGGCCGGGAAGGCAGCAGCAATATCGAAGACCGTCGCGGTTCGTCCGGCGGCGGCGGTGGCGGCAGGGGATTCGGCGGACTGGCCGGCATCATCGTGGTGCTGGTGGGCGCCTATTTCGGCGTCGATCTAAGCGGGCTGGTCGCCAACGACAGCGGCCTTTCGCTCGGCTCGCAACAGCAACAGGCCGCGCCGCTGCAAGAAAGCGCCCAAGAAAAACAGCTGGTGCAGTTCAGCTCGGTGGTGCTGCGCGACACCGAAAAAGTGTGGGAAGCCTATTTCCGCAAAATCGGCCGCCAATACCAGGCGCCCAAACTCACGCTCTACCGCAACCGCATCGCCACCGCCTGTGGCACCGGCCAATCCAGCGCCGGCCCGTTTTACTGTCCGGGCGACCAAAAACTCTATATCGACCTTTCCTTCTACAACACCATGACCAACGAGCTGGGCGCCAGCGGCGATGCGGCTTTTGCCTATGTGCTGGCGCATGAAGTCGGCCACCACGTGCAAACCCTGCTCGGCACCATCCAAAAGGTTCACCACGCCCAGCAAAACATGGATCAGAAGCAGGCCAACCAGCTTTCCGTGCGGCTCGAACTGCAGGCCGACTGCTATGCCGGCGTGTGGGCGCACTATGCCGAGAAAGACGGCCTGTTTGAAAGCGGCGACATCGAAGAAGCCTTCAACGCCGCCCACGCCGTCGGCGACGACCACCTGCAGGAGCGCGCGCAAGGCTACACCGTACCGCATACCTACACCCACGGCACATCCGCCCAGCGCAAACAATGGCTGCAGCGCGGCCTGCAAACCGGCGACATCGAGCAGTGCAACACTTTCTCCAACCTGTAAAACCGTTGTCCCTACCTTTTCAGGCTGCCTAAAAACCCAAAGGCAGCCTGAAAAGCCAGGCATCCATTCAAAAAACGGCACACCAAGCCGCCATCACCATAATAAGCAGCCGCGACCGGCAACCGGACGCTTTCAGGCTGCCACACACAAACCCCGCCATTGCATTTTCCTCCATCCGGCCGCCGCCACACGCAGGTAGCCTGAAAAACCGAAAGGCGGGTTTCCAATGAAAATCCTGTTTTTACTGCCCCTTAGCTGTGCCGCCGCCGTTTGCAGCGCCGCGCCCGATTTGCTGCTGGCGCAGGAATTCAAAGGGCAAGACGTAAGCGGCTGGGCGATGAGCGAAAAACTCGACGGCGTGCGCGCCTATTGGGACGGCAAACGCCTGATCAGCCGCCAGGGCAATGCCTTCCAGCCGCCGCCCGGTTATACCGCCCATTTTCCGCCCTATCCGCTGGACGGCGAACTCTACAGCGGCCGCGGTCAATTCGAGCAGATTTCTGCCGCCGTGCGCACGCAAAACGGCGATTGGAAAAACATCCGACTGCACGTTTTCGACGTTCCCAAAGCGCAAGGCAATCTCTACCAGCGGCTGGCTGTGCTTTCAGGCTGGTTGAAACAGCACCCCCAAGCACCGATTAACGTAATCGCGCAAACACCGGTACGCAATCAGGCGCAGGTGCAGGCGTTTTTGAAAGAAATCGAAGCCAAAGGCGGCGAAGGCGTGATGCTGCGCAACCCAAATACGCCTTACCACGGCGGGCGCAGCAGCAATCTGTTGAAACTGAAAAGCCAATACGACGCCGAATGCACCGTTACTCGCCATCACGAAGGCAAAGGCAAATACGCGGGCAAACTCGGTGCCGTCAGCTGCAAAAACCAGCACGGCGAATTTCGCATCGGCAGCGGTTTCAAAGATGCCGACCGCGACAACCCGCCACCCGTCGGCAGCGTTATCACCTACCGCTACCGCGGTTTTACCCAGAAAGGCACGCCGCGCTTTGCCACGTTTTTACGGGTCAGAAAGGATTAAAGCGACATGGGAAACGGGAAAGCCCGCCGTCTGCCGCTTTAAGCGGCCTTCAAGCAAACTGCCGCAAACAAAACCGGCTCGCAAAAACAACGTTTTTTAACCCAAATGCACGCAAACAAATAATAAATAAAGAAAAAGAATAAAGCCCCGTTTGCTTTTCCAAACTTTAAACAATTTTCACGCGACAAATACAACATTCACACACTTATATGCCATACTGAAGTCGTTTTCCCGCAACCGAAATGGAGCATGATATGAAAACTATGTCTAAAACCCTTTTGATGGTAAGCCTGTTTGCCGCACTCGGCGGCTGTGCCGGCGGTATGACCCAACAGCAACGCAATACCGCAGTCGGCGCCGCACTCGGCGGCGTGGCCGGCAATGTGATCGGCGGTGACACCGGTTCCACACTTGGCGGTGCCGCACTCGGCGGCGTTATCGGCAGCCAAGTCCGCACCCGCCGCTAATCGGTTTCAGGCTGCCTGAATGGCAGGCAGCCTGAAAAAATTCTTACTTGGGGGGAGCGCTGTGATCCGGCATCATCGGGTTGCAGCGCTTTTTTTGTTTGCGCTCTGGGTGCCGACATGCGGCTGGCGAAGCGGTGCTTGGGTGAGAAATATCCGAATGGAAGGGAAAGCACAGCAGATTTGTTGGCGCCTTGTGAGCATTTTAATCACCAGCGGATATTCTCACACCCAAGGAACCGCCATTCCGCAATATCGTCCATACAGGGCAAAGCAGCCTGAAAACAAAAAAAACCGGATTCGCAATGAATCCGGTTTTTTGAAAACGTCCGATTAACGTTTGGAGAACTGTTTGGCACGGCGTGCTTTGCGCAGACCGGGCTTTTTACGTTCCACTTCACGGGCATCGCGGGTAACGAAGCCGGCTTGGGACAGCGCAGGTTTCAACGCGGCATCGTAATCGATCAGCGCACGGGTAATGCCGTGGCGGATGGCGCCGGACTGGCCGGTTTCGCCGCCGCCGATAACGTTTACTTTGATGTCGAACGCTTCAACGTTTTCGGTCAGAACCAAAGGCTGGCGAACCACCATGCGGCTGGTTTCGCGGGAGAAAAATTCGTCTACCGGACGGCCGTTAACGATAATCTGGCCGCTGCCTTTTTGCAGGAACACGCGGGCAACTGAACTTTTGCGTCGGCCGGTGCCGTAGTAGTATTTTCCGTTCATATTGTCGTGTCCTTAAATTTCCAAAACTTTGGGTTGTTGGGCGGCATGCTGGTGCTCGGCACCGGCATAGACTTTCAGTTTTTTGATCATGGCGTAACCCAGCGGGCCTTTGGGCAGCATGCCTTTTACGGCTTTTTCCAAAGCGCGGCCGGGAAACTGGTTTTGCATTTCGCGGAAAGTGCGCTCGTAGATGCCGCCGGGGAAGCCGGTGTGGCGGTAGTAAACTTTGTCGGTTTCCTTGTTGCCGGTTACGCGCATTTTTTCGGCGTTTACGACGATGATGTAGTCGCCGGTATCAACGTGGGGGGTGTATTCGGGTTTGTGTTTGCCGCGCAGACGGCTGGCAATTTCGGCAGCCAAGCGGCCGAGCACTTTGTCAGTAGCGTCAACGACAAACCATTCGCGTTGCACTTCGTGCGGTTTCGCTGAAAAGGTTTTCATGGGGATTAGTCCAAATCTATTTATAGAAACCGCGGATTGTAGGTGTTTGCAGGCGTCCTGTCAATGCGCCCGGACAGCCTGAAAGCGTTTTTCGGCACTGTGCAGACACAAAAAACCGGCCGTCCGCAAATACGGATAGCCGGTTGTGGGGAACCCCGCGAATGCCGCTCGGGCTGAGTCCGCTTGAACCTTGTCAACAAGGTGGCTGCCTCGGGTAGCTTCGGGTACATTCCGATAGGAACGCGCGCACCTGCTACGGCTCCCGGCAACCTAAGCAAACTTTATTGGTTCAAAGGAATATATGCCTTTGCAAACACCGCAGGGAAACTGATTTCAGGCTGCTTTGCTTTCGGAAAGCGCCTGATCGCAAAAGTCTTCAAGGGTTTTTATTCTACGCTCGAACTCGCGTTCTGACAATTGCTGCTGGCGTGTGTTTTCATCGGCACGTTTGAGCAGGTCGTGGGTCAGGTTGAGTGCGGCCATGATAACGATTTTCTCGGTTTCCATATTGCGGCCGCTGCTTTGGATGGCGTGGATTTTCTGGTTCAGCAGCTCAACGGCTTCCAAGAGCGTGCCGCGTTCGCTTTCCGGGGTGCCGATGGTGAACTGGCGGTTCAGGATATCGACGCTGATTTGTTCGATGCTCATGCGGTTTCCTCACTGGCGGGATCGTTTTCAGGCTGCGGCAGACGCGACAACAGACGGCGGATTTCCTGCGCGCTTTGCAGCAGCAGGCTGCGGTATTGCTGGTTTTGGCTGTTCAGTTTGAGAATCTGCTCTTGGAACTGGCTTTTTTCGTTCAGCCACGATTCTTTCAAATCGGCGATTTCTTCAAGCTGCGCCTGCTTCAGGCTTTCCAAACTGTTTTCGTGCTGCTTGCCCAGCAGCGCGTATTCTTCGCTGAAGCGCTTGGCTTCTTCGGCCATGCGGCGGTCGAACTCCTGCTGGCGCTCGGAAAGCTGGCGGGCAAAGTGGCTTTCTTTTTCGTTCAGGCTGCTTTGGCCGCTTTGGATTTCCTGCTTGAGCACTTCGATTTCGCTGTTGCTTTGCGACAAATCGCTGCGGGCGATTTTCAGCAGATCCCGCTGCTCGGCCAGCTGCTGTTCGAGTTTGGCGCTTTTATCCTGCTCCGACAGCAGCTCTTGGCGCACGTTTTGTGCTTCCTGCCCCTGAGCGTTGCTCTCTTCGCGGTACTGCTCCAGCAGCCGCTCTTTGCCTTCCAGCTCGGTTTCGGCTTCGGTAAGCCGCTCTTTCCACTCGCGCTCTTTGTTTTGCACGGTAGTCTGCAAAAAGGCGATTTGGTCGCGCAGGTTCAGGCGTTCTTTTTCCAGCAGTTGGATCTGCTGCTCCTGATACTGGATTTTGCTACTGAGTTCTTCCTGGCTTTTTTCGGCGTGCACCAACAGGCTGACGCGGGCGCTTTCGGCTTCTTTGCTGCGCTCGGCTTCTTCCAGCAAGCGGCTCTGGCGGACGTATTCTTCACGCGAAAGCGCCAGCTCTTCATTCAAACGGCGGTTTTCGCCGTTCAGATGCCGCAGCCGTTGTACCAGTTCGTGCAGTTTGTCTTCTAGTTTTATCAGGGACGGATTCATATCGTTCTCGCCGCAGGTTGGGGGAAAAGGGTTTTCAGGCTGCCTGAAAAGGAAAATTCGGTTTTATTCGCTTGTTGGTTCGCGCTGCATCAGGCGGCTGACCGCATCGCTTACCGACAATTCGTTGCGCACCAGCTGGTAGAGCATGGCGGTAATCGGCATTTCGATCTGATGGCGGTAGGCGGCGTTGTGGACTTCTTCGATGGTCGGCACACCCTCGGCAACGTGGCCGATCTCCTTGAGCACCTGGTGCAGGCTTTTGCCTTCGGCCAGGCCGAGACCGACTTTGCGGTTGCGCGAAAGTGCGCCGGTGCAGGTCAGAATCAAGTCGCCCATGCCGGCCAGCCCCATCATGGTTTTCTGCTGCGCGCCCATGGCAACGGCCAGGCGGGTGATTTCCGCCAGCCCGCGGGTAACCAGCGCGGCGCGGGCGTTCAGGCCGCAGTCCAGACCGTCGCACAGGCCGGTGGCGATGGCCATCACGTTTTTCACCGCGCCGCCCACCGCCACGCCGATTACGTCGTCGTTGGCATACAGGCGCATCACATTGGTGTTCAGTTCGGCGGCCAGCGTTTTGACCCACTCGAAGTTTTCCGAAGCCAGGCAAACCGCGCAGGGAAGCTGTTTGGCCAATTCCTGCGCGAAACTGGGACCGGAAAGCACGCCGATTTTGTCGTTATCCGGCAACACCTCTTTGACGACTTCAAAGGTCAGCCGACCGCTGTCCAATTCAAAACCCTTGCAGGCGGTGAGTATCGGCAGGCGGCCGCCGCCGTGCTGCTTGAGCAACTCGATGCTGCCGCGTAGCCCGACGACGGGGGTAACCGCCAGCACCAGTTCGCTGCCCTCCAGCGCTTCGCCGATATCGGCGTGCACGCTCAGGTTTTCAGGCAGCCTGAAACCGGGCAGATAGCGCTGGTTTTCGCGGCTTTTCTGCATGGTGCGGGCGTGTTCGGCATTGTGCGACCACATGGCGACACGGTGGCCGTGCAAGGCAAAATGGATGGCCAATGCGCTGCCCCATGCGCCGGTGCCCAATACGGTTATGTTCATGCTGTTCTCGCGGGATGCGGATTATGGAAATAACGGCGGCGGATTTTAGCACAACTGCCCGTTTTCAGGCTGCCTGCAGGCGGCGGGCGGCGTCGATGGCGAAATAAGTCAGAATGCCGTCTGCCCCCGCGCGCTTGAAGGCGAGCAGGCTTTCCAAAATTACTTTATCGGCGTCCAGCCAGCCGTTTTGCACGGCAGCCTGAATCATCGCGTATTCGCCGGAGACCTGATAGGCGTAGGTCGGCACGCCGAAGGTATCTTTTACGCGCCGCACCACGTCCAGATACGGCAGGCCGGGTTTGACCATTACCATGTCGGCGCCCTCTTGAATATCCAGCGCCACTTCGTGCAATGCTTCGTCGCTGTTGGCCGGATCCATCTGGTAGCTTTCCTTGCCCGACTTGCCCAGGTTGCCGCTGCTGCCCACCGCGTCGCGGAAGGGGCCGTAAAAGGCCGATGCGTATTTGGCCGAATAGGCCATGATGCGGGTGTGGATGTGGCCGGCTTCTTCCAGCGCTTCGCGGATGGCGCCGATGCGCCCGTCCATCATGTCCGACGGCGCCACCACCTGCGCGCCCGCTTCGGCGTGGCTTAGAGCCTGTTTGATCAGCACTTCCACCGTTTCGTCGTTCAGCACATAGCCGCTATCGTCGGTCAGGCCGTCCTGGCCGCTCAGGGTGTAGGGATCGAGTGCCACGTCGGTCATCACACCCAATTCGGGCAACTCGCGGCGCAGCGCGCGCACCGCCGTCTGCACCAGGCCGTCGGGATTGTAGGCTTCGGCCGCGTCGGCGGTTTTGTTTTGGGTGACTACTGGAAACAGCGCCAGCATCGGAATGCCCAGTTTCAGCGCTTCTTCGGCGGTTTTCAGCAGTTTGTCCAGACTCTGCCGCTTCACGCCCGGCATCGACGGCACTTCCTGCTCGCGCCCTTCGCCTTCCAGCACAAACACCGGATAAATCAGATCGGCGGCCGTCAGCACGTTTTCGCGCATCAGACGGCGGGAAAAATCGTCGCGGCGCATACGGCGCAGGCGGCTGGCAGGCACTTGGCGCAGGGGGAACTCCATAACACTCTCCTCAAATGGCGGTTAAAGCGGCAAACCCGCCTCAGGCAGCCTGAAACGGGAATTTTCATATAGAATAACACATCGACTGCCGCTGCCGGCAGCCTTATTTTGTCCGACGCAATCACAAGGAAACCCCATGTCTTTCGCCTTTTTCTTCCCCGGCCAGGGCTCGCAGAGCCTGAACATGATGGCCGGATTCAACAACGTCCCCGCCGTCAGAGCCGCATTCGACGAAGCCTCCGCCGCCCTCGGCCAAGACCTGTGGGCGATGATGAACGGCAGCGACGCCGAACTCATCGGTCAAACCGTCAACACCCAACCGCTGATGCTGGCCGCCGGCATTGCCACCTGGCGCGCCTACCTTGAAGCCGGCGGCAAAGCGCCCGCCGCCGTGGCCGGGCACAGCCTGGGCGAATACAGCGCGCTGGTGGCCGCAGGCAGCCTGAAATTTGCCGACGCCGTCAAACTGGTGCGCCTGCGCGCCGAGCTGATGCAGTCCGCCGTGCCGCAGGGCGAAGGCGCAATGGCCGCCGTGCTGGGTTTGGACGACGACACCGTGCGCCGCATCTGCGCCGAATCCACACAGGGCGGCGTGGTCGAAGCCGTGAACTTCAACTCGCCCGGCCAGGTGGTGATTGCCGGCGAAACCGCCGCCGTCGGCCGCGCGATGGAAGCGGCCAAAGCTGCCGGTGCCAAACGCGCCCTGCCGCTGCCGGTGTCCGTGCCCTCGCATTGCAGCCTGATGAAACCGGCCGCCGACAAACTCGCCCAAGCCCTGCAGTCGGTTGAAGTGCGGCAGCCTGAAATCCGCGTGATCAACAATGTGGACGTTGCCGCCTACACCGATCCCGCGCAAATCAAAGACGCGCTTGTGCGCCAGCTCTACCGCCCCGTGCGCTGGACGGAAACTGTGGAAACGCTGGTGCGCGAAGGCATCACCGAATCGGCCGAATGCGGCCCGGGCAAGGTGCTGGCCGGCTTGGCCAAACGCATCGACAAAGCCGCCGTCTGCACCGCGCTGGTTTCCGAAGACGCAGTGAAAGCGTTTATTGAAGCGCATTAAGTCCGAAACGCAAAAGCAGCCTGAAAACCGGTTTTTCGGTTTTCAGGCTGCTTTTTTGCCAGACGGGCATTGGATTTATGCGCCTGCTGCCGCTATCCGCGCCGGCGCTTGGCTGCGTGAAGCAGCGCAAACGGCAACCTATCCTGCCGTCAATAGTTTTCAGGCTGCCTGAAACCCAAGGCAGCCTGAAAAACAAAACAGTTCAACACCCTACCCTGCGGCAATGGACGATGCTGTGGCCGACGCCGATGCCGTCGTCGATTTTCTCGATGCTCAAACCGGCATTTTCGGCGCAGCGCAGCATGTCCGCGGAATGGTAGATTTTGCTGTTGCCGTTGGCCATCGCGGTGAAATAAACGCTGGTTTGGGTAAGGGTGTAGGCGGCGGTTTCGTACTGCTGGCGGTCCCAAAAGGGTTCCATGATGTAGAGCGTGCCGTCGGGATTGAGCGCTTCGCGGGCGCGGCTGAGGATGGCGGTAACTTCGTCTTCGGAGAAGCAGTCGAGAAACTGGCTCATCCACACCGCGTCAAAGCCCTGCGGGAAAACGGTGTTGTCGTCGAGCAGGTTGGCGGGGTGGCCGTGGATGCGTTCGGCGCCGGGCTTGCCGGCCACGGCTTCGCGCATCAGGGCGAGCTGCTGCGGCAGATCCATAATGGTGATTTCGACTTCGGGATGGTGCGCCACGCAGCGCAGCGCCCAGCGGCCGGTGTTGCCGCCCACGTCGAGCAGGCGTTTGATCGGGCGGGAAAACACCACTTTCAGCGCTTCGTCGAAAGCGTTGTCGGAATAATAGTGGTCAAAGGCCAGCCAGCTGCGGCGGGCTTCGGGTTCGAGTTGCGAGAGGCCTTCGTAGATGGTCGGCCATTCGCCCAGCGCTTTCAGACCGGCGGAGCGGCCTTCGAGCAGGGCGGCTTCCAAGTCGAACATGCCCTGATAGCAAATCTCGTGGACGAAATCCATATTCACCCGCGCCATTTTGTCGCGCAGCAGGAAATAACCGGCTTTGCTGATGTAAAAGCGGTCGTCGCGCAAGAGCACGGTGCCGATGGAAAGCGAGGCTTCGAGCAGCACTTGGGCGGCGTAGCGGCTAAGGCCGGCGGCTTGGGCGGTTTCGTTAAGCGTCATGCCGTTTTCGCTGTTGTTCAGGTGCTCGAGTATGCCGAATTTCACCATCAGCCGCGATACTTGGAACACTATAGGGCCGAAGGCGATTTCCTGCGCCAGCCTTTGGGCGGCACCGGCGGAAAGCTGCTCGCGGGCATAGCGTTTTTCCAGATGGGCGGATATTTTCATGGGGTCTCCTGGTTGCGGCAGGCCGGCTTGAAGGCAGCCTGAAAACGGGTGGTAAACGGGAAAAGGCAGCCTGAAAGGCCGGCGGACAAGCAAACAAGCAAAACGGTTTGGCGGCTAGTAGCAGCCCAAAGTCTGCGCCACCGCATCGAAACTGCGGTCGAGTGCCTGGCAGGCGGCGGCATCGGTGTGGTCGTAGGCGACATCGGCGCGGGCTTCGCGGTTCATTTCCAGCAGCGCTTCGGCATCGGCACCCTGCGCGGCAAAACATTTTTCCACGCGGCGGTAATGCGCTTCGCAGGCCGGCGGCAGCGGCGGCTCGGCGCCGTCGGAAGCAGCCTGAAAACCGGACGCGCTTTCAGGCTGCCCTTCGGCGGGCGGCGCGAAACCGGCATCGACATCGGCTTCGGCGTGTTTGTCCAAAGTCAGGATGTCTTCGTGCTGCGCGCTGTTGAGAATCTCGTCGGCGGCGGTGGACGATGCAGCGGAAGCTGCCGCTGCCGAAGCAGCGTTCTGCTTGGCGGCTTTTTCCTTGCCGCCGCAGGCGGCCAGCAGCAGAGTGCAGAGCACGAGCGGCGCAAACGTTTTCATCTTTCAGGCTGCCTTGCGGGTTTAAAACAGCGCGCGCACAGCGGCTTCAATGTCGTCGGCGCGCATAAAGCTCTCGCCGATTAGGAAAGTCTCAACGCCGTGGCCGCGCATAAAGTCCACATCTTCCTTGCTGCGGATGCCGCTTTCGGTTACGACAATATGGCCGGAAAGCGCCGGCAGCAGGCGCAGCGTCTGCTCGAGGCTCACTTCAAAAGTGCGCAGGTTGCGGTTGTTCACCCCGCGCAGCGGCGTGTTCAGCCGGCGGCATTTTTCCAGCTCGGCTTCTTCGTGCAATTCCAGCAGCACCGCCATGCCCGCCTGATGGGCAGCGTCTTCCAAACGGCACAGGGTGTCTTCGTCCAGCGCCGCGGCAATCAGCAGCACCGCGTCCGCCCCCCAGGCGCGCGCCTGATAAATCTGGTACTCGTCAATCATAAAATCCTTGCGCAGCACCGGCAGCGACACCGCGGCGCGTGCAGCGCGCAGATAGTCGGGCGAACCCTGGAAATACTGCTCGTCGGTCAGCACCGACAAACAGGCCGCGCCGGCGGCTTCATAATCGCGAGCATGGTCGGCGGGGCGGAAGTCCGGCCGTATCAGCCCTTTAGACGGGCTGGCCTTTTTGATTTCGGCAATGACGGCAGGCAGATTGGCGGCATGCTTGGCACGGATGGCGGCGACAAAATCGCGCGGCGCAGCGGCATCGGCGGCGCGGGCTTTGATTTCGTTCAAAGGCAGCGCGGCACGGGCGGCGGCCACTTCCTGGGCTTTGGTGGCAAGGATTTTCTGCAGAATGTCGGACATAAAAACACCCCAAACGGCAACGCGGCTTTCAGGCTGCCTGAAAACCGCAAACGGAAACGGGAAGCAAAACGGGCGGCATTGTACCAAGCCGCGGCGTGCGGCGGCAGGGGGCGCGCTTAAAATCGCCGGCGGCAGCGCATCCGGCGCAACATTCCGGCGCGGCCGGCGCGGAATTTTCAGGCTGCTTTCGGTGACGGCTGACGGCATCGGCAGACGGCCGGTTGGGACTTAAGCAAAATTTCAGGCTGCCGCGCCCATCACCGCCAATCCGCCAATATCCCGCAGGCAATTCCCAAACAAAAGCAGCCTGAAAACTTTTCAGGCTGCTTTTTTACCGTCAAACAGCGTTTTACTGGATGCTGTAGCCGCGCAGGTATTCGATGCGCTCTTTGGTCATGCGGGTGTCGCACTGCATGCCCAGATACTGGCTTTCGGCGGTACTACCGCCTTTGGCGGCGGCTTTGGCGCAGTTGCGGTTTTTCTTGCTTTCCCATTCGCGCTGTTCGTCCACCAGGCTCTGCTGCACGGCGGGGTCGATGTTTTTCCATGCCGATTTGAGCGACTGGCCGGCGGATGCGTGGGCGCGGCGGGCTTGGTCGATTTCGCCCTGGCTGATGCGGCTTTCCGGCTCTTCGGGGCTGAGCGCTTCGGCTTCTTTGGCGGACGGGGTTTCGGCTTTGGCCGGCGGTGGGGCGGGTTTGTCTTCCGGTTTTTCCGCGGCCTGCTCTTGTTTTTTCTCCAGCACGTCGGCAATCGGATCCGGATTTTCCAGCGGTTTTACCGGCTTGGCTTCGGGTTCGGACGCGGTTTCGGGCTCGGCGTTGGCCAGACGGCGCAGCGCGTCTTCGCGTTTGACCGTTTTGCCGTCGATTTTGAGCAGGTCTTTCACGCCGGCGGGCAACAGCACGGTGGCAAGCAGGTGGGCGCCGTCGTTCAGGCTGCTGTCGTTATAGGTAAACGCGGCCTGCTGGCTGCCGTCCACCGACACGCTGTAGCGGATGGGAAAAGACAGCGCCAAGCCCTGGAAGCTGGCGGTGCCGCCTTGGATGCGGCGGTTGATGATGGCGGCGGGGTCGTCGCTTTGCAGCAGCGGCGCGTTGGTTTGCGCCAAGCGGAAAGTGGCTTCGGGAATAGCGATGCTCACTTGGGCGGTACAGCCGGTGGCGCTGGTGTCGGGGCGGGGGTCGTTTACCGTCACCACCAGGCCGGAAACGGCGGCATCGAGTTTTTCGCCGGAAACAAATTCACGCGCGTCGTTGCGCACGAAGTTTTCGCCTTCGCCTTTGATGGTTTTGATCAGGCCGGACTGCACGTCTTCGGCCAGCGCGGGATGGGTGCAGTTGAGCTTGGCGGTTTCGTCAACGGGGGCTTTTTCCGAGCAGCCGGCGGCAAACAGCGCGGCGGCCAAAGCAAGCAGGGTGTATTTTTTCATGGTTGCAATTCCTGAAGTGATCCGGCGGGCATCATAACAAAAAGCGACGCCCTTTGATAAGCGCGGCATCGCTTGGGCGGCGGTTTTCAGGCAGCCTGAAAAACGTTTTTTGCCGTTTCAGGCTGCTTTTTGCGCACCCGAATCAGGCGAATTCGGCGTAAACGGGGGCGTGGTCGCTGGGGCGCTCTTGGGCACGGGCGTCCTGATCCACCGCCACTTGGCGCAGTTTTTCTTTCAGCGCCGCGCTCACGAGAATATGGTCGATGCGCAGCCCCTGATTGCGCTGGAACATCGCGCCGCGGTAGTCCCACCAGGTGTAGTGGGCGCCTTCGGGGTGGATGTGGCGCAGGCCGTCGCTTAATCCCAATTCGAGCAGCGCGGCGAACCATTGCCGCTCTTCGCTGCTGCACAGGATTTTTTCGCGCCATTTTTCCGGCGCGTACACGTCTTGGTCGGCAGGGGCGATGTTGAAGTCGCCCAGCAGCACCAGCTCGGGATAGCGCGCCAGCTCTGCGCGCACAAACTCAGTGAGCGCGGCAAACCAGTGGCGTTTGTAGGCGAATTTTTCGCTGTCGGGCGCTTCGCCGTTGACGCAGTAAACGTTAATCACGCGCACGCCGGCGGCGGTGGCGGCAATCACGCGCCGCTGCGGGTCGTCGGGCAGTGCGGGCAGGCCGATAGCAAGGTCTTCGAGCGGATGGCGGCTGATCAGGGCGACGCCGTTATAGGTTTTCTGGCCGCTCCATTCGGTGTGCCAGCCGCTCATGCGGAACACGGCGGCGGGGTATTTGTCCTGGTCGAGCTTCAGCTCCTGCAGGGCGAGAATGTCGGGCTGGTGCGCGGCCAGCCAGTCGCTGACCTGCGGCAGGCGCACATTGAGGGAATTGACGTTCCAAGTGGCGATTTTCATGTTTTTCGACTCTTGTTGCGGACGATGCGCGCGGCGCTTTTCGCTTTCAGGCTGCCTGAAGGCGTTTGGGCGGCGGGCGGCGGGTAAAGGGCGTCGAGCACACGACGGGCGGGTTCGGAAGTCAGCCGGTAGAGCAGCACGCTGTGGTAGCGGACAAAATCCACCATGCCGAAGCGGCGCATCCGGCTCAGATGTTTGGATACCGTGCCGACGCTCAGACCGGTGAGCGCGGTCATTTCGTCGAGACTGCGCTCGCTCTCGCGCAGCAGGCGCAAAAGCTGCAGGCGCTCGGGATGGGAGAGGATTTTCAGCAGGCCGGCGGCGTGTTCGCTGTCGTCCTGCGGTGCGGCGGCCGGCGGAAACGGCCGGGATTCGGCGGCGGGGGCGTTCATGCTTGTGCTCCGTTGTAAACGTTTATGGTTATAAATTCGCCTGCGCCCAATGTGCTGCAGGCAGCCTGAAACGTCCAAACGGAGTTTTCAGGCTGCCTGCGGCAAAGGGGGAAAGCAAGTTTAGCGGGCGGCAGCGGCAGCCTGCTGGTTGGGGGTAATCAGGATTTCGACGCGGCGGTTTTGCGCACGGCCTTCGTCGGTGTTGTTGCTGGCAATCGGCTGGCGCGAGCCTTGGCCGGACACGCTCATGCGGTTGGCGGCAACGCCCTGGCGGTTCAGATAGTCGGCAACCGACTGGGCGCGGTTGCGCGACAGCGGGTTGTTGATGGCGTCGTTGCCGGTGCTGTCGGTGTGGCCGATGATGGAAATGTTGGTATCGACATAAGTGGCCAGCGTTTTGGCGGCTTCAGATAGCGAAGACTGGGCGCGCGGCGACAGCGCGTAGCTGCCGGTGGCGAAGGTTACGTTTTCGGGCATGGTCAGCTTGATCTGGTTGCCCTTGCGCTCCACTTCCACGCCGGTGTTGGCCAGCTGCTCGCGCAGTTTTTTCTCTTGGTAGTCCATATAACCGCCGACGCCGGCACCGATAGCACCGCAGGCCAACGCGGAGTTGCGCGCGCCTTTGCCGCCGTGGCTGATGGCGCCGATGATGCCGCAGGTTACCGCGCCGCCCAAGCCGTACATGGCGGTTTTGCTCATGTGCTGCTGGCCGGTGCTCGGGTCGGTAATACAGCCGCTCAGGCCGAGTGCGGCGATGGTAGCGGCGACGGTCATGCTTTTGAATACACGCATTTGGATGTCCTTTACTGAAACGGTTGTTCGACGGCAGCCCGACAAGGCAGCCTGAAAGCGCGGAATATAGCCCAAACGCCGCGCAAAGGCGGCGGGCTTAACGCTAAATTACCTTTTGGGCGGTGTTTTTTACTTTTCAGGCAGCCTTGTTTTCAGGCTGCTTCGGTGTCAGCAGGCTCAATAGGGCGAAGCCGCCAACCGTCATCGCCAGCATCATGCCGGCCATCACATAGGGCGTGCCGTTGTGCAGCTTGCTGGCGGCAAAGCCGGCGCAGGCGGCTATCAGCGACTGGAAAGCCGACAGCAGCGAGCTGGCGCCGCCGCCGATTTCGGGTTTGAAATAACCCATAAACAGCGCCTGAGTGTTGGCGGTAACAAAACCCTGGGTGCCCACCGACACCATCACAAACAGCACCAGCAGCGCCAGCGGCGGATGGCCGCCGGTCAGCAGCGTCGCCAACAGCATGCCGCCGTTGGCCGCCAGCTGCAGGGCGATGCCGAAATTCAGAATGTTGCGCGGATGGCTGCCGCGCTTGAGCCGCCAGGCAGTGATGCGGTTAAAGCACATCATGGTGAAAATATTGCAGGCGAACACCAGCGCATACTGGGTGGAACTCAAGCCGTAAAATTCCATATACACCGCCGGCGATTCGCTGAGAAACACCAGCATCGAAGCAAACGAGGCAGCCTGAAAAAACATTACCCCCATCGCCGGCGCGCAACCAACGATATGGCGGTAGCGCCCGCCTACTTCGCGCAGATGCGCCGCTTTGAGTTTTTCAGGCTGCTTGTGCTGCGGCAAAAAAGCATACAGCGCCGCGGCAACGGCAGAGCCGTAAACAAACAAAAACGCGAATACCGAACGCCAGCCGCCGATTTTGTTCAGCAGCGCGCCCAGCTGCGGTGCCAGCATCGGCGCGGCCATCATAATGATGCCGATCAGCGCGAACATTTGTGCCGCCTGGTTGCCACGGTAGTTGTCGCGCACCACCGCGCCCACCACCACCGAAGCCATACCCGCCCCCAAAGCCTGCACCAGCCGCAACAGCAAAAGCTGGTCGGCAGTCTGCACAAACACCAGCGCCAGACTGCTGACCACATAAACCAACAGCCCCTTCAGGGCGATATTGCGCCGGCCTTTAATGTCCGACAGCGAGCCGCCGGAAAGCTGGCCGATGGCCACACCGAGCATAAACGCGCTGAGGCTGCGTTCGATATCGTGGGTCTGCGCGCCCAGCGCCCTGGCAATATCGAGCGTGGAGGGCAGATAGGCATCGACCGAAAAAGGCATCACCGCCACCAGCGAAGCCAGCAGCACGGCCATCTGCCGGTCGTTCAGTTGGTATTTGGGAGTAAACATAGGCTTGTTTCAATAAGGTTTGGACGGACAGCGCGGCGGCAAACCGTTTTCAGGCTGCCTTAACGCGCCCGCCAAAAGACGTGCGGACAAACTGCCACCAGCGGTTTCGGGCAAACGAATCCGCACCGACGGCACCGCGCAAAAGCATTCAGGCAGCCCCAAGGCTGCCTGAAAAATGTGGTCGGAATGAGAGGATTCGAACCTCCGACCCCTTCGTCCCGAACGAAGTGCGCTACCAGACTGCGCTACATTCCGAAAGACGCGCATTATATGCCCAAAGCGCGGCAGCGGACAAGGATTTTCGTATCTGACAAACCAAACCACCCAAAGTAAATTTACTCACCAATAATGTGTTTCAGGCAGCCTGAAAAAAACAAACCGGAAAGGAAGCATCCTTTCCGGTTTGTTTTTAGCGATGTACGATTATGCAGCATCCAAATGACGTTCGGCATCAACCAAAGAACGACGAGCCAAAGCCAAGTTGGATTTGGAGCGATCCAGCACAGAGTACAGGAACAGACCTTCGTGTTTGGACAGCGGACGCAGCAGGTGGTACTGTTTACCCAAAGTCAGCAGCATATCTTCAATGCTGTCTTTCAGACCGAGCATACCCATAGTTTTCATTTTGGCACGCATAACTTCAGTATTACCTGCAGCAGCGATTTCCAAATCGATGGCAGCAGAACCGCCACCAGCCAGCAGCATACCGCTGCCGTAATCCACAACCGCAGCGGCGATAGCACCGTCCACATTCAGCATTTCAGTCACGATTTTATCGTAATTCATTCTTAAGCTCCTTAAATAACAAAACTTTTTTGCGGAACATACCGCACAACATCACAGTTATCGGGTTGTATTTGGGGCAAATCACCGTTTCCAGCTTGTCTTAAGAACTGCCCGATAGTGCTGTTAATTATATGACTCCGAAAAATTTTAGTAAAGTTTGCCGCAAACCAAAATACTGATATCCAGTATCTGATTTCCACAAACCCAGACTCTTCAGCAAAGTGCTTAGCCCGTTACCCCAAATTCAAAAATATCAACCAAATTTATGATTATTTAAAAATAAAAGAAAAATTACTTCAGCTTTATCTTTCACTTTAATTCGTAAGCCATCCTCAAGCTACTTTGTAGAAACATGTTAAAATTTGCATCCGCTTAATCTTGCGCTGTGGCCATTTTAACAACATCCGCCACAAAATTTACCTTTCCCACACTCTCCTATATATCCAAAACCGCCATGACCCAAGACAAAATCCTTATTCTCGACTTCGGTTCGCAAGTTACCCAGCTTATCGCCCGCCGCGTGCGCGAAGCCCATGTTTACTGCGAGCTGCATCCCTACGATATGCCGCTCGACGCCATCAAAGCCTTTAATCCCAAAGGCATCATTCTCTCCGGCGGCCCCAATTCGGTTTACAACTCCGACTATCAGGCCGACACCGGCATTTTCGATTTGGGCATTCCCGTGCTCGGCATCTGCTACGGCATGCAGTTTATGGCGCACCACTTGGGCGGCGAAGTGCAGGCCGGCAACCAGCGCGAATTCGGCTACGCGCAAGTGCAAACGCAAGACAGCGCGCTCACCAGCGGCATTCAAGACGGCGCGCCGAACACCTTGGACGTGTGGATGAGCCACGGCGACAAAGTGTGCAGGCTGCCTGAAAACTTCCGCACCATCGGCAGCACGCCCTCCTGCCCCATCGCCATGATGGAAAACACAGAACGCCGCTTCTACGGCATCCAATTCCACCCCGAAGTGACCCACACCAAACAAGGCCGCGCCCTCATCAACCGCTTCGTGCTCGACATCTGCGGCGCACAGCCCAGCTGGACCATGCCGAACTACATCGACGAAGCCGTGGCCAAAATCCGCGAACAAGTCGGCAGCGACGAAGTGATTTTGGGCTTGTCCGGCGGCGTCGATTCCTCCGTGGCCGCCGCGCTGATTCACCGCGCCATCGGCGACCAGCTCACCTGCGTGTTTGTCGATCACGGCCTGCTGCGCCAAAACGAAGGCAAAATGGTGATGGACATGTTTGCCCGCAACTTGGGCGTGCGCGTAATTCATGTCGATGCCGAAAAACAGTTTCTCGACAAACTCGCCGGCGTAACCGACCCCGAGCGCAAACGCAAAATCATCGGCGCGGAATTTATCGAAGTGTTTGATGCCGAAGAGAAAAAACTTACCAACGCCAAATGGCTGGCGCAAGGCACGATTTACCCCGACGTAATCGAAAGCGCGGGCGCGAAAACCAACAAAGCCCACGCCATCAAGTCGCACCACAACGTCGGCGGCCTGCCCGAAAACATGAAACTCAAACTGCTCGAGCCGCTGCGCGACTTGTTTAAAGACGAAGTGCGCGAGCTCGGCGTCGCCCTCGGCCTGCCGCGCGAAATGGTGTACCGCCACCCCTTCCCCGGCCCCGGCCTCGGCGTGCGCATCTTGGGTGAAGTGAAAAAAGAATATGCCGACCTCCTGCGCCAGGCCGACGACATCTTCATCCAAGAGCTGCGCAACACCACCGACGACAACGGCACTTCATGGTACGACCTCACCAGCCAGGCCTTTGCCGTATTCCTGCCGGTAAAATCCGTCGGCGTGATGGGCGACGGCCGCACCTACGATTACGTCGTCGCCCTGCGCGCCGTGATTACCAGCGACTTCATGACCGCCCACTGGGCCGAGCTGCCCTACTCCCTGCTCGGCCGCGTGTCCAACCGCATCATCAACGAAGTCAAAGGCATCAACCGCGTGGTGTACGACGTCAGCGGCAAACCGCCCGCTACGATTGAGTGGGAATAAACGCCCGCCCGCAAGTATCAAAAAGCAGCCTGAAAACCCCGATAACCGGTTTTCAGGCTGCTTTTTGCTGTTCTGCCGCTTTCACGCAGAAATCTTGTTCACCCATCTTTCAGGCTGCATCAACACCAGCCCAAGGCCGTTTGAAAGCCAGATTCCGCTTTTCAGGCTGCTTATTCCGCCAACACCTCGCCTAAAAAATCCGCCACCGCGCGGATTTTTGCCGAGCGGCGCAGGTCTTCGTGCATCACCAGATAGATATCGGCGGCGAATTCTTCTTTTTCCGTTGTGTTGCCCAGCCCGACTTGCACGAAGCCGTCTTCAGGGCGAACGTAAAAATCGGGCAAAAGGCCGATGCCGGCTTCGGCGGTGATGCCCGCTTTGATGAGGTCGAAATCGTTGCAGGCGAGGATGATTTTGCGCCCGGCGAATTGTTCCGCCTGCCACAAGCCGTGCGCGCCGGCGATGTTCAGGCAGAGAAAGGCTTGCTGTTCACGCGGACGGTTCTTCAGGTAAGCGGCGCGGGCGTAGAAGCGGTAACAGATGGGGCGCAGACGGCGGACGACCAGGTCGTTTTGCATCGGGCGGACGATGCGCAGCGCGATGTCCGCCTGGCGCGCGTGCAGATTGCTGATTTGCGCCTCGCTTTGCAGAACGAGGCGGATGTTGGCATGGCGACGGGCGAAGGCGGCAAAATGCGGCATCAGCAGCCCTTTGGCGACCAGCGGCGGCGCGGAAATGACGACTTCCGCCATTTCCTCGCGCTGCTCGCGCGCGGTATGCAGCAGGGCGTTCATGCCGACGGCGATGTCCTGCGCCTGCGCGTAAATGCGCGCGCCGTCTTCGCTTAACAGGTAACGGCGGCCGATGCGGTCAAACAGGCGCAAGCCAAGCGTCGCTTCCAGCCGCGCGATGCGGCGCGAAACGGTGCTGTGCTGCACGCCAAGAGCGCTTCGGCGGCGGCGGTCAGGGTTTGTTTCTCTACGAGAACGGCGAAATGGTGCAGGTCGTCCCAGTCGGTCATGGCGGCGTTTTCCTTGCTTGGGCAGCCTGAAAACCATTTGCGGGTTTTCAGGCTGCCTAATTGTGCGTTAATTATCGAATACGGATATTTTTTCGTATTTTACCCGCTTAGCGCACGGATTAAACTGCCGTTTTATCCATATCCGAGAGAAAAACTATGACAAAACTGCCGAAAAAATACGCGGGCGTGCTCTTTTCCTTTTACGCCTCGGCAATCATGGTGCTAATCGTCAGCGGCGTGCTGGTCGCGCTGAACACCGGTCTGGACGCGGGCTATGCGCTGCGCCTCGCCAAAGCCTATCTGATTACCTGGCCGGTTGCCTTCGCCAGCTTGCTGGCGGTGCGGCCGCTGGTGGTGCGGCTGGTAGCGGCGAGTGTAGATGGCTGAAGCAGCCTGAAAACAGCCGATACGCTTTTCAGGCTGCTTTTTTCAATTTCCAAAACGCCAAACCATTCAGGATGCGGGCTGCGCTAAAACCCCACATTCCCGCTTTCAGGCTGCCTTACATTGAAAGGCAGCCTGAAAGTGCGTTTACAAACTTCTGCGAAATAAAGCCTACTCACCCGCACCCGCCGCATTTGCCGCAATTAGACGACGGCGCACAGCCATCCGCCTTTTTCGCTTTGGCTTTGAACAGGTATTTTTTCAGCAGGTAAAACACCGAGCCGGCAATAATCAGACCGACAATAATATATTGAGTCATATCAGAAAATCCTTGAAGTGATTTGGTAGACGACCAGCGCGGCGAGGTAGGCGAGCGCGAACAAATAGCCGGTAATCAGCAGCGTGGTTTTGAGCGATTTGGTTTCGCGTTTGATCACGGCAAGGGTGGCGGCGCACATCGGGGCGTAGATGTACCACGCGAGGAAGGCGAAGGCGGTAGGCAGCCCCCAGCGGTTGTGCATGATGGGGATCAGCGCGTTGGCGATTTCGTCTTCCGAGCCGCCGACGGCGTACACGGTGCCCAGCGCGGCAACGACCACTTCGCGGGCGGCGATGCCGGGAATCATGGCGATGCACATTTCCCAAGTGAAACCCAGCGGGGCGAACAGGGGCTGGATAAAGTGTCCGATGGTGCCGGCCAGGCTGTAATCAATCGCTGCGCCAGTCGCGCCTTCGGGGGCGGCAGGCCAGCTTACCAGCGCCCACAACACCACGGATACGGCGAAGATTATCGTCCCCGCGCGTTTCAAAAACGCTTTTACGCGGTCCCACAGGCTGGTGAGTATGTGTTTGAAATTGGGGGTGCGGAAGGTGGGCAGTTCCATCAGCAGGGGGAACTGCTGCACGCTACCCTGCCGCCGCGCCAGCAGTTTCATGATGTAGGCGACCAGCGCGGCGGAGGCGATGCCCAGCACATACAGGGCAAACAGGGTCAGCCCTTGCAGGTTGAAGACGCCGCCGACGGTGCGGTCGGGAATAATCGCGGCGATAATCAGCGCATACACGGGCAGGCGGGCGGAGCAGGTGAGCATCGGCGCGATGGCGATGGTTACCAGCCGCTCGCGCGGGTCGTGGATGGTGCGGGCGGACATCACGGCGGGCACGGCGCAGGCAAAGCTGGACAACAGCGGGATAAACGAACGCCCCGACAGCCCGCTTTTTGCCATCATGTTGTCTAGCAAAAACGACGCGCGCGGCAGATAGCCCGAGTCTTCCAACAGCAGGATAAAGGCAAACAGAATGGTAATCTGCGGCAGAAACACCAGCACACTGCCCACGCCCGCAATAATGCCGTTCACAATCAAATTGTTGAGCACGCCCTCGGGCATATTCGCGCCCACCCATTCGCCCAGCGAGCCGAACGCGCCTTCAATCAGCTCCATTACGGGCGCCGCCCAAGTGTAAACGGCTTGGAACACCATAAACAAAATGGCAAACAGAATCACCATGCCCCACACGGGGTGCAGCGCGATTTCGTCCAGTTTTTTGTGCCACGCGGGCAGCGTCATTTCGGTGCGGACGACTTGTTTCAGAATATTTTCTACTTCGTGGTACAGCGCGTTGCTGTCCAGCTCTTCCAGCTTGCGCTCCGCACCTGCGGGATTGGCGGGGAAAGTGCGCTTGCGCGGCAGCTTTTTCACCGCTTCGCGCACGGCATGGATGCCCGATGCGCTCACCGCCACGGTTTCCAAAACCGGCACGCCCAGCAGCTCGCTCAGCTTTTCTGCATCAATCGCCAAGCCGCGATTGCGGGCGACATCGCTCATATTCAGCGACACCACCATCGGCAGGTTCAGCGTTTTCAGTTCCAAAATCATCCGCAGCGTCATGCGCAGATTGGTCGCATCCGCCACCGCGATAATCGCATCGGGCGGAATGCCCAGCTTGCCCACCGCCATATCGCGGGCGACCGCCTCATCAGGGCTGGTGGTGCGCAGGCTGTATGTGCCCGGCAAATCAATGATGTGCACCGCAGGGTCGTCCAACAGCGCGCCCTCGCGCCTGTCCACCGTAACCCCCGGATAATTGGCGACTTTGGCATGCGCGCCCGTCAGCCCATTGAACAGCACGGTTTTGCCGCAGTTGGGCGCGCCGATCAGCGCAAAATAGCTGAGTTCCATCAATATTTCTCCTTATGTTTTGAGTGTTTTTTACCGTTTCAGGCAGCCTGAAAATCGGTTTTGCCGCAGCGTTTCGCTTATTCAGGCAGCCTGAAAACACCGTTGGCAGGTTTTCTTTTGGCAGACCTCGTTTTCAGGCTGCCTGAACCACATGGCACATCACCTTCTGCGCCTCGTCCTTGCGCAGCGAAAACTGCGACTGGTTGCCCAGCCGCACGGCAAACGGCCCCCTGCCCAAAATACCGACCGCAATCACCTGCACCGGCATGCCGTCCGAAAAGCCCAAATCCGCCAAACGCCGCGCAACCAGCGGATCCAGCTCGCCGAAAACGGGGTTGGGCACGATTTCGGCGATGTGGGCGGTGGCGCCTTTTTTGAGTTGCGATAAGGGAACGGCTGACATATTTTTCCTCTCATTTCATTTTCGTCAGATTGAAAAAAGCCGCGCGGGCGGAAAACCCATACGGCGAAACGTGCTTCAACTTGATGCGGATTGCTTGAAATTCCGTTTTATTAAAAATCATTATTAATTTTTGTTAATTATATTATTGCATTTGCAGGAAATCAAATCTTGTGAAATTGGCTGTTTGGCAGTTTCAGGCAGCCTGAAACGGCGGCAAAGCTGTTTTTGTTTTCAGGCTGCTGCTAAAATGCTGTTTTTTTTGGAGAACAAAATGACCGTTGTTGCCATTGATATCGACCCGCAAAAAACCTTCACGTCCGTGTGCGCCGGCGAGCTGCCCGTGCCGTTCGGCGATGAAATCGTGGCGGAATTGAACGCCCAAGCCGCGCTGGCGGACTACCGCGCCGTCAGCAAAGACGCGCACAGCCCCGCCGCGCAATGGCTGTGCGCCAGCCATGCCGAAATTCTGCGCCCCACGGGGCTGCCCGACGCGCCCGAAAGCTGGGTGGCGCACGCGATGATTGGCAGCCGTGGGTTTGAGCTGCTGGACGGACTGCCCGATGTGCGCGGTTACGATTTTTGCGTGTGGAAAGGCATCGAACCCGATATGCACCCCTACGGCGCGTGTTACCACGACCACGCGGGGCGGCTGAGTACGGGGCTGATCGAGTGGCTGCGCGATGTGCGGGCGCAGGTGCTGGTGGTGGGCGGGCTGGCGACTGATTTCTGCGTGAAAGAGTCAGTGCTGCAACTAGCAAAGGCGGGCGGCTGGCGGGTGCTGGTCAACCGTGCCGCGTGCAGGGGCATCGCTGCGGACAGCATCGCCCGCGCGTGGGCGGAAATGGCGGCGGCAGGCGCGGTTTTGCTGGACGATGCGGCGGCGGTAAAAGACTATTTGGCGGCGTTGGAGGCAGCCTGAAAAGCGGTTCGGCCGGTTTTCAGGCTGCCTTTACCCTACCCTGCCCGCTTTCAGGCTGCTTCCCCCACGCCCCGCGCTGCGGGTTACAATCCGCCTGCCCGTCCAATCCGCAAGCGAAAACACCATGAGCGCATCGTCCCCCGCCCCCAAAACCCGCACCGTGATCAGCTTTCTCGGCACCGTGCTCGACAACGCGCGCGGCGCTGGGCGCTGGCAGAAGTGGCGGCCGAACATCGCCCTGCACCAGCAAACCGCGCAGCGTTTCGATCGGCTCGAGCTCTTTTACAGCGAAAAATTCCGCAATCTGGCCGAGCTGGTTCGCGCCGATTTGGCGCAGGCCGCGCCGCATCTTGCCGTTAATCTCGTGCCGCTGGAGTTGGCCAACCCCTGGGATTTCGGCGAAGTCTATACCAAGCTGCACGACTGGGCGGCCGCCTACCCTTTCGACACCGAAAGCGAAGAATATTTCACCCACATCACCACCGGCACCCACGTCGCCCAAATCTGTCTGTTTTTGCTGGTTGAAAGCCGCCGCATTCCCAGCTTTCTCCTGCAAACCGCGCCGCCCAAACGCCAGCGGCACAGCATGGATCAGGGCGACTTCGGCACCATCGAAATCATCGACCTCGATCTCGCCCGCTACGACGCCATCGCCCGCCGCCTTGCCGCCGAAAGCGACGACGCCGTGCGCTACCTCAAAAGCGGCATCGCCACCCGCAACGCCGATTTCAACCGCATGATCGCCGAAATCGAACAAGTCGCCCTCAACTCCCCCGCCCCCATCCTGCTTTCCGGCCCCACCGGCGCCGGCAAATCCATGCTCGCCCGCCGCATCTACGAAATCAAAAAAGCCCGCCGCCAGCTTTCAGGCAGCTTTGTCGATGTCAACTGCGCCACCCTGCGCGGCGACGGCGCCGCTTCCGCTCTCTTTGGCCACAAAAAAGGCGCCTTCACCGGCGCCGCCGAAAAACGCGAAGGCTATCTCAAAACCGCCGACCGCGGCCTGCTCTTTCTTGACGAAATCGGCGAACTCGGCCTCGACGAACAAGCCATGCTGCTCAAAGCCATCGAAGAAAAACGCTTCTACCCCGTCGGCAGCGACCGCGAAAGCGAAAGCAGCTTCCAACTCATCGCCGGCACCAACCGCGACCTGCGCCGCGAAGCCGCCGCCGGTCGCTTCCGCGAAGACCTGCTCGCCCGCATCAACATCTGGCACTACCGCCTGCCCGCCCTGGCCGAGCGCCGCGAAGACATCGAACCCAATATCGACCACCAGCTCGCCGTCGCCTCGCAAGAACTCGGCCGCGCCACCCGCTTCAACAAAGAAGCCCGCACCGCCTACCTCGCCTACGCCCTCTCCGAGCACGCCCCTTGGCGCGGCAACTTCCGCGACCTCGCTGCCAGCATCATGCGCCTGGCCACTCTCGCCCCCCAAGGCCGCATCGGCAGCGAACTGGTTGCCGCCGAAATCGAACGCCTGCAATGGCAGTGGCAAACCCCCGAACCTTCAGGCGCCCACCCCGACTTCAGGCAGCCTGAAAACCCGTCCGATGCCGCTTTCAGGCTGCCTGCGGACAATAAAGGGCAGCCTGAAATCCCCGCCGAGCGCATCTGCCGCATTCTCGAAGCCAAACGATTAAGCTGGGACGAAATCGACAGGTTCGACCAGCTGCAACTTGCCGCCGTCGCCGCCGAATGCCGCCGCCACAAAACCCTCGCCGCCGCCGGCCGCGCCCTCTACCAAGCCTCCCGCCTCAAACGCAGCACCCCCAACGACAGCGACCGCCTGCGCAAATACCTGCGCCGCTTCGGGCTGGAATGGGCGGATGTGGCGGAGTGAGCGTGCCGTATGGAGAATTAACTAAAAGGCAGCCTGAAAACCGTGTAATTGGTTTTCAGGCTGCCTTTTAGTTAATTCTCCACATTGAAAAGTGTTGCGAGAATAAAACTTAAACCGACAAACCACCAAAAGCCGCTGTGATACGAAAAACCCATATTGCAAAATACGCAGCCCAAAATAAATAAGAACTGAATTTTATTCATGCTATCCGCTTCTTATCCCGTAAGAATCTGCAAATTATTTCCACATTTAATCCGAAATCTACGTTATTTGGTCAGCAGATAATGTACTTCATATCCGTTACCTCTAGGCCAATCCTTTCTAAGAACTTCATGTGTGAAGCCATTATCATGCACGCGGGCATTACTTCCCCTGTTTAAAGCCGACACAATTTTCTCAGGGAGCTTGTTGCGCCCTGTTGCTTTCCCCGCAAGCAAAGTTGCGCTGCTAATCATCTTGGCCGTTGCTTGATCAGAATCGCCGGGGTTGTTGTAATTGACAACCAGCTTTAACGTTTGCACTTCGGTTTGCGTACCAATACCATAAAAAGCCACATGGTTTGTCAGGCCGGTTGTTGGGTCTTCATCTCCAATGTCTTTGGTATAGGAACCGCACCAGTATTCGCCGTCACCCGAATCATGGTAAGGCCTTGTCGGGAAATCATTCGGCAAATAATTACATCCCGTATCCGGCAGCCAGCCGTGTTTCGATAAAGCTACGGTACTGGCCTCGGAAGCTTTGGGAGCGGAGTTGGAATCAGTAGCCGGAGCATGGGACACCGATGTCGGAGCCGTAGCTTGTTTGTTCTGCATACTTATTTTCCCAAATATTGCCAAACACAAGAAAACGGCCATTGCGCCCCACAACCACCAAGCTGTTTTTCTTTTGGGCGTATTCCTTTCATCAGCCAAACGCTCTTCATAGGCTTTTTGCTGGCACTCCCACGCGGCAATTTCCATCCTGTTTTGTTGCAGTTTGTTATCGTACTGCCCGCGCATTTCCGGACTAAGCAAGGTTTTTTTCGCCATATCCAGATAACGGGGCTCAACCGTTCCCGCCTGAAAATGCTGCATGACGGCCTGGCGGATAACATTGGCGCTTTCGTGTTCCTGCACACCAAACAATTCATACAAATCAATCATTTTTTTAGGGCGCAAACCCGGATCTTCGGATGCAGCCTGAAAATCCGCTTCCAATTCCCGTACCGCTGCCAGTTTGCGCCGTCGATACCAAAACAAAGCTGCCGCTAAGACACAGGAAAAAAGAAAAATACCAATATTTTTAGCCAGTAATGCGGCAAATGCCATCACCCCCAACACAATCCCACCGACCAGTGCATTTGTGGCAGAACTTTTAAGGGCGGCCAACTGCGTTTTATATTCTCCGATGTTCACTTAAAATCTCCTTATTACAGAATCGGATGGTTGCTTATGAGCTAATCGGACAGCAGGCTGGGGGAGAGATTGTCCCACTACGATTTTGCGCAGCATCAGATTTTAAAATTCGAAATTTTAAATTGGCTTGATATAATCAAACCAGCCACCTGCGGCGCAGAAAACCGCCCGATAGTGGGCGCATCTAACCAAGTAAGGAGCATTGATGAACGTAAACGAAAAAATCCGTATGCTGCGCGAGCTGAACCAATGGTCACAGGAAGAAATGGCCGAACGGCTGGGCATGTCGCACAACGGCTATGCCAAAATCGAACGCGGCGAAACCAAGCTCTATCTGGAAAAGCTCAACCAAATCGCCCAAATTTTCAATATCGACCTTTCCGAACTGGTGGCCAACCACGACAAAAGCGTCTTTTTCTTTTTGCAGGGCACCTGCAACCAAGCAAGCGCCAACTATTACGGCAACAGCGATACGGCAGCGGAAATCGAAAAACTCAAACTCATCATCGGCCACAAAGACGAAATCATCGCCCAAAAAGACAAAGAACTGGCCGCACAGCAGGAAATCATCGCCCTGCTGAAACAGCAGGCACCGTCCGCGCAATAAGCGTCTGCCCAAAACCCAAAGCAGCCTGAAAACCGTTTGGATGGTTTTCAGGCTGCTTTTTCGTTGCTGATGCCGCAAGCGCCGCGCCACTTGGGCATGTACTTGTCCGCCGTCTTTCAGGCTGCCTTTCAAACCGGCCCAAGCAAAGCAGCCTGAAAACTTTTCAGGCTGCCTGGCGCGGCTATAATCCGTCTTTTCCCTACCCCTTTCCTGCCGCGCCATGTTCCATCTTTACCAATCCGACCATCTGGAAGACCTTGCCGCGCTGCTGGCGGCGGTGCGCCGTCAAAATCCGCTGCCCGATCCCTTTGCCGCCGAAGAAGTGGTAGTGCCCAGCCACGGGATGCGCCGTTTTCTCAGCCATTATCTTGCCCGCGAAACCGGCATTGCCGCCAATATGCGCTTTGTGCTGCCGGCGCAGCTGATGTGGCGTTGGCTGCGCGAGCAGGTCGGCGCGGTGCCGGAAAACGATCCGTTTGCGCCGGAAGTTATGCGCTGGCGGCTGCTGGCCTTGTTTGACCGGCCGCAGTTTGCCGCGGACGAGAGCTTTCAGGCTGCCCGCGGGGCGTTGGGCGCTTATCTGCAGCGGGGCGAGAGCGCGCGTTATGCGCTGGCCGGACAGCTGGCCGATGTGTTCGACCAGTATCTGGTTTACCGTGCCGACTGGCTGGAGACTTGGAAGCAGGGCAAAACGCTGCCTGATCTGCCCGAGAGCCAGTTGTGGCAGGCCGAATTGTGGCGCAGTCTCGACAGCGGCGAAGCCGAAGGGCGGCACCGTGCGGCTTTGTGGCACCGGCTGGCGGCGGCGCTGGCGGCGGAAAAACCGCCGCGCGCGCTGCCGCCGCGGCTCTTGGTGTTCGGCATTTCGTCGCTGGCGCCGGTGTATCTGCAGCTGCTGCAGCTGGCGGCGCGCCATTGCGAAGTGCATCTGTTTGCGCTCAATCCCAGCCGGCTGTATTGGGGCAAAACGGTGTCGGCGGGCGAATTGCTGTCGCGGCCGGATGCCGATTTGTCGGAGCAGGGTCATCCGCTGCTGGCGGCGCTGGGCAAACAGGGGCGTGATTTTTTCGACGCGCTGGCCGAAGCCGATATCGGCGCCGACATCGACTCCTACGCCGAAGCGCCCGAGTCGCCCGGCCTGCTGCACACTTTGCAGTTTCACATCCAAAGCCAGATTCTGCCGCAGGACGGCCGTGCGGACTGGTTAGACAAAAACGGGCTGGCGGGCAAAGACACAAACGCCGTTATCGCGCATCTGCGCGCCGATGCCGGCATCGAAATCCACAGCGCCCACAGCCCGCTGCGCGAGTTGCAGATTCTGAAAGACCGCCTGCTGGCGCTGCTGGCGGAACATCCCGACTGGCAGCCTTACGACATCGCCGTGCTCACGCCGCATATCGAGCCTTATCTGCCCTTTATCGAAGCGGTGTTCGGCGGCAGCGCCGACGGCCGGCCGCTGCCTTATTCGGTGTCCGACGTGCGCCTGTCGCGCCGCCAGCCGCTGCTGTATGCGCTCGAATCGGCGCTGGCGCTGCTGGAGAGCCGTTTTGAAGCGGAAAAACTGCTGCCGCTGCTGGAAAGCGGCATCGTGCTCGAGCGCTTCGGTTTGAGCCGCGAAGATTTGCCGCTGCTGCACGACACGGTGGCCGGTCTCAATATCCGCTGGGGCAGCGACAGCGAAATGCGCGCCCGCTACGGCGACGCGGGCAGCCTGTTTACCTGGCAGCAGGGCATCGAGCGGCTGGCGCTGGGCTGGCTGATGCCCGAAGGCGCCGGCCTGTGGCAGGGCGTCAGCCCGTGGCCGGGCAATGACGCCCATCTCGAAGTGCTCGGCCGTTTCGCCGCGCTGCTGCGCCTGCTGGCCGACACCCGCCGCGAATGGGAAACACCCGCCGCCGTGCCCGAATGGTGCCGGCGCGTGCGCAGCCTGTGCGCCAACCTGTTCGCCCCGGCCGACGACGATCTGGCCGCTGCCCAGCAGCTCGAGCAGGCGCTTGCCCAATGGCAGGAGCAAACCGAAGAAGCCGGTTTTTCAGGCTGCCTGTCGCTGCAAACCGCCGTGCTGCACCTTTCCCGCTTTCTCGGCGGCCAGAGCGAAGCCGGCTTTCTGCGCGGCGGCATCACTTTCTGCAGCATGGTGCCGATGCGCTCGCTGCCCTTTAAAGTCCTGTGCCTACTCGGCCTGAACGACGGCGAATTTCCGCGCAACACCAAAGCCGCCGAATTCGACCTGATCGCCCGCCGCCCGCGCGCGGGCGACCGCACCCGCCGCGACGACGACCGTTATTTGTTTCTCGAAGCCCTGCTCAGCGCCCGCCAAATGCTCTACCTTTCCTACGTCGGCCGCGACATCCGCAGCGACGAAGAGCGCGCGCCGTCCACCCTGCTCAACGGCCTGACCGACTGCATCGCTGCCCTGGCCGGCATCGGCAGCACCGAGCTGGCGCAAAAATGGATTGTCAGCCATCCGCTGCAGCCCTTCTCGCGCCGCTATTTCGGCGAACAGCCCCCCGTGGCCGGCACCCGCCGGGACTACGCCGACGCCCTAAACCACCCGCAGCCGCCGTCCGCATCCTTTATCGGCAGCCTGAAAGATGGCGCAGGCGAAAGCAGCCTGAAAGACGGCGAAGCGCTGCAGCAGCACCGTTTCCTGCGCTTCTGGCGCAATCCCCCGCGCGCCTGGCTGCAACAGCTCAACTGGCAGCAGCCCCATATCGGCGGCGACTGGGAATCTGCCGAGCCTTTTGCCGCCGACCACCGCACCCTGTCTGCCGCCTATATCGACGCCCGCCGCCGGCAGCAGGATTTTGCCGACACCGCCGCCGAACTGAGCGCCCGCAGCCAGCTGCCCGCCGGCGCCATCGGCAATTTGGTGGGGCAGGACTACGCCGCCCAGGCCAAAATGCTCGACAGCTCGCTGGTTTCCGCCCGCCGCCTGCCCCCGCAAAGCGGGCGCATCGACACCGATGCCGGCAGCCTGAACTACCATCTGGGCAGCCTGTATCCGCAGGGGCAGATATTCACGCTGGCCGACTTCCCCCACGCCCGCGCCAAACTCTCCGCCACCGACCAAATCGAACTGCTGCTGCGCCATCTGATTTACAGCGCCGCCACCCCCAACGCCGGCAGCACCGTTTTTCTCACGCTGCCGCAGCCGCTGGCGCTGCCGCCGCTGGCGCAGGACGATGCCCGCGCCAACCTTACCGACTGGATTGCCGCCTACCGGCAGGGTCAGCATGCACCGCTGCCCTTCCTGCCCCGTCTCAATCTCGCCGCCGCCCGCAGCCTGCTGAAAAAAAACGACTGGGACGCCGCCCGCGCCGAAGCCGCCGCCGTTTATCACAAAGGCTATCAGGGCTTTGCCCAAGCCGACTACCCCGAAAGCCGCCTGCTCTACGGCCGCGACGGCGACGAGCCGCCCTACCGCAGCGATGCTTTCCAACACCTGACCGAAAACCTGCTGCTGCCGCTTTCAGGCTGCCTGCAGGCGCTGGACGAAGGATAGCCTGATACCCGGTTTATCAACCCAAAGCAGCCTGAAAGTTTCAGGCTGCCACCAATCAGCAAAGAGCGAAAAATGGTGAAATTTGTTTCTGATACCAGAGATGCGCGCGAAACGCCCGTTATCGTTGCGCTTGTGCTGGGCGCGCTGTTTTTTGGCTGCATCATGACGGTGCTGGTGTATTGCGTTCCGTTTTTTATTTTTAACGCCAGCCCCGGGCCTAATCGGGGGCTGATCTGGGGCATATCTGGGGATGGTTCGGCTGGATGCCGGCAATGGGCGCGGCGCCTTTGTCGGCGATCTATGTCATCGTTTACTGCCTGTCCGGCGCCGGCAAAAGGAAACCGGCGCTGCGGGCTTTTGTACGCGCCGCGGTGCATGTGATGGTGGTGCTGGCGCTGCTGCCGGGGCTGGCGTGCTGGTTGTTGATTGGTGACGTGCGCTAGGTTTAACCCGCCTACGGCATTGAGCCGCCCATGCAAAAGCAGCCTGAAAACCGAAAAATCGGTTTTCAGGCTGCTTTCCAAAATAATAAATAAAGGGGCTGTACTAGATAAGCCCTAAATTTCACACCACCGGCGCAGCACTTTAAGCTGCTCGGAAGGTGTGCCAAAGTTAAAACGGAACTCGCATTCTTTCAAGAACAGCGGGAAAGATTTACGGTCGATTCCATTGTATTTGCGCAGTACGCGCTTTGCCTGA
>ERZ772827.225-NODE-225-length-31906-cov-3.280776_pt1 | contig 31906 bp, 28 predicted proteins | sample MGYA00580850_ERZ772827 | MGnify/ENA primary metagenome ERZ772827 (study PRJEB29015, sample SAMEA2737950) | human oral metagenome | biome: human oral; feature: human-associated habitat; material: dental | place: China | collected 2145 ... | reverse complement strand
CGGATAGTAAGCCATTTACGAGTGAACATGGTGGGATTCTTGATGATTATTTTGCAGGGAAGTACGAGCCTGCAACCATAGACATAACGAGTAGATTTATTAATCAGCGGCTTGGCTCTCACCTTACCGAAAACGACATCTGTACTTTGCTCAATAACGTTGAAATCCACAGTCATGGCCCAGAGAAAGAGCTTGGCTATATCTGCCTGCAGGTGCCTTTCTGGCGGACAGACCTGGAAACCAAAGAGGATATTGTTGAGGAAATTGGCCGGCTGCATGGCTTTGATACTGTGCCGCGCCAGCTGCCTATGCGTCGTATTCAGCCAGCGCGCAAGAACCCCCGCCGTGAGCTGAGGCGCGTTGTGCGCGAGGCATTAGCCAGGGCGGGTGCCAACGAAGTGCTGAGCTACAGCTTTGTGCACGAGCGCGTACTCAAGGGCGCAGGCCAAGACTCAGCCCAGGCCTTCCGACTTTCAAATGCTCTCAGCCCAGACCTCCAGTACTATCGCCTGAGTGTGCTGCCGAGCTTACTCGATAAAGTCCATGCTAATATCAAAGCAGGACACAACGAATTTATGTTGTTCGAAATCGGCAAGGGTCACACCAAGGCACAAATGGGCAAGGATGGTCTGCCAGCTGAACAATCACTGATTGATCTTGTGTATAGTAGCAAAAAGCCACAAATCGGTGCCGCCTTTTACCGGGTGCGGGCAACGCTCGACCAACTGGCGCATGATAGCGGTCTGACTCTCGTTTATACGCCAGTCGCAGCAGCTCAAGATGATCCAGTATATGCACCTTTTGACATTAATCGTTCGGCTCATATCTGGGTGGAAAGTAGTGAGACGACGGGTCAGCCCGAGCGGCAGCTTATTGGTGTGGTTGGTGAGCTGCGCCCGGCAGTAGTGAAGCATTTCAAGCTCCCTGATTATACTGCAGCGGCATCACTTTGCCTTGATGTGATGGAGCAGGTATGGCGCGATACGGCGGTGCACTACCAGCCAATGAGTCGCTACCCTACCACCGCGCGCGATATCTCGATCCAAACAAGCATAGAGGTTACCTATGATGAACTCATGCAAGTAGTCTCGAGCGCTATGACTCAGGCTAGCGAAACATACCCAGATGTAACGATCCGCGATCTCACGCCACTGAGTATTTACAAAGCAACCCCTGATGCATCACATCAAACCACCACATTTCGCCTAACGCTATCGAGTAGCCAAGCAACACTGAGTGCTGAGCGTGTCCGTTCGATCATTCGGACAGTGTTTGCGCCCGAGCAGCATGTGCTGTTTCAGGGTGTGGACTTTGGCGAATGAGGTTGATGTAGGCGACGCTGTGGTAGGCGATTGCGCAGGCGGAGGAAACTCCGCCGCGTGGGTCGACCAATCAGCACGCCAAATGACGCACCAGCCGCAATGGCAATAGCGATGAGGACAGCACGCACCAGCAGGCCTGCCTCGCTTGAGCCAGTCGTCACGACGCCCATGAGCCCATTGTAGAGCGTGACGCCTGGCACGAGCGGGACGATCCCGGCATTGACAATGGCAAGGCTGGGCATATGCCACAAACGGGAAGCGGTTGTCGCAATAAAGCCAATTACCAAGCCCGCTGCCGCACTGGCCGCAATAGCAGACATGCTCCAGCCAGTAATGGCGAGGTATATATCATAGCCAAGCATGCCAGTTGCACCAGCCAGAATGATGCCGACTGGCTGAGTGTGGTTGCCCAGGGCAAAGGTGGCAGCAATGGCGGCGGCTCCGATATACTGATACATTGTGCCGGTCAGCTGCAACTGATCGGGCGTGGCAACAAATTCAATCCCAAAACGCCGCGCTGTATACAGACCAATCATCACACCAATCACCACACCCATCGTCATCATCGCTACCTTAAGGAGCCGGCCTGTCGCCGTCACGTAATATTCGTCGATTGCATCTTGGAAGGCACCAACGATCATCATCCCTGCCACTAAGAGCACGATGCCACTAACGGTTATGATGGTTGGGTTGATGATACCAAGAACATCGAGATAATGGTTGGTGGCAAGCCACGTGATGATGGTTGCAACCAATGTAATAACGCTTGCTGCGATGATTTGAGTAAAGAACACAGGAAGAGCAATGCGATTTAAACGGCCTAGCAGCCACATAATCGTCACACCCATCACAAAGGTGGCAAAAATTACTGGTAGCGACGCTGTATAGAGCAAGGCCGAGCCAGCACTGAGTCCGCCGCCTGCCAGATAAATTACCCAAGGTGGATAGCGTCGTGGCTTGGCAAGGATAGCATCGAGCTCGCGCTCGGCAGCATCGAGGGTGAGCGCTCCCTCGGCAATAGTAGCGGCCAGGGTTTGGAGGCATTGCATATGTTGGTAGTTGATCTCGCGCGGTGGGATGGTGCGCAGGAGCGTTAGTGGTTCGTAATCGTTACCTCGATCTTGCGATAAAATAAGTTGCGACGAAATAACGTCGATGTGCACTTTGCGGGTACAGTAGGTGTCCGTAATACTGAGCGCCATATGAACGACATTTTGGGCTGGTGTGCCCATTGAAATGAGCTGGTCGGCAATGCTCATTGCTAGGCGCAGAGCGCGCATATTGGGTGTGAGAGCACCATCAAGTTTCTCGACTGGTGCTGATTGCAGCGCAGTCGTGCCGCCAATAGCCAGGCGGGCAAGCAGAGGTGAAAATAAGGTGTGGAGACGGTTCATCGCTTTTTAGTATACTGAGAAAAATCGTCATTGCAAGAGGCGTGTTGGCCGATGGTTGTTCGCGTGGTGTTTCTGCGCAAAGCAAGGTGGCAGTGAGCAATAGGATTAACAAGGAGTATACAGCAAAGACTAGACAGCATTTATCGTCGCGACCTCTGTTATCTAGCAGTCATACTGGCAAGTGTGCTATACTGGGCAAGATAGATTAGTCGATGAAACAAGAGGAGTTATGGCAACAACCAAGACACAACGCTGGATTATTATTGTTATTTTGGTCGCGACGGTTGTCGGGATACTAGGGTCATTTGCGGCGACGTTTCTCGCTTCGGAGAACTACAAGAATGACCAAGCCAAAGCGCAAAAGGCGCAAGAAAAATACCAGAAGCTCATGAAGGATTACCAAGCTAAGACAGCTGCTCAAGCCCAAGAGCTGTCAAACAAATATTATCCAACCTTTAGCCAATATACGAGCCGGGTTAGTGAGTTTGATCGGGATAGCGTGAAGGAGCTCTCCAGCGAAGACTTGGTGGTTGGCGATGGTGAGGAGATCAAGGATAATACGGCATTTGCGGCCTACTACATTGGCTGGAACCCAAAAGGCAAGGTATTTGACCAATCTATCAAAGACGGCAAGCTTGATGCACCATTTGCCGTTGAGGGTGGGCTCAAGAGCGCGAGTGTCATCACTGGCTGGAAGGAAGGCATCAAGGGGATGCGCCTTGGTGGAATACGTGAGCTAACCATCCCTTCCGACAAAGCATACGGCGAGAAAGGCCAAGGCAATGACATTCCCGCCAATACTCCACTGAAGTTCGTCGTGATGGCAGTGCCAAAGCCAGCTACGATCGATACTTCGGAACTATTGAAGGCATACCAAGAAGGTCAAGGAGGGAGCAACTATGGACAACACTACCAATAAACCAATCCAGACACCAGCCTACGACGTTGTCATGATTGGCGCGGGGCCAAGCGCTCTGGCTGCCGCGGTATATACGACGCGTGAGAACCTACAGACGGTATTATATGAAAAAGCAGTGATTGGTGGTCTGGCAGCGATTACCGATAAGATCGATAACTACCCAGGTTTTGCTGATGGCGTAGCAGGCCTCAACCTCGCCGAGCAGCTGCAGCGCCAGGCAGAGCGCTTTGGGGCGCAGATTGAGCTGGGTGAGGTATCGAGCCTCCGCAAAGATGGCAATGATACGATTGTGACAGTCGATGGGCAGGATGTGCGTGCCCGTGCGGTGTTGATTGCCACTGGCAGTGCATATAACAAGCTTGGTATCCCTGGCGAAGATGCATTGTATGGTCGCGGCGTACACTACTGTGCAACCTGCGATGGTGCGTTTTATAAAGGCAAGCGACTGGTGGTGATCGGTGGCGGTAATTCTGGCTTGCAAGAGGCGATGTTCTTGACTCGCTTTGCGGAGCATATCGACCTGCTGGTGCGGAGCACAATCAAAGCGAGTGAGATCCTCCAGACCGACCTGCAGCCCTTTATCGAGCGAGGACAAATTAGCGTCCATCTCCATACCGAATCGACTGAAATTATAGCAGAGGACGGCAAAGTAACTGGTGTTGCAGCCATCAGTAATGGCCAACCAACTACCTTCGCCTGTGATGGGGTGTTTGTCTTTGTTGGTCTTAAGCCAAACACTGGCTTTTTGCAGGGTACGCCCGTCCAGCTCGATGAGCGGGGGTTGATTATCACCAATGAGCACCTCGAGACGACGATGCCTGGCGTCTTTGCCAGTGGCGATGTGCGTAGTGGCGCAACGATGCAGATCGCGACTGCGGTGGGCGAAGGCGCGACGGCTGCTTTGAGCATCCGTGAGTATATTCAGCAGCACAAAGCGTAGAATTAGAATAGATAGTGCTAGTGTGAGGTAGCTAAAAGCCTGGATTGCAAAATGTCAGTCCCTTAGTAGTATCTCCTTTCTATCTGATAAAGTAAAAAATCAGTCGTAATGGCTGATTTTTTACTCGTGTGAAGATGAAGTTGATACACCTAGAGAGGTTGCTTGCCAACTGCACTAAAAGAGCTACCGTCTGCTCTTTTTGGTTGCTTTTTCGATAAACTCTTTAGGTGCTTACTCGATTATTGCTCCTCTGCATTGAATTGGATAGTGGTAATATTCGTCCACAGAAAGGAACGGAGAAGCCTAGCATCACCCAAATAAGACGTTAGTTGGATTCAGACAATATTCCTAATCTCGCACGACAGGCGTACTGTGTCTTATCAGATAGCTTCACATGTTATCAACTAAAGCGTCGTAGCTCAGCAAGAAACTTATCTGGATAGTTGGTAACGACGCCGTCGATGCCGCGCTCGGCAAGCTGCTGCAAGGCACCTGGGCGATTGACCGTATAGACGTAGGTAAAGAGATTCGACCGACGTGCAATCTCTATCGCCAGTGGATGTGCATACAAGCGATGAAACCCTACTGCGGTGAAGTTGAGCTTTCGCTGATAGGCCAAGAATGCAAAGGGATTATTGCGGTGAAGTAGAGCAAGATTGGCCTGAGGCGCAAGCTGCCGAAATTGCCGAAGCTCGCGTACGGAGAATGACGAGAGTAGTACATTATCCCAATCATCTGGCGATGTGATGGAGCGGGTGAGGAGCTGATACGTTGGCTCGGCGCTACCGTGCCCTTTGAGCTCAATATTGAGTAACACAACGCCAAAAAAACGGTCTAGCACTGCGAGGAGCGATGGAATAGGCTGCTCACTGGTGAGGGCCTGCAACTCGGTATACGTCAGATGGCTGATTGATTCATTTCGGTGGTGGGTACGTAGCAGGCGATTATCATGTGCCACCACAGGAATACCGTCGCGCGTCAATCGCACATCTAGCTCAAGCATATCAGCGCCCGCCGCGACACCCGCTGCCATAGCGTCGATAGTGTTCTCTGGTGCGAGTCCAGCCGCACCGCGATGACCAATGATTAACATGCTAGCAGTATTATACCATCAAATGGGTTGGTGATGAGGATAATGTGCCTGCAGAGCAAGGTTGCACTACCAGCGCATCTTCTTTTGCTATTACCGAGCAGATTTTGCTAAAATAAAACAGATAGCAACAGAAAGGAGCTAATATAAATGGCAGATTTTAATAAAATACTGACGCCCGGCGACGTTGACGCTGGCATTGTCAATGTGGTGGTAGAGATTCCGCAAGGAAGTTACCACAAGATTGAATGGGATCGCGACCTCGCAGTGATGAAGCTCGACCGGGTCGAGCCAGCAATCTTTGCCAAGCCAACCAATTATGGCTTTATTCCACAAACCCTAGATGAAGATGGTGATGAGCTCGACGCTCTCATCATCACCGACCAACCACTAACGACTGGGGTCGTTTTGGAAGGCAAGGTGATTGGCGTGCTGGAGTTTGTAGACGATGACGAGGTGGATGATAAGGTGATCGTCGTGCCAGCAGATGACCGCAACACAGGTGATGCAATCAACTCGCTCGAAGATCTCCCTGCTGCAACGCTCAAGCAAATCGAGCACCACTTTAACCACTACAAAGACCTCAAAAAGCCTGGCACTACTGTAGTGAAGGGCTTTGGTGATGCCGCGCGTGCCAAGCAGATTATCCATGAATCTATTGCGCGTTGGAATGAACGCTAGATAACGCGTTTAAGCAAATACAAAATACCCCAGTGGGGTATTTTGTATTTTTACTCCAACTTCTAAAATTCTCTAGGTTACTATAAAACAGGCAGTACTTGCAGAATATTGCTTTATCAAGAAAGTCAGAGGCTCGCAGGCTGGTTATCACAATAGGCTACCCACATCTGTTGGATAATAATGGTGATAGAGGGAGCAAGGTTGCGGCAGGTCGATAATTTTAGAGGCTTAAGTCAAGATGTGCGGCAATTATCTAACGTTACCTCAGTTATTTATTCTTTGACTTTTTCGAAGCAGCCTCAGGCTTACTGATTGGCATAATTTTATCTGTTAGATTGATGGCACCATTAACAGCTTGAACGCGGATTTTGTTGAGCTGAAGGCGGAGCTTGTCGCGCGCGTGACTGGTGGTAACAAGCTGCGCCCAACCCGGCTTGGGGTAGGAGAGCTTGCGGGTAAGGACTTCGATGACATCACCATTCTCAAGTGGCCGCTCGAATGACTCCATTTTGCCATTGATCCGAAAGCCGTAGGCGTGCTTGGCGATATCAGAGTGGATGGCGTAGGCGAAATCCAGCGGCAACGCCCCTTCGGGGAGGTTGTAGATATCGCCTTTGGGAGAAAAAACGAAGATGCGGTGGCCAAAGAGGTCGATTGATAGCTGCTCGCGAGGGATATCCTCGCCAGCGCGCAGGCGGGCGGCAATTTCTTGCAATTGCGTAATCCACTGCAACTGAGCCGGCAGGTTTGATACGCCGCGCTTGGAGTCGCCCTTGAGATACTCCTTGCTATCTTTTTGTTGCTGGTAGTGAAAGCTGGCGGCAAGGCCACGCTCGGCGTATTCATGCATATCGCGGGTGCGGATCTGGAACTCGACGATCTGCTTATTAGGCGTGATGACCGTTGTATGGAGGCTCTGGTAGCCGTTTGGCTTGGGGATGGAAATATAATCTTTGATGCGAGCAATCATCGGTTGATAGAGCGAGTGGAGAATGCCCAGCACTAAGTAGCACTCTTCCTTGGTGTGGACAATGATGCGTAGTGCCATCAGGTCATAAATATTGTCGAGACTACCGCGCTTTTGGAGCTTGCGGTGCAGGCTGTAAAGGCTTTTGACTCGCCCATTGATCTCAAACTCGAGCTTCTCATCCTTGAGTGCCCGCTCGACCTCGAGGCGGACGACGCCAAGCTTGCGGGTGCTTTTGCCTAGGCGTTGCTTCATGACCTTCTCGAGCCGCTTGTATTCTTTGGGGTCGAGGTAGCTAAAGGCGAGTTCTTCTAGCTCCATCCGCACCCGCCCCATACCTAGTTGGTCAGCCATGGGAGCAAAGACTTCGAGTGTCTCACGGGCGATCTTTTGCTGCTTTTCGGGCGATTTGAATTGCAGCGTCTGCATATTGTGCAGCCGGTCGGCCAGCTTGATGATAATAACGCGCACGTCTTGCCCCACAGCAATAAGCAGCTTGGTAAGGTTGTCTTTTGTCTGAGGGAGATAGTGGTCGAGGTCTCGCATACCAGCTCGGGCTTGGCTCACCTTCGTCACGCCATCAACGAGGAAGGATACGTCATGCCCAAAAAGTGACTCAATGTCATCTAGTGACGTCTCGGTATCCTCAACGGTGTCGTGGAGAATACCGGCGATGATAGTGTCGCTGTCCATTCCCCAGTCAATCAAGATAATTGCAACGCTCAGTGGATGGGTAATGTAGGGTTCACCGCTTTTGCGCTTTTGTCCGTGGTGTGCCTGGGTGGCGAAGTCGATCGCATGGTCGATTTCATACAGCTGATCTTCGCTATAGAGACCGCGTGCTTTTGTGAGGACGTCTTGTTTGGTCACCATAAACCTAGTATATACTGCCAAGAAGAAAAGTGCTATTGCCCTTGACCATTCCACCTGCTATAGTGATGCTTAAATATGCTTATGCTAATGGAGGGAGAAATATAATGAGGCAAAGCGGGGCAGTATGGTGGATGCAGCGGAGCCAGAAGGGTTTCACGCTCATGGAGCTGATGATTGTCATTGCGATCCTGGGCTTACTCGTAACGCTGTCTATGACGGCGTATTCGGGCTATCGCCGGCGCTCAGTTGATGTCGCAACGCGCGCGGCAGCCACTAGCGCACTTGAGGCGATCAAGACGCACCACGCCAATGCCAGCGCTAGTGGTGCAAGCTATAGCACTAACCTCGAGCAAGTCGGTTACCGTCCGCCAAGCGACACAGCCGTGCAGGTTACGCTGAGCGCCGATGCCACCAAATTCTGCATTCAAGCCACCGACCGCCACCTCACCGACATCCGCTACTACGCCACCACTGGCATGGCGCGGCCGCAGGCAGGGAGTTGCCCAGCAAATATTTGAGAATATGATATAATGTAGTTATGTACTTAACCCAATTGATACGAGACTATGCCAATAAAAACCCTTACCTAACAAGAGCTGACCGAGCAGAAGTGACGCTATATAATGATGCAGGTGAATGGGCTGTGGCTGTCGAATATATTTGTGCAAGATTGACCGATTATTTAGCAGAAGAACGCAGTGCACTATCTCAGCAAGAATTGGATGAGTTAGAGTCGTTAGTTGATGCAACGAAAAGTTTGGAAAAGTTTGATGACGATTTCTTAAATGATGTTAAGGAAGTGTCAAATACCTACTCTTCGCGCACGTCAGTCTAACACTCCCTCCTTCGCTCTCGCAAACGTGAAAGAACGCCGTCGCCGTCTTTACAACACACGCCAGACGCCGTATAATGTCTTGCATGGCTGTCATAGCACCAATTATTTTGAGTACAAAAACTGATGAATACAAGGCTGCAGTAGAGCATTTTATGCCGTTTGCCAAGCGAGTTCATATTGATATTTCTGATGGCGTATTTGCGCCCCGTCAAACGGTAGGGATCGGCCAACTGTGGTGGCCTCAGTCGTGGACGGTTGATATCCACGCTATGGTGGCGCGCCCCAGCGTGTACGTTGAGAAACTGATTAAGCTGCGGCCCAGTACGATTATCTTTCATGCTGAAGTTAAAGAGGATTTGATTCCTGTCTTGCAGCAGGTCAAGCAAGCTGGTATTCATGCTGGTGTAGCCCTGCAGCGTACCACAGTGCCCGAGACGGTGGCGTCGTATATCGAAACAGCCGACTATGTATCGATCGTCAGTGGTAAGCTGGGTGAGTTTGGTGGCAAAGCGCGAATGATGCAGCTGGAGAAAATCCGGCTAGTGCGGGCTATTCACCCTCGGGTCGAGATTGGCTGGGATGGTGGCGTGACGGTAGATAATGTTTTCCATATTGCCCAGGGTGGGGCTGATGTGATTAGTGTTGGTGGGGCAATCAACCACGCCAAAGATCCGCAAGCGACGTACAACAAACTCCTTGCTGAGATGAATCGCCAGAGTGTGATTTAAGCCCCGCGCTATGCTACACTAAGGAGCGTGACGAGCGTGACGCACATACCATTTCGACTTCGTTCTGCCTATCAACCAACCGGTGATCAGCCACAGGCGATCGCCCAGTTACTTGGTGGCCTGGAGGCTGGCCAGCGCGAGCAGACATTGCTCGGTGCAACCGGTAGTGGCAAGACCTTTACGATGGCGAATATTATTGCCCAGCGTGGCGTGCCAACACTTGTTTTGGCGCATAACAAGACACTCGCTGCGCAGCTCTTTAGTGAGTTCAAGCAGTTCTTTCCAGACAATGAAGTACACTACTTTGTCAGTTATTTTGATTATTATCAGCCAGAGGCATACATTGCCAGTAGTGATACATATATCGAGAAGGATTCAGCTATCAATGAGGAGATCGACCGCCTCCGCCATGCGGCGACTGATGCATTACTAACGCGCCGCGATGTGATTATTATTGCCAGTGTTAGCTGTATCTATGGCCTGGGTTCGCCAGCCGATTATTATGAGCTATCCGTCACAGTACGCCAAGGAGAGCGGCGTGTTCAGGATAAATTTCTGCGCCAGCTGATGGATATCCAATACCATCGCAATGATATCGATTTTGCACGCGGTGCCTTTCGCGTCAAGGGCGATGTGGTCGATGTCTTTCCGGCAGGGCAAGAGACAGCCTATCGGGTGGAATTTTTTGGAGATGAAGTGGATCGAATTACGCACATCAACCCGCTCACTGGCGAGATTCTCGATGAGCCAGCGGAGTTTACCATCTTTCCGAGTAGCCACTATGCAACGCCTAAGGAGAAAATTAAGCAGGCGATTGACCGGATTCGGCAGGAGTACGAGGAGCGTGAGCAGTGGTTTGAGGCGCACGGCAAGCTGCTTGAGGCGCAGCGCTTGAGCCAGCGCACCAAGTACGACCTGGAAATGCTTGAGCAGACTGGCTTCGTGAAGGGGATCGAGAACTATAGTCGCTATCTCACCAACCGCGAAGCGGGTGAGCAGCCAGCTACCTTGCTCGATTACTTTCCTGACGATTTCTTGATGCTGATCGACGAGAGTCATGTAACCGTCCCCCAGGTGCGCGCGATGTATAATGGTGACCGCGCTCGCAAAGAAGTGCTGGTGGAGCATGGCTTTCGCCTGCCAAGCGCGCTAGACAATCGTCCTCTGCGCTTTGATGAATTTGATAAACATATTAACCAAGTGATTTACGTCTCTGCTACCCCTGGTGATTATGAGCTCGAGCGCAGCCCCGCTCCTGCTCAGCAGGTGATTCGCCCCACTGGTTTGCTCGACCCAGAAATTATAGTTCGCCCGACAGAAGGGCAGGTAGACGACCTGATTGCAGAGATTCGCGAGCGCACCAGCCAGCAGCAGCGCGTGCTCGTGACGACGCTCACTAAGCGGATGGCTGAGGATCTCTCTACTTATCTAACCGACCTCGGCATCAAGACGGCTTATATTCACAGTGAGATCGACACGCTCGAGCGCGGCGATATTCTGCGTGATCTGCGTATGGGCCTGTATGATGTCCTGGTGGGGATCAACCTCTTGCGTGAGGGGATCGATTTGCCAGAGGTGAGCTTAGTGGCGATTATGGACGCCGACAAAGAAGGCTTCCTCCGTAGCGAGCGTAGCCTCATCCAGACAATTGGTCGGGCAGCTCGCCACGTTGAAGGTAGGGTAATTATGTATGGTGATAGTATCACCGATAGTATGCGCCGAGCGATTGACGAAACCAAACGCCGACGCGAAATTCAGCAGGCGTACAATCGCGAACATGGCATTACACCGCGTGGTATTAATAAAGCGATCGACGAAGGCCTGCGCTCCATCATCCCGCAAAAAGAGGATGACGCGCCCAAACTTGACCTACGTAAAATCCCTAAGGACGAATATAAGAGCCTTATCAAAGATCTGACTGGCCAAATGAATCTCGCTAGCGCTAATCTTGAGTTTGAGCGAGCAGCCGAATTGCGAGATCTGATCGCTGAGGTGAAGAGTAAGTTGTAGCAGTAGCTGAGTAAACCTACGATCGGCAAGCGCACAGAGTGTATAATATGATGTAGTATGCCTATACGTGATACTCACACCCTGCCAGAGTATGTGATATATTTTTTGGCAACGATTGATCGTCGACCGAAGTTTATCCAGTGGTCGATTCTTATTGGACTTACTATCTGCAACGTTGTATTGCTCTGCCTGCCAGTGATATTCTTTGTCGTTTGTTATTGCATCGTATTTTGGAGGACGCGTGGTTATTACAAAACGGCAGAGTTTCAAAGTGTCAAGCAGAGGCTTGCCAAGCAAATACAAGAATATGACGACTTCAATGCTTTTTTGCCCGAAACGAAGCGCTTTATTCGTCAGCAGCAGTCGAGGCTTTCGCGTGCGCATGTGAAAAATAGCACACTTACGGTGTATAAAAATGCGCAGCTTGACCCATACCGCTATATCGTCAAATATTTTTTTGCGCAGCGCACAATAAACGAAGAGACAGTGCAGATACTCGAGCAAATCCTCCAGAAATACGACACAATCAAAAAGACCGAGGAAATACTGCGGAGCGAATACAACGAAATTATGGACTTCATTGATGTCAAAATGTACGCTGGAGCCTATATTTTCAAGAAAATGACAATGAAGCAGCTTGGATCGAATACATTACCTAAGTTTGAAAAGAATTATTTTCTCGTATATTCATTTAAGTACAGTTCGCCCGCCAAGCGCAATAACTACTCGTTCGATATTACACTCACAGAGAAAAAGCTCCAAAAATTGGCAGAATATCTCAGCCAACAGATAACCTATCGCAAATCTGCGCAGTTTCAGCGTCAGCTCATGACACCAAAGCTTAGGCGGTTTATCTTGCGCAGAGACAACTACGAATGCCAGAAGTGCCATGTCTCGCGCCGGGATGAGAAACACCTTTTGCTCGAAGTTGACCATATTGTACCAGTGTCGAAAGGTGGTATCACGACCGAGCAAAATTTGCGAGCACTCTGTTGGCGCTGTAATCGAGCTAAGGGTGATAAGCTGGAAGTAGCCTAACATTAGCATTGTACCCTGTGCTACCCCATATTTCTTACTGACGCATTACTCGTTGCTCATTGATATATAGCGATTCCACGCACCGAATGTGGTACAATATATCCATAATGAGTAGTATTACCACTGAAGATGTGCAGCACCTTGCACAATTAAGTTCGATTAGTCTTGGTGATTCAGCCGACGTTGCCGCGCTGCGCCAAAACCTCGAGGATATCCTGCACTACATCGAGCAGCTATCCACCCTCGACACGACTGGTGTCGAGCCAACCTACCAAGTAACTGGCCTGACTAATGTATGGCGGCCCGACACAATAGATGCTAGCGACGTATCGCGTGAGCAGCTATTGGGGCTAGCCGCCGAGCAGGCAGATAAGTGTGTAAAAGTACCGAAGGTGTTGTGATATGAATATTACAGAGAGAGTTGCTCAGATCAAACAAGGCCAGACATCGGCTACTGCCCAGGTACAAGCGGCTTTACAGCGGGCGCGTGATGCTAAGGAATACCACGCCCTGCTGAGCCTGACAGAGGAGCGGGCACTGCAGCGGGCACAAGAAATTGATGAGGCGCTGGCTCGGGGCGAGGACGTTGGAGTGCTGGCTGGCGTGCCGTTCGTCGTTAAGGATAATTATCTTGCGTATGGTGCACCAAGTACGGCAGCCAGCAAGATGCTTGAGAACTTTGATACGCCTCTTCAGGCAACAGTGGTAGATAAGCTTGAAGCAGCTGGGGCGATCTGCATTGGCAAGAGTAACCTTGATGCCTTTGCGCATGGTGGGAGCACAGAGAACTCATACTTTGGCGCTACACACAACGCTGTCGACAAAACGAAAGTCGCTGGCGGCAGCAGTGGTGGCTCGGCTGTGGTGACGGCGCTCGACATTGTGCCATTTGCCTTAGGAACAGATACGGGAGGCTCGATTCGCCAACCCGCCAGTTTCAATGGTGTGTATGGTATCAAGCCAACCTATGGCACAGCGAGCCGCTATGGTGTCGTGGCAATGGCCTCGAGCACTGATACGATGGGCTGCTTTGCGCGCAGTGCTGAGGATGTTGCTGTGGTAATGAGCGTCATGGCTGGCCAAGATCCGAGGGATATGACGACGCTGCCCGACTTCTTCGCGCCCGCAACCGAGGCACCGCAACGCTTGAAGATCGGTATCATCAACGAAGCAATGGGTGATGGTGTTGATGCGGAGGTACGGCAAGCGGTTAGCCAGTATGCCGACGCCCTGCGATCGCATGGCCATACTGTTGAGACAGTGAGCATGCCAATGCTCCAGCACGCTCTTGCGATCTACTACATCGTTGTGCCGGCTGAGATCTCAAGCAACTTGGCGCGCTACGATGGTGTACGCTATGGCCATCGCGCTGAGGGAGTTAAGACACTGGCCGAGCTTTATGGTCGGAGCCGCGACGAAGGCTTTATGCCAGAGAACAAACGGCGCATTATGATCGGGAGCTACGTACTCAGTAGTGGGTATTTCGACGCGTACTACCTCCAGGCGCAAAAAGCGCGGACACTACTCATCAACGAATTTAACGCCCTGTTTGAGCAATACGACATGCTTCTTTTGCCGACAGCACCAACTCCTGCCTTTGGTCTTGGCGAAAACAGCGACGACCCGCTTAAGATGTATCTCGCGGATATCATGACGGTACCAGCCAGTCTGGCGGGGCTACCAGCACTGAATGTGCCGGCTGGGATGAGTCAGGCGGGCTTGCCAATCGGTGCGCAGTTGATCGGCCCCATGCAGAGTGATGCGACATTGCTTGCTGTGGCATCCCAAGCTGCTACAGAAAGGAGCGCCTGATGTCTGGCAGTGTCACGATTCTTTTGGTGGGTATTATCATCATTGCTGCGATCTTGGTCGTCGTTGTTGCGCTGACCCGCCAGGGCGGTAAGGTGCTCAATGTCGAGAAATACCAAGCGCGCTGGCTCGCCATCGAGAATAGCCTTGATAAATCCAATATTGGCACGTATCAGTTGGCTATCTTCGAGGCAGATAAGTTGCTCGATCTTGCTCTCCGCGAACGTGGCTTTGCTGGCGACACAATGGGCGAGCGCATGAAGTCGGCCCGCGAACAATGGAGCAATAGTAACCATGTATGGGGTGCTCACAAGGTGCGTAACAAGCTGGCGCACGAGGCTAATGTGCGGCTCTCGCGCGAGATTGCCTTGCGGGCATTAGCCGCGTATAAACAGGGGTTAAAGGATTTGGGAGCGATATAATTATGGCAGTTTCTCACGATGTTTTGCAAAAGTATGAAGTGACGATTGGTATCGAATGTCATGTCCAGTTGGCAACCGACACAAAACTTTTCAGCCCAGCAGACAATGATGCCCGCGATGCCGAGCCTAACAGCAAAGTCCACCCGATCGATTTCGGCCTGCCTGGTATGCTACCAGTCCTGAATCGCCACGCTGTTGATCTTGCGATTCGGGCTGGCAAGGCACTCAACGCGCCTATCGCTCGTGTTTCGCGCTTCGATCGTAAGCATTATTTCTATCCAGATCTACCGAAAGGCTACCAGACAAGCCAAATGTACCAGCCAATTATCTTGGCGGGCTATGTCGATGTGCCACTTGATGATGGTAGCACCACGCGTGTTCGAATCGACCATGCTCATATGGAGGAAGATGCTGGTAAGCTAACACACCACGATGGTTACTCGCTAGTTGATCTCAACCGGGCGGGTACACCACTGATCGAGATTGTCTCACAGCCTGATATTCACTCAGCAGCCGAGGCCCGTGCCTATGCAGCAGAGCTCCACAAGCTCATGACCTATGCTGGCGTCACACACGGCGATCTTTACCATGGTAATATGCGCTTTGATGTCAATATCTCAATTGCGCCAAAGGGTTCAGATCAGCTTGGTACACGTGCTGAAGTGAAGAATCTCAATAGCTTTCGCAGCGTAGAAAAGGCGGTGGAGTATGAATATGCCCGTCAGGCGGATCTGCTCGAGCGTGGCGAGCGTATCGTGCAAGAGACCCGTGGCTGGAGCGACGATAAAGGCATCACCACGAGCCAGCGCAGCAAAGAAGATGCCCAGGACTATCGCTACATGCCCGACCCAGACATTCCACCAATTGTCCTAACGGACGAAGAGATTGCTCGTGTCCAGCAGGACGTGCCGACGATGCCAGGTGAATACCGTGCGCGGTGGCAGAGCCTTGCGCTGGATAACTCGGTGGTTAATACTGTGCTCAGTCATCAGCCACTGGCTATTTTGCTGAGTGATATCTACCCGCTCGAGCATAATGCTTCGTCAATTTTGCAAAGCCTTGGCGTTGATGAGTCGGTGTATCGACGGCTTGTCAAGCGGATCTTTAACTGGTTTGCTTCCACGCCAGAAGAGTTGATGGATATGAGTAAGGTTGAATCGGGTTTTGTTGGGCCGCGGCGACTCTTACTGCTCTCACAGTTAGTGGAGGACAACAAAGTCAGCTCGACTGGCGCGAAGGAGCTCTTTCTCGACCTCTTTGACGAGCAATATACCGGCAAGATGCCTGAGGCGATTGCTGAGGCAAAGAATCTACTCCAGGTATCAGACGAGGGGGCGATTGGCGCGATTGTTGATGAGGTGATGAATGACCCAGCCAGTGCAGCGTCCATTGCGGATATCAAGGCTGGCAAGGATAAGGCAATTGGCTACCTCGTCGGGCAAGTCATGAAGCGATCCCGCGGCAAAGCCAATCCAGCTCTGGCGCAGAAACTGATTCGCGAGAGGCTGAAGTAATGAATCCGTGGCGTCGCATTGGTGACCAGGCTGCTCTCTATGACGGTAATTGGCGGAGAGTGCTCCAAAAAACATTTGTCATGCCAAATGGGCACACAATGCAGGCTGAAATATCGAGTAGTCATTGCCTTGAGTCGGTTATGGTTGTTGCCTTGACGCCAGAGCATCAGGCGATTATTGCACGGCAATTTCGCTGTGGTCCTGAGCAAATTTTTGATGAGTTGCCAGGTGGTGCTGTTGACCCGAATGAAGTACCAGAAGAGGCGGCGCGTCGCGAATTGCGAGAAGAAACTGGTTATAACGCGGGGGAGCTGATGTTTTTGGGTACAATGTACAAACACGCCTGGATGGATACCAAGTCACACTACTTCTTGGCAAAAAACTGCACACCAAGCGAAGCTGGCCAACAACTCGACGATAATGAAGCTGTTGAAGTGTGTACGATATCGATTGATCAACTGTTTAAGAATGGTAAATCTGGCAAAATGACAGATACAGAAGGTTTATTCTTGGCATATGAGCAACTAAAGGATATCCAGAGAGGTGAGCAGTAATGAAGACATTTACCCGCAGTGAGCCAACAACAGTGACCCCAGTAGGTGAGCGGTTTAAGCAGTCGGTGGTCGTGAAGCATTTTCAGACGGATGACGGCTTGACGCATGAGTTTACAACGTTTTTTGCTGAGGATAGTTGTGCTGCGCCAGTGATTGCTCTCACATCAGAGGGTAAGGTGGTAATGGTATATCAGTTTCGAGCAGGACCTGAGGCGTGGCTGTATGACTTCCCGAGTGGAGCTGCCTTGCCCGGCGAAGACCCAGAAGCAGCAGCGCGACGTGAATTGGCAGAGGAGACAGGGTACGTTCCGGGTGCGATGCACTACGTGGGGGATTGCCACGAGAATGGTTACATTAATGGCAAGAGTCCAGTTTTTCTCGCGACTGATTGCACGTATAATCCACAGGTAAAGCAGCTCGACCAGGCCGAACGGGACCAGGGAGCTCAGACGCGTCTCGTCTCGATTGATGAATTGTTTACAATTGCTAAGAATGGCGAGCTTTGCCTTGCAGGGCCGTTTGCCTTAGCATTTGAGTATCTAAATAACCGACGACAGGAGGAATCATAATGAAACGACCAACAAAAGCAATCATCGCCGCCGCGGGTTTTGGTACGCGGTTCTTACCTCAGACGAAGGCTATGCCTAAGGAGATGATGCCGCTGATCGATAAGCCAATCATTCAGTATGTGGTGGAGGAGCTCGTCCAGGCGGGGATTCGCGACATTATCATTGTGGGGAGTGCCAATAAGCGTGCGATCGAAGACCACTTTGATGTGCCAAATGAGGATCTACTAGCTAACCTTCGGGCTGGTGGGCCAAAGAAGCAGCCACTGATCGATACCGTCAAGCAGCTCTCGGAGATGGCAAACTTTATCTACATCCGCCAAAAGGGTCCATACGGCAACGCGACACCACTAGCCTGCGCAGCACATCTCATCAACCGCGACGAGCCCGTCATCTATACCTTTGCCGATGACTTCATTGCTGCTAGCCCAAGCCGCTTCCAGCAGATGATCGCTGCGTCGCAAGAGCTCGATGGTGCAGTACTATCGTGCAAAAAGATCGTCGATGATGCTGAGTTTGATCGCTACGGCGTTGTGGCTGGCCAGCAGCTATCGGACAGTGTTATTAAGATGAGCAACATCGTTGAAAAGCCAGGCAAGGCTAATGCGCCATCTGACCTCGCTAGTGTCAGTAGCTATATTTTGCCTGGCGAATTCTTTAGCTACCTCGAGCACGCCAAGGAGCATTTTGATGGGCATGGCGAGTTTACTGTCCAGCCTATTATGCAGCGGATGATTGATGACAAGCACGCGTTCTTTGGTGTTGAGATTACCAACGGTACATATTATGACACTGGCGATAAGCTCGAGTATCTTAAGACCGTTGTGGATTTTGGCCTCAAAGACCCAGTGCTTGGCCCAGAGTTTGCAAAATACCTACGGACTCACTATACTGATACCCAGGCATAGATCGTATGCTACTAACATAAAGGAGATACCGCATGGAGTGGGCACAGATATTAGTTATCATGTTATCGGTATTGCTAGCGCTGCTGCTGGTGCTTGCGATCGTCTTGACGATCATATTGATTCGCATTACGCAGCGGATTAGTGCTGTGGTCGAGTCGGCTGAACGCGTAGCAGCAAACCTCGAGGCAACGACTGATAATATCGCCCGGGCTACCTCGCCGTTTTGGCTAGCCAAGACCGCTGTGTCTTCGATCAAAAAATTGTTTACCACCAAACATAATCGATAAAGGAGGGATATATGTCGAAAGGTAAATTTGTGCTTGGTGCAGCAATTGGTGCTGCCGCTGGCGTGGTGGCTGGGCTCTTAACAGCGCCAAAGTCAGGCAAAGAGACGCGAGCTGACCTCAAGAAGAAGGCACGTGAGCTCAAGCAAGACGCTACCACAAAGGGCGACGAATTGCGTGCTAAGGGCGAGAAGGCATACTATGATGCGCGTGATGCCGCTCGTGACCTGCACGACCGCAGTGGCCGCGCTCTGCGCAGTGCTCGTGATGAGTTTGCAAAGGACAAGAAGTAGCCAGTAGGCGACAAAGGATGCGGTGAGTATTCTCCTTATAGACAGAATACTCACCGCATCTTCGCAATTGTAATTATTATGATAAAACAATCATCTCCACCACAGCGCTCATTGGATGAGCCAGAGACTGGTGAGCAACATGACCGCCCTAGACTGGCTACCGAGCTTGCACAGCAAGTCAAACAAGCCAACGAGACCGATGCACGCAAGGCTATCCTCGAGGATTTATTTTACGATTTTCATCGAAGCCGCGCAGAAGTCTACAAAATGAACTTCATTCGCGGGATATTTTTTGGCCTAGGGAGTGTGCTTGGCGGAACGATTCTTGTAGCGCTGTTTGTCTGGTTACTCAATGCCATCGGCCTCTTGGTGCCAAGCCTGGCGGACTTTATCGATAGCATTATCAAGGTGATGAGTACGCGGCATTGATGTATCATGCAGAAGAAAGGCCACCCACTATGTGTGACTGACTGTCATGTTCTGCCCGATAGGGCAATAGGGGTGGTTAGTGCCGACAAAGCGAGAACTCTGACATACAATCTCTTATCAATCACAAGCACCCCGGCGTTGGCGTCACCACCTACTCATTTGCTATACTAAGTAGGTATGACCTCTCACTCATCATCAGCTTTGCAACCATCGGATTTTGTCCACCTGCACAACCATACCCATCATTCGCTACTTGATGGCTTAACGAAGATTGGCGATCTTGTCAGTACTGTTAAAGATTATGGTATGACAGCAGCGGCCATCACCGACCACGGGACGATGAGTGGGGTACTGGACTATTACAAGACAGCCAAGGCAGCGGGCGTCAAGCCGATCCTTGGCATTGAAGCGTACGTTGCCACTCGCTCGCGCTTCGACCGTGATCCTGCTAAAGATAAGATGCGCTACCACCTGACTATCATTGCGATGAATAATCAGGGGTACCATAACCTGATGCGACTGAGTACGAAGGCAAACCTAGAGGGGATGTACTATAAGCCACGGATCGACCATGACCTCCTAGAGGAGTTCAACGAAGGGCTGATTGTCCTAAGCGGCTGTGCAAGTGGTGAGATTGGTGAGGCGCTGCGTTATGACGACTACGCCAAGGCAGTCGAGATTGCTCAGTGGTATAAGCGTGTCTTTGGCGACCGCTACTATCTGGAATTGCAAGACCATGGCCACCCCGAGTCTAATACGCACTGGGATGTGCAAGCGAAGATTAACGAGGGCCTGCGCCGCATGGCTGAGGAGCTGGACATCCCTCTGGTTGTGACGTGCGATGGTCACTATCTGACGCACGACTTTCAAGACGCGCATGAGATATTGCTCTGCGTGGGGACGGGCTCATTCTTGAGTGACGAAAAGCGGATGAGCCTGAAAGACTTTGAACTCCACCTGACTGACCCGCGCGATATCATTGCTCGCTGGGGAAGAGAGCTGCCCGAGGCTATTACCAACACCAAGCAGATTGCCGACCGCTGCACTGTCGATATCGAGCTGGGTAAAATCCTCATCCCAAAGTACCCATTGCCTGAGGGTGAGACGAGTGAGCATAGCTACCTGCACAAGCTGGTGTATCGTGGCCTGGCCCAGCGTTACAATGGTGCAAAACCCGAAGATACTGCTGATCAGCTCCCCGAACAAATTATCCCCACTTTGGCTGATAGCGTGCGTGAGCGGGCCAAAATGGAGCTAGGTGTGATGGCAAGCATGGGGTATGAGGGGTACTTTTTGATTGTGCAGGACTTTATTAACTGGGGTAAGAGCCAGGGGATTGTCTTTGGGCCAGGCCGGGGTAGTGCTGCAGGGTCGATCATTGCCTATGCGCTTAATATCACTGATCTTGACCCGCTCAAGTACGGCCTACTCTTCGAGCGATTTCTTAACCCCGATCGCATTAGCATGCCTGATATCGATGTCGACATCCAGGATACGCGGCGCGATGAGGTAATCGACTACTGTGCAAATAAATATGGTCACGACCACGTCAGTAATATTGTCACCTTTGGTAAGATGGCGGCTCGGGCGGCGGTGCGTGATGTCGCGCGCGTGCTGGAGGTGCCGTATGCCGAGAGTGACCGCCTGGCCAAGATGGTGCCACCACCTGCCCAGGGGCGGCACATTCCACTGGCAGTCAGCACCAAAGAAGATCCTGACCTTAAGCACGAATACGAGACGAACCCAACCGCCAAGCAAGTTTTTGACTATGCTATCCAGCTAGAAGGAACGATTCGTAGCCATGGCGTGCACGCGTGTGGTGTGGTGATTGCGCCCGACGAGCTCGTTAAATATATCCCGCTTGAGCAGGCGCAGAAAGGCGTGGTGGCGACGCAATTTCCAATGGGTGAGGTAGAGGATCTTGGCCTGCTCAAGATGGACTTCCTTGGCCTATCGAACTTATCGATTATTAATAATGCAATGCGGATCATCCGCAAAGTCTATGGTGATACGATCGACCTCTCCACGCTGCCGCTTGATGACGAAGCAACCTACAAGCTCTTTCAGCGGGGTGATACAACAGGGGTATTCCAGCTTGAGTCGGCTGGGATGAAGCGTTATTTGCGCGCGCTCAAGCCATCGCACTTTGAGGATATCATTGCAATGGTGGCGCTGTACCGACCGGGGCCAATGCAGTTTATCGATAGTTTTATTCGGCGCAAGCACGGTGAGGAGGAGATTACCTACCTCCACCCGGGGATGAAGAGCTCACTTGAGAACACGTATGGTATTTTGGTCTATCAAGAGCAGTTTATGCAGATCTCCAAGGAGTGGTGCGGCTTTACTGGTGGGCAGGCCGATACCCTGCGCAAAGCCGTTGGTAAGAAAAAGATCGACCTAATGAAAAAGGTTAAGCCGGAGTTTGTCGAAGGAGCGGTGAAGGTTGGTGGAGCGACGCGTGAGATGGCCGAGACATTTTGGACGCAGCTGGAAGAGTTTGCTAACTACTGTTTTAACAAAAGCCATGCAGCGTGCTATGGGCTTATTGCTTACTGGACGGCATATCTCAAGGCGCACTACCCCGATGCCTTTATGGCGGCCTTGATGACGAGTGACCACGATGACGTCGACCGACTAGCGATCGAGATAACCGAGTGTAAGCATATGGGCCTGACGGTGCTTAACCCTGATGTCAATGAATCATACGAGGAATTTGCTGTGGTACCGGGCAAGAAGCAGATCCGCTTTGGTATGGCAGCAGTGAAGGGTGTTGGCGTGGGGGCAGTGAAAGAGATCGTCAAGATGCGCGACCGCGATGGGAAGTTTGCGACTGTGGAGGACTTTGCCAAGCGTGTCTCGACCAGCAAGTGCAACAAGCGGGTGTGGGAGTCGCTCATTAAGTCGGGTGGCTTTGATGCGCTGGGTGATCGCTCCGACCTCCTCTTTAACCTTGAGAATGTCCTTGCTTTTGCGAGTAAATTACAGAAAGAAGCGCTGAGTGGCCAGACCGATCTCTTTGGTAGCCTCGCCAATAGCTCTACAGAGGTTATGCCGTCGATTGAGCTTAAGCCAGCGCCCGTCAAACACACTGACAAAGAGCGCCTCATGTGGGAGCGCGAGCTGATTGGCCTCTACATTAGTGCTCATCCGCTCGACCATTACGACACATTCTTTGCTGAGCAGACCGTGCCACTGCGCAACGTTTCGCCACAGATCGATGGCCAGACAGTGACGATCGGTGGCCTCGTGACGCGCTTGCGGACGATTGTGACGAAGTCGGGCAGTAAGATGGCTTTTGTGGGGGTCGAGGATAAATCGGGCGAGAGTGAGATCATCATCTTCCCAAATTTGTATGAGAAACTTGCTGGCCAGCTGGAGCAAGATGTGGTGATTACTGCCAGCGGCAAGGTGAGCGCGCGCGACCGCGATGGCAACCTTGGTGATGAAGCCAAGCTAATTGCCAATGAAATCACCGTCGTGACTGATACCGACTTAGCCGAATATCAAGCAACTGGTCGCGCGATGTCTGCACCAACCGGCCCAGCAGCCACGCCACGCCGCCGGCCATCGGCGCAGAAAAATACCCAGCGTTCAGCACAAGCGTCGGCACGTGCAGCCGCATCAGTGCCAGTAGGGCCACCGCCCAAACCGCTTGATACGCTCCCAACGGTCTATGTGCGGGTCAAGAACCCCGATGATATGGCTGCTCTTACGAAGTTTAAGCAGCTGTGTACACAAAACCCGGGCCAGCACGATATTATTATGATGCTCGGTGATGACAAAACGTCGGCGATTCGCCTGCCATTCCGGGTCGACGCGCAGCAGCGGCTACAAAATGAACTTGCACAAATCCTCGGTAAAGACTGCGTTGTTGTTAAATAATGCTGCCCCTCCGCGTAGGGGGGTGACTCGCGCCGCCCTGGGAGTCTGCTGGCTGCGCGTGTAATTTTTACTTCGAACAGTAGCGTCTACGACCAGGGCGGCGCGAGGCCAGATACTTGCGAGGCGAGCGAAATAAGCTCTAGCACAGGCAAGTTGCAGGCGGTGGCTTGGTCACACCACCTACTGCTAGTATAACCCGATATTTGCCACAACGCAAACAAAATGGGTACATATACACTACAACTATCCAGCGGTTGTGAGGGCATAGAGCGCAATACCGGTTGCGACCGACACATTAAACGCCTCCTTCTGCCCATACATCGGAATCTCGATGATGTCATCCACAAGCGAGAGCGTCTCGGCCGGAATACCATGGACTTCTTCGCCAAGCAAAAGGACGAGTTTGCTTGGTGGCTGATATTGCTGGAGAGAAACAGAAGTAGGAGCTTGCTCAAGCGCAACAATGTGATAGCCGGCAAACTGCTCAAGGTCGAGCTCTGGCTGGTAATCGAACGGTACGAGAGCTTCGGCACCAAGCGCCGTTTTGTGGATCTGCCGAGTGATCTTTTCGCGGATGTGCGGCAAACGTGGGTCGGCTCGCACTGTCTCTTCAAGGTGGTAGGCACAGTGCGGTGGAGTTGGCTGAAGGGAAAGATCGGGATAGGGTGTGTAGCCACTGAGAATAAGCCGCTGCACACCAAATCCTTCGCAGGTACGAAAGATCGCTCCGACATTGTGCGTTGAGCGGATGTTGTGCGCGATAACAATAATCTCTGGCATAGTTGTATTATACCTGAAGTGCTTTGGATTTACCCCCTATATTTACCACGAGCTTTTTGTTACACTAAGAAGGATGAACGAAGATGAAGTCCAACAACGTCGTCGCCAGCAAGATGAGGCGTCGACCGAGCAACGCTCGCGCATTCTTGGCCTCAAATACCTTGATATGCGCCCTATCGAGGAGACGCTGCCACTAGCACGCGACCTAATGACGATCGAGGAGATGCACAACCTCTATATGCTGCCGCTGACTGATGGCAATGAGCAAGAATCGTACCAGTTTGCTGTCACGACACAAACACCCCAGTCGGTTATCCAGCGGACGCGGCGCACGTATCAAGACCGGGGGCTACCTGTCGAATTTTATTTGATTAGCCTCAGTGGCTACCGCGTGTTGATGAACCGCTTTGACCCACCAAAGAAAATCGTCTACGATGATATCAAGATTGCCAAAGCGGGCGACAGCGAGACCATTGCCGAGGTGAGCCAGACGCTTGGGCGAGTCAGTAGTGAGGAGGTTTTCGACTTCTTGATCAACCAGGCGGATATGCTCGGTGCGAGCGACATCCACATCGAGAATGAGCGCCATGACATCCGGATTCGCCTCCGTGTCGATGGTGCGCTCCATCCCGTAGCAACGATCAGCCGGAGTCGCTACCGCGTGATCATGGGTGAGCTCGCTAGCCGAGCTGGTGTGTCGAGTGCTTCGATGGAGCCGCAGTCTGGCCACATCCAAAAGGACGTGACGCATGGCAATGCGACGCATTTGCTCAACATCCGCGTTGAGACTGTGCCGACCATGTATGGGCAGGATGCCGTGCTGCGTCTCTTTAACTTTGACGAGAGCTTGCTTAATCTCGACCTACTGGGTATTCCGCCCAAGCAGCGCCAGCAGATTGATGAAATTATCAGCCATCCACGCGGCCTTGTGCTGATGGTTGGGCCAACGGGCTCAGGTAAATCTACCACGCTTTACAGTATGCTCAATGCCCTCAACACGACTGATCGTAAGATTATTACCCTGGAGGATCCAATCGAATACGGCTTGGCTGGTATCTCGCAGATCCCAATCAATACCACCGCCGGCGGGAGCTTTGGCGAGGGTTTGCGCAGCGTGCTTCGTCTCGATCCAGATGTCGTGATGGTAGGTGAGATCCGCGATGTCGATACGGCGCGCACTGCCATTCAAGCGTCGATTACTGGCCATTTGGTGATGTCGAGCTTCCATGCCAATAGTAGTAGCGCGGCCTTTAGCCGAATGATCGATCTGATTGGTGTAAACCCGATTTTTGCTAGTGCTATCCGCCTCGTGGTGGCGCAGCGTTTGGTGCGGCGCCTTGTGGATGAAACCAAGGAAGCCTACGAGCCAGACGACGTCACGCGCAGCTATGTCAAGCGCGTCCTTGCTGATATTCCTGAAGAGGTGGAACATCCTAATCTCGACACCTTCAAGCTCTGGCGGCCAGTACCAAGCGATGATGCGCCGTTTGGCTACAAGGGTCGCATGGTGATCATGGAGCAGCTTATCGTGACCCCAGGTATTCAGAAGTTCATCCGTGGAGACTTTACTGATGTCCACCCAGACGTCATCGAAAAAGCCGCCCAGCGCGAGGGTATGCTCACCCTCGAACAAATTGGCGTCCTTGCTGCCCTGCGCGGCGAGACAACGCTGGAGGAAGTCAATCGAGTGATATAACGCGCTATCTTGCTGAAGAATACTTAGGGCCGATCTGTACTATGTATTATATAGCGGATTTTTGACAAAGTATCATTTTTTGCGTATTATACTATGGCATGTCGCATGAACAGATTACTTATCCGCAAGAGCCCGAATCACTTCAAGCGTCTGTCATAGACCGTAACCCTGGTGGAGAAGAGCTTAGCATAACGCTACCAGACAGTGTTGGTAAAATGCTGTCTAGTGAGTGTGAGTCGGGCCTAAATGAACGGCAGTTAGAAGAAGATATAGCATCACTCAATGCGAGTTTTACAGTCTTTGGTGGTGTGCTTGAGCACTTATCGCTTGTGATGCAACAGCATAAGGAGGCGGCTATAGCTATGCAAAATACTGAGCATACGCTTCGGCAGTGCCACTTTACAAGTGAGAGGTATAAATACTGTGTGCGTCGTGCACTATTGCGCGAAGCTAACTCGTGGCGTACAACAAATATGCGGTTATATCCGGCAGCAGCGGAGCGTGCACAGCAATACATCAATAAGCAGCGCGACAAGCTAGCGATGCGAAGCGTGCGTGCCGTTAAGGCAGTGTTTGTGGCTAGCGGAATAGTGCAGGTGCCAGATTGGTGTCATACGGTTATTCCAAAGCGTACTGAGTGGCAGCAGGATAAAGCTCTACTGCCATCGGTAGCTAACGATATATACCAAAAGTTAGTTCAGGAGGCAGTCGATTGGGCGGTGGCGCAGTGCGAACAGATAGCCTTTGATGAGCTACAGCAACCATGCTACGATGACGAAATTGCAATCTGTAAACCGGAGAGTCAACATCTCGATGCATTGCAAACAGAACATACAGCGTTAGTTACGCAGGCTCAGCAGCTTGAACAATCGCGAGACGAGGAACATACAACAGTACCGGCTAATACATTGCTGTCCTTCTGCCACTATCTCACAGAGCATGTACCACAAATTAGTCAGACGCAAATTGCACTCTTACAATGGTTTGATCGATCGGATAAGGCGATAACTCATGATATAGCACAGCGCTTGGTTGATCGTCTCTGGCCAAAGAGCGCACAGCACGCTGATCGTCAGTTAATTGATATGCAAACAGAACAGATCATTGCTGAGGCGGCTGAGCGGCTAGCCAATGCATTGGTGGCGTACCAACCGACAGCTGACCAGCTAGCAACCCATGATTTGCCAAATGTATCTAGCAATAAACGACGCAGCATGGAAGGCTCAGTAGGCCTGCTACCTAACAAGTCGAATCAGCCAGATAATGTCACGTCGCTGCCAGTATCAGAACCACTACACCTTCGTGCAGAAACCAAACGTGTGCCGCTTGATTACCTTACCTTGCCACACAAGCTTGTACCGTGGCTTGAGGTGGATAGTCGTACTGATAGTACGGTGAGTTGTAAAGTTGTTGTCGATAACGTACCTGGGGCGCTCGTGGTTGATTGTCGTAGCAAAGCACTGCAAGAAATTGAACGTCGGATGGATGGTTATCAATCAACTGCATGGGGCTATATAGCACCAAATGTACAACAGCGTCTTATGCATTACGCTCGAGCATCTGTGTCAGACGGTGGCTTAATTCATGCTGGCAAATTCACAAGTGTTGATAAAAACGGCGAATCGACTTACCCGCACCCTGTGATTTACAGTAAGGACGCAAAGCACAATGTGATGCGTGTCTACATATCGAATCTGCGCGTCAACCAGATGGACGATGGACTTGCGAGTGTGCGTGAGCAACTCACAGCAATGCAGGTGCACGAATTGATCATGCTGATCGGTGTTTGTGACAAGCAGCACCAGCTAGCGACATTGGCAGAAATCACTGGACGTTCTCGACGAGTGTTACGCAAACAGCGCGTAGGTAGCATCTAAAGAGAAGCTATACAGGAATAAAACTACGTGGCTTTGTATGCTACGTAGTTTTATTTCTTGGGCTTACTGTCTCTTGCGTGACAAAACTCACCAATATAACCAGTGCTCTACGAGGTTACATGAGGTATACAAAGTGGGAGGTAAGATTTAGGAATGTAGGCCTTGGCGGGTATAAATATCAGCCTAGCGAATAACCTTCGCCACAGCCTCCACTACGCGCTCATCAAATGGCGAGGGGATGACGTAGTCTGCTGTGGGTTCATCAACCAACGCTGCCAGCGCCTGGGCGGCGGCGAGTTTGTGCTCGTCGGTGATTTTTTGCACGCCGTTATCGAGTGCACCACGGAAGATACCCGGGAAGGCAAGGGCGTTATTGACTTGGTTGGGGAAATCACTGCGACCAGTGGCAATGACGGCAGCGCCGGCTGCTTTGGCATTATCTGGCATGATCTCTGGCACTGGGTTGGCTAGAGCAAAGATAATTGGGTCTTTGGCCATCATCCCGACAAGCTCTGGGGCCAGCAGTCCGGCGCGCGATACACCAATGAAGACATCGGCATCTGCCATCGCGTCTTCGAGCGACCCCTGCTGCGAGGCATCAACGTACGCAAGCAGAGCAGTCTTCTCAGTGTTGAGGTCGGTACGGTGGCTACCTACGATGCCTTTGCTATCAACCGCCACAATGTGCCGAGCGCCATAGGTATGCAGCAGCTTGATGATAGCAGTGCCAGCAGCGCCAGCGCCGACTACGACGAATTTGCTATCGACCAGGCTGCGGCCGGTCAGCTTGGCGGCGTTGATCAGTCCAGCTAGTACCACCACAGCCGTACCGTGCTGGTCATCGTGGAAGACGGGGATATCCAGCTCGGCCTTCAGGCGCTCCTCAATCTCGAAGCACTTGGGCGCGGCGATATCCTCGAGGTTAATAGCGCCAAAGCTCGGTGCGATCGCCTTAACCGTAGCAATAATCTCCTCTGGCTGGTGCACATCCAGCACGATTGGCACGGCATCGATACCAGCAAAGTGCTTAAACAGCAGTGCCTTACCTTCCATCACCGGCATGGCGGCTTTGGGGCCGAGGTCGCCCAGGCCCAGAATGGCCGAACCATCACTAATGACTGCCACGAGGTTATTCGTCCAGGTGTAGGTGGGCAGCGTAGCGGGATCATCTGCAATTGCCTTGCTCACTGCGCCTACGCCAGGGCTGTAGTAGCTGCTGAGCTTATCACGGTCTAGCTCGTCACTATCGCGTAGGCTGGTGGTGATTTTGCCCTTATATTTTTTGTGTAGGTCGAGTGCAAGTTTGTTATAATCCATAAACTCTAGTATACCGCACACACGCCAGAAAGAGAAAGGAGTAGTACAAGGACAAATAGCTGTTATTGCAATACTTTCGCGCCAAATGCTATTATATGATGCATGATACAAACCGAGCAAGGAGCCCTGCATAGCCCCAGCGGCTCATAACACGGAGTGATAATGAAAAAATTTATAGACCAACAGCCATCACTACATGAGACTAGTGCTAAGGATCCGCTTGAAAAAGTAACGGCAGCGATTGCCAAAGATAATGAGCATCACAGAGAAGTCATGCTGGCCCTTCACGACGTAAATACCTCCAAGCACGAGAAGGATACCTATAGTCAGGCTCTGCCGAAGATCAAAACCGATCAGCAAAAAGCGCTCGCGAAGTTTGTGCAGACTGGCGACAAAAGCACAGTGCCACCAGGCGTTCTCCAACGCTATCAAGAGGAGCGAGCAAGCTGCGAGGCTACTCTTGCCGAAATAGCCAAAAAAGAAGAACAGCCAATGGAGAAGGGTGGCTACAGAGCAGAAGGTAAGATAGCGAAGATTCTGGCCAATCTTGGTCATGCGGCATTGACGCCCGATGAATCAGCAGAGCAGGTTGATGAAATGTATCAGGCAACCCCGCTTGGCAAAGACGTACAGCAGCAGCGCCAAATCGTCAAAGATAGGATTGGTGAGATCAACGCCGAGCTGGCATATTATATGGGCCTCACGGAGCCACCCTTGGCGGTTATATCTGAGGAAACAGCAATTCGTATCTGGGGTAAAGAAGCGGTCGAGAAGGCACAATCAGCTGGTGATGCGAGCGAGCCCGGGCATGTTGATGTCTTCCCTGATGATGACCGAACACCACGCTCAGGCAACAAGCGGGGATATGGTAACCGTGCTACACCAGAGTTTATCAAAAAAGATGCCAGCCAGCGGCTAGCGGAGGTTCTTGCAGAATCTGCTGGTGAGATATGGACAGTGCAAGAGCTAGGTGATGCAATTTATGATCCAAGCAAAGTGCAAACAAAGCTCGAGCGGTATAAGCGAGCAAGTATCTTACTATACAGTGCACAAAGATCAGATCGCCCCGTCATGATTATTACAGAAGAGCTGGAGCATAGCGGCCTTGTACTGCAGCGTGGGCAGCGATATACCATTGATGAGCGTGGTCGGCGACGTAAGTCAATCACCGTCTATCGTGCGGTGCCAACAGACATTGCTAAGCAAGGACTAACAGAAGAGAGACTAGTAAGTGGCCGCCGTGCCAAACAACAGATTCAGTGGACGCCATATGATACTGCAGCTGCAGCGCATGAAGCAGCCAACACTACTCGCAGCAAGGCATCACCAGCCGCTAGTAGTTCAGAAAATGAAGCCTCGGCCAGCAGCGTGCTAGACATCGATGATGCACTGGCAAAGCGAGCACTCGGGGCTGTCCGTGCTGCCGCTGACCGTCAAGCAGCAGAAGCCAAAGAGCGGCAAGAAGCCCTCCACGCTGCAGAGACTGCCCTCAGCCCAGAAGTACGCGTCCAGATCGAGCAGCTCGTGGAGCTTGCACAGCCACTGATCGATAGCTTGCGAGAAAATAGCGCCGATGATAATGCAGACAAACAGGTATTTCCTATTCAAGATTTGCCCGAGATAGGGAGTCAGTACGCTTCTGAGCACGACCTAGAGATATTCCTCAACAAAGCTCGGCAGGCTGGGCTTATCAACAAAAAACAGCTGCGCAATCGTACGTTGTCGTCTGCTGGTGAGGCGCTTTTGCTTATCCTTTATGCATACGACCTGCAGACGATGTATGACCTAGTGCGCAATGATGCTGCCAAGCGTGTGCTCCAGCATGAATTCCAGCAAGCGTACGACAACAGAGCTACACGTATAGCGAATGGCCATCAAGGTGGAGTAGGCACAGCCCAAGAAAACACCACCAGCTAAACTAGTTGCTATATATACCAAAGTGCGGTATAGTTTAGATTATAAATCCAAAAAAGCATCATCCACCAGTGATGATACAGAGAAAGAGGAGGAAAAATGAGAAACAGGCAAGAAGGCGGCTTACAGAATAGTCTCGCAGAAAAAATACGCAAAAAGTATGTCCCTCTGACTGCAGTCATAGCTATGGGCGCTGGTGCTTTGGCAGGCTGTGGCTCTTCTGAACAAGCACCAGAGAATAGAGCACAGTCCGCTCAAACTGCTGCCACTGCCGAAGCAACGTCGTCAGCAACACCAAGCGCAGATCCATCCATCGAAGCGCCAGCACGCAACAAAACTCCGCAGCCTGAGCGATCTCACTCCGCTGACAAAGCAACGGTGATACCATCGTTCTCAGCGTCTCCAACCCAATCGCCCGAGCAGCAATCGGCAGAGGAGCTTTTGCCTGGCGAGGAGAAGCTGACTGATGAAGAAAACCAAGCTTTCCGGAAGGAATTAGACCAAGCTTTGAGGGATGGAAGTGAAATTAACGTTGGGCGCGGTGTCTTTATTATCGAGAAGGGCGAAGTGTCAGACCAGAAGGGCGTATCACGCTACACTGCAGTCTCTAACCCTCTGGTTGCTGATGTGGGCAAAAAAGTAACTGATCCTGTATCACCTAACGCGCCGAAAGTGTACTATGTTTACGATGCGAAGACAGAGCATTGGTCGCAACTTGACAAAGAGAAGATTCCAAACTCTTTTGCGGTGGACAGAGACGGTAATGAGCAACCAGGGCTGCAACTTCAGCGAACACAGTTTTGGACAGAGAAAAAGGGGAGCGAGTTGAGAGATGATATCAGTACTGGCACGGACGGTCTGAAG
>ERZ772827.222-NODE-222-length-32155-cov-4.894019_pt1 | contig 32155 bp, 21 predicted proteins | sample MGYA00580850_ERZ772827 | MGnify/ENA primary metagenome ERZ772827 (study PRJEB29015, sample SAMEA2737950) | human oral metagenome | biome: human oral; feature: human-associated habitat; material: dental | place: China | collected 2145 ... | reverse complement strand
GCGGAAAGAAAAGAAAGCGCCATAAGATGGCTACGCACAAGCGTAAGAAGAGACTGAAGAAGAACAGACATAAGAAGAAGAAATAATGTCTTGTACGAGGGGACTGGATCAGCTTGCGAGCTCGCTCCGTCCCCTCGTGCGCTTCTTAGCACTCCCTCTTACTCACCATTTATAACAGACGCAGCCAGTGACCAGTGAACTAATCGTAGACGTCTCCGCTCGTGAGATCTCTATGGCTCTACTCGAGGATCAAAAACTCGTAGAGCTACAGAGAGAGCGTAGAGACCTAGCCTTTGCCGTCGGGGATATCTACCTCGGACGGGTCAAGAAGGTGATGCCTGGACTCAATGCGGCCTTCGTCGATGTGGGATACAAGAAGGATGCTTTTCTTCACTACCTAGATCTCGGCATGATCTATCAGGCGCAGCAGCGCTTCCTCGAGCAGATCGAGAAGACGAAGAGCGTGCCTGCTCTACACAAGATCCCCAGCTTCCCCGACCTCCCCAAGGACGGCAAGATAGCAGACTACATCAAGGCGGGACAGAACGTCCTCGTGCAGGTCGTCAAGGAACCCATCTCTACTAAGGGGCCCCGCCTCTCGGCAGAGATCTCCATCGCAGGACGAGACCTCGTCCTCGTCCCCTTCTCAGACAAGGTATCCGTCAGCTCCAAGATCGAGTCCCCCGAGGAACGCACGCGACTCAAGCAGCTCGTGCTCAGCATGAAGCCTAAGAACTTCAGCGTCATCATCCGCACCTCGGCCGAGGGCAAGCGCGCCTCAGAGATCGACCAAGAGCTACGCCGCCTAATCCGCCGCTGGGAGGAGAGCATACAGAAGCTGCCCAAGATCACCAAGACGCCCAAGATCGTCTACGAAGAGTCCAGCCGTGCGCTGGGGATCCTCCGCGACACCTTCAATCCCTCCTTCCAGAGCATCTTTGTCAACGACAAGGCCTACTACGAGGAGATCCGAGAGTACGTCGCCCAGATCGCCCCAGGCCGTGAGGACATCGTCCGCTACTATACGGGCAAGCTACCCCTCTTCGATGAGAAGGGCGTGACCAAGCAGATCAAGTCTGCCTTTGGCCGCACAGTCACCTGCAAGAGCGGTGCCTACCTCATCATCGAGCAGACGGAGGCAATGTTCGTCGTGGACGTCAATAGCGGCAATCGCTCCCGCAAGAGCACCGAGCAGGAGGGGACGGCCATCGACGTCAACCTCATCGCTGCCGAGGAGCTCGCACGCCAGCTACGACTGCGCGATATGGGGGGGATCATCGTGGTGGACTTCATCGACATGCACGATCAGAAGAATAGGCAGCTGCTCTTTGAGCATATGACCAAGCTCATGGAGAAGGACCGCACGCGCCACAACATCTTGCCGCTAAGCAAGTTCGGCGTCATGCAGATCACGCGCCAGCGTGTCCGTCAGGCCACCCAGATCAATACGGATGAGACCTGCCCTACCTGTCTGGGGACGGGCAAGATGAAGTCCTCCATCCTCTTCACCGATCAGCTAGAAGAAAAGCTCCGAGACCTAGTCCTCCGACTGGGTATCACTCACATCAACGTCCACGTACATCCCTACGTGGCCGCATACCTCACCAAGGGCCTCCTGATGTCTATCGCTCGCCGATGGAAGGTACAGATCGCCCGTGGTATCCGTATTATCCCTAACGAGAGCCTCGGCTTCCTCGACTACAAGTTCCTCGACTCTGAGGGCAACGAGTTCGAGGGTCTAGAGGAATAAGGCTCCGCAGAAGGTCTATAGTCATCGCCCCCTCAGCGGGAGGATGATTATAGGCCTTTTTTATTTCTCCCCCCACTATAGTCCCAGCCTCCTCAGTCTCATGACAGCCTATCCCTCCAAGCTCGTCGAGCGTGCTGTCGAGCAGCTCTCCTCCCTCCCTGGGATAGGACGCAAGAGCGCGCTACGCCTAGCGCTGCACCTCCTGGCTCAGCCCGAGGGCATGGCGCACAGCCTAGCCGACTCGATCGTAGCCATGCGTGACGGCATCATCTACTGCAGGGAGTGCTACAACATCAGCGACACCGAACTATGCCCTATCTGCTCTAGCCCGACGCGCGACCGCTCTACCGTCTGCGTCGTGCAGCACGTGGGCGATGTCCTCGCCATCGAGAACACGGGGCAGTACCGCGGCCTCTACCACGTCCTCGGCGGAGTCATCTCCCCCATCGACGGCATCGGGCCAGAGGATCTGCGCATAGAAGAACTGATCGCACGCGTTGCCTCAGGCGAAGTCCGCGAGGTCATCCTAGCACTCGGGACGACCATGGAGGGGGACACGACGAACTTCTTCATCCACCGCAGCCTACAGGGCTACGAGGTACAGGTCTCCGTGATCGCCCGAGGCATCGCCATCGGGGACGAGATCGAGTACGCCGATGAGGTCACCTTGGGCCGCTCTATCCTGAGCCGCACCGATTTTGACCATTCAATTAGGTTCTGATGCTACACCAAGATCGTCTGAAGGGCCAGCACGTACGCCTACGTGCCCTTGGGCAGGCCGACCTCCCCGATCTCATGCGCTGGGAGAACGACCCTATGGCCTGGAGCTCCAGCATGACGATCAACCCACTCTCCCCTGACTTCATCCAGAGCTACATCACATCCTCGACGCAGCACATCCTCGAGACGGGCTGCATGGGGCTCGTCATCGAGCTCATCGCTCCCCCCGCTACAGCTGTGGGGCACCTGATGCTCTACGACTACTCAGCCATCCATCGGCGCCTTGCTTTGGGTCTATACATAGCCTCTGAGTATAGAGGACGGGGCTATGCCCGAGAGGCACTGAGCTGCGCCATCGCCTACGCCTTCGAGCAGCTGCGCTGTGAGCAGGTCTACGCCGAGATCCTCAGTGACAACGTCCACTCGCGGCAGCTGGTCAAGGACCTAGGCTTCGTCGAGACGGCCTGCCTTCCACGTTGGCACTGGGACACGAGGACCTACCAAGACTTATTCTACTATCAGAAATGGAACGAATAGAGGAGCACATCGAGGAGCTGCGTAGGGCCATCGCCCAGCACGAGCATGCCTACTACGTGCTCTCCTCCCCTACCATATCGGACTACGACTTCGATCAGCTGGTCAAGGAGCTCGAGGCTCTAGAGCAGCAGCACCCCGAGCTGATCACCCCCGACTCCCCTACGCAGCGCGTGGGCTCGGATAGTACGGAGGGCTTCGTCCAGGTGGCACATCGCTACCCCATGCTCTCCCTAGGCAACACCTACAGCTATGAGGAGGTCGAGGCCTTCTACCAGCGCGTGGAGAAGGAGCTCGGCGGTAAGCGCTTCACCATCGACGCGGAGCTGAAGTACGACGGTCTCTCCATCTCCCTCATCTACGAGCAGGGACGCCTCACGCAGGCCATCACGCGCGGCGATGGGACTATGGGCGACGACGTGACGAAGAACGTACGCACGATCCGCTCCATCCCCCTGCGCCTACAGGGCACAGGCTGGCCGGACGAACTCGAGGTACGCGGAGAGATCCTGCTGCCCTTCGCAGAGTTCGACCGTATCAATACGGCGAGAGCTGCCGAAGGCCTACCGCTCTTTGCCAACCCACGCAACGCAGCTAGCGGCACGCTCAAGCAGCTCGACCCCGAGGTCGTCGCCGAGCGCAGGCTCGACGCCTACTTCTACTACGTCCCCGCCCACCCCGAGCTCCCCGACAGCCACTATGAGCGTCTCGGGCTCTGCCGCAGCTGGGGGCTCAAGGTCTCGCACGCCATCCAGCAGTGCACGAGTCTCGAGGCCATCCTAGAGTTCCTCGACCACTGGGAGGTGGCTCGCCATCAGGCGCCCGTAGCTACCGATGGCGTCGTGCTCAAGGTCGACTCCATCGCCGAGCAGGAGGAACTGGGCTACACGGCCAAGAGCCCACGCTGGGCTATTGCCTATAAGTTCGCGGCCGAGCAGGCGAAGACGACGCTCCGCTCGGTAGACTTCCAGGTCGGGCGCACTGGGGCAGTCACCCCCGTGGCCAACCTCGATGCCGTCAGCCTCTCGGGGACGCAAGTGCGCCGCGCCTCGCTACACAATGCCGACTTCATCGCTTCCTTTGACCTCCACCTCGGGGATCAAGTCTTCGTGGAGAAGGGCGGTGAGATCATCCCCAAGATTGTGGGCGTCGCCTCCGAAGAGCGTCAGCCCGGAGCCGCCCCAGTCCTCTTCCCAAGCCATTGCCCTGCCTGCGGCGCCCCGCTACACCGCAGCGAGGGCGAGGCCGCCTATTACTGCACCAATCAGATGGGCTGCCCTCCCCAGCAGACTGCACGTATCGAGCACTACGCTGGGCGCAAGGCTGCCGACATCCGTATCGGGGAGGAGACGATCGCGCTGCTCTTCGAGCACGGCCTCGTCAAGAATATCGCCGACCTCTACAGGCTCAGCGTAGAGGACCTGCTGGGACTGCCGGGATTCCAGCAGCGCAGCGCCTCACGCCTCGTGGAGAGCATCGCTGCCTCCAAGGAGCGCCCCCTGCGTGCCCTCCTCTTCGGCCTCGGCATCCGCTTCGTCGGTGAGACGGTCGCCAAGACCCTCGTACGCTACTACCCGAGTGTCGACGCCCTCTCCAAGGCCAGCGTCGAGGAGCTAACCCAGCTGCCCGATATCGGTAAGGTCATCGCCCAGAGCGTCGTGGACTTCTTCGCCTCGGAGGACAACTGCCGCTTCATCGCTGAGCTCCACACGCTCGGCCTCAGTCTGGAGCGCCTCCCCGAGGAGGAGCCCCTCGAAGTGAGGGCGCACGCAGAGATCGAGGGGAAGAGCTTCGTCATCAGCGGAGTCTTCACCCAGCACAGCCGTGAGGAGTACAAGCAGATGATCGAGTCGCTGGGTGGTAAGAATAGCTCCTCGATCTCGAGCAAGACAGACTACGTCCTAGCGGGAGCCAATATGGGCCCAGCGAAGCTCGCCAAGGCAGAGCAGCTCGGCATCACGATCCTCAGTGAGGAGGATTTCCTCGAGCTCATCGGATCGACGACACCTACACCTTCGTCGGATGAGTCTAGGACAGCGGTGAGCCCCGTAGAGGACCTCTTCCCCCTGACATAATACAGACATTCACCACTACTCTCTAGCATATTCTCTATCTCGTGTAATGGAAATTATCTTCATCTGCATCCTGGGCTTCCTCTTGATCCTAGCCTGCTTCGACCTAGTGGCGGGAGTGAGCAACGACGCTGTGAACTTCCTGAACTCTGCTATTGGGGCTAAGGCAGCTCCCTTCAAGGTCGTCCTTGGGGTAGCAGCCGTAGGGATCTTCCTCGGGGCATCGCTCAGTAACGGGATGATGGACGTAGCGCGCAACGGGATCTACAACCCCGCCTACTTCACCTTCCAGGAGGTGATGACGATCTGCCTCACAGCGGTCGTCACGGACATCATCCTTATCAATATCTTCAACACGCTCGGGCTGCCCACCTCGACGACGGTATCCATGGTCTTCGAGATCCTCGGTGCAGCCTTCTGCATGGCTATGCTCAAGAGCATTGACGACCCCTCGCTGCCCATGCTCGAGATGCTGAACACCTCGAAGGCGCTGCAGGTAATCATCGCCATCTTCCTCTCTGTGGCTGTAGCCTTCTTCTTCGGCTCGGTCGTGCAGTGGATCACGCGTGTACTCTTCTCCTTCAACTATAAGAAGACACTCCCCTACCTAGCAGGGATCTTCGGTGGCATAGCTCTGACCTCCATCGTCTACTTCATGCTCATCAAGGGGCTGCAGGAGTCGACCTTCGCCTATAAGGACTGGGTCAATACCCACACGGGAGAGCTCGTCTGCTACTGCCTCGCCGTGAGCATCGTCCTGATGCAGGTCCTGCACTGGTGCGGCATCAATATCCTCAAGATCATCGTCCTGGCGGGTACGCTAGCCCTCTCCCTTGCCTTCGCGGGGAATGACCTGGTGAACTTCATCGGGGTACCCCTCTCGGGGCTCTCGGCCTATCAGGACTACGTGGCCAATGGCAATGGAGCCTACGACAGCTACCTCATGGCGGCTAATAACCTCCCTGCCAAGACCCCCTACATCTTCCTCCTCGGATCGGGCATCATCATGACGCTGGCCCTCTTCTTCTCCAAGAGTGCGCAGAATGTCATCAAGACCTCGGTCAACCTCTCCCGCCAGGATGACGGTGAGGAGACCTTCGGCTCCTCACGCATCGCCCGTGGCCTCGTACGCACAAGCAGCGGTATCGGCAACTTCCTCGAGCACGCCGTACCCAGCCGCGTACGCCTGTGGATCGACTCACGTTTCAACAAGCAGGAGCTGACCCTCGAGCAGGGCGCAGCCTTCGACCTCGTACGTGCCTCAGTCAACCTCGTCCTCTCGGGGCTCTTGATCGCCGTCGGTACTTCGCTGAAGCTCCCCCTCTCGACGACCTACGTCACCTTCATGGTCGCCATGGGCTCGTCGCTGGCCGACCGTGCCTGGGGACGTGAGAGCGCCGTGGGACGCCTGACGGGAGTGATGAGTGTCATCGGGGGCTGGTTCGTCACCGCTGGCGCCGCCTTCATCATCGCTATGGTCATCGCCACGATCATGCGCTACGGAGGCTTTCCCGCTATGGTGGTGCTGATCGGGGTGGCCCTCTTCCTACTCTTCAACTCGCACCTACTCAAGCGTAAGAAGGACGATGCCGACGATGAGCTCTTCGTCGCTATCCTCAATGCCGAGACGCCCGAGCGTATGTGGACGCTCCTCTCCGAGCACGTGCGCCTCAACCAGACGACGCTCCTCGACCGTGTCAGTGCTGACTACCTTGCCCTCACGAATGGCATCTTCCACGAGGACCTCAAGACACTACGCAAGCTGCGCCAGCACCTAGAGAACCACAAGCGCGCCTTCAAGACCATGCGCCGCAAGGAGACCATCGGGCTGCGCCGTATGGCCTCCGACGAGGATGTACTGGAGCGCAACATGTGGTTCCACCTCGGGGCCAATACCTGCCTACAGATGATCTACGCCCTCGAGCGCGCGGCGGAGGTGGGCTTCGAGCACGTGGACAACAACTTCAACCCCATCCCTGCGCCCTACCGTGAGGAGTTCGAGCCCATCCGCGACCGTGTCGTCGACTACATCGCTCAGGTGCATCAGCTCATCGCCAGCGAGCGTATGGAGGATGCCAAGAAGGCGAAGAACATGGGGAAGGAGCTGCGCAACATCGTCAAGGACATGCGCAAGACGCAGATGAAGCGTACTCACAAGATCGCCCGCGAGGATCTGCGCGCCTCTCTCGTCTACCTGAACCTCCTCATAGAGACCAACGAGCTGCTCAACAACCTCCGTCATCTGGTAGGCTACAGCCAGCAGCTCCTCGACGAAGAGGCCGAGGAAGCCTAGCCGCCCAGCTAAGCTCATACAAGCATCAAGGGGGTGCTCTCCAGCTGGAGAGCGCCCCCTTGTAGTTATGCTCCGTAGAGGACGGCAGCTAAGCCCCCTCTAGAAGACGAAGCCGATGCGCAGGCCACCGAGCATGCCGGTAGCTACATTGGTGAAGCTAGCTTTCCGGCCTCCGGCCTCGATGCTCCCCACGTGCAGGCCTAGGCCAGCCTCTGCCCCGACGTAGATCTTAGGCAGGACATAGTAGTCTGCACCGAGCAGGAGGTTCAGCCCGACGGAGTGCCCATCTCGCTGCCCCGTGTGGATCCCGCCGCCATTGGTGTCAGCGTTCAGCAGCGACAGCTTGAGGTCGGCACCTACATAGGGGGATAAGCGGCGCGTGCCGCGGAAGTGCTTCTCGATACCAAGGCCGAGGTCGAAGAGCGTGCTGCTCACCTTCTGAGAATTCACCTCCTCGCTCGTGATGCCGAGCCCTATGCTACCACGTAGCGCCAGCTGATCCTGCAGGAAGTAGCGGGCACGCAGCGCACCCGTACCGAATCCCGATACCTGTGACCCGTCCTGCAGCTGCAGCAGAGGATTACTCCCCTTGAGCGAGAGGGCGAACTCGGTGGTCACCTTACCCTTGCTTGCCTTGAGGCCAGACTGTCCCTTGCAGCAGCTAGGAGTCAAGGGGAGACAGCTCTGTGGATGCTTAGGACTCTGTCCCTCGGGATGATGCTGTGCCCGTAGGGATCCGACCGCAGCTACAGCGAGCACTGCGACGAGAATCATCTTCTTCATACTTTCCAAATAATGTGGGTTACTTGTTCCTTTATCAGGGCTCTATCATGAACCCTGTCCACGCAAAGGTACGATTTCTCCTCAGTCAGCAATGCACAAGCATTGGGTAAGCTGTGATGCAGTCGCAGCCCTTGCCTCCTCACTATGGAGAGCAGCTGGACGAAGAAGGCCTAGCAGCACGCGCATCTAGGGAGGGGCATCCTAAGCGCTATCAGTCAGGGAGCTGACGGCTATCCCTGAGTGTCGTGAGGGACGTCCCTCAGCTCCCTGACTGATATCCCTCAAAGCAATGGGACGAGGCACTTACCGTCCTTAGCTCCTTAGCTGGAATACCCTTGACGAGAACTCAAAGCCACCCTATAGGACAAGGCGAGGTAGCCAAAGCAAAGACTAAGAGGCACATCCCCCCTAGCCTAAGTGAAGCAAGCACTAAAAAGGCAGCCGCCCCGAGACCTCCGTAGAGGAATCGGGGCGACTGCCGTAATTAGGGAAGGAGCTGGCAAGGAGCTCACCTCAAGCTCCTGTGAGGGGAAGGCTAACTAATGAGCTTGACCTGGAGCTCGCCCTCGGTGATGTAGCAGAGGTAGCCCGTCACGCGCTCGTAGCCCATGGCACGCATCAGCTGCATGTAGCGGCGCACCTGTGCGGGATAGCCAGGCTGAGGCTTGCCGAACTTATAGTCTACCAGCTCGACCCGCTCCCCTTGCTCATCCTCGTAGAAGACGATACGGTCGGGGCGGCGTACCTCGTGACGCTCCCCGCCGATGATCGTAGCCTCGGTACGCACGCGTCCTGAGCCGTCGAACCAGCGCCGCGTCGCCTCCGCAGTCGTGATCGCCTCAAGCTGCTCCTGGATGCTGGGGCGGTGGTCCTCACTGACGAGGCCATCCAGCACGGCCTCATCCAGAGCAGCGGGGATATCGGCCGTCGTCGTGATACGCTCAAGGATGCCGTGCATCACACGGCCATTGCGTATGGGGCTGTCCTCGATGAAGTGATCCAGCCCCTCCCTAAGGACTGCAATACGCCGGCTCGAGGGATAGGCCTCTAGCTGCTGGATACGGAGGGGCAGACCTTCCTCCGCCGCTGCGCCCTTCGGGCTATAGCTTGGGAGCTCGGGTAGGCTATAGGCCAGCGGATCTGTAGCTGGCGTCGTCACAAAGCGCGGCGAGGAGTCTTCGAGGCTCGAGAGCAATTCCTCCAGCCCCAGCATCGTGAGGAGCTCAGCCACTGTGCTCGCCTGGGGCTTCACCTTGGCCTCCTCGGGCTGAGGCAGCCACAGATGGAGCTCTCGGGCGGGGCGTGTCGTCGCCACATAGAGGAGATTGAGGGCATCGAGGGCGCGGTTCACACGATCCTCGTAGTACTCGGGGGCAAAGGAGCTATAGGCGAGGCTACTGGTAGCCTCCACGGGGACGTAGGCCACGCGCGGCACCGCCCCCAGCTCCTCATCGCGGCGCATAGGCAGCTGGAGCTCCTTGGGGAAGCGCTCCCGCTCGAGGGGACACCACAGCATCTCAGCTCGCCGCCCTCCGTCATAGATCTTCCAGTCGAGGTCGGGGAGTAGGACAGCGGGGAAGTCCAGCCCCTTGGACTTGTGGATCGTCATGAGGCGGAGGTTGCGCTCGTCCTCTGGGGCGACGATAGTCAGCCCCGAGCCACGCTCATCCCAGTAGCTGAGGAAGGCCGCTAGATCCGAGCCCTCATGCGCCTCGTGCTGCTGGAGGAGCTCGAGGAAGAAGATCACGTAGGCCTCCTCCGCCTCGAGGAGCAGGCGGCCGAAGTAATGGATCAGCAGTTCGCCGAGCTCGAAGAGCCCACGCCGCCCAGCATGTGCCAGCGTCGCGAGGAAGGACTCAGCGAGCTCCCCCGCCTCCTCGAGCTCGGGGAGATGAGGAGCCTCTTCGTACCCTAACTCCTGCCCCTTCTGTAGCCGCAGCTGCTCGTAGTAGAGCTGCAGGTACGTACGATGGTAGCGCGACGAAGGCTGGGCAATGTAACGGAAGACAGCGATGAGGAAGCCTACACTATAGGCTCCGCCTAAGATGAGGGCCTCCTGAGAGGTGAAGTCGAGGCTACAGCGCTCGGCCTCCTCTCTTGTGAGGGCGGTCGTCTGCAGCACCTCGGCGATAGCCTGAGCCTCCTTGCTGCCGCGCACCAGGATAGCGATATCGCAGGGACGATAGCCGCGGTGCTGGAGGTCGAGGATGACGGGGATGATGGATTGGTAGCTGCTGGCATCGACCTCACCCTCTTCGCTATCCTCGGTGTCGGGCACCTCACCCTCCGCCTCCTGTGCACCGCTGGGGTCGACATAGTGCAGTGCGACGAGCCCCGCACGCTCGGCATGTGCCTCGGGCACCTGCTGGGCGACCTGCTCGGCGCTGTAGATGTTGAAGGATTGATCGATGAGCTGGCGCAGCCGCTGCTGCTCTGCCACCCCGAGCCCGCTCTCCTGGACCTGCTGCTGATCGGCTAAGAGGCGTGCCAGTTCGGGATAGAGGGCGTTGTTGAAGTGGATGATCTCGGGGGTGCTTCGCCAGTTCGTATCCAGCGGGATGGTCTCGGCTGCCTCCTCGCCGAAGTAGCTCCCGACGGACGAGAGGAGCCTGCTATCGGCATTACGGAAGCGGTAGATGCTCTGCTTGGCATCCCCGACAAGGAGGCTGTCCTGCCCGTTGCCCACGGCCTCGCGCAGCAGCGGGAGGAAGTTCTCGTACTGCATCTGGCTCGTGTCCTGGAACTCGTCGATCATGTGGTGCGCTATACGCGTGCCGATACGCTCGTAGAAGAAGGGCGACTGCCCGGGGTCGACATGCCGCAGCAGGTAGGCAATCAGCGTAGGCGCGTCACTCAGTACGCTGAGGCGCTCCGTATTGCGCAGCGTGTCCAGCTTTTCCTTGATCTTAATGAGAAGACGGTAGAAGCTCAGCTGCTTGAGCATCGCAGTCACCGCCTCGAGGCTAGGGGCATGGGCACGGCAGAGCTGGTCGAAGGCCTCCGCAAGCTCCCTTAGAGTCGCCGCAGAGAGCCCTGCGGCCTTGCCCTCCTGCCCCTTCTTGAGGAGCGCCTCAGCGCTGTAGTCCTTAGCTTTCCACTCCTGCCAGCGCTTGGCACTCGTCAGGGGTGCCTTAGCCTTGAGCAGGCTCGTCCCCTCGAGCTTCGCGGCATGGAGCACTGCTGCCAGCGCCCCCTGCTCGCCGTAGCTGAGGTCCTGAAGTGTCAGCCCTGCCCGCTGCAGCTCATCGAGGAGGCCCTGATGGATGCGCGTGACCTCTGCCTTAGCCCAGGCGCGATAGGCTCGGAGGCTCTGCTCCAGAGCGTCCAGATCCTCGTGATGAGGGAAGGTACCCGCGATCAGCTGCTTCTTCACAGCCTCGCGCTCTAGCTGCCCTGCGAAGTTCTTCAGCCCTGTCTCAACCCGTATGCTCCGCCCTTGGTCTATGCTATCCAGGGCTAGGTGCATGATCCAGTCTCTAAGGGTCTTGTCGGCCTTGCCCTGGTCGATGTCGGCGAAGAGGGCCTGGATGGCGTAGCTGTGGACGTAGGCCGTATCCGTCTCCAGACGCAGCGCTCCGCTGTGCCCGAGCTCATGGGCAAAGCTGCGGATGAGCTCCTGGAAGAAGGAGTCGATCGTGCGTATCCTGAAGCGCTGGTACTCCTCGAGCAGCGTGCGCAGCATGAGGCGAGCGCGACGCTCCAGCTCAGACGAGGAGCAGCCGAGCTCCCTGAGGAGCTCGGCTGCCATACGAGAGCGCCCTTGGCTCAGCTGATGGAGCTCCTCTAGGATACGCTCCTTCATCTCCGCAGTGGCCTTTCGGGTGAAGGTCACAGCCTGTATGCCTTGGTAGCTGCGCGGGTCTCCGTCGAGGGCGAGACGTAGGTATTCGCGCACGAGGGCATAGGTCTTACCCGAGCCAGCCGAGGCGGTGTAGATCTTTAGCGGGGGGGCACTCATAGATTGTAGCTAAGGGGAGAGAGGCGCTAGTAGTCGTCGCGCACGGCGCTGAGGTCTATACGCTCATCGTCGCGACCCCTATTGTGGTAGTGGCGGCGCAGGGGGTAGCGTGTCGCCTCGTCATAGCGCTGACGGCAGCGATAGATATCCAGCGCCCAGTAGATGGCCGTACGTAGACTGGTGGGGTCAGCGATCCCCTTGCCCGCTATGTCGTAGCCTGTGCCGTGGTCAGGAGAGGTGCGTACGAACTGTAGCCCCAGCGTCACGTTGACCCCCTCGTTCATATAGAGCGCCTTGAAGGGCGCCAGTCCCTGATCGTGGTACATGGCTAGGATACCGTCGAAGCTGTCCACCTGGGCGCTCCCCCAGAAGCCATCCCCGGGATAAGGGCCGAAGACGAGCTGCCCCGCCTCGGAGGCACGCTGCAGGGCGGGACGGATGATGGTGTCCTCCTCCTTGCCGATCAGCCCCTTGTCCCCCGCGTGTGGGTTCAGCGCCAGCACCGCTAGACGCGGCTTGATGATGCCGAAATCACGCTGCAGGCCTTGCTCCAGCAGGCGGAGCTTCGTCAGTATGAGCTCCTCACTGAGGCTACGGGCGACCTCCGACACAGGGATGTGCGTCGTCGCCAGCGCCACGCGGCAGTCTTGGGCCCCAAGCACCATCAGGCTCTCACCAGGCGTCACCGCCCCGAGGGCGTCGAGGTAATCGGTATGCCCCTTGAAGGGGAAGAGCTGCTGCGGCATGACGGCCTTATTGATCGGAGCCGTGACGAGGACATCGCAGAGCCCATTACGCAGGTCGGCCGTAGCCCGCTCCAGCGCCTCGAAGGCAAGCATCCCAGCCTCCTCATGGGCCTCCCCAGGGTGTACCTCTACCTTGTGCGCGCCTGCGCAGTCGATAAGGTTGAGCTGTCCCTCCCGTGCTTCCTCGGCGCCCGTGATAAGCTGCCAGCTGACGGGCTGCTCCAGCTGGAGCTGTCGCTGCCACCACTGGGCGGCAGCGACCGAGCCATAGAGTACGGGCGTGCAGAGCTCGGTCATGCGCTCATCGGCAAAGATCTTGAAGAGGAGCTCGTAGCCTATGCCATTGATATCGCCGTGCGTGATGGCGACCTTGATACGTCGTGCTGCCATCTCTCGCTAGAAGCCCTTAGTGTAAGCAGCCTTGAGGATGAGCTCAGGGTCGAAGGCCTTGACGCTGCTGGGGCGCAGACTGTAGAGCGCTGCCTCCATCATGCGGATGAGGTGCAGTTTGTCCTCGTTGGGGCGGTAGACAAAGCCCTCGAAGACGAGGACACGCTGGGCCGCCTTATCCAGGATCGCGTGGCTGACGAAGGGCCCGCCCATCATGGCGCCACCCGTCATCTTCCACAGACCGCGCACCTCGGCGCGTGGAGTCTCCTCGCCAGGGAGCTGTACGCGGCGGTAGAGCAGGCCATAGTTCTGCTCCGTGCAGGGGTAGCTGCCTTCGAATTCGCCTGCGATATTGGTCCGCAGTACGCTGTCGCGCTTGGCCACGAGGGCATCGAGCCCCATACTCTTAGGCCCTGTGTAGGGGTAGCTATAGACGAGGATATCGTGCCGCGAGCGCATCGAGGAGTTGGACATCCAGAGGAAGTCCTTCGCCACCTTCTGATTGCGGATGTCCTCAGGGACGTTGATGTTACGTCCGAAGAGGCTATCGGTGAAGTGCTGCGCACGCGTGCTGTACTGCTTGGCTAGTAGTTCGCCGAAGAGGAAGAGCTCGTGGCGCACGAAGACGTTCATGATCCCCTCGCCCTTGCTATCCAGATAGCTCATGATCGAGTCGGGGCTGGGTGAGGTCATACGCATCACGACCTGCCCCTTGGCCCAGTCGTCGTAGCTGTACTTCATCGAGGTCGTGGTGTAGCGATCCTTATCTACGTCGACGATGAGGACATTGCGCACCAGCTGCATGAAGCCCGTGAAGGACTGTGTCGGCACGCGCGAGATGCGCAGGCTGGGCTCGGCCTGCGGCAGGGAGGGCGCGTCGTCCTCGAGAAGATCGTAGAGCTTAAGCCCCATAGGAGCCTCGAAGTACTGCTTGTCCATGACGAGCATCAGCTCGCCGGGCTTCCCCGTGGCTTTCTGCTGCAGGGCGCTGCTGCCCGAGCTCTTACAGCTCGCGAGCACGCTCACCCCTAGGGCGAGGCAGGGGAGCCAAAGGCTAATCCATCGCTTCATACTATATATATGTATAGGTTGACTTGTGTGACTGATAACGCAAAGATAAGGATTCTGCTGAGCCTAGCCCTCGCCACCACGAGGCTGAGTCACCGCACGGCAGTGGCTCGGATAAGTCCTGCGGCCTGCTGCGGGCTAGCCCCCACCGAGCTCCGAGCTAGGGCGGACTGAGCTGAGGGATATCCTTCACTGAGATTTCTTATATTACTTTTGGTCAATTATTATATTATTTTCGACGAATTATTATATAACTTTCCGCCGATTATTATATTACTTTTGCCCGTCCCCCTTATCCTTCAGCTCCGTCAGCCTTATCCCTCGTCACCGTTCCCACGGGCCTTGGGACTCGGGGAGGCTAAAGGCGAGCCCTGACACGGTATAGATCGGGGCAAAGACGAAGGGCAAGGGAGGCGCTATGGAGGCGGTCCTCTGAGGGCTGGTGGGAGGCGGCTGGGCGGTTTGTGGACTAGCAGCGAAATATGTACCTTTGGTATGCTGTAGTCCAGCTACAGACCTTGACTCACTAACATTATCACTATAGTACCGTTCGCCTATGAACACCAATGACTTCTCCCTCCGCCATATCGGCGTAGGAGCCCAGGATGCCGAGGAGATGCTACGCACCATCGGGGTCAAGACCCTCGACGAGCTGATCGCCCAGACCCTCCCCAATAACATACGTCTCTCCGAGCCCCTCGACCTACCCGAGCCTATGACGGAGCGGGAGTTCGCCGAGCATATCGCAGACCTCGCCTCCAAGAATGAGGTCTTCACCTCCTACATCGGTCAGGGCTGGTACGACACCGTCCTCCCCCCCGTCATCCAGCGTAATGTGCTGGAGAACCCCGCTTGGTATACCTCCTACACGCCCTATCAGGCAGAGATCTCCCAGGGACGCCTCGAGGCGCTCTTCAACTTCCAGTCCGTCATCACTGACCTCACGGCGCTGCCGCTGAGCAACTGCTCTCTGCTCGACGAGGCTACGGCTGGGGCGGAGACCGCCTTCTTGCTCTTCAACGAGCGCAGCAAGGCCAAGACGAAGGCAGGAGCCCGTCGCCTCTTCGTCGACAAGGATGTCTTCCCCTCCACGCGCGACGTCATCACCACGCGCTGCATCCCGCAGGGTATAGAGGTCGTACTAGGCAAGTGGCAGGACTTTGACTTCGGGGCAGACTACTTCGGCGCTATCGTCCAGTACCCAGGGGCTATGGGTGGAGTCAACGATTACAGCGACTTCGTCGCGAAGGCACACGAGGCGGATATCAAGGTGGGGGTCGCTGCTGACCTCCTCGGGCTGGTGCTCCTGACGCCTCCAGGCGAATGGGGAGCAGATGTCGTCTTCGGCTCGGCACAGCGCTTCGGGATCCCCATGTACTTCGGTGGCCCCTCGGCGGGCTATATCGCCTGTCGCATGGAGTACAAGCGTACTCTCCCTGGGCGCATCATCGGCCTGAGTAAGGACCGCATGGGCAAGGAGGCCTACCGCCTAGCGCTGCAGACGCGCGAGCAGCATATCAAGCGTGAGCGCGCCACCAGCAACATCTGTACGGCACAGGCCCTGCTGGCGTCGATGAGCGGCTTCTACGCCGTCTACCATGGCCCCGAAGGGCTAAAGCATATCGCCCGCCGCGTACACTCCTACGCGGGCTTCCTCGCGGGCAAGCTGCGCGATCTGGGTTACCGTCTGCTGCATGAGGACTTCTTCGACACGCTCTGCGTCGTCCTGCCTGAGGAAGCTGGCTTCGCCGACAAGCTGCGCGAGCTGGCCCTTGAGTGCCGCGTCAATCTATTCTACGCACCCTGCGGCTGTGTCGTCCTTCTGAGCATCGATGAGACGACCCTGCCCGAGGATCTAAGCGTGCTCTGCTACATCTTCGCCTCGGCCCTCGGGAAGGAGAGCAACTTCAACGACGAGGTCAGCGAGCACAGCATCTACATCCAGCGCAAGCATCTGCGCACCTCGCCCTTCCTCTCCTACGAGGTCTTCAACAAGTACCACACCGAGACCGAGATGATGCGCTACATCAAGCGCCTCGAGCGTAAGGACATCTCCCTGGCACACTCGATGATCTCCCTCGGCTCCTGTACGATGAAGCTCAACGCCGCCAGCGAAGTCATCCCGCTGAGCAATCCCGCCTTCTGCAACATCCATCCCTACGCGCCCGAGGACCAGGTGGCAGGCTCGCTGGAGCTGCTGGAGAACCTCAAGGAGCTCCTGGCGACGATCACGGGCCTACCCGTCGTCTCCCTTCAGCCCAACTCTGGGGCAGCGGGCGAATACGCAGGTCTACGCACCATACGCTCCTACCACGAGGCGCATGGCGGTGGGCATAGAGACAAGGTCCTCCTACCTGCCTCCGCTCACGGCACCAATCCCGCCTCGGCCTCGCAGTGCGGCTACCAGTGCGTCATCGTAGCCTGTGACGCGCAGGGCAACGTCGACTGGGACGACTTCATGAAGAAGACCGAGGAGCATCGCGACAGCCTGGCAGCGATGATGATCACCTATCCCAGCACGCACGGAATCTTCGAGACGAACATCATCGACCTCTGCAAGCGCGTCCACGACTGCGGTGCGCTGGTGTACATGGATGGGGCGAACATGAACGCTCAGGTAGGCCTCACCAACCCGGGCTTCATCGGTGCCGACGTCTGCCACCTCAATCTACATAAGACCTTCGCCATCCCCCACGGCGGTGGTGGCCCCGGCAGCGGCCCTATCTGTATGACTGAGGCCCTCGCCCCCTACCAGCCCACGCACGGCTACGGCGTAGACTTCGAGCCCATCGAGGGTAATGTCGTAGCGGCCTCTCCACTGGGCAGCGCTGGCATCGACGTAGTCTCCTACGCCTACATCCGCCTACTGGGCGCTAAGGGTCTGGAGCGCTCAACACGCACGGCTATCCTCAATGCCAACTATCTGGCCGTCCGCCTCAAGGATACCTACGGCATCGTCTACACGGGCGCCACGGGACGCGTCGGGCACGAGCTCATCCTCGACTGCCGCCGCCTCAAGGATACCTGCGGGGTCGATGAGAGCGACATCGCCAAGCGCCTCATGGACTTCGGCTACCACGCCCCCACCCTCTCCTTCCCCGTCCATGGCACGCTGATGATCGAGCCCACGGAGAGTGAGAGCAAGGCCGAACTGGACCGCTTCCTCGAGGTCATGCAGTGCATCTGGGAGGAAATCCAGGAGGTCAAGGAAGGGCGCGTAGACGCCGAGGACAACGTCCTGAAGAACGCCCCGCACCCCGAGTACGAGGTCGTCTCCGACAGCTGGAGCCACAGCTACCCACGCGAGAAGGCAGCCTACCCACTACCCTACCTGCGTGAAAACAAGTTCTGGATCAATGTCGCACGTGTCGACAACGGCTTCGGGGACCGCAATCTCGTCCCCTCCTTCTGCGCCTGCATAGCCCCTACGATAGAGGGATAAGCAGAAATCGGAATCATCACATACACTAGATCCTCCTCTCAAGTATTGAGAGGAGGATCCCTCTTACCACTTCTCACATTCAAAGAAGATAAAAGCATTTATGGAAGATAAATATGGGAAGGCTGCATCTTTGGCCTTATTCAACGTTCTATACAACAGTGGTCGTTGTAATAATCTCCTCGATATAGTCTCTGAATTTGTCAGGAATGCCATTGTGCTACGGCCTAGAGAGCAGTATACGACAAACGACTTAAAAACAATCTTCTGTGAACAATATGGATTCGACCTACCTGAGTCTGTTATTAAGTCTGCGGTTAAAAAGCTCACAAAATCGGGTGAATTTCTGAAAACTAATGGTGTATACACTCCCAATCAAGACTTCTCAATTCGGCACAAGAAATCTCAAAGCTTTCTATCTGAAGAAATTAGAAGTATCACAGAAAAGCAAAGCTATCTATTTACTCAACTATACACTTTCATAGAGACTCGAACCAAAAGTTCTTTGGGGAGCGATGATAAACAACTAATTGATCAGAGTTTTATCAATATCCTAATAGGTAATTCATCTAACGAAGATCAATTCACTCCAATCATATCATCCTTTATGGTGGAGCGGGGTGCGATTCTCTCGGATAAAGATATACTGAATGAAATCAGAGAGGGAATAATCCTATACCAAGGGATTACATATTCCGAGAGTATGAATGAAGCAGAACACTGGAATAATTTAACAATATTCTTAGCTACAGAACATCTATTCAATGCAGTAGGATACAACAACAGGCTATATAAAGATATTTTTGAAGACTTCATATCCTTAGTTAATCAGATTAATAGTCGAAATGGAGGGAAAGGGGGTACACACATCAAACTCCGATATCTGGAAGAAACAAAGATAGAAGTCGAATCTTTCTTTCATGTGGCCGAGAGTATTTTAAGAGGGCAAACCCCCTACATGCGGATGACGGATGCTATGGAAGCAATCCTTGACGGATGTCAGACCCCCGCTGACGTACAACAAAAGAAAAGTAGGTTTGAACTGAGTTTAAGAGAGCTTGGTATCGAATATTTCGACTTTAGTCATTTCGAACTTAAAAAGGAGTATAACATTTCAGGACTCTCCATATTAGAACAGCTAGAAAAGCAATATAAGGATAACAACCGAGTATATAATGAGGATGAGACACTTAAGGCGCTAGATTTATTCACGAAGATCAACACGTTAAGGAGAGGTAATAGCCCCCATCCAATTCAGTCCATTAGATATATATACATGACCGCCAACTCGACTATCCTATATCTATCAAACCAGGAGATCGTCAAAAAGAAGAAATCTGATACACCTTTTGCTATTGATATAGATCTATTAACCACATTATTTTGGTTTTCTTCCAGTAATGTATTCCATCACATAAAAAAACAGAGATGGACATATCCCTACTTCACTTGATGCTATAACTAAAGCGAAGAGAGTTTTGTCGTCATTGCTTAAAGAAACAGTGGAAAACACCTACGAGAAATACCTAAGGGATATAAAAGAGGGAGAGATTACAAAAGAAGAAGCAACAAAGCTACTTGCTAACTTGAAGCTATTTAAAAGCCGAAATACCGAAATAACAGAAGAAAACGCCTCTTTAATATTAGATGTTATCCAAGATTCGGATACCATGCAAACAACTATTGAAGAAGACGTTTCCTACTATAAGAATAAGACGGCCTCTCTAGAAGAGGAGAATGAGCAGTATAAGGAAGATTGGAATAAATTGCTGTGTAAAAATCGAGATGCGTACGCAAAGGGGAAACTCCAAGAGGATAGTCTTATCAACCTTCAGGCAGAGACTTATGCAACAAAGAAATTCAAAAAAGAAAGAATCAAGGCATACAGAGAGGTAAGGGCTGAGATGATAATAGTGATTCTATGTTTCCTCCTTTTCTTCTTACAACAAGTCCCTTCCATATCGACCTACATATCGGCGCATACAGCTATAGCTATATCTTTATTAGCTGCAGTATGTCAAGAGGTCCTTAGATACAAAGAAAAGAAAAGGAACAATTGTCAAAGCATATCTAGCGCCCTCAAACTCTTGTATATCTTTACTTTTCAAGGCTATACCCAGAGAGAGGATTTCAAAAAATACTATATCGAAAACAAACGTAGGGAGTACAAGTAACGCCTACCGACGTGCACACCTACATCGTCCTCCTCAGAGGAGTAATGCCCTCTGGTAAGAACCGCATCCCCAAGATGGCCGAGCTCCGTGAAGCCATTGAGGCGGCAGAGTTCGCCGACGTCACGACCTACATCCAGAGCGGGAATATCGTCCTGCGCTCGCCCCTATCTCCAGAGCAAACCTCCACACGTATCGCCGAGATCATACGTGCCTACTGTGGAGCCGAGCTCGGCGTCATCACGACCACGGCTGAGGAGCTGCGGGCGCACCTCGCCTCCAGTCCCTTCGGTGCGGACTACCTCGAGGAGCAGGTCTTCTACCCCACGACGATGGACACGATCGACCCCGAGCGGCTCGCGGCACTATGCGAGGAGGACTACGGAGCCGAGGAGCTGCGTGTCGTTGCGGGACGCCTCTACCTCTATATCCCCACGGACGCCAGCCGCTCCAAGCTCAGCAATAACTTCCTAGAGAAGAAGCTGAAGATCACCGCCACGACACGCAACCGCAAGACCCTTGCCCGCCTCATCGAGCTTGCCGAGGCACTCTCCCTCGCTTAGCCCCTACTATATATAACTAAGGAGTAGACGTAGGGAGGCAAGGAGGTCGAAGAGCGCCAGCAGCGAGCCCTAGCCTCTGCCACGACAAAGCAAGCCTGGAGGCGAAGCAAAGCTTCCTCCTTCCTTGAGCTCCGCGAGGGATATCCCTCAGCCCGCTGACTGATAGCCCTCGCGCTCCTGACGGACGTCCCTCAGAGGACTGACTGATATCCCTCGGGAGGCCTTAGCCTATACCTGCACGAGGCTGGGGGCTCTCTGCCTCTGAGCTACGCCCCAGGGAGGAGCAGGGAGGAGAAGAGCCTGCCCCTGCTCGGGCACTTGACCTTAGGGCGCATTGGGGCAAAAGGCGTATATTTGCGAGACACATAATACAACATAGACGCAATGAAGTTCGTAGTATCCAGCAATGAGCTTTACCAGCAGCTGCAGACCGTAGCCAAGGTAATCAATAGCAAGAGCAGTGCAGCCGTACCTGTACTGGAGAATATCCTCTTCTCGCTATCCGGAGCAGAGCTAACCCTCGTAGCTGCAGATCAGAGCAATCGTATGACCAGCAAGCTCTCGGTAGAGAGCCTCGAGGGTGATGGCAGCTTCGCCGTACGCGCAGACACCATCCTCAACGCCCTACGGGAGCTCCCCGATCAGCCCATCGAGCTGGAGGTACAGGAGGGAAAGGCCAACCTCGTCTACAGCAATGGACACTACAGCTTCCTCGCCATCGACAGCGACAGCTTCCCCGAGTCCATCGCCTTCGACCCCGAGCACAGCATCGAGCTGCCCGCCCCTGCGCTCCTGCGCGCCATTGAGTCGACGGTCTTCGCCGCTAGCGACAACGAGCGCCGCCCCATCATGACGGGGGTCTTCCTGGACTTCTTCGAGGAGAAGCTCGTAGCCGTAGCCTCTGACGGACGCATCCTCGTACGCTATACGGACAACAACATCAAGAGTGGGCAGCAGATGTCCTTCTGCCTTCCCTCGCGCATCGCGGCACTCCTCTCCCGCTACCTCCTAGTGAAGGAGACGGGTGTGGTACGTATCCGATTCAACCAGCAGAACGTCTCCTTCGAGCTTCCCCACGTCGAGCTCACGGCACGCCTCCTAGAGGGCAAGTACCCCAACTATAATTCGGTCATCCCGCCCTCCTCGACCCATCACATCACCGTCGACCTGCCGCTACTGATCTCCGCCAGCAAGCGCGTGGCGCTCTTCGCCAGCAAGGCCAGCACGCTGATCATCTTCGACTTTACCGAGGGCAGCGCACGCATCTCCGCTCAGGACTTCGATATCTCGACCTCTGCCGAGGAGACCATCCCCGCCAGCGGTCAGGCTGCTGGGAGCCTCGTACGCATAGGCTTCGACTACAACTGCCTGCAGAGCCTGCTGCAGAGCTTCGCTGGCGAGCAGATCGAGATCGCCCTCACCGACCAGACGCGCGCTGGGATCATCACCCCGCTGCAGACCGAGGAGGGCATAGAGATCTGCACGCTCATCATCCCTATGAAGCTCATCGGCGAGTAGACGCCAGGCTATCCCGACAGACATGAAACTACAGCTCCAACGCCCTGCCGTAGTCTTCGACCTGGAGACTACGGGGGTGCAGATCACGCGTGACCGCATCGTCGAGATCTCCATACTCAAGGTACACCCCGACGGCGAGGAGGAGACCAAGACACGCCGCATCAACCCCGGCATGCCCATCCCTGCCGCAGCTACGGCGGTGCATGGTATCACCGATGAGGATGTAGCCGACCAGCCGACCTTCGCCCAGGTAGCCCGTAGCCTCTACGAGTGGATCGACGGATGCGACATCATTGGCTTCAATTCCAATCGCTTCGACGTGCCCATGCTGGTGGAAGAGTTCCTTCGGGCGGGGATCGCGGTAGACTTCAGTGACCGCCGCTTCGTGGACGTGCAGACCATCTACCACAAGCTGGAGCGTCGCACCCTCGAGGCTGCCTACAAGTTCTACTGCGGCAAGGAGCTGACCAACGCCCATGCTGCGGACGCTGACACCCAGGCTACATACGAAGTGCTACAGGCACAGCTAGATCACTATCCCGACGAGCTGCAGAATGACATCGCAGCCCTAGCAGAGTTCTCCAGCTATGGGCGCACCGTGGACTTCGCTGGGATGCTAGCCTACGACGAGCAGGACGAGATCATCATCAACTTCGGTAAGTACCGAGGGCAGCGACTCAAAGAAGTGCTGCTCCGCGACCCAGGCTACTACGGCTGGGTGCAGGGCGCACAGTTCCCCCTCGAGACCAAGGCTTGGTTCACCCGCGTCTATCAGAGCCTCATCGCGAAATAAGGATTATGGGCGTACTACAGGGCAAGCACATCGTACTCGGCATCTCGGGGAGCATCGCAGCCTACAAGGCAGCCTCTCTGACGCGCCTGCTGGTCAAGGCAGGGGCGGAGGTACAGATCGTCATCACCCCGGCGGGGAAGGAGTTCATCACCCCGATCACGCTCTCGGCACTAAGCTCACGACCCGTCATCAGCGAGTTCTTCAGCGGTCGAGACGGCACATGGAATAGCCACGTAGATATCGGTCTCTGGGCCGACGCTATGGTCATAGCGCCTGCTACGGCTGCCACCATCGGGAAGATGGCCCATGGTGTAGCGGACAACATGCTCATCACGACCTACCTCTCGATGAAGGCTCCCGTCTTCATCGCCCCCGCTATGGACCTCGACATGGCGGCGCATCCCTCCACTCTCGACAACCTCGAGCTGCTCGCTCAGCGAGGGAACTATATCATCGAGTCCCAGTCGGGCGAGCTCGCCAGCCACCTCGTAGGCAAGGGGCGTATGGAGGAGCCCGAGGTCATCGTCTCCATCCTGGAGGACTACTTCACCGAGAGCCTCGACTTCGAGGGGTGCCGTGTCTTGATCACAGCAGGCCCCACGCATGAGGCCATTGACCCCGTGCGCTTCATCGGAAACCACTCCTCGGGGCGCATGGGCATAGCACTGGCTGATGAGTTCGCCCGACGCGGAGCCGAGGTCAGCCTTGTCCTTGGCCCCAGCAGCCTCAAGCCTAGCGAGCGCGTGGAGCTCATCCCCGTGACGACCGCAGAGGAGATGCTAGCAGCCTGTCAGGAGCGTATCGGGACGGCACACCTAGCGATCTTCGCTGCCGCCGTAGCCGACTACCGCCCCCGCTACAGCTCCGCGACCAAGATCAAGCGCGAGGGGGAGGACTGCCTCGAGCTCGAGCTGGTGCAGAATCCCGACATCGCCGCGACCCTTGGCCTAGCTAAGGAGCCGTGGCAGTACTTCATGGGCTTTGCCCTCGAGAGTGACGCGGGTGTCGAGGAGGCCAAGCGTAAGATGCAGCGCAAGAACTTCGATGCCATCGTCCTCAACAGTCTGCAGGACGCTGGCGCGGGCTTTGCCCATCCGACCAACAAGGTTACGCTATTCGATCGCGAAGGGGCTATCGAGGCCTACGAACTCAAGACCAAGGAGGCCGTTGCTCACGACATCGCCGACTTCGTCGCCAAGCGTCTCGAGGCCTAAGCACAGCCGTCCGAGCTGCGAGAAGACGACCTTGCCCGTCTGCTCACCCCAGGCTCTCCGCACCGTTCTCCCTTGCCCCACATCTTCCTTACCCTTAGTAACGGATTATGCTTACACGACTCAGCATTAAGAATTTCGTCCTCATCGAGGAGCTCGTCATAGAGTTCTCGCCTCGCTTCTCCGTCATCACGGGGGAGACGGGAGCAGGTAAGAGCATCATCCTCGGCGCCATCGGGCTGCTGATGGGGCAGCGGGCGGATAGCTCGACCCTACTGACGGGCGCCGAGCGCTGCGTCATCGAGGCGCACTTCTCCCAGCTGGATGCTGCTGCCAGTGCCATGCTGGAGGAGGAAGACATCGAGGCCGACGAAGAGGAGTGCATCATCCGCCGCGAGATCACGGCCAAGGGTAAGAGCCGCGCCTTCGTCAACGATACGCCCGCTTCGCTGAGCCTGCTGAAGCGCCTCAGCGAGTACCTGATCGACATCCACTCCCAGCACAAGAACCTGCTGCTCGGGGATGCCCAGTTCCAGCTCTCCGTCCTAGATCTCTACGGCGGGAGCAGCGCGCTGCTGCAAGACTACCAGCGGCAGTACCATGCCTACAAGGCACTGGCCAAGCAGCTCGAGGAGACGCAGACCCGTGCTGAGAGCCTGCGCAAGGAGCAGGACTACCTACAGTTCCTCTACGACCAGCTCGAGGAGGCCGACATCGAGGCCGATGAGCTGGAGGGCCTCGAGGAGGAGGAGAAGCAGCTCGCCCACGCCCAGGAGATCCAGAGCGTCCTGCAGCAGGCCGTCTCCGCCCTAGAGGACGATGAGTCGGGAGCTATCCAAGCCCTAGCCTACGCCCTCAGGTCAGTGGAGAGCATACGGTCCTATCACAGCTCGGCAGAGGAGTGGTGCGAACGCCTACAGAGCCTCCGCATCGAGGCACAGGACCTAGCGACGACACTGAGTGACGAGGGCGAGAGCATCACCTTTAGCCCCAAGCGCCTGGCCCGTATCCAGGAGCGCATCGACCTTATCCGTGGGCTGCTACACAAGCACAACGTGGAGGACTGCAGCGAGCTCCTAGAGATCAAGGAGCAGCTGTCCGATCAGCTCACCCAGATCACCAGCTCAGACGAGGAGCTCAGCCAGCTCAGAGAAGCGCTCGCCACAGCAGGCGAGGCACTCCTAAGCAAGGCTCTAGAGCTACGCGAGCTACGCATCACTGCGGCCCGAGCGATTGAAGGCGCCCTCCTCGGCTCGCTCCGAGAGCTCGGGATGCCCTATGTCCGCTTCCTCATCGAGCTGCAGCAGCTCGATAGTCCAGGGGCTATGGGCATAGACCAAGTTACCTTCCTCTTCTCCGCCAACAAGGACATCGCTCCCGAGCCCGTAGCAGACATCGCCTCGGGCGGGGAGATCTCGCGCCTCATGCTCGCGCTCAAGGCGCTGATCGCCGATCGAAGGAGCCTGCCCACGATCATCTTCGACGAGATCGACACAGGCGTCTCGGGAGAGACCGCCGAGCGTATCGCCACCATCCTACGCCGCATGGGGCAGAGCATGCAGGTCATGGCCGTGACGCACCTACCGCAGATCGCGGCCGCAGGCGTGGACCACTTCTACATATATAAGGAGCACGGCTCCGACAGCACACGCAGCCATATCCGCCACCTCTCCGAGGAGGAGCGCGTCGACGAGATCGCTCGTATGCAGAGCGGTAGCCAGCTCAGCCAGGTGAGCCGAGCCGCAGCCCGTGCCCTGCTCGACTCTGTCAAGGACTAAGCCAAGAGGCAAAGCATGATCGACATAGCCATCATCGGCGCAGGGCTCACGGGACTCACCGCAGCCCTCCAGCTACAGCAAGCGGGATACAGCGTACAGATCCTAGAGCGCACTCAGCACATCGGCGGCGTGATCCAGAGCCACCATGAGGCTGGCTTCACCTTCGAGCAGGGACCGAGTACAGGCGTCATTGGGAACGCCGAGCTCGCCGAGCTCCTCCAGCAGTTCCCAGAGCTCAAGCAGATCGCCGACCCCAGCGCCGCGCGTCGGCTCATCCTCAAGACACACAAGGGCAAGCAAAGCCTCTTCCCCCTCCCCTCTGGACCCAAGTCGGGGCTACAGACCCCACTTTTCTCCTTCCGAGACAAGCTACGCCTCCTCACCGAGCCCTTCCGCGCAGCTGGGAGCAATCCCAACGAGCCGCTGGCCGCACTGGTGCGCCGTCGCCTCGGCAGGGACTTCCTGCGCTACGCCGTAGATCCCTTCATCGGCGGAATCTATGCGGGCGATCCCGAGCGCCTCATCACCCGCTTCGCCCTGCCGAAGCTCTACGCGCTGGAGCAAAACTACGGCTCCTTCATCCGCGGAGCCATAGCCAAGCGCAAGGAGCCTAAGAGCGACCGTGATCGGCTCGCGACCAGGGAGGTCTTCTCCGTCCATGGTGGCCTGCAGCAGCTAGTCTCGACGCTCGGAGAGGCACTCGGAGAGGAAGCCATCATCCTAGGGGCAGAGAGCTGCCAGATAGCTCCCGAGGGCGGCCACTGGCTCATCCGCTACACCCGAGACGGGCAGCCGCAGCAGCTAGAGGCCCGCCAAGTTATCTCTACCGCCCCAGCCTATGAGCTGCCAAAGCTACTCCCCTTCCTCTCGGAAGCCGAGCTCACCCCCATCACCGCACTACGCTACGCCCCTATCGTACAGGTTGCTTGGGGCGTAGAGCAAGCCTTACCTCAGTTCCATGCCTTCGGAGGACTCTTCCCCTCCTCAGAGGATGATAAGGTCCTCGGAATACTCAATCCAGGCGCCTGCTTCCCCGATCGCGTGCCCCACGCAGGGGCCTCGATGCTCTCCATCTTCTTAGGCGGCATGCGTGCCCCCGAGGTGATCGACTATAGCGACGAGGAGATCAGGCAGCTGGTCGCGGAGCGTCTCGAGCGCATCCTAGGGGTCACGACGCTGCCCTGCGTCTTCCATATCTTCCGCCACCGCTACGCCATCCCTCAGTACGAGGCGGGCAGTGAGGAGCGCCTCGCGCAGATCCAGAGCCTCGAGACACGCTACCCTGGGCTCCACCTCGCGGGGGCCATCCGCGACGGCATAGGTATGGCAGATCGCGTCAAGCAGGCTGTCCTCATCAGTGCCGCCATCATAGGCTCGAGCCATGGAGCGCAGCGCTAGCAGGCTAGCCCCACGCACAGAGAAGATCCTACGGGTCACGCTCCTGGGGAGCCTCTCCAATGCGCTGCTCGTCGTCCTCAAGCTCACCGTCGGTATCCTCGGGCATAGTAGCGCCATGATCGCCGAGGCGATCAACTCACTCTCCGACTTCGCCACCGACCTCATTGCCCTAATCTTCATCCGCATCTCGGGTAAGCCCCAGGATGAGGACCACCACTATGGACACGGCAAGTTCGAGACGCTCGCCACCCTCGTCATGGCAGGCGTCATGCTCGGCGTCGGGGTCTCCCTCCTCTATCGGAGCCTCAGCACGACGCTCCAGCTGCTGCTAGGCAGGCTCGTCCTCCCCCAGCCGAGTAGGCTCACCCTACTGATCGCAGCCCTCTCCCTCGTCATCAAGCTCGGCCTCTACCTCTATACCCAGCGCTGGGCTCAGCGCCTCGACAGCTCGGCGCTGCGTGCCAAGGCCCTCGACCACAGAGGTGATATGCTCACGCTCTGCGCCGTACTACTGGGGATCTCGGGGGCCATTGCCCTCGGACCTCGAGGGCTCTTCCTCGAGCCGCTCGCAGCGGCCATCGTCAGCCTATGCATCATCTACATGGGCTGGAGCTCACTGAGGTCTGCCTCAGCCCCGAGGTCGAGGAGGAGATCCGCAGTATCATCTACGCCGCCGAGGAGGTGCAGGGGATCAACCAGCTCCATACGCGTAGCCTCGGACAGTGCTATGCCATCGAGGTCGACATCCTCGTCTCGGGGAGCATGACCGTACACGAGGGGCACGAGGTGACTATAAGGCTCGAGCAGAGCCTCATGGAGCGCTTTGGCTGGGAGACGCACATCAGCATTCACGTCGAGCCCGCTTAGCCAGCCTTCGCCGCTGAGGCCAAGCTACGCCCCCAATCCCCCTCAGCCCTTACCCATTATTATATAGAGCGAGGGACGAAGAAGCCCTCAATAGGCTGAGCCTCCAGCACAGCCTAAGCAAAGAAAGAGCCCTACGAAGGCGACACGCAGATCATAGCAGCGTCAGCTGCTCGTCACGCGTGTCGCCTTCGTAGGGCTCTGTTCGTTTGGGTTGTAGGCTCAGGCTTAGCCTGTCCTTAATGACGACAAGGCTGCGACGCGCCGTGAGGCAGCACACAGCATCAGGGGGAGGCTCCGTGAGGGATATCAGTGGGGGAGCTGAGGGACGTCAGTCAGGAAGCTGAGGGATAGCAGTCAGAAGGCTGAGGGATATCCCTCAAAGGCACTGCACCTTAGCTGTCACCGCGCTACGCTGCCCCGCTTACGCTGCAGAGCGTACTTCGGAGGTAAGTCTGCAACCTGCGGGAGCGCTTAGCCAGTAGATGGAGCGGTACGGACTCAGGGCTATTCCTCGCGCGGATGCTGCAGATGATATGCCCGCTCTAGGAGTCAAGAGCAACCATTTATCTTGGCTATGTACGAAGTTTTTGTATATTTGAGGTCGCAATCTCCGCTCCTTAATATACAAGCAATAGACTACACTTGCTATGAGCAACAAAGCACAACTCGACCCCAAGGCCTTCCAAGGGGTCGTCGACGGCAAGGAGGTACGCCTCTACAGCCTCACCAATAAGCAAGGCGCCGAAGCACACTTCATCAACCAAGGCGCCAAGCTCGTCTCCCTCATCGTCCCTAGCCGCTCGGGCTGGACGGATGTCGTCATCGGACACGACAGCCTCCAGGAGTATCTCGATAGCGAAGAAGCCTACTTCGGTGCCATCTGTGGCCGCTATGCCAACCGCGTAGCCAAGGGAAGCTTCAGTCTCGATGGGAAGAGCTATCAGCTCCCGATCAATAACGGATCCAACGCACTGCACGGTGGTCTCAAGGGCTTCAACGCCGTCATCTGGGACGCCGAGCAGACTGCGACGAATAAGATCGCCTTCCGCTACGTCGCTGCCGACGGCGAGGAGGGCTACCCTGGCGAGCTCCACGTAGAGGTCGTCTATACGCTCACGGAGGAGAACGAGCTGACGATCGAGTACCGTGCTACGACCAGCAAGCCCACCATCCTCAATCTGACGAATCACTCCTACTTCAATCTCTCTGGCGACGGGGATGCATCTGTGCATGACCACAGCCTGCAGATAGACGCCAAGGAATACCTCCCCACCGACGAGACCGCTATCCCCTACGGCGCCCCCGAGACAGTAGAGGGTACGCCCATGGACTTCCGTGAGCCTCATCTCGTGGGCGAGCGCATCGACACCGCCTGGGACCAGCTCGTCTGGGCACGCGGCTATGACCACACCTACATCCTCGACAAGCCTCTGGGCAAGCTGGGTCGCGCTGCACGCTGCTCCTCGCCCAAGACAGGGATCGTCATGGAGGTCTACACCGACCAGCCTGGTGTGCAGCTCTACACGGGCAACTGGATGAGCGGCAATATGCGTGGCAAGCACGGCCACCGCTACCCTGCGCGTGCCGCCCTCTGCCTGGAGACGCAGCACTACCCCGATAGCCCCAATCGTCCCGAATACCCCTCGACGCGCCTCGACCCAGGGCAGGAGTTCCGCTCCACGACGGCCTTCCGCTTCACCGTAGAAGGCTAAGGCAACGCTAACTAACAAAATCCATTCACATAAACAGTAAGTAATGACACAACAGAAACAGACGCAGAGCTACCTCGTGCCCTTCGTCATCATGGTAGTGCTGATGGCTCTCGTGGGACTGATCACGAACCTGAACGGGCAGTTCCAGGCACCCATGCAGGCCGCCTTCCTGCAGAAATCAGGCTCACTGACCAATGCGCTCACGACGTTTATCACCTTCGCCTTCTTCAGTGGCTACCTAGCGATGGGTATCCCCAGTGCTAAGAGCATCGAGAAGAAGGGCTACAAGACGACGCTCATCAGAGGGCTGTTCGGGCTGATCGTAGCCTTTGGGCTGTATGAGCTCTCAGCCTATACCTTCGAGGCCGTAGACCTGGCAAAGTTCCAGGCTGCTCAGGACGATCCCAATGCAGTGATCATACCGGTAGCCTACTACATCTTCCTCTTTGCAGGCTTCGTCGCAGGCTCGGCTATGACCTTCCTGCAGGCAGTGCTCAATCCCTACATCGTCGCTTGTGACGTGAAGGGTACGACGGGCGTCACGCGTCAGTCGATCGCAGGTACGGCTAACTCTACGATGGCTACGATTGCTCCGCTACTTGTAGCTTCGGTGATCTTCGCCGGTAAGAGTGGTCTGGACATCGCTCTTAGCTCGCTCTACATTCCCTTCCTCATACTCATCGTCCTGGTCGGTGGCCTCATCGTCGCTCTGATGAAGATACACCTTCCCTCGATCGCTAGCGCAGAGAAGAAGGAAGGCGAAGTCCTCGAGAAGAGCGTCTGGAGCTTCAGCCACCTCGCCCTCGGCGTCGTCGCCATCTTCATGTACGTAGGGGTAGAGGTCGCTGTCGGGAACAACATCAACCTCTATGGACAGAGCCTCGGCTTCCAGCCCCAGGACGCTGCCCTACTGGCTACGATCTACTGGGGCCTGATGCTCGTCGGTCGTCTCTGTGGTAGCTTCCTCAGCAGCATTAGCGCCAGCAAGCAGCTCACCATCACGGCTAGCGGCGCTGGCCTCCTCGTCCTCGGAGGGATGCTCCTAGACAATCCCTACCTCCTCGTCGGTGCTGGGCTCTTCCACTCCGTCATGTGGGGTGCTATCTTCTCACTGGCTATTGACAAGCTGGGTAAGTACACCTCGGCTGGCTCTGGTGCGCTGATGATGGGTATCGTCGGTGGTGCTATCCTACCTTTCGGACAGGGTATCCTCGCCGACAGCCTCGGTGGCTGGCAGTGGACCTGGATCATCGTCGTGGTGGCAGAGGCCTATCTCCTCTTCTACGCGCTGAGTGGTCACAAGGTCAAGCAGCTCCCCTAAGCACGCTACTAAGCATCACTCCCCATGCTCCTCGGCGCCGCGCGCGCTCCTGGAGCATGGGGAGTCTCCTCTACACACACATATCAATACACAGACACAAGACATGGACACGACACAGATCCGCAGCAAGTTCGCCGAGCTCTATGGCGAGCCTGGCATCCTCTTCACCTCCCCTGGACGTATCAACCTCATCGGGGAGCACACCGACTACAACGGTGCCTTCGTCTTCCCCGGAGCGGTAGACAAGGCCATGGTCGCTGAGATCCGCCTAAACGGCACCGACCGCGTACGCGCCTATGCCCTTGACCTGGGCGAGAGCGCAGAGTTCGGTCTCAGAGAGGAGGACGCTCCTGAGCAGTCCTGGGCTCGCTACATCTTCGGCGTCTGCCGCGAGATTCAGAAGCGCGGCGGGAAGATCGGCGGCTTCGACACGGTCTTTGCTGGCGACGTACCTCTGGGTGCTGGGATGTCCTCTTCGGCTGCGCTGGAGAGCACCTTCGCCTTCGCGCTGAACGACCTCTTCCACCTCGGCATCGAGAAGATGGAGCTGGCCAAGATCGGTCAGGCTACCGAGCACAACTACATCGGGGTCAAGTGTGGCATCATGGACCAGTTTGCCTCCGTCTTCGGCCAGGCAGGCAAGCTCATCCGTCTCGACTGTAAGAGCATGGAGTACGAGTACCACCCCTTCGATCCCAAGGGCTATCGTCTGCTGCTGGTAGACTCCGTCGTCAAGCACGAGCTCGCTAGCTCGGCCTACAACAAGCGCCGCGAGAGCTGCGAGGCTGCCGTCGCTGCCATCGCTAAGCGCCACCCCGAGGTCAAGTTCCTCCGTGACGCCTCCTTCGCCATGCTCGACGAGGTGAAGGCTGAGATCAGCGAAGAGGACTACAAGCGTGCCTCCTACGTCATCGGCGAGGTAGACCGCGTACTGGCTGTCTGTGATGCCCTCGACAAGGGCGACTACGAGACCGTAGGGCAGAAGATGTACGAGACGCACCACGGCATGAGCAAGCTCTACGAAGTGAGCTGCGAAGAGCTCGACTTCCTGAACGACCTCGCTCGTGAAT
>ERZ772827.221-NODE-221-length-32354-cov-3.278554_pt1 | contig 32354 bp, 32 predicted proteins | sample MGYA00580850_ERZ772827 | MGnify/ENA primary metagenome ERZ772827 (study PRJEB29015, sample SAMEA2737950) | human oral metagenome | biome: human oral; feature: human-associated habitat; material: dental | place: China | collected 2145 ... | reverse complement strand
AACCGAGTATAAAACTTATAAGGATAAATTTAATTAATCGTATGAATAAGACATTTAAGATATATGGAATTATCCTTGCCGTTGTTTTAGTACTCCTTGCGCTATTAGAAGTGAATAAAACAGAGGTCGTAAGCTGGAAAAAAACCTATGGAATAAGCGATAAAAACCCTTTCGGACTTTATATTTTCTCTCAGGAGATAGACGCTCTCTTTGGCAGCAGTTTAGAAAAGGAAAGTACCGCTCCTTATATCTATTATAATAAAGAAAAAGAGCCTCATAATATTATCCTCATCCAGCAGAATATGGATAAGGAATCTTGTAAAAAAATCCTGAAACAGGTAGAAAAAGGTTCAGATGCCCTTATCTTTTCAGATGAGGTGGATTACTTTTTAGCAGATACCCTCCATATCGGTACTTCGTGGTATGACTTTGATGGCGCTTCTTTGCACTTTACCGATAAGAAATTAAAAGATAAAGCCATCATAGACAAGCTCCCTTCAAGAGAGAGAATTAATTACATCACAAAGGAGCAGCAGATTTTAGGCTATGCTACATTTGAAGGTAAAGAAACGGGCGTCAATTTCATTAAAGTTCCTTTTGGCAAGGGGAATATCTACCTCCATACCGAGCCGCTCGTTCTTACCAATTATTCCCTCTTAAAAGGAGAGGCAAACAGACAATATGTAGAGAAAGTCTTCTCCTACCTCCCAGAGAGGAAAACCGTTTGGTTTATGGAAAGAAAGCTCTTTAATGAATCCACTTCTCCTCTTCGTTTCATCCTTGCCAATCCGCCGCTCAGGTATGCTTGGTGGCTATTTCTCGGTGGGGTATTTCTCTTCCTTTTCTTTAATGCCAAGCGGAAGCAAAGAATTATCCCTATTATAGAACCGAAAAAGAATAAATCGGTAGAGTTTGTAAAAAGCATTGGCAATTTATACTTAAACGAAGGCGATTTTCAGGATATGATGAGCAAAAAGGCACAGTACTTCCTTAATAGAGTTCGTACCGAATTGCTAATAGACACCCACCATTTAGATGAGCATTTTGCGAAGAGGCTGCATCTGAAAACAGGAAAACCTCTACAAAAAATTACGGAGGCAATAGCCCTTATAAAGAAAGCGCAGGACGAATATGCCTATCTAACCAAAGAAGATTTAGTAAAAATGAATGAAATCTTAGACGAAATCCTAAGATAATTAATCATAAAATACAAGTATAAAATTTGAATATAATGGAACATACAGAAAACACAAATCCCGTTTCCTCTTTCCAGTCGAGGATTGATATGACCGAGCTAAGAGACGCCTTGGACAGAATAAAATCCGAAATCTCCAAAGTCATCGTAGGGCAGGAGTCTATGGTAGAGCATCTCCTCGCGGCACTCCTCTCCAATGGTCATATCATTATAGAGGGCGTACCAGGCGTAGCGAAGACCATTACCGCAAAACTCCTCGCAAAGACCATTGATGTCGGTTTTAGCAGGATACAATTCACTCCCGATCTGATGCCCTCCGATATACTCGGCACATCGGTCTTTAATATCAAAACCTCCGAGTTTGAGTTTAAAAAAGGGCCAATATTCTCCAATTTTATTCTGATAGATGAAATCAACCGCTCGCCAGCTAAAACCCAGGCAGCACTCTTCGAGGTAATGGAGGAGCAGCAGGTTACGATGGACGGCACTCGCTACGAGATGTCTTCGCCTTTCCTCGTCGTTGCTACTCAGAACCCTATCGAGCAGGAGGGTACTTACAGATTGCCAGAGGCACAGCTCGACAGGTTCCTCTTTAAGATAGAAGTGAAGTATCCTAACCTACAGCAGGAGATAGAAATCATCAGAAAACAGCACGAAAGCAAATCCGAAAATAAAACCGAGAGCATTCGTACAGTGATTACGGGCGAGCAGCTTGTTAGGTTCCAGACCCTTGTAAAAGAGGTGCTCGTAGAGCCTCATTTAATAGAGTATATCGCGAAAGTCATCATCGCCACTCGCGAAAATCAGTTCCTCTATCTGGGCGCATCGCCGAGGGCAAGTTTGGCACTCCTCAGCGCTTCCAAGGCTTTTGCAGCGCTTCGGGGGAGAGATTTCGTAACGCCAGAAGACATCAAAGAAGCCAGTCTTGCGGTTCTCAGGCACAGGGTAGTTGTTTCCCCCGAGCGCGAAATGGAAGGGCTTACAGCAGATGAAATCATCCAACAGATTTTAGAGGGAATAGAGATTCCAAGGTAGTTTTAAAAATAGCTTATGCTCAAGCATCTTTATCTAAACTCCCGATTGTTCTTCATCCTTTTCATCATCGGGGTTTTATACATCCTTTCGTTTTTCTTCGGCGGGCTTATGCCTTTTGCCCATAGCTTTCTCGCGCTTTTACTCCTCATCTTTACCGTAGATGCTATGCTCCTTTTTAATCAGAAAAAAGGCGTAGAAGCACAGCGAATATTGCCCGAAAAGCTCTCCAATGGAGATGAGAACGCCATACGAATAGACCTTAAAAACAATTATTTCTTCCCGCTCAGCGTACAGGTGATTGATGAAATCCCTTTCCAATTCCAAGTGAGGGATTTTATGATTCACAAGCGCCTCCCCGCAGGAGGTAGCCGAATGTTTGAATACAAGCTCACCCCAAAGGAGAGGGGAGAATACAGCTTCGGGGCGCTCAATATCTATGCGAGCTCCATTCTGGGGCTTGTTGCCCGAAGGTTTTCCTTCCAAAAAGATGAAAAGCTCCCCAGCTACCCTTCCTTCATCCACCTCAGAAAGTACGAGCTGATGGCGGTTCAGAATGAATTCCTCCTCGGAGGTATAAAGAAAATCCGAAGGCTGGGGCATACGATGGAGTTTGAGCAGATAAAAGAATATGTACAGGGTGATGATATCCGAACCATCAACTGGAAGGCGACCAGCAAGCAGAATAAACTGATGGTAAATCAGTATCAGGACGAGAAATCCCAGCGAATCTATATGCTCATAGATAAAGGTCGCACGATGCAGATGCCTTTCAATGGGCTTAGCCTGCTGGATTATTCCATTAATGCTGCGATGGCGCTCTCCCACATTATCCTGAAAAAAGGCGACCGTGCAGGGATGATGACCTTCTCCAAGAAAACCGAAAACCGAGTCTCTGCCGAGAGCAAATCCGGGCAGCTCAAGAAAATCTCCGAAGCACTTTATAAGGTGCAGACCAACTTCTTCGAGAGCGATTTCAGCCGCCTCTACCAAGATTTGAAGACCACCATCACCCAGCGCAGCCTGGTGCTCCTTTTTACCAATTTTGAAACCCTCGATGCCGTACAAAGGCAAATGAAATACCTGAGAGGCATCGCCAAGAACCACCTCCTCGTCGTTATCTTTTTTAAGAATTCGGAGCTCCAGAGCCTCATTCATTCCCAGCCCGAGACCATACAATCGGTCTATGATGAGATTATCGCCGAGAAGTTTGAGTTTGAAAAAAAGCTCATCATCCAAGAGCTGAGGAAGTACGGCATCTATTCCGTTTATACCCTTCCAGAGAACCTCAGCATAGATGCCATCAACAAGTATTTAGAAATCAAAGCGAGAGGAATACTCTAAGCAGAGGATTTTTTTCGATTCGAAAAAACTTCCGAAGTCTCGCGCAAAAAGAAATACCCCTTAGCAGGGGAGGCACCCACTGCGTGGGGAGCACTTATTTTTAAGTGCCTCACTGGCTACAGTGTAAGTGCCCCTCGTGCTAACGAGTGCCTCGCCGGCTACGGCGTGATAAAAATCATGTGGGAAATAATTTGGTTTAAATACAAATTGGGATATTTTTGCACGAAATTTTTAAATAAAATAAATAATGAAGCAATTTTTATTATCGTCTTTGCTCACGGTATCGGTGGCAAGCGTTGCGTTTTCGCAGGATTATGACCCTTATTCCAACGCGGGAATTTCTCCGCAAGACCACAAGTATCTCCTCCAAAAGGAGTGGGAAGAAAATGTAGATGGAAGTAAGTATTATACAGGCTATATCTATAATGATGAGAATACGAGGCTCCTCAAAATAGAGTATTACACTCAAAATGGAGGTAAGAAATATATTTCAGAATATGCCGAATTAGAATACGATGCTAAGGGGAGAATTAAAGCTAAAATCGCCTATCAGCGAGACCCGGAATCTGAAGAAGACCCAGGCTCGGAGGCTATTCCTTTCGTACCAGAATCCAGAATTACTTATACTTATAATGAGGCTACCAACCAGCTTATCAGCCTTTATATAGAGAACTGGAAACCTGATGATGACGGCTCAGGGAAAGGCGAATACCTCCCACACAATAAGTATGAATTAGAATATTCGGAAGGTTTTTCTAAGCCTACTAAAATCAATTATTACATCAGAGTGGCCCAAGGCGGAGATGTGCAGTACCTCTACACAGATACTTATACTTATGTGGAGAAAATTGAGAAAGTACTCACCGTAAAGAGAGATGGTAATAATTTGGATGATAAAATCAAGAATAAGAGAACTTACTATTACGAGGGAGATAATCCCACCACAGGCAAATGTACTCACTATATTGACCAAAAATTTAATGGAACCAGCTGGGAAGATTCCCGAAAAGTAGAATATACTTACGATGGGAATGATAATGTAAAAACTCAAGTGAATTCCATAATGAGAAGAGGGGCTTGGGCGCTCAACTTCAAGTACGAATACGTGTATGATACCAATAAACTCCACGACGAGGTTTATACCTTTAAGGATTGGACATTTTATGGCGGCCTCGAGGAGGTTTATCAGTCTAAGAATGTTGCCATCAGTAAAAAGGTAAATGATAATTCTGATTACCTCAAGACTTTCTATTGGGAGCAGTCTCCGAATGCTTCTTTCCTCGCTACGGCAGACTTTGTTGCTAAGCCTTCGCTTTCCGTTCAGCTGTACCCGAATCCTGTGGTAGATTATTTCAGTCTTCAAGGTTTGGATCATCAGTCTGCAAACCTCTTCATATATGATAGAGCAGGTCGTGTAGTGAAACAAACTACTACCGATTCTGAGGGTAGATACGATGTTCGCGACCTAAAAGCAGGAGTATATTTTGTGGTAGTAAAGGCAGGAGCTCTCTCTAAGAGCATTAAGCTAATTAAGAAATAATCACGGCTTAATTCAGTAGACATATCTTTATTATTAAATAGTCATAGCTTTATTTTAACCTCTGAGGAAAATCTTTCTCAGAGGTTTTTTTGATTGATGCTAAGTGCCCCACCGGCTACGGTGTAATTGCTTGCTCCCTTCTAAATAGTTATCTTTGCTGGCGTAAAAAAAACTTATGGAATTTATAGACCGTTACGAGGAAGTTATAGCACAAGCAGTGCAGAAGTATATGTTTAGAAACCAACCTTCGGAGCTTTATGAACCGATGAATTACATTATCTCCCATAGAGGGAAAAGGCTAAGACCGATAATGGTTCTTATGGCAAATGAGCTCTTTGGCGGAGAGATGAGCAAGGCGATAAAACCAGCGCTTGCCATTGAGTATTTCCATAATTTTACCCTCATCCACGATGATATAATGGATGATGCTCCCCTTAGGAGAAATGTACCTACAATCCATACTTTGCACGGGATTAATACGGCAATCCTCTCAGGAGATGGGCTTCTGCTGAAAGCGTACAGCTTCTTTGAGGACTTGGAACCTAAGCTCTTCAAGGCGTGTGTTCGGATTTTTACCCATACGGGTATCCTCCTCTGCGAGGGGCAGCAGTATGATGTGAATTTTGAAACCCAGAAAGATGTAACCTATGAGGATTATATCCGAATGATTACCTATAAGACGGGTATTCTCGCTGCGGCGGCATTTGAAATCGGAGCCATTATCGCAGGAGCAAATACCGAAGAGGCAAAGGCTATTTTCAACTTTGGGAAGCATATCGGTATTGCTTTTCAGATTAAAGATGATTACCTTGATGTCTTTGGTAATATGGAGCAGTTTGGTAAGAAGCACGCAGGCGATATCTTTGAGAATAAAAAGACCATCCTCTACCTGCTGGCAAGGGAATATGCTACCGCTGAAGAGAAAAACGAACTTGAATTTTGGTATGCCAAAAAGACCAATAATATAGACAAGATTTATGGTGTAGAAAAGATTTTCAGGCGAACGAAAATTGACCAGAAAGTACTTGCCCTTATCCAAAAGCATAATGAAATTGCACAGGGCTATCTTGATAAAATCAATGTTTCTGATGAGAAGAAAAAGCCGTTTATCGAGCTTGCAAATTATTTATTGAAAAGAGAATCTTAAAAAAAATATCAACCACCCAATGCAGTTTAGAACAGAGGTAGAAATTCCCCTCTCTGATAAGAAAATCACTCTTGGAGATTCCTCGTTTTTCATCGGTTCCTGTTTTGCTACAGAGATAGCCAACCTTATGGCAAGCGGGCAGATGAAGACCCTTTGTAATCCTTTTGGGACGATTTTTAATCCGTATTCTATCAACTATGCGCTCAAGCGCCTCCACTCGGGCGAGCCTTATACGGAAGCAGATCTGATAAATTACGGAGGGGCTTTTATCTCATTAGACCATTATTCGGGTTTTAATACGCCTTATGCCCACAAAACCCTTGCGAAAATCAATGAAAAGCTGGAAGAGGCAAACTTTTTCCTACAAAAAACGCAATGGGTTGTTATCACCTACGGCACTTCTTTTATCTACGAGTTTCTTCCGCAGGGCAAGCTGGTTGCCAATTGCCATAAAATTCCTCAAAAGTTCTTTACAAAGAGGTTGCTCACCACTCAGGAAATCATTACTTCAATAAAAGAGAGTATTGCATTGATAAAGGATATTTGCAAAGCAGAGGTTCAGATACTCTTTACCCTCTCGCCCGTTCGTCATACCAAAGATGGCTTTCCTGAGAACCAATGGAGCAAAGCGAGGCTGCTTAATGCTCTCCACGAGGCGATAGATGATGAGGTTAATTGCCATTATCTCCCCATTTATGAGCTGATGATGGATGAGCTCCGAGACTATCGCTTCTATAAAGAAGATATGATACACCCCACGCAGCAGGCGGTACATTATATCTTTGAAAAGTTTGGAAATGCGTATTTCTCTGATGAAGTAAAGGCTTTTATCGCTGATAATTTTAAGATTCTTCAATCTCTTAACCATCGCCCGAATGATGAGAAAAGCCCCCAATATATTGAGTTTAGAGAAAGGCTTCGCCAGAAAATTGCCGAGCAGCAGAAGAAAGTAAAGCACAGAATATTCACTCAGTATTAAACCCTAAATCTTATGATAGATACCCATACTCACCTCTATTCAGAGGACTTTGATGCCGATAGAGCAGAGGTGATCCAGAGAGCCTTAGATGCAGGCGTTACCGAGTTTTACCTCCCTGCCATCAATTCTACTACTCATCAAAAAATGCTCAGCTTAGAGGCAGAATACCCACAGGTGAAAGCAATGATAGGCATCCACCCCTGTGAAGTAAAGCCAGAAACTTGGGAGCAGGAGCTCCAAATCGTTGAGGAATATTTAAAACAGAGAGCGTTTCCTGCGATTGGTGAGATTGGGATTGACCTCTATTGGGATAAATCTACGCTGGATATTCAGGTAAAGGCATTTGAAAAGCAAATCGATTGGGCGATAGATTACGATATTCCTATCGTCATTCACGGGCGCGATAGTTTTGATGAGGTCTTTGAGGTCTTGGATAGGAAAAAACATACTAAGCTCAGAGGGATATTCCACTGTTTTGGTGGGAGTCTCGAGCAGGCAAAAAGGGCTATTGAGCTCGGTTTTATGCTGGGGATTGGCGGCGTTGTTACCTTTAAAAATGGGAAGATAGATCAGTACCTTAGCCAGATTCCTATTGAGACTATCGTCTTGGAAACCGATGCCCCCTACCTCGCTCCTGTGCCCAATAGAGGGAAAAGAAACGAAAGTGCTTATCTCAGCTTTATCGCAGGAAAATTGGTTGATATCTACGGCATCAGCTATGAGGAAGTGGATAGGATAACCACCCAAAATGCCAAGCGAATTTTTGAGCCTTCTTCGGCAAAGGTTTAGCAGCGCTTTTATGCTTTCCATTCATTGGTGAAAGAAATAAAATCCTCTACTGATAGCTCTTCCGCTCGTTTTTCGAGGAAAGGATGGCTTTTTAAATGCTCGGGTATGCCGAGTGGTTTCAGCGCATTGGAGAGTTTCTTCCTCCTTTGGTTGAAGCCCGTTTTTACAATACTTTTAAACAGCACCTCATTTCCTTCCAAGCCTTCTTTGGGGTTTCTCTCGAGCCTTATCACACCAGATTTTACTTTTGGAGGAGGGGTAAAGACATTCTCGTGAACCGTGAAGAGGTACTTCACATCGTAGTATGCCTGTACCATCACTGAGACTATTCCGTAGTCTTTCGTTCTCGGCTGTGCTGCCACTCGCTCGGCAACTTCCTTCTGAAACATCCCTACCATTTCGGGGATTTGGCGGTAATGCTCTATAATCTGAAAAAGAATCTGAGACGAGATATTATAGGGGAAATTCCCAATAACCGCTACTTGCTCTTCTAAAAAGCTAAAATCCATTTTCAGGAAATCGCCTTTAAAATGTGCATCCGAAAGTGTGGAATAAGTGTCTTTAAGGTAGGAGATAGACTCCTCATCAATCTCTGCAAGGAGCAATCGCTCTGGTTTTTCCAAAAGGTATTTTGTGAGCACGCCCATCCCTGGACCTACTTCCAAAACATAGGTAAATCCCTTTCCCGATAGGGCTTTTACAATCTTCTCTGCAATATTTTCATCCGTTAAAAAGTGCTGACCGAGGTGCTTCTTCGCTTTTACCATTCTCGCCGATTATTTATTTCTGCAAAAGTAAATCTTTTTGGTCAGTAAGAGGCGTCTGGCGTCTGGCTTTTGGCTATTAGCTAAAAACGGCAAACAAATTAAGAGTCTCATTGGCTACGGTGTAATTGCTCCCCACGCGAGTGGGTGCCTGCCCTGCTAAGAACTCGGGGTACCCCGACAGAGTAATTGCTTGCCCTGCTAAGGGCTAAGTGCTTCCAATGCGAGTGGGTTTTTATTATTTTTTTGTATTTTAGCCAAAATTTTCAACCGATGGCTAAGACAGCAGATGATTTTAATAGAAAGAGGCTTCGTTCGAGCAACATTACGGTGGTTATTTCCATTGCATTGGTGCTCTTTCTTTTGGGGTTGATGGGTTTGATTCTCATCAAGGCTCAGAAGTATTCGGATTATATCAAGGAGCAGCTTGTGGTGAGTGCATATTTTGATAATGATTATGATGAAAAGGATTCTCTTAAAATCAATCAAATGGAGCAGGAGGCTTTGGAGAAGATTCAGCAGCTTCAGCCTGTGAAAAGGGCGAAATATATTAGCCGAGAGATGGCGGTTCAGGAAGCGAAAGCAGGCTTGGGAGTAGATTCGGATGCGCTGTTTGAGAAGCTCATTTATCCGTCATCTGTGGAGGTTACCCTAAAGCCAGAATATATAGACCCTGTTAAGATTAATGCTGCTATTAAGCAGATTTCTGCTGTGAAAGGTATAGTGGAGGTTAAGAACGACAGTACCCTTATGATGGAGGTTTATAATAATTTAGACCGCATTTTGAAGTGGATTTTTGGTTTTTCTCTTCTGTTTTTAGTCCTTGCCATTGTGTTAATTAATAATTCTATTCGCCTTAAAATATTCTCAAAGAGGTTTATCATCAAGACGATGCAGCTCGTAGGAGCAAAGAGGAGATTTATCTTAAAACCATTTGTAAAGGAAGCTGTGGTTTTGGGGTTTATCGGAGCTATTATCGGTACGGCAGCACTCTTTGGTGTGTGGTATTACTTCACATTGCAGATTGGCGAGAGGTATTCTGAGCAGGACATTACTCAGTATTCTTACCTCATCCTCCTTATCTTCTGTATTGGTGTTTTCATTACGGTACTCAGCACTGTAATTGCTACTTGGAGGTTCCTTAGAACGAGCGTAGATGAGCTCTACTATAACTAAAAACGATTTTAATGAGGCATAGGAACGGGTCTTATGTCTCTTTTTCTATTAATATCTTGGTAATGAAAAATGATAAAGCTATTCCCAAAGAGGCTAAGGAGAGCCAAAATCAGGGCTTCTATTTTGGGAGGGAGAATTATAAATGGATGCTGATAGGGCTGGGGCTGATTGCTCTTGGGTTTTTATTAATGCTGGGCAATGATGCCAATACACAACCCGATGGTACGCTTAATCCCAACTATTGGAATGAGGATATTTTCTCTATCAGGCGGATTAGGATTGCGCCTCTGCTCGTTATTTCAGGATTCATCGTGGAGGTTTATGCTATTCTCAAAAAGAAATAATTTATCGTAAAAACAAAAACTGATAATGGATTTACTCAAATCAATTCTCATTGCTATTGTAGAGGGGCTTACAGAATATCTCCCGATTTCTTCCACTGCGCATATGGGCTTTGCTGCAAATATGATGGGAATGGAGGAAACAGAATTTCTCAAGATGTTTCAGGTCTCTATTCAGTTTGGGGCTATTCTCTCTGTGGTAGTGGCTTATTGGAAGAAGTTTTTTGATTTAAACAATCTTCAGCTTTATGTAAAACTCACCTTTGCGGTTATCCCCGCTTTAATTCTCGGCTATCTCTTTGATGATAAGATTGAAGCTGTTTTAGGGAATCAGATTGCCATTTCATCGGCTTTGGTTTTTGGGGGAGTGGTATTGCTTTTTGCCGACTCTTGGTTTAAAAATCCGAAGATAGAAGATGAAAAGCAAATGCCCATTAAAACCGCTGTGGCGATAGGTTTCTGGCAATGTCTCGCAATGATGCCTGGTACCAGCCGCTCCGCAGCATCTATTATTGGGGGGATGGTGCAGGGCGTTACCCGAAAGGCGGCTGCAGAGTTCTCTTTCTTTTTGGCAGTTCCTACAATGCTTGCTGTTACCGTTTATTCGGTTTTTGTAAAAACTTGGGGAAAAGAAACCCCAACTCCTATGAAAGGCTATGAGATGATTCTCTCTTCTTCTGAAAATATTATGGTCTTTATCCTTGGGAATGTAGTGGCATTTGTGGTAGCGCTTATTGCGATTAAAACTTTTATCAGCCTGCTCAATAAATATGGTTTTAAACCTTGGGGCTGGTACAGAATCTTTGTTGGCATCGCTTTATACATTTATTTCTACCTGAAACAACAGGTTTAATGCTTAAAAAATCAAAATGCAGATAGAAGATATACAGGCGGGCAAGGTGCTGTTGGTAGATAAACCATTGGATTGGACGAGCTTTCAGGCCGTGAATAAGATAAAGTTCAAGCTGAAAAGGGAGTTCAAGCTGAGAAAGATAAAAGTAGGGCACGCAGGTACGCTAGACCCTAAGGCTACGGGCTTGCTTATCGTCTGTACGGGTAAAGCTACTAAGCAGATTCCCCTCATCCAAGATGCGGAGAAGGAATATCGTGCGGAGATAAAAATCGGAGTACAAACCGAGTCTTATGATACTGAAAAACCTGAAATCCTTCACCGAGATTATACTCATATTACGGAGGAGAATATCTCTGCTGCATTAGGTAAGTTTATTGGGGAGATAGATCAGCGGCCACCAGTATTCTCTGCGCTTAAAATAGATGGCGAGCGGGCGTATGACCTCGCAAGAGCAGGGCAATCTGTAGAGATGAAGGCAAGGAAAACCACTATACATTATATAAAGGATGTGGAGATTAGCCTTCCGCTGGTGTCTTTTACTGTTGGTTGTTCTAAGGGTACTTATATCCGCAGTTTGGCTCACGATATCGGTCAGGAGCTCGGGGTGGGGGCATATCTTACTGCTCTTAGGCGCACCAAAATTGGAGCGTATTCAGTAGAGGAAGCGTCATCGGATTATCTAACCAATGATTTCCTTTTCTCCGAAGCAGAGTAGGGCTTTACCTAATTGGGAACGATGTAGAGCTTCATTCTCTGCTCGTATTCTGGTTTTAGTTTAAGGAGTTTCCATATCTTTTTTTCATCATTTGTAGAGATACGGTAGTAGATGATTTTATCTGCGGAGTATTTAAAGTACGGGTGGTCTTTTAGCCAGTCTTCTGGTGCATTGAGTAGCGAATATTTCTTTACCGAAGAATCATCGAGGTAACAGGTAGAGATGAGTTTTTCGGTCAATGCTTTATCTATATTATAGGTGTCTAAGATTTGCTTTTTATCGGCAAAGCCACCGAGTTTCCTTCTAAAGCCCAAGTAGGAGCTTGCTGCTCTTTTATCAAACCCGAACTCTATAAGCTGGTCAAAGCTAATCTTATTTAAATCCACTTTTGTGAAATCGGTCTCTGAAATCTGAGCTGGAGCTATGCTTTCAGTTGTATTTTTCTGTGGTTTTAGCCGGATGAAAGGCTTTAATTCTTCAAACTTCTGTTCGGAGATAACGAAACAGTTTCTAATGTCTTCCAGTGTTTTGAAAGCACCACCGAGTTTTTTGTTTTTATAATTAATGATAACAGCGGACTGCTTTTCGGAGAAGCCAAGCTTTTGCCAGTCTTCTTGGTTTAAGTCATTTGGGTCAAAGTTTTGAAGGGCAATCTTTGGTTTCTCGCTTTTAAATTTTCTGAAGTCATCGGGAGTTTTTTCGGGTAAGATGAGGTAAGGCGAGAGCTTTTGATAGTTTTCATCGCTGATGATGAAACATTCTTTAAACTTCTCTTTGCTTATAAAACTGCCTCCCAAGTAGTCCTTATATTTTAAAATTGCCATTGATTGCTTTTCGGAGAAGCCCATTGCTTCCCAATCTTTTTGGCTGTAGTGGTCAGGGTTGAACCTCCCTTTGATACTCAGCTCTCTTGACCTTTTTTTGTAGGTATTATTGTTGTATTGAATTTTTTCGGGCAGGAGGATGTAGTCCTTCAGTGCGTTGTATTTCTCTTCGGAGAGGGCATAGCATTTCTTGAACTGCTCTTTGGAGCGAAACTCACCGCCCACTATTTCCTTATATTTAAGAATGGTTTGGGTTTGTTTCTCCGTAAAACCGAGCTTTATCCAATCTTCTTTATCCAATTCATTGGGATTAAATTCGGAAAGGTTTTGGGGAATATTTTCAGTCTCAGGGTTAATGAATTTCAGTGCAGGTATCTCGGTTTTTGATGAGTTTTGAAAAGCCCAAAAACTAATTTGTAGTAATCCTATAACGGTAGCAAGGCTTATCAGCCAAACTAACTGTTTGAGCCTGATAGAAAGTGATAGTGGGACTTTCATTAGTCGTAGGTTTACTAGGGTTTATCAACTAAAGATTCTTTCAGTTTGATGAGCTCTGCCCTTACAAAATTGAGCCTATCAATCATAGAGACGGTTTCGGAGAGTTTTGCATTGGTGGTGAGGGCTATCCTCGCGCCGTCGAGTGTATATTCTTTCTCCTTTACGAGGTAGTAGATCATCTTCAGATTCTTAATGTCCTCTGGAGTAAAGTATCGGTTTCCTTTCTTATTTCTTTTGGGCTGAAGAATAGGGAATTGTTTCTCCCAATAGCGTATAAGCGAGGGATTTACATTAAAGGCTTGGGCTACCTCACCTATGGAGTAGTAGAGTTTATCGGGTAGATTGATATTGAGCATAGCGAAAAATTAACCCTCCAAAAATAAGAAAAATCTTTTTTGATGTTATAATGAGGGTATTGCTTCTCTGCTTTTACTTTTTCTTATGAGTTTTTTTGATGAAAAGCCTGACCAGAATAATACTGCCGATAAGAAAGATGATGATATTTTTCAGTAAGTTTATAGGTAAGTAGCTGAATTGTTTCTTTTTATCAATATGAAATTCGTAATAGATGGTGAAAGGAAATCCAATTTTAAAGCTATTAAAATCATCATTAGAATATGATGAATAAAGCCAAGTGAATAGTAGGCTTAAACAAAGCAGTACAATAAAAATTTTAAAAGTTTTCATAAAAAAAAACATTTCTGTTTTTACTTTCTTTTATCTTTCAAGCTCTTGTAGATAAAAATTTACGAAAGTAGCTTCATCGCCTCTAAATCCTGTCTTAGCTGTGTGGGGTTTTTAAAGAGAATTCCTTGCAAGCCAAGTGATTTTGCTGTTTTTATATTTGCTTCATTATCATCTATGAAAAGGCTTTCGGAGGGTGATATATTAAACCGCTGAAAGAGGAGCTGAAAGATTTTTGGGTCAGGTTTGATGAGTTTTTCTCTGCCAGAAACTAAAATTCCACGAAATTCTTTGAAGAAATCAAACCGCTGGAAGGCAAAATCTATGGTCTCAGCTGACCAATTTGTAAGTCCGTAGAGGGTGTAGTGAGCCTTTAATTCGTGGAGAATCTGTACTGTGCCGTGTATTTCATCTTTTAGCATTTCTTCCCATTTGTCCGAGTATAGGGCAATTTTATCGGCATAGCTAGGGTACTGCTTTTGGAGGAGGGCTATGGCTTCTGCAAAGGGGCGGCCTCTATCTTGCTCAGTATTCCACTCATCATTACAGATATTTTTAAGGAAAAACTCCATTTCTTCCTCCGTCTGGAAGTGTTTTCTGTACATATATCGAGGGTTCCAGTCTACGAGCACTCCTCCGAAATCAAAGATAATATTCTTCATAGTTTTCTATTTTATTCTGGTAAAATTAAGAAGTGCTGAGAAAAGCCTCCTCAGCACTTTTGGGTATTTTTGAGTTAATTATTAATTCGCGGGTTTGTAAGAATCTTTCAGGGTAACGGTTCGGTTAAACACCAATTTTTCTTCTGTGCTGTCTTGGTCTTTGGTAAAGTACCCGATTCTCTGGAACTGCAGCGGTTCGCCCACTTTCACATCTTTTAGTTCTGGTTCTGCATAGGCAGTTACCACTTTCAGAGATTCAGGATTTACAAACTCTAGGAAATCTGTTTCCTTTTCTGCATCTGGCTGTTCGGTAGTGAAAAGTCTGTCATAGACTCTCGCTTCCACAGGCAGGGCGTGATTTGCAGAAACCCAGTGCAGTGTTCCTTTTACTTTTCTTAGACTTTCTTCTGTGCCACTTCCAGACTTGGATTTCTCGTCATAGGTAGCGTAGATGGTCGTTATATTGCCTTGCTCATCTTTCTCTACCCTTTCTGCTTTGATGATGTAGGCAGATTTAAGCCTTACCTCGCCACCGAGTTTTAATCGGAAGAATTTCTTATCGGCTTCTTCTTTAAAGTCCTCTCTTTCTATATAAATCTCTCGGGAGAAAGGTACTTGCCTTGTTCCAGCGTTCTCGTCTTCGGGGTTGTTTTCTGTTTCTACCCATTCGGTTTTTCCTTCTGGGTAGTTTTCTATGATGAGCTTAATGGGGTTCATTACGACCATCATTCTTTTTGCCACTTTGTTGAGGTCTTCCCTTACGCAGAACTCCAATAGTTGGATGTCTATCAGGTTTTCTCTTTTTGCTACACCTACCCGCTCGATAAAGTTTCGGATGGAAGCCGGTGTATAGCCCTTGCGTCTAAGTCCAGAGACGGTAGGCATTCGCGGGTCGTCCCAGCCTGTAACCACTCCTTCTGCCACCAGTCTTTGGAGCTTTCTTTTAGAAGTAATCATATAGGTTACATTCATTCGGGCAAATTCACGCTGTTTGTTTCGGACATTTCCTTCGGTATATACTTGGTCTAAGTACCAATCGTAGAGCGGACGGTGGTTTTCAAACTCCAAAGAGCAAAGCGAGTGGGAGATTTGTTCTATATAATCGCTCTCGCCGTGTGCCCAGTCGTACATAGGATAGATTTTCCAGCTTGTGCCCGTCCTGTGGTGAGGTCTCTTTAAGATACGATACATCACAGGGTCTCTCATATTCATATTGGGAGAGGTCATATCTATTTTTGCACGGAGAGACATTGCCCCTTCTTCAAACTCTCCCTTCTTCATTCGCTCAAAAAGGTCGAGAGACTCCTCGATAGGGCGGTTTCTGTACGGAGATTCTATACCAGGTTCTGTAGGGTTTTTCCTTTGTTCGGTAATGAGTTCAGAGGGTTGCTCATCTACATAGGCTTTCCCTTCTTTTATGAGCCTTACTGCCCAGTCATAAAGCTGCTGGAAGTAATCCGAAGCGTAGAGCTCCTTATCCCACTTAAAGCCGAGCCATTCTACATCTTTCTTTATGGAATCTACAAACTCCTGCTCTTCTTTTTCTGGGTTGGTATCATCGAAGCGGAGGTTTACGGGAGCGTTGTATTTTTCACCCAAACCAAAGTTGATACAAATAGCCTTCGTATGCCCGATATGCAGATAGCCATTAGGTTCTGGTGGGAAACGAAAACGGATTTTATCAGGGCTAAGCCCGTTTGCTACATCTTCTTCTATGATTTGCTCAATGAAATTGAGGGATTTTTTTTCTTCGTCCATATTCTAAAAATAAGAGTACAAATATAGTAAATTAAGGGGTATTATTCTTTATCAAGTAGATGCCTTTCACCCTTATTTATAGCTCTGCTAAAATTCAATATTATACCTTCAACAGGTTAATCAGTGTTTTGTTGAGCATAAAATATTCTTTACTTTTGCTTCCTTAAAACTGTAAAAAAGAAGGAATACCATAAATACAATTAGTCGTTTTTCATTATTTGTATTTGGCATTAATATTATGGAGAAATAAAAGAAGAAAGTCTCAAAAGCTGACCTCTATTTTGAGATGAATACTAATAAAAACTAATAACAACAAGTCCCTTTTTAGAGGTCGGGGGACGAATATTTTATTATGATAGTAAGAAATTTTTTTCAGAAATCAGGAGTATTAGCCTTTATTGGCTTTGGAGTAACATTAGTAGCACAACAGCAGTATGAGGGTAGAGTAGGGATAAATACTGAAACACCATCCGCTACACTTAATGTAAAAGCAAAAGGTAATACAAGTAAAGTATTGGAGGTAAATAATAAAGATTCCAACAAACTTCTAACTGTAAATTCGGATGGAAAAGTTGGGATTGGAACGGATACTCCAAAAGAATCAATAACAGTAGAAGATGGTCATATGCTTCTAAAAAAAGGTTACTTTATGTCCGAAGACAAAACTAATGAAGGGGGAGCTTTATACCTTACCAATACGATTAAGGATGGCAATGCTATTAAGACTTGGGCACTTTATAATATGACCAATACTAAGCCAGGAGTAACCGACGAATATCAAAAATATTTACCAGGCTTACATTTTTGGGCTTATCAAGGAGGAGGAAAAAATCAGGGAAGTCAGATGATTATTGCCGATAATGGAAATGTAGGTATAGGGAATAGATATGGTAAGACAGCCCCAAGCCATAAATTAACGGTAGATGGTAATGTTAAGATTACGGGCTTAGCTACAAACAGCGGAATTCGTTTTGTAGTTGTAGATAATGATGGAGTTTTAAAAGTAAGTGGTGTAGCAGGGAAATTTTCAAATAAACAAGCTGAAAATGGCGCAGTATATAAAAGTGTAAGAACTACAAGTAATAGCCATATTATAATAGAAGAAGGAGATTATATGATTAAGTATACAGGCTCTGCTTCGGCTACACTGGGCAAGCTGCCTTCGGCTAAAGATGATAAAGGTAGAGAACTTTGTTTCTTCTCTAAAAACGCTACTATCTCTACGGGTGCACTTGGTAAAAGCACAATAGAAGCAGGAGAAAGCAAATGTATTATCTCGGATGGGGAAGAATGGATTACTAAATAAATTTTGCTTTGTATATAAAAAGAGCTGCTGACAAAGTCGGTAGCTCTTTTTCTGTTTGATAAAATTTTATTCTTCTCAAGATAGAGTATTCATAATTTTTTAGTACTAAGCCGAGAATTTGAAGTTTATACTCATTACTAAAAGCCAACAGTCAGTTTCTGAAAAAACTCAGTCAGTTTTTGAAAAAAGGCAGTCAGTTTTTTGAAAAACTCAGTCAGTTTTTTTACCTCCTCTGTGAGTTTTGGAAATCAATAACTTACAAAGGTGAAATTTTATACTTTTTGAGGCTTGTTTTTGAGGATATCATCCTCTTTTTTTACCATCCACTGCCTACTGCACCGTAGCCAGTGGGGCAGCCACAGCATGACAGACACACCGTAGCCGGTGAGGCTTAGCCAAAAGCTAGTAGCCAATTAGCCAACAGCACAAAGCTTAGCGTTTAAACCTAAGTTTATCCCCTTTTAAAATCAATGGTGTTGGGAAGTTATTGGTAAAAAGTGAGCCCGTGCCAAGCCCTTGTGGGATTTTTGGGTACTTGGAGTAGGTGTATTGAGCTATGGCATTGAGTCCGATATTGCTTTCAAGGGCGGAGGTAATCCACCAGCCGATATTCCTTTCTTCCGCGAGGGAGATCCATTCGTCCGTTCCTGAAAATCCACCTACGAGTGAGGGTTTTAGAATGATGTATTGAGGGGATATAGTATTGAGAAGCTGAATTTTTTTGTCGAGGTCTATTATCCCGATAAGCTCTTCATCGAGGGCAATGGGGGTAGGCGTTTGCTGGCATAGCTGGCGCATTTGTTCCCAGTTTCCTGCTTTTATGGGCTGTTCTATGGAGTGTATTCCTAAGCTGTGTAGGGCATTTAGAACTTCGGTAGCTTGCTGTGGGGTGAAGGCACCATTGGCATCTACACGGAGCTCCAGAACTTCTTTAGGATAGGCTTTTCTTAGCTCAGAGAGTACAGCTTTTTCCTGCTCCCAATCAACGCCTATTTTGAGTTTTATGCAGTCAAAGTTCTGGCTGAGCTTTTCCTGTATCTGCTCTTTCATAAAATCTACACTGCCCATCCAGATAAGCCCATTAATCTTTATGGAATCAACCCCTTTGGTAAAGTCGTTTTCAAAATAGCGGTCGGCACCGAGCGATAGGTTATTCATCGCTTGTTCATAGCCAAACCAGAGAGAAGGGTAGTGGAGGAGCTCGTGTTTCAGGTGTTCTCTATCTTGGTTGATGTTTTGGCAGAGCCAATTCAGTTTTTTCTCATAGTCAGGAGTGCCCTCATAGCTTAACCCTCGGAACAGGGCACATTCGCCTATGCCTTTTTTATCGCCATCGGATATTTCTAAGATATAGGTTTCTTTCTGTGTGAGGATACCTCTTGAGGTGCCTGCTGGGCGTTTGAAATTGAGGATATATTTAGAGAAACGGGCTTTCATCGTTTGAAATTTTAGTTAAAAAAGCATTGCAAGAACATTCATTTTGAAGTCTTGCAATACCCAGGGTTGATTAAAATAATATTGGTTTTTTAATGCTTCTCAGCATTTTCCATAAATTCTTCGGCTTTTCTTACCATATCTATGCTTCCGCAGAAGAAAGGTACTCGTTGGTGAAGCTCGGTAGGTTCTAGTTCGAGGATTCTCGTTTTTCCGTCTGACGCTTTTCCACCAGCTTGCTCAGCGATGAAAGCCATTGGATTGCATTCATAGAGGAGGCGAAGTTTCCCTTTTGGAGATTGTGAGGTAGAAGGGTAGATATAAATACCACCTTTAATCATATTTCTATGAAAATCCGAAACCAATGAGCCGATGTATCGTGAGGTATAAGGTCTGTCCTCCTCTTCCATCTGGCAGTATTTGATATAGTCTTTTACTCCTTGTGGGAATTTGATATAGTTGCCCTCGTTAATAGAATAGATTTTTCCTTTTTTGGGGAATTGCATATTGGGGTGGGAGAGGTAGTAGGTACCGAGGCTTGGGTCTAGTGTAAAGCCATTAACGCCATTGCCTGTGGTATAGACAATCATTGTAGAAGAACCATAGACGATATAACCCGCCGCTACCTGTTCTGTACCCTTTTGCAGGAAGTCCTTCATCTCTACGGGAGAGCCGGGCTCGGTTACCCGTCTGTAAATAGAGAAGATAGTCCCTACGGATACATTTACATCTATGTTTGAAGAGCCGTCGAGTGGGTCAATCAGGACTACATATTTGGAGAGATGTCCGTTTTCGCCCGCTTTTATCTCTATAATATCGTCGTTTTCTTCGGAGGCAATTCCACAAACAACCTCTCTTTGGGAGAGTGCTGCGATGAAGATTTCATTGGCAAGCACATCGAGTTTTTGCTGTTCCTCACCTTGTACATTGGTATTACCGGCGCGCCCGATAATATCTGCTATCCCGGCTTTATTTACCTCTCTATTCACGATTTTAGAGGCAAGTCTAATCGCACTCAGGAGCCTTGAAAGCTCCCCAGTAGAATACTGGAAGTCATCTTGTTTTTCAATGATAAACTCTCCTAAAGTCTGTAATCCTTGTTCTGACATAAGTAAAAATTTATTGGTTTAATATGAGTTAAATAATTATAATTTTTAATGATTTTTTAGATGCGTTTATAGAGTTCTTCCATTGGCAGACGGTATCTATCTCCCCAGATACCTCGTTCTTCTCGGATGCCACAGCTTAGCACCATATTGATTTCAGCACCATAAGGCAGGTGCAGGAGTTTTTTGATACGGAGGCTATCAATGCCTACCATTGGACAAGTGTCGTATCCTTTTTCTGCCATTGCCAGCATAAAGGTTTGAGCTGCTAAAGCACAGCTACGGTGGACATCTATACGCATATCGTTTTCGGATGTTTGGCGATACATTGGTCGGAAGAGCCCCACGGCAAGGGATAGGGTTTTACGGAAGGCTCCGAGCAAGCCCCAAGCTCTTGCATAGAGGAGTGGCATTAGTTTATTATAATCGGCTTCCCATTTTTTGATGCGTTTTTCTACTTTTTCGGGCGGACTGTTGCGTTTTACATTTTCAATTTCGTGTGCGAGCATCGCCTTGGCGCGTTTTCGGTGGAGATCTTGTCGAGTTACGAATACTACGAGTTGCTGTGCGGTAGCTACACTATCCTGATCAAGGCACGCAGGCACAAATTTTTTGAGCATTTCTTTATCAGTGATGTGATACATCTCGAAAAGTTGCATATTATAGGCAGTTGGTGCGAGCCTTGCGGTTTCCAAGCATTCCTTTACCACTTCTGGGTCGATTGGTTGATTGGAATAGTAGCGCACTGCTCTTCTGAACTCGAGTAATTCTTTTAAATTATTCATCTTTTTTAGATATTAGAGATTAGGGGTCGGTAGAGGTGATTCTCGTTATTCATATAATTCAAATTTTGTATTTAGGTATTTCTTTTCCATAATCTTTTGGTTTTGTGTGTTTAATTTTCTTTCTCGTTTATCCTCTTATCTTTTATTATAAGTGAATAGGAGTTTCTGAGGAGTATATTTTCTATCGGAGCTTATTACATTTAATTTCTCGGCAATTGCTTGGGAGATAATTGCGTGGTCAAAAGGGTCATTGTGTCCATCAGCTATTTCTAATTTTGAGAGAAGCTTTGTATGTTGCTTTGTAAAAGGGAGAATCTCTATATAAAAATCATCTTCAATAGCCTGTATCATTTCTCCAGCAGTTTTATACTGAGTAGATATTTTTTCTATACGATATAGTTGTAATAACTCCACAATACAAATAGAACTTGTATATAACATATTAGAATAGTCATCTAATAAATTTAAAATATCATTAGATAATTGTTCTCTATCAGAGATGGCAAAAATAAGCGTATTTGTATCCAATAAATATCGCATATCCTTTATTTCAACACCGCTTTCATATCTAAAATTTTAATCATTCCTCCTTGCTTCCAAGACAGCCTCATAGCATATCCTGTTTTAGATATCTTTTTCCCTGTTTCAGGGTCTATAACCCATCTCACTTTTTTGTTGTCTTCTTTTTTTGTTTTTTTCTTTTCCATAATCTTTTGTTTTTGTGGTTTTAATTTTCTTTTCTCTCTTTCTCCTTTTATTATAAGTAAAGAGCTTCCTCCTTTTTTATCTCTTTGATGCCTCAAATAAGAGGTAGGCTCAGTGGCAACAAATGTAAGCAATTAAACTCAAACTATTCAAGTTGATAAGCAATGATTTTTAGGAATAAGGGTAGCATTTTATGATAAAATTTTTCATAAAAGAGTCTTTCTGCTCTGTTTATTTTATCTGAATTTTTTATTTTTGATATCCTTTTTTAGGGAAAACATTACAGCTAAGGCTGAAACAAAACAAAAAGCGATGAAAGTATTTAAGTTCGGAGGAGCTTCTGTAAAAGATGCAGATAGTGTGAGCAATGTAGCAAAAGTCTTAGAAAGCCAGACATTTGATAAATGCCTCCTCGTAGTATCGGCGATGGGGAAAACGACCAATGCACTGGAACGCGTAGTAGAAGATTATTTCCAGAATGTGGATTACAAGATAGGGGTAGAAGAAATAAAAGATTTTCATATAAAGATTGCCAGCGGACTGTTTCCAGAGCATCATAAAGTATTTGCAGAAATCGCTCTTTTCTTTGATGATATAGACGCTTTTCTGAGGAGAAATAAATCCCCGAACTATAATTTTGTTTATGACCAAGTGGTGAGCTGTGGTGAGCTGATTTCCTCCAAAATCCTAAGTGAATACCTCAATCAGAAAGGTTTTGCTAATCAGTGGCTCGATGCGAGGGACTATATAAAAACCGATAATACCTACCGCGAAGGGCAGGTAGATTGGGAAGCTACCGAAGCCCTTATCTCCACGCTCGGTTTATCGCAATCCTATGTAACGCAAGGCTTCATCGGTTCTGATGCACATAATTTCTCAGTAACCTTAGGGCGCGAGGGTTCAGATTATTCCGCAGCGATATTCGCCTTTTGTCTCAATGCAGAAACTCTAACCATCTGGAAAGATGTACCTGGAGTGATGACGGGAGACCCTCGCAAGTTTAAAGAAGCAGCCTTGCTCTCCAATATTTCCTATGAGGAAGCGATAGAAATGGCATATTATGGTGCCAGTGTCATCCACCCGAAAACCCTCCAACCTTTAAAGCAGAAAAATATCCCATTCTTCGTAAAGTCGTTTTTAGAACCAGAAAAAGCGGGGACAAAAGTAGGCTCTGGGAGTGATAACGAATACCGAGAGTCCTATATATTAAAGGAAAATCAGATACTGGTGAGGATTTCCACAAAGAATTTTTCATTCATTGCCGAAGAGCATCTCAGCTTTATCTTCTCCCTCTTGGCAAAGTATAAAATCAAAATCTCGCTGATGCAGAACTCCGCCATTTCCCTCGCACTTTGCCTTGAAGATAAGTATGCCCACATCGATGAATTTAATCGAGATTTGGGCAAGGAGTTTAAAACCGAAATTATCCCAAAGGTTTCCCTCTTCACGGTAAGGAATGCAGACACCAATAATACACTCAAGTTTTACGAAAATAAAACCGTACTTTTGGAGCAAATTTCCAAGCGAACGATTCAAATGGTAATTCAATAAAACACTCGATAAAGAAGAAGTAATGAGCCTGATTTCAACCCAAGAACTGATAAAAGCTACGGGGCTTACCAAGTTCGGTATTCTCAAAAATCCTATTGCTAAAATTTTGATGAGCACCACACAGCTCACCAAAGTAAATGCCTTGTATGACAGGATAAAAATGTACAAAGGCAAAGCGTTTTTCGATGCTTTTATCCGTGAGAGGGGGCTGAAGTATATCGTCTTTGAAGAAGACCTTGCCAAAATCCCAAAGACAGGTGCATTTATCATTGTTTCAAACCATCCCCTCGGAGCGATAGATGGCATTCTGATGTGCAAAATCATCTCCGATATTCGCTCAGATTTTAAGATAATGGGCAACTTCCTCCTCGAGAAAATAGAACCGATGAAGGAGTTTGTAATCCCCGTAAATCCGTTCGGAGGCGAGCGAAAAAGCATCCGAAGCAGTGCCACAGGAATGCGAGAAACCCTCAAACACCTTGAAGCAGGGGGATGTGTAGGTATGTTCCCCGCAGGCGAGGTCTCAAATAAAAATAATTCGTACAACGAGGTGAGAGACAAGGAGTGGGAAAAACCTGCCCTCAAGCTCATAAAATCTGCAAAAGTACCCGTAGTACCAATGTATTTCAATGCTAAAAACAGCAATTTCTTCTACAGCGTAGCCAAGATTCACCCAGACCTCCAAACACTAATGCTCCCCTCAGAAATGATGAGAGATAGGGACTGCCCTATACGCGTACGAATCGGTAGACCTATCTCCGCAAAGGTAATTGATGAGCAGGAGACTACAGACGAACTCAGCGAGCACTTACAGAAGAAAATTTACCTCTTAAAGTCTTATTACGACAAGAGCAAATCTCAGATGGAGAACCTCAAACTCCCCAATCTGAAGCTCAACTTTCCTACGACTAAGACCGTTAATATCGTTCAGAACATTATAGACGAAACCCCAGAGGAAGATATCCTCAAAGAAATTCAAAACCTTAGGGAGAAGGATAAACAATTCTTCGCCAATGGAAATTATGAGGTTTTCTTCGCTGAATATAACGACATCCCTTCCGTGATGAGGGAAATCGGGCGCCTCCGCGAGCTCACTTTCCGCGCGGTAGGCGAGGGCAGTAATCTTCCTCTTGACCTTGATAACTACGACAAGCACTACCACCATCTTTTCCTTTGGGATAATGACAAGAAGAAAATCGCAGGGGCGTATCGTATGGGGCTCGGTAAGGAAATAATGAAAAAACACGGTATCGATGGCTTCTATACCGCATCTCTCTTTGAGTTTGACCAAGAGCTGCAGCCCTTCTTCCGAAAAGTGATAGAAATGGGGCGGGCGTTCATCACCCTTGAATATCAGCAAAAGCCACTGCCACTCTTCCTTTTGTGGAGGGGCATCGTTCATGTCTGCCTCAGGAATCCAGACCATAAATTCCTGATGGGGGGCGTGAGCATCAGTAGTAAGTTCTCCGATTTCTCAAAATCATTAATGATAGAATTTATGCGCTCCAATTACTACGACTCTGCGGTGGCGCAGTACATACACCCAAAAAATGAGTACAAAGTAAAGCTCAAAGACCGAGACAAGAGCCTCTTCCTCGATGAGATGAATGCCGACCTCAACAAACTCGATAAGATTATCGATGACCTTGAGCCCGAGCTCCGCCTCCCTGTCCTCATCAAGAAGTACATTAAGCAAAACGCAAAGGTCGTCTCCTTCAATGTAGACCCGAGCTTTAATGATGCGATAGATGGCCTGATGTACATCCGAATCAGTGAGCTGCCAGAGAGCACCATAAAGCCCGTTTTGGAGGAGCTTAGTGAGCAGCTTCGCAATGAGCAAAATGAGATACAGTAATCATTACTCTCGTTTTTGAGAGGGGCTGAAATTAGAAAAGTTGTTTTTATTCATAGATAATATGAGAGCGCCAGCCGAAATTTCGGCTGGCGCTCCAACTGTTTAGTAAAATATGGATTTATTCTTTATCTGTACAGAAAAAGAGGTGGATTTTTAGTGTTGATATGTCAGCTTGTTTAGTAGAGAATTTTGAGCACTTTTTTATTTTCTGGGAAATTCTATACTACGCTATGTCCTCCTGCATAGTAGATTACGCTATAGCTCTCTATTTTGATATCCTCAGGCTTTTTTAGGGTATTGGCAAGTTTAGAATGAAAGTCTTTATTTATATGGAGAAATTAAAATGCCCAATAAACAACCACTTGTGAGGAGTGGTTGTTTTTAGATTAAGATTTAAACTTCTTTTTAATTTCATCTGCTATTTTATCTATCTCTGGAAATAAAGTAGCAGCACTTATGCCTAAGGTTTCAAGCTCTTTGAGAATTTTAATTTTTGAGCTTGCATCTATGATTATCCTTTTTTCTGAATTATCTTTTTTTCCTCTTTTAATCCAGTTAGATTCGATTATTATCATGGGTTTAGTTTTCTTATTAGTAGGAAGAGTAATAAGAGGAGTTTCTCCAATTCCAAAAATTAGAAATGCGCCATATTGTCTTATAATACGAGGATTATCTAATTTAGGGCGAATAGCCAAGGTACTACCAAGATCTTTAGGGTCTATTATTGGTAAAAAATAAGATTTGTCTTCTCTTATAAAGTGCAATAGTCTACCAAAATATTTATTATTAAGGTCTCTAATATTTTGAGGAATACATCCATTTTTAATCAAATTCTGTAATTCATTTATTAACCTGTTTTTTAGATCATACTTATAGTAATCATCGGATAATTGTCCATATTCATTTATCCAATTTTGTATCTCTTTATCAATTGTATCTTTAATCCTAAATTCTTTTTCTATTAAATATTTTTCTAAATCTTCTTTTTTGCTATTAACATAGTCAATTATTTTAGAATTGTCAGGAAAAGATCCATTATTTTCGACTATAAATTTAGCTATATCATTTTTTTCTTTTTTTCCTTCTAAAAGGGAAATAAGCTCTCTAAAATCATAAAGCAACTCTTGAGTATAATTATAATAAAACTCCTTATCACACTTAGCTAAATTAGCTAAAATAGTTACTCTATCACTGTCTGAATAGCAAACACTCTCATTAGGAATATCAAAAATGAGTACCTCGCCATTTTTTTTTGAGTTAGACTTATTATTTTCAGAGCAGGCGAAATAAAGAGCAACTAATGGATTTGTTGTTAAGTCTAATAATCTTGTAGGAATACCATAGTGTTGCATTAGAACTAAAGACTCTATTGTATTTTTTCCACTAAAATCATTAGGAGCTTTTGCTATCATTTCTCTATATATCTTGTCTTCATTATCAATATATAGATATTCTCCTGATGATTTTTTTCTGTATATAGAAGGTTCTAATTCAAATTCCTCATTAGGATGTCCTCTATAAAAGATATTATAAGAAGTCTTTATTTTACTAACTTCAGTTATATATTCTGATACTGATTTTATTTCTATTTTGTTTTCCTCTATTTTTTCGATTATATCTTCCATCTTCTCTATTGTTCTCATTTTTTCTAATTACTAGGTTTTAAATAAACCACCCATTTTATTTGGGTGGTTTAGAATATTTATATACTGTGTACAACTGTACACTAAATTAATTGCCCGTGTGGCTATGCGTTACATCATTCCTGGCATACCGCCTCCCATTGGTGGCATAGCGGGTTCTGCTTTTGGAATTTCAGTAATCACACACTCGGTGGTGAGGAGCATACCTGCTACGGAAGCTGCGTTTTCTAGGGCTACGCGGGTTACTTTCGTAGGGTCTATGATTCCTGCTTCGAGCATATTAACGAACTCGTCGGTTTTTGCATTGTATCCGAAATCGCCTTTACCTTCTGCTACTTTTGCTACGATTACGGAGCCTTCGCCACCTGCGTTGGCTACGATTTGTCTTAGAGGCTCTTCGATTGCTCGTTTTACGATTTTGATACCTGTGCTTTCGTCCTGATTACTTCCAGAGACATTGTCGAGAGAAGCTACAGCTCTTACGAGGGCTACGCCTCCTCCTGCTACGATGCCTTCTTCTACGGCAGCGCGGGTAGCGTGGAGAGCGTCATCTACTCTGTCTTTTTTCTCTTTCATCTCCACTTCGGAAGCAGCACCTACATAGAGAACGGCTACACCGCCAGCCAGTTTAGCGAGCCTTTCTTGTAGTTTTTCTTTATCGTAATCGGAAGTTGTAGTCTCGATTTGTGCTTTGATTTGATTTACTCGTGCTTTGATTTGAGCATCGTCTCCTGCACCATTTACGATAGTGGTATTGTCTTTATCGATGACTACTTTTTCTGCTCTACCGAGGAGCTCGATGGATGCGTTCTCCATAGTGAAGCCTCTTTCTTCGGAGATAACCTGACCGCCTGTAAGGATAGCGATATCTTCGAGCATTGCTTTTCTTCTGTCGCCAAAGCCTGGTGCTTTTACAGCAGCGATTTTGAGGGAGCCTCGGAGTTTATTAACCACTAATGTAGCGAGAGCCTCGCCTTCTACCTCTTCAGAAATAATTAAAAGAGCTTTTCCTTGCTGAGCAACGGGCTCGAGAACGGGTAGTAATTCCTTCATAGAGGAGATTTTTTTCTCAACCAAAAGGATGTAAGGATTATCGAGCTCGGCAACCATTTTATCTGGATTGGTTACGAAGTAAGGGGACTGGTAGCCTCTGTCAAACTGCATACCTTCTACCACATCTACGGTAGTGTCTATACCTTTTGCTTCTTCTACGGTGATAACGCCCTCTTTGCCCACTTTTGCGAATGCTTCAGCGATGAGCCCGCCGATGGTATCGTCATTATTTGCGGATACGGAAGCGACTTGTTTTATCTTGTCGTTATTATCTCCCACTTGCTGAGATTGGGATTTAAGGTTTTCCACAACGGTAGCCACCGCTTTGTCGATACCTCTTTTTAAGTCCATAGGATTAGCTCCTGCGGCTACATTTTTAAGACCTTCTCTTACGATTGCTTGAGCGAGTACGGTAGCTGTAGTAGTACCATCTCCTGCGATGTCATTGGTTTTGGAAGCTACTTCTTTCACCATCTGTGCACCGAGGTTTTCTACTTTGTCTTCTAATTCTATTTCCTTAGCTACGGAAACTCCGTCTTTGGTTACATGAGGGGCACCGAAAGATTTCTCGATAACCACATTTCTCCCCTTAGGACCTAATGTAACTTTTACTGCATTCGCCAATGCATCTACACCTCTTTTTAATGCGTCTCTTGATTCGATATCAAATTTAATTTCTTTTGCCATAATATTTTTGCTTTTAATTATCCAATAATTCCTAATAAATCACTTTCTCTTACGATAAGGTAATCTTTACCATCCAATTTCAGTTCTTGTCCAGCGTATTTTCCGTAGAGGACTTTGTCTCCTACTTTTACGGTAAGGGGCTCGTCTTTTTTGCCATCACCTACGGCTACTACGGTTCCTTCTTGTGGTTTTTCTTTCGCTGTGTCTGGGATAATAAGTCCAGAAGCGGTTTTTGTTTCGGCAGGAGCAGGCTCTACGAGCACTCTGTCTGCTAATGGTTTGAAATTTACTGACATAATAATGTTATTTTATTGTTTTAATTATTGATTCTTCTCGGTAGATTTCTTTGATTAGTCTGCAAACTGTACCAAAGATTTTTTAAAGTTCAGATACTGCTTTTTGTATTTTTTAAGGGATGCAGCATCCTTGTATTTTATCCCGAATATCCAGTTTGTACTGTGTTCTTTTGTTTCTTGGTAGCTTCTTGTGTAGCTATTATTTTTTGCAGAGATTGTCCACCACGATAGTTCTTTATCTCCGCTTTCTTTTGTTTCAGAATTTACGAGCTTTTCGGAGGATTTTATCTCGATATCATGGGCGGTACCGCTCCATTGTGGAGAGAAAATGTAGAACTGTACTTTCCCATCGGGAGAGTCGAATACAGCGCTGTCAAACCCACTGCCTGAGGTTGCAGACTTTATTGAGCCCTTCGCCTTGAAAGAAGCGGGATATTTTATTTCAAACCAAGCACCTTTATAGGTTTTCGTCTGAGCAATAGAAATCCCACTCAAAAGCAATGCACAAATAATGATAATATTTTTCATAGTTTCTATTTATTTTATGTTCTTGATTGAACGCACTGCCCTTTCACTAAGAATATGCCGTAGGTTTTTAATGGAAATTTTGGCAGAGTTTTGATGTTAATAGATGGAAATTTTGGCAGACTAATCTTCATACTGCTCCAAATAATAGGAAAAGCTGAAGCCTTCTACCTCCTCCTCTGCATCTTCTAAGACGGTGAGTAAGTCCTCAAAGGTGTCCAGCTGCTCTACGCTCATATTGATAAATTCTATATGAAGCGGGTGCTCTACCTCCGTGCTGATGTAGTGTAGTAAAGCCTCAGTACTATGGTTAAAAGATTCTGGAAGGTTGAGTTTTTCTTTTAGCTGGGTATAGAAGTCTTCGCTGTCTCCTATATCTACGAAATCAATGTATAAATTCATTTTATGGTTTATTTTTTTAGTTCTTCAGGGATGTAGCATACGGGTATAGGCTCTATTTTGTGCTTTGCGGCGCTGTGCATTCTACGGAATATTTTATAGACTTCAAGCGCTCTGCCTGTATAGTCCTGTTCTGTTTTTGTGCTGTATTCTTTCTGTATTTTTTCCAGTTCGGGGTAGGTAGCACCTATCTGCTGTTCATCGGTGCGGTCGGTATCCCAAAGCCCATCGGTAGGGATGGCGTTTTTAATGCTTTCTGGAAGGTCGAGTGCCTTTGCCAGCTCATAAACTTCGGTTTTATAGAGGTCGGCTATCGGAGAAATATCCACTCCACCATCTCCATATTTGGTAAAAAAGCCAATCCCAAAGTCCTCAATTTTATTCCCCGTTCCGCAGACCAAAAGTCCATTAATCTGTGCGAAATGATAGAGGGTAAGCATCCTGAGACGCGAGCGGGTATTGGCAAAAGCGAGATTCTCCTGCTCGGATGCTCCCCCGATTTCTTTAAAGGTCGTAAAGATTTCCTCAAAAGCGGGGCTTAAATCTACCCTCAAGCCTTTTACATTTTTGAATTTCCTTTCGAGGAAAGCGATATGCTCCTGTGCTCTATCTATCTGGTCGGCTTTTTGGCGAATGGGCATTTCAAGCACCAAAGTATCCAGCCCTGTCATAGCACAGAGGGTAGAGACCACCCCAGAATCTACCCCGCCAGATACTCCTATAATATATCCTTTTACATTTGCAGTTTCGGCGTAGTTTTTTAGCCAGCCTACAATATGATGTATTACTTTATCGGTTTGCATTCTACTGATTTTGCACAAAAATACGAATAAGATTGCTATTCATTAATGTAAAAAATCAAGGCTGGTACAAGACCAGCCCTGATGAAGATAACCTAAAAACAAAATATAACTTTATGAAAAATAATATTTACAAGATTAAAGGTCTATTTAACGATAAGCTTATGAGACTTACCACCTACCACTACGAAATAAACTCCCGCAGGTAGTCCTGTGATATTAATAGTATTGGTATCTGCTTTCAAGCTCAGCGTTCTGATGAGTTTACCTTCTATATTAAGGAGTGTAGCTGTCTCTGCTTTATCTGTCTTGATGAAGAATGTACCTGTAGCAGGGTTAGGATATACGCTTACGGTAGATGCTTTGCTCAAGGCTTCTTCATTGGTTTCAAGAGATGGGTCTACGGAAATCTCAAACTGATCCCACTGAGGAGCATTTCTATACTTAGCAGCAACACCAGTAGGAACTTTTAAAGGCACTTTTCTTTCTTCATCGTCATTATAGTCAGGTTCAAATACACCACGGAATACACCTTCGCCCAATTTAGGAGGGGTAGAAGCGTGTATTCTTACTTCACGAATTGCATTACAAGCATCAAAACTGTATTTACCTATTTCAGTTAAGTTTTTAGAGAGCTCTACATCTTCTAAAGCTTCATTATCTTGGAATACCTGAGCACCGATTTTAGTAACACTATCAGGGATTTTTATGGCTTTAAGATTATTGCAGCCATTGAACGCAGAGTCTTCAATCTCAGTAACGCTATCAGGGATTTCTATATTCTCTAAAGCCTCACAGTTGGCAAATGTACTGTTTTGAATCTTCTGTAATTTCTGAGGGAGCTGAATATCATTTAATGCTTTACAAGTACTGAATGCGCTTGGACCAATAGTAAGAACATTAGGAGAGATACGGACGGACTCAATTTTTTCATTAAAACTGAAAGCGTGCTCCCCTATATGAACAAGAGAATCTGGGAAGTTGAATATCGTAAGATTCGGGCAGGAAGTTACCGCATAGTCCTCAATATGAGTAACAGACTCATCTAATGTAATGGTATGAAGATTTGCCTGCTCAAAAGCACTTGCGCCTATGATGGTAACTGTAGAAGGAGCGGAATACTCAGTATCCTCTTTACCAATAGGGTATTGTATTAGTTTTGTAATATCTTTATTGAAAAGAACTCCATCTACACTTGCGTAGTTTGGATTATCCGGATGTACGTTAATGCTTTTCAGTGTTTTGATATTAGTATGTTCAGTTTCATTAACCGTAAAACAGCCTTCTCCCATTTGGGTTAAGCTCTTAGGAAGATTAACGGTCTCCAAAGTACAATACCAGAAAGCATTTTTTCCTATCTCTTCAAGCCCTTCCTGGAACTCTACAGAAGTAAGCGCGTGGCAGAACTGGAAAGCTTTCTCTCCGATTTTTTTAAGAGAAGTTCCGAATTTAACAGAAGCTAAAGAACGGCAAAAGCTGAAAGCAGCATTGTCTATTTCAATCAAGCTATTGGGCATATTAATTTTTTCAAGAGCCAGACAATTGAGAAATGCTCTCTCACCAATATAGGTGATAGTTTCTGGAAGTACGAATTCTTTTACGAACTGATGACCATTAAGCGCCATCGCACGGATTTCGGTAACCGTATAAGTATTGCCTTCGTGTGTTACAGTTTCAGGGATTGTAACTTTTGTTTCCTCTTGCTTTGTAGCAAGTTTAGAGTCAATAATAGCAACTGTTTTTTGAACCTCATCTAAGATGCCGTATTTAAAACTTGCATCTTCAAAGATATCTCCATTGGCTTGTGTAGATTGAGCAGTAGCTACTCCTGTAAGTGCGAAAACTGCTGCTGTAGCAACAGCTCGATTTAAAATAATAGAATACGACATATATAAATTATTATTAATT
>ERZ772827.218-NODE-218-length-32375-cov-4.446009_pt1 | contig 32375 bp, 40 predicted proteins | sample MGYA00580850_ERZ772827 | MGnify/ENA primary metagenome ERZ772827 (study PRJEB29015, sample SAMEA2737950) | human oral metagenome | biome: human oral; feature: human-associated habitat; material: dental | place: China | collected 2145 ... | reverse complement strand
CTCAAGCCTTTGCTTAGGGTTTCTTGCCAAGTGTCTTTGTCCAACTTGCCGTATTTCTTGGCAAGCCAGCTGTTCTTGCCGCAGTTTATGAGGTGGGGCGGGTCGAAAACGACAAAATTAAAACACTCATCAGGAAACTTCATGTCTGTAAAGTCCACAACAAAGTCTGGATTGATTTCTAGTGTTCTGATTTTGCCTCTATCTTTCATCTCGACAGTTTCGCGCCGGCGGTCGATATACAGAATATTGGGGTGGTCTTTGTCAAAGTAAAACATACGGCCGCCACAACAAGCGTCAAGTATGGTTGTTGGGGTAGTTTTCATTTCTCCTCCAAGCGTTCAGGGTTTTCGTGAATATTACCCAGAACATTGTTCAAATCGCGAGACATATCTGCCTCCATATATTTACCGTCTTTATCAACCATTAAATAACAAGAACTCTTAACCACTCCAACACCTAAATCCTCACAAAATTGGTTATCATACAGGGTCACAATGTCGCCATCATAAACAGGTATACAAGCCTCTGCCTCGTGTCCTGTATACTGTTCAATCTCTAACCGTCCCTCAATCGGAATTGGCTCATTCTCGCCCTCAAGCCCAGCTGAAACAAGTTTGTCGCCTTGCCAATGTAACGACACGACTTTTCGCATTCTTTTTTCTAGGTTATCCCAGGCTCTGAATTTTATTTCACGCATTGTCCAGCCCTCCGATAAAGAAATCTTTTTTGCCTAGAGGCTTTGCTCTATAAAGTTTACCTCCTCGGACTTTAACATCTCGAGAGTCCATCACCATGTATTCAGTACCATAACCTGGATTCTTTATACAATCACACCAAATAACCATCTCTACTTCATAACCGTCAATAATTGAACTATAGGCTTCGTCGTAATACTTATTAAAAAGCTCAGTTGCTTCTGATAGCGTAACTAGCTCAGTAGACTCAACTAATGGATATTCTTCTTTGTTGTTATAATATTGGAACTTATAGTCCTTCTTCATTTGGCACCCCTCCCTATACATACCTTCCATCGCTATAAGCTTTTCCACTGTCTATGTATGTTGCTATTTTTCTAACAACCTCTTCCAGACTTTGACCTTTAGCTTGGACAAAATGTTTATAGTCCTCATTTTCGTCGTCTGGTTCTTCAAATCTAGCCCAATACTCAAAGCCTCCGAAAACCCGAATGCCACAAGATACAGTGAGGTCGCTACCCATGTGGCTTTTTAGGTATTTCTCAATATAGTCGAGCCCCTGTCGTTCAACTTTTATCATACTTCTTCCTTCACAAAACCACGAGTGACATCGCCCATTTCATCAATTTCAGCTTGAGTGAATGTAGTTTTATAAAGTCCTCGTTTCATTTTGCTTAAATTTGATAACGATAAATAGAAAGAGCCACTTTTAGACCGAGCAAAATATAGACACCCACCATTTAACATATTGATTCTATCGTCAATATTTAGCTTCAACCGATACCTTTTTTCTGTTTTACGCTTATTTAATAGAGCGCGTGTATAACGGTTGACAAGTTCATAGAGGGCTAGATGCGTGGGGTTTTTATAGTTTAGATTGTCATAACACGTGTCTACTTGGAGTGGCTGATAAAGATTAACACTAGCGACTGGACAACCATTGCCCTCAATATAGATATATAGACGAAACGCACCCCTCTCATATGTAAACCCCAGCTCTTCTATCTTGTGTATAAATTCTTCTATTGTGATATAGTCAGTCATTGTATTCCTTTCTTTATTAGCTTTTGGTATACACAAGAATATAGATTGACTGTCTCCACTTCCCATGTCAACACCAATCCTATACTTGCTGTGACTCACCTAGATTTCCTTTCCGTCTTTATAGCATTTTGAGTAACCCATTTCGCCACCAGCTGTTTTACAGCGGGCTTCAGTGTTCATATTTTGAATCTCTTGTTCAGACATTTTAAGGGACCAAGCAATAAACAGTGCAAATAAAGCAACAATTGCTAAAGTTATTATTGTGCCAATAGCTACGTCGCTCCAACTATTATTAGATGAACTAAAATCAGTTTTCATTCTCACTCCTGCCACTTTCTCCGTACTTTGCGACACCAATTCGTTCTAATGCCATCTCGCTTGCCATAACGAAAATATAGGCAGTGCTAACACTAGCTGCTTCGGGAATCGGCACACCAATCAGATATTTTGTGTCATTTTCTAATTCTTTAATTTCACTCACAATTCCCAAAGCACCACACCATTTGTGGTTTTCATTGAACTGCACAACGTCGTTGAGTTTTAGTTTTGTCATAGCACGTCCTCCGCCTTGATAATTTTATTATTCGCTCTATTAACGGTGCACTCGCCGTTATAGATTTCATCAGCATAATACTCAATAACATCTGGAAAATCGGCTCTTGAGACAACGCTATCACTCGTGGCGGCCTTTTTGGCTTCAGCTTGAGTTTCAGCTTCAACAAATACAGTGCCTTCCTGCACCACTCGAACTTTGACTTCGTAAATCATCGACATCTCCTTTCTCTATGCATACAAAATTAGTAGTTTAGTTGACATTATCTTAACTGCCCCTTAAGATAATCTTCTTACCGTCTTTCAGTCTAAAGCCACTTCTGGTAGTACCGTCAAAACGTAAACAGTTCTGTTCAAACAGATAGTTAAAGACTTGACCGAGGACTAGAGCATAACAACCGTCATCAAGACCAATTTGGTCTGCAACGTATTGTTTAGAATCTTGGTCGTACGATATGTCAGGCTTCAAGTTCCAAACTCTCTCACCAATCTTCTCCTCAGCTATTTGCTGAATCTCAGCCAATGCGTCTGCCAGGTCGTCAACATTGCCTATCTCTACTTCAAAGCAACCATCTTGGTCATCATAAGTGCCAGTCTGTCGATATTTACGAGCTAGTTTATCAAGAGGACCAACCGAAAAATCTCCGTAGCCATTTGATATATACAACTCTCTCCCACCATCTGCTTGTATTGATATTCTGAATCCCATATCCTTCACCCTTTCCTTATGTCAAAAATATGTAAAGTACATGTATGTTGTTTACATATTTTACCTGTATAGCGTATTTATTAAATAAAACACTATACAGGGCTTAACTACATAATTTTACCCGTAGAATGTGTTTTTTAGATAAAACGTTCTACGGGGTTCAACCGCATAACTGGATGGCTATATAAGGTGATGATTTGCCGAGAGGCTGCCATCCTTCACGCGTTAGCGATAATGCTACTGTAGCGCCGTTTCAGTACTCGTATAGTCACATCACACGCCACGTCGCAGAGAGGCGATACTTATTGGCTCTAATTGCGAAACCCGACAGCTGCAACATTAGCTTAGTTTTACACGTTCGAGCCACTTATATAGCCAGTTGACAACACCATTCGTAAAGCACTAATATGGTTAATTTGTTCTTGATGATGTTGCCAGTTGGTAACACCAAATGATAGTTATTTTCGATTTTTTGAGTACATATATTTCCCGAAAATAAAAGGTGCGTTGGTGCTACCAGTTGAACAGACGATACACGTTACATAGCTCGCTAGAAAAGCCGAGCAACGTTTCACCTCAACGGAACTACGAAAGGTGGCAGCCCCAGTGCATATCATCTGTCCAGTTATGCGGTTGATGTACATACACACAAGCCTGCCCACAATCTCGTCTCAGCCCCACTGTAAGCGCAGTGGCTTTGTTGCTAAACGGATACAGCTGATACCGCGTCGCTCAAGTTTCGCCTCAGAATGCTTGCTCAAGGCACTTGTGGGCGGCCTGGTGTGTATGTACGATGTTAATGTTCTGAACCAATTTCGTCACTTGTCGAAAATGGTTTTCTACAGGGTACAATTTGTACCCGATTGAGCAGTTTAACGACTTACTCAGGTCACCATATTTACCTGTTACCCTTTCTACGCCCTCTCTTTCGACGCGCTTTAATCATTTCTCGTGTTAGTTTTTTCTTGGTGTGCAGCCTTTTAACCGATGGGTATTCCATTGGCTTGCTATCGCAATATGCACCCTGACAGTATTCACTGTTTATCGTCTTAGTTGGTTTTCCGCAAATTTGACAACCTGGCCACATAACCTAATCTACGACCTCCAAGTCTTTAATTGCCTTCTCGACATCAGCCTTTTTGTACTTTTTGCCGTCTATTTCAATAGTGGATTCTGGAGCGTCTGTCCCAATGAAGCGATATCCAAGCTTATACAATTCAGCTGCAGTATACCAGCTACCTGCAGCAGCATACTCTTCACCGCAAGCTAACATATAGCAGTCATTTATCACTACTAAAACCTTCCTAACCAAACCATCTCCGCGCCTGATAAAATCTCCCGCACAAAGATTATCTAGGTTTTTCTCAGCAGGCTCTAGCATCTGGTCGCTCCAACTCCATCCGTTCTCTATAGCTTTATAGTAGTCTTTGTGTATATTTCTTATCGTGAACACTACTTCAGCTAGCTCACGGTCGCGGGCTCTTATACACTCTTCTTCAGTGCGATAGGTTCTACCCATTTTATAGCGTGCGTCATCCCAATAGCCTCCAGTACAAAAGTTATGGCTAATTCCTCCGTCTGAATGAAAAGACCAATATTCCTCACCTATTACGGGCTTCCAGTGAATACTATCTGTTAGCTCTGGAATCTCCTCAAACCAGTCGTCAAAATTGTTAAGAAAATAATTATACTTGATACCAAAATTGACCTCATCTTCGCCGTCTTTTACTCGCTTCTTAATCTCTAGATAGTCATAATCTGACAGACCATCTTCGCTCTTATGAGTTACTCTTTCAAACACCTCACCAGCTTTCGCGTAGGGCAGGTCTTTAAGCAGCTTATAGTAATTAGGTTTTACTTCTCTTTCCATTTCTTATACTCCTCCATCCATTGTTCATCTAGCCTAACCATTTCACAATCAGATACTATCATGAAAATTACGAATAATAGTGAGAATGTCGCCCAAAAGAGTATAATTAGCATCTCACTCCTTTCTATAAATTATTATTATAACTCTATACTATCAAACCATAAGCTAATTGTCAAGAGTTAAATTGGAATTAAAACACCCTTATCTAGTCTCATCTCATAGCTATAATCATGCTTTGGTGTAAACCTAGACTTACGCAAAGTAAGTTTAAGCGCACCAGAACCCATATTGTCGCTATTGTCCTCCACCTCGATTACTTTGGTACCTGCTTGTGCAATAGAACCAGAGCCAACGATTTTTGACATGCCCTTCGCGCCAACAGATTTGTTGACGTGGCTCACCAAGATAATCGTCTTGTTGATTTTCTTCATCAACTGATTTAGCTTCTGCATGAATATTCGCTGACTGGTGTATTCATTCTCGCCCTTGATACTTTCTGCACCCTCAAAAGCAAACTGGAGGTGGTCGAGGAAGATAACGTCGATATCGCGCTCAATAAACCATTCCTCGATTAGGACCAAAAGGTCATCAAGCTTCCAAGATTTCACCAAGTCCTCTTGCGGCATGAAGTGGATGTTGTTACCCTCCAAGATGAATTGTTTGGTGCCCGCTGGTCCAAGAACCTTACTCAGCCGGATGTAAACATCCGCTCCAGCGTCCTCCAAAACTAACAAGCCAACTTTCTTACCAGATTCTATCGGGTGCTGGAGAAAATTCAAGCCTACTGTTGACTTGCCTACACCCGTATCGCCATAGAGGATAACGATTTCATAACCGCCTTCACGACCGTAGCCACCGCCAAGATAGTCATTCAGGTTTGGGATTCCCCTTGACCTAGTAGACGCCAAAAACAACTCAGTCCGTCCCCAGGTGTTCCGTAGCTTTGCGGCTTCCTCCGCAAAGTCCCGCAAATAGACAATCTGCTTACTCAGCCCCATCTTGATTTTCCTCGTTCCTTAGCTGTTCTCGAGCTTCCATAATCCTACAATATTCTCCTATTGTCGTATTGTCAAGTACTACGCCGCGGAAATAACGGATTTCCCTGCCGCTAAACTCTTCATACTCTTTGCGCCACTCCGGCTTCTCCTTAGGCCAAACGGCAGGGAACGTACCATCACCAGCTGCGATGATAGGGTCTTCCACTTCTACCGAGGTGATAGTCTTGCCTTTTGTTCTGGTGTAGTAAGCGATAATCTTGCCAGACTTCTCAAGGATATCTAGCGGGCGGGATAGTACTGGTACGAACTTCTCTACTGCCCCCTCCTTGCGCAAGTCGCGCTCCTGGAGGCGCACCAAATAGTGAACAGCCGTATTAGCACCAAGTCCTGTACGAAGCTTGTCGCACCAACCGTTGATGTGTTTGTGATTAACAACCGGCAACTGGTATTGCTTGATAACGCGATAGAACTGCTTCTTGATTTCGTCCTTAGGGTCATCAATCTCCGGCTTTGCTTTAGCCTTTGGCTTCTTGCTGGTAGGCTGCAGCTCAGTATCCGTGCTGGGCGCTGGGGGGGTGTCGCGGAATTGGGGGGGACAATCAGCTTTAGCTGATTGTAAATCACCATAAGTCTCTAAAATCTCTCTATTCTCAAAAGAATCTTTAGATTTCTTTTCTTTTTTTTCTTTTGGTGCACCAAAGGAAAAATCTTTGATTTTTTCTTTACTATTATCTTTAGATAATAGTGTTTTAGTTGTTTTTTTAGTTGCTATATTATAGGTTTCGGCAAGTTTGTCCGTTTCCATGGTTTCAGCCAATTTGTCCGTTTCCGTTTCCATGGTTTCAGCCAATTTGGCAGTGAGGGTTTTTTCGACTTTATAGTGGCATGTAGGATTGCCGTTTACCTTTTTTATTTTGGTGCTTATCCACCCCTCATTGACGAGCAGTTTGACGTGTCGGCGGATAGTTCGTTCGGATAAAAAGGGAAATCTCTGTAACATCTGTTGGTAGCTACGAAAGAAATATCCTTTACCAAAAATCTTTTGCGCATAGGCGAGGTCGTCATAAATCATCGCTGCTTCAATGCTGGTTTCTTGTGCAATACCGACGTTAAAGCTCCGAATTTGGTTGTAGTCGTTCATAGTTTTACCTCCTTTTTGGTGACCGTTATCGGTGTAAAAGTTGCTGTTTCTGCCATATTTTCTCCTTTTTTTGGAATTTAGTGTTGACAAGTTTTCGGAGGTTCGCTACACTAAGTAGTGTGGACGCTACCCCCTCTTACGACAAGAAAGAGGGGGACTCTTTTTATCGTAAGAATGTTTTAGTTGGACGCTAAAACATTCTTTCATAATACGCTAACCCATTTATTTTTTCAATCTACTTGTTTTTGGTGCTTATTGCGAAATGCAATCACCAACCACGTACAAAACATGCTCTAATTCTGCGTGTAATCGTTTCTGACGCGTTCTAGCGCAAAAGATGAGTATTTATCCATTCCGTAATTTTAATGCCCTTACAGCGCCTTAGAAATCGAATTCGTCATCTTTAGGTTTCGGTTTAACCTTAAAGGTATAAAGCGGGTGTCCGTCCATACGTCCTACCTCTGTCCAAACTTCATCGCGAAAGCCTCCTTCTTCTTTCTGTACGCGGATAGTCTCCACTCTACCCAGGCGTTCTACTATGCCGGCTAAATCATACACGTGTAGTTCTTTGGTGCTATCGTCGGGGTCTAGACGAATACCACGTCCTACCATCTGGTAATACAAAGCTAAACTCATAGTCGGCCTAGCTAGAATAATCGTGTCAAGTACGGGTGCGTCAAAGCCAGTCGTAAACACGCCGACATTCAGCATGTGTTTTACTTTCCCCTCTATAAATGCCTTTATAAGCTCGTCTCGTACGTCCTGCGGCGTTTTGCCAGTCACGATGGCTACTTGTTCGTCTTTACCATCAAAATGGCTTAAAACGTGCTCTGCTTGCGAGACAGACGCACAAAACGTTAGGGTTCGTTTGCGGTTTTTCTCAGCATAGCGAATAGCCTCCACAATGCACTTAATACGCCGCCCGGCAAACTTTTCCACGCTATCTGCCGTAAAGTCAGCTCCCGTCGTGTTCACCACCAAACTAGACTAATCGCTCTGTTCAGTAAAGTATTTAATTTTTGACAAATACCCCTGCTCGATTAGTTCTGGTGTCTCAATCTTGTAAGCAATACCCTTAAAAAACGGTTTAGTATTGCGGCTAAAAATTCGGTTCAACATCTTAAGGCTTGCGGTTGTCGATAACACCCCACCCGGCTCTCTTTTCCAGATTTGGTCAATACGGTATGGTGTTGCCGTTAGTCCACAAACTGAATTACACTCAATCGCCTTAAAAAACTTGGTCAACATCCCATCTGTATTCTTTGAATTTAACCCGTGGCATTCATCAATGATTGCGAACTTAAAATGCTTGAATTCTTCTGGCTTTTTGTAAATTGAACCTATGGTGGCGAATGTGAACTTGCGCACCTCCTTACGTCCAGCACTCGCTGAATAAATTCCAGCGTCAATCATTGGGTCATAGCTCAACAACTTTGCATAGTTCTGTACCAAAATCTCTTTGCTCGGTTGTAAAATCAAAATTGGTTCATCAATTTGATGACATATCTCAGCGATAATTAGAGACTTGCCAGCGCCCGTTGCCGCTTGAATAATAAATGGCTTTGACTGTTTCCTTAGCTTCTCCACGGCAATGTCTGCCGCCTCCTGCTGATATGGTCGCAATGTGTATTTCATACTTGCTCCTTGTCTTTCTCCCTTATTTTTTGGATTATCTCTATCTTTTTGGTGATTGGCTTATTGCCCAACAGCTCCCCGCACTCTTTACACACCAGCGCCAGATTGCTTTGGTGGTCATTACCCCCATGTGAAAAATTCAGTAAATGTTCTATGGTTAGTTTGTCAAACGGTAGTTTTTCTCCACAAGCAAAACATTTTTTGCCGTCTCTAGCTGCTAGTTTAGGTTTGATATCTCGCAACTGCTTACGTTTTCGTTTTACAGTTTGCCACTTTTCCCCTTTCAAAAACTTGCTGTATGCTTTGTGCGCTTCCCCCACAAAAGAAAATTCATTTCCCTTCCGATAGATTGTAGATACCCCACCACCTGTCTTAAATCTCACTACCTCGTGTTGTTTGGTGTTTAGTACTATAGCCCCTTGCTTCACCAGCCATGTTTTGAATTTCTCTATCTTCTCTAGTTCTATCATAGCGCCCCTGTTATCCAGTCGTAAATTGTATAGACAACCGCTACCACCAAAACTATCATGATAAAAGCAAAATATAGATTTTCCAGTTTTTCAATCATACCCTATTATTCCTCGTTATTAAATGCCAGATGGCGCTTATGATAATACGCCCCCAGTTTGTGTTATTCTCGATTAGTTCCATAATTTCTCCTCTTTTTTTTGGGGGTATGGGGTCTCGCAAGCCCCACACCCCATTATTCTTTTAAAATGTTTTTGATAGGTTTTTTATTGCAGTCTTCTCTAGAAGTGATACGTTTATAAATCGTACTCCTTCATGAGAGTTGTCGTGCCTGTCGTAAAATCTACTAATGTAAAAGAGTGCCAGCCTTCGTCGTTCAAGGTTCTAATCGCTAAATCAAGTTTATCTGGAGCTATGACAAACTCATCGTCAACTAATTTTTCTAATTTGATACGCAGAACTTCATGAGTATCTAGCATCAGGTCGCTTGTTTGGGCGATGTTGCGCAGCATGCCTTTGATTTTTCTATATTCGTGAAAAGTCATTCTGCCATATTGTGTTGATAAGATGTAAGTATCCATTCTGTATTCTCCTTATGTTATTAAATGCTTATAATACCTTTACAATTACCATTTTGCGAAATGCTCTACTAACTCACCGTCAGTCGTAAGCCTGAGTTGACATACGACTTTGTTCGTGTATTCATCAAAGACTATCACCTCAAACGGTTTATGCTCGCCAATCTTATTATTCAATAGAATTTTAGCTTTATTCTTGGCGTTTCGCTTGCCCAGCGCCCACCACCTTACAAGTGGTGCGTCGTCGTATTGGTGGATTGCTGTTAATCTGTAACTTTTCATATAGTTCTCCTTTAATTAAATTTTATCTAATGCCCGTGATGTATACTCTAGCCGTTGGATGTAGTTCACGTTTAGCCAGTGTACGCCATCAGCTCTAGCTTCTTTGTCCACAATCTTTATAATTTTGCGAATATTTTGCGACAGTCCGCTGTTTGGGTCTTTCAGTCGCTTATTTACTCCATCCCAGCCGATATCGTCAGCCCAAGTAGTCAGGTAGTCCTCGATTGCTTCTCTATAATTCACCAATAAGAAGCCCCACGTGCTTGCTCTTTCCTCCAAAACTCGCTCGAACTCGCTCTGATTGTGCTTTACTCGTTCTGGTACTGTCCACATAATTCTTTACTTCTCCTCTGTTATTTGCTATAATTAGAGTATGTAGGGGCTTTATTATCGCCCCCCGATACCTTTACAATTTATGCTGTCGCTTCCTTGTAGAAAGTGACATGTACATTTTCGTTGCCCCAGCAAGACAATACTCGTGTCAGTCCGTGGCGGTCTACACTTACTGTGCAACCAGCCCCATCAACTTCACAACGTGTTGTCTTTGTCCCTTTTAAGGCTGAAACGCCACCTAGTGCCTTTATCTTTGCCTCAAGGTCGGCTTCAAACTTCGTCTCCTCGCTGCGCCTATAAGTCGTTGTACCTAGACAGACAAACTCATGTGCCGCATGCTTCCGCTTGAATTCTTTTTTCGTCATTTATTATCTCACTTTCTTGCCCTTATGATAGTACGGCTCAGCCTTTGCCTACCGCTAAAATAAGCGCGTGATTACATTGATACTTTTACAAACTGTGCGATTACGTAACCTAGTACAATCATTGCCTGTGCAAAGAGCACCTGGCTCTTAATCCGCTCAATCTGTTGCTTACTTGGTTTTTTCATTTTTTATCCTTTTTGTTTTTGGTGGGGCTATTTTAGGCTAGCCCCTTAGCCTTATCATCACGTCCGAGCAGTAGCATTATTTTGATTATCTTAGCAGGCTTTTCAACTACTGTACTGCTTTTTTGTGATGTTCTCGCTTGCTGTGCTGCTTGCGATGTTCTTACTATATCAAACCATAGCCTGTACGTCAATACTTTTTTCAAAAAAAGTCTAAAAAAGTATTGCGTAACAGGGGTAAAATTGCTATAATTAAAGTATAAAAGTTGCTTAAAAATCTAAAAATAATGTGTATATTTTCGCGAAAATAACCGTCGCAAATATACACAACGCTAACGCTTGTTTTGATGATATAATAGATATTATGACTAAGAAGCAGGACCGAAAATCAAACAACAAACGACCATATCGACTCATAACGCCTCTAACAATAGCGCAGTTTGAAGCTGAAAAAGTTATAACAGGTAATGGAACTGCTGCAATACGTAAATTAAATAGTGGTTATGAAGCACCTCATAGGCGCGCTAATCACATTGTAGCTAAAAGTAAAACAGTAAATGCTAGCGAAATGATAGAAAATAGGCTGCAACAGATAGCAAGTGATGCTATAGAGCGTGTAAGTGAGCTGGTAAATTCAGAAGACGAAAAGATAGCTACTAAAAACTCACATTATGTAATTGACCACATCAGAGGCAAAGCGGTTCAACGTTCGATTACAGCTACTGCTAAGTTCAATATACAAAATATTTTGGATTAACTCACCTCTGTTACGTTATGGCACACAACATATATTGTGCGACGTTAAAACATCTAACCACTATACTCTCACCTCTGTTATTGTAATAATTTTATTTATTTTAGTTTAGTTTTTCGTCTATAGGGTGGGGGCTGTCTATTTTTCACCAGGGGGAGGGGCACGCCCCAACGGAAGCGGTGCGTCAGGCGTATATATACATATATATGGGGTGCTTTCCCTATCCTCGCGTCCTCCTTCCCCAATAAAAAACATCCTCCCTCTCCTACTGAAAACCCGTCTTCCCCACAATTACCCACTACCCCTATAAAGAATAGAAAACTAAGTAAACCCATTTTTTCATCTTTTTGTAAAATACCTACCAAAAAATTTTCTCCACCAATTTTTCCTTACCTCTGTTTTTGGTGCTTTTAGAATTTTGGAAGAAAAAAAGACGTTTACCATAGGCTGTACTACATATAAAATTCTTATAAAAAAACGTCTTTCTACCCCCGTTAAACGTTTCAAAGACGTTTTTTATTTTTCGTCTTTTTTAACCATAGGTTATACACTTTTAACCATAGGCTGTATCTTTTTGGTGATTTTTTATTAAAAAAGACGTTTTTCTTTTTCATCTTTTTTCGTCTTTTACCTCTGTAAAAAAGACGTTTTCACCATAAGCTACATTATAGTGTTTTCTTATTTTTTGGAACGGATGTATGTAATAATATTATGTGTCTGTCAATATTATATGAATTACTTCTATAATTGGTATATTTCTGATATACTAGGAATATGAAAAGGTTGCTATTTTATACAAAGAAGCTGATTAGTTTCTTGGTGAGGTTATATAAAAAAATAACCACTAGGTACTATTTTTATACGTATGAGGGACGGGTGATAGCGAATGGGTCTACTCATCCTATTTCTGGTGATGGATTTGCGACAGCTTCCTACCTAGAAGCTCCATCAGAAGTTCGTGATGCTATATTAGCTGATTTATGGAAACAGATACCTAATGCTAAGCCAAAATTAACTAAGTTTGAGAGGGTGAAATGATTTGCTTGAATTGTGGAGTAGAATTTGAACCGAAAAGGAAAGATTCAAAGTTTCATACACCAAAATGTAGGCTAGAATACACCAAGAAAAGTGCTGAGAACGTCCCTAAGGGCGGTAAAACGGAAAAAGGCATAACTAATCATCCTGATGATGATTATGACCCAGAAAAGGCTTTAGAAGCCTTTAAGAAAATGGGGCTAGACCCTGTTTCCTGGATTACTACGGGGATTGCTGAGTTTGATGAGCTGACGAAAATACCTAGAGGGCGGGTTACTCAAATTCAGGGACCGTATGCTGTAGGTAAAGGACAGCCTATAGACGCTATTATTCCTTTGGCGAATGGAAAAGATAAGCGGATGGGTGATTTAGTGCCTGGTGATGAAGTAATTGGCTCTAACGGAAAGCCTACTAAAGTTTTAGATGTATACGATAGAGGGAAGCTCCCTACTTATTTGGTGACCTTTTCTGATAAGTCAAGCCTAGAAGTGGATGGCGACCATCTCTGGACTTTACGGACACCTATTTTTGATACTAGAAGTCTGCCGCACTGGAAGACTACTAGCACCAAAGAGCTGTATGAGAGAGGGGCAGGGAAGTACTATTTGTTACCTATGGTGGAGCCGGTAGAATATCCTGAGCAGGATTTGGCTATTAAACCGTACACTATGGGGGCTTTGTTGGCTGATGGCTGGTTCTCTAATCCAGAAAAAGGTATCTGGCTAGGCAATAGAGATGAAGAGTTTATTGATTTGGTGAGGCAAGAAGGGTATAGGATTGTCCCTGCTACAGGCCATCATGCTGGTGCTAGATGGTTCGTGGACGGTGTAGCTTCTAAGCTAGAAAAAATGGGGTTGATAGGCAAAGTCCCTCGTGAAAGGTTTATTCCAAAGGAATACTTAAAAGGTTCTGTTGCTCAGAGAAAAGCTTTATTGGCTGGCTTGTTGGACGGAGACGCTACACTCACGCCTGGAGGCGGCGCTTTATATTACACGACTAGCCCTGCTCTCTGTGAGGGTGTTCGTGAGTTAGTTCGTTCTCTTGGTGGTACGGTATCGGTATCATTTATAAAGCAGGGGAAACTATCTCGTTATCATATACGGGTTGCTCTAATCTCTAATCCATTTCGTATAAGTAGGAAAGCGAACCTTTGTATGAAAAAAGGGTATCCTTTCCGGCGTCTTACTTCTATCATCAAAACGGGTGAAGAAAAAGAGATTCGCTGTATCAGGGTAGACGCGCCAGATAATTTATATGTAGCCTCACGTGAGTATGTAGTGACTCACAATACTACCTTGGCGCTTAATATGATAAAGGGTCTGCGGGATGAAAAAGTCTTTTATGTTGACTCAGAGGCTAGTTTGAACCCTCATCTTTTGGTGCAATTAAGGCTTAAGCCAGAGAACTTCACCCTCTGGAATAAGTCAGCTTACCTAGAGGATATTCATGAGGCTATCTATGAAGCGGCAAAGTCTGGTAAATATGATATGATTGTCTTTGATTCTTTGGCGGCTTGTACTACCCGCACAGAAGCGGAGGGGCATGTTACTGATAGTAATATCGGGCAGAAGGCTAAAATTGTGAATAAGATGATGCGTATTCTGCCTACCGAACTGAAAGAACACGGTACTGCTTTGGTGATTATAAATCAGGAGCGTGAGGTTATTGGTGGGTATGTACCACAAAAATACACTCCAGGGGGTATGGGTGTGCCGTATGCTGCTAGCCTCATGATTGCCCTAAAGACTATTAAGTCTTGGCGGTTCGGACGCACTGTGGCGGACACCAAAAAAGGTATCTTTATTGGACATGAAGTAGAGGCTACTATTATTAAATCAAAAGTGGGTAAGCCTTGGACAAAGGCTCGTTTCCGCCTGTACTATCCAGACCCTATTACACAAGAGGACAGTGATGTTGAGCCTCAATTCTAGGGGGTATTATGCCTAAATTAAAGAATTATAAGCCAGGTAAGCGGGTAAATATCTGGTTACCATCAAAGTATTTTAAGTTAGTCAGTCAGTTAGATAATTTTTCAAAGTTCGTACAGATATCTTTAGACCAGGCAGAGGGTGTAATAGCTTTTGATATAATTAAAAAGAGGAAAGGCTATCAGAATAAGCCACCAACACAAGAGGCTTTAGATGAGTTTAACGCTCTCCACCCTCTTGACCCATTAACACAAAAAAGGACAGGGAAATGCCGCAATACCCAAAATTCTCGGAAGAATCACGTACTCTGGTAATATCTCGTGTAGCTAATTATGACGAGTTGAATGAGGAGCAGCAGATTAACTCTGCTATTAAAGCTATAGCTAAAGATTTCTATCTTTTTGCCGAACGTAATCTGATGATTAAGGAAAAGATGACTAAGCAGCTAGTGCCGCTTATTGACGTCCTAAACTGGGAGCAGAGGGCTCTGGTCGAGAATGTGATTAAAGACTTAAAGGCAGGGCGACCTATCCGCTATATTATCTTAAAAGCCCGCCAGATGGGGATATCCACCATAGTTGAAGCTCTTTGTTATTGGTGGACAAGTACGCACCGCTACGTTACTAGCGTGATTATCGCTCATGAAAAGAATGCTGTTAGTGCTTTATATAAGATGTTCCGTCGGTATTATGAATATAGCCATCCGTATTTTAAGCCAGACCGCAAATATAACACTAAAAATGAATTGGTGTTTGATGTGTCTGATGAGATTAAGAAAGAGTGTGATGAACAGGGTGTATCGTCGCCTGGGTTACAGTCAGAAATTAAGACTATGGTGGCGGCTGATGGTAAAGGGCGTGCTGATAATATTAACTTCTTTCACGGCTCAGAGGTCGCGTTCTGGGATGATTCCGCAGATATCGTATCCTCTGCCCTACAGGCTGTTCCAATGTCTCCAGAAAGCTTTGTCTTCCTGGAGAGTACTGCTAATGGTATTGGTGGTTATTTTTATGATGAGTGGCAATTGGCAAAACGTGGAGAGAGCCAGTTTGTCCCGTTGTTTTTCCCCTGGCACCAACACTATAAATACGAACTACCAGCTACAGACGAGAGTATAGGTGATTTAGATGAAGAAGAGCAGGTTTTATATGAGCTGTTTGAGGAAAATGGTTATCCGCGTGAATCTTGGGCAAGGAAAATAGCCTTTAGGCGGCGTAAGAAGCTGGAGTTCCGTACCGACCCAAAGAAATTCTACCAGGAATATCCGGCAACTCCAGAAGAGGCATTCCTAGCCAGTGGACGTCCAGTGTTTGATACTCGTATGCTACAGAAAATGGAGAAGCTCGCCCTTGATAAAGCTTCAACTTTCCCGTATAAGTGCGGTGAGATTATTAAAAACCCAGATTCAGTGTCGCAAGATAAGTATATTTTCCGAGAAATCCGTCGTGTCGGCGAGTTTGACCCATCCCCACTTCGTCTTTGGTGGCTGCCAGAACCTGGCAAGAAATATGTTATTGGCGTGGATGTTTCTGAGGGTATTGAAGTTGAATCAAGTAAGGGCAAGGAAGCTGACTATTCTGTAATTGATGTCATGGAAGTAGAATCCCGTAAAACTGCTGCTCGTTGGCGGGGTTATATTGACCCAGACCTACTGGGCAATGTGGTGTTTAGTATCGGTAAGTTCTACAATGACGCTTTGGTGGGTATTGAGGTGAACAACCATGGTATTGCTACTGCGGCTAACTTGAAAAATAACTTTTATCGCAATCTATATATGCGAGAGACCTCTGAAGATGAGCAATTTCAGGTACGTACCACTAAGTTTGGTTGGCGCACAGACAAAAAGACCAAGCCTATTATGATTTCTGAATTGCAGCGCGCTATTCGTGAGGGTGATATAATAGATTTAGACATTGTATTTATTCGTGAAGCAATGAGCTACGTTAAAAGAGATGACGGTTCAATGGCTGCCCAGGAGGGACAGCATGACGATACTGTCATGGCTAAAGCGATAACCTTGCAGATGGCAGACTGGATGCCATATAATACAGAATATGCAAAGGAAAACATACATAAACCAATAAAGAGAAAAAAATATGGAACCAACTCAGGCGACACCAAAAATACCACAACATTTAGCCGAGCTAGAAAAACCTCTAGGCGAAGAAGACTACAAAGAAAAGCGTACTGACACCAAGCCAGCTAGCGGGGAATTGACGCTAGAACAGGCTCTTGAGATGTATGACTCTGCTAAGTCTTACGTCGATAGCGGTTTGCGAAAACGGTGGGATGACTACTATAAGGTTTATAAGGGTAAACGCGTTCTCCGCAACTATGATGGTATCTCAGACCCTGTTATCCGAGAATCTCACACTATCATTGAGACTTTGGTAGCTAATATCGCTGGTGGTATGCCTACTTTTCATTTCGTAAAAACTAATGAAGAACAATCTGAAGATGTCGATATTATCAATAATATGCTTGATTATTACATGCTTATCAATAGAATGGGCTTGAAAAATCAGGAATGGGTGCGAGATATGCTCTTGTATGGTACGGGAGTGCTTTCCGCTGGCTGGGAAAAAGGGCGTCCTTGTATAGATAATATTCCTTTGAGAGACTTTTTCGTTGACCCTACATCTACTTGTTTGGTGGAGGGTATTCGTCCAGCACGATATGCTGGGTATGTTTATTTGGCGGATAAACGTTCTTTGGAGCGTGAGCTAGTCTACAGCGAAAAAGAAAATAAGATGGTGCCACGCTATAAAAATCTAGATAAAATTGGTTTTGACAAAGAAAATGGCACAGGCTCTGAAACTGGTAAAGATATCGATAAGGTCTTTAAGGATGCCTTTGCTGGCTCTACTTTGGGGGATAAGGCGACTGAACGTCAGGTATTTGTTATTTGTCTACACGATTTAGACACTGGACGTATATATGAAATAGGAAACCGCAAAGAGTTCATTTACAACGAACCTACTTGGTGCCAGCGAGAAGAGATAACGGAAAATGTAGAAGTAGAGGACCCTGATGGTGAGATGGTGCCTGTTACTCGTAAGCTTGATAAGATTGACCCGTTCTTGCCTTTTGCTGTTCTTAGGGATTATGTGGACAGCTCACAATTCTATGGTGAGGGTGAAATGTCTGTCATCATGGAAGATAATGAGCGGATGAATGACTATGAAGCGATGGACATAGACAACAATGCCTATCAGAACACTCCTATGTTCTGGGTTGACCCGCAGTTTGCTGATTTAGCGCCAGAAATTGAAACTATTCCTGGTGCAGTTTATCCTATTCCACGCAACGCTATGGGAACGTTAGAGCGTCCACAGCTGTCTGGTGATTTGGAGGCTAAGAAATTAGCCATTGCCCAGCGCATGCGGCGTGCCACGGCTGCTGATGAGGCTGTACAGGGTGTCGCACAGCAAAAGGGCAGAACTACTGCTACTGAAATTCAGAGCCAGGTTAATCAAGCTAACCTACGCTTTAGCACCAAAATCAATAATTTGGAATCTGAGGGTTATGCGCAGCTTGGGCTTCTGTTGTTCAAGATGGTGCAAGTTTTTGTCACTAAGCGTACCGCTATTAGGATAGTCGGACCTCGTGGGGTATTCTTTAAGGACTTCGACCCATTCGAGTTTAATGGTGAATGGGAGGCTCATGTGGAGCTTGATTCTACCATCAAGCAGAAAGAAATGGAAGTGGGTATGCGTGATGAGCAGAATAAGGCTTTAATGCTCAATAATCCTATCTTTGACCAGGTGGAAATCTGTCGGTACTTCTTACAGAAAAACGACCCTAACCTTACTGATGAAAAATTCAATAATATGTTGGCTGCTCCAGTTGAAGAAAAAGACCCAGACCCATTCGAGCATGTTTCTATCAATTACAAAGACGCTTCACCGTGGACTAAGTATCAGATTGAACAGAAGCTTGAGCTTGTTCCTGACCCATCACATCTTGGTGAACAGCAGATAAAAATGCTTGAGCAGGGTGTGCGCGGTGCAGATTTGATGAACCCTATGACAGACGCTTCAAACTCGCCTATTCCGGGTATGGAAGCTTCAGCTGGCGCGAAAGGTATGCCTCCAGAGTCGTCTCAGATGATGGGGCAAGAAGCCCCAGAGGGTGAGGTGCCGCCAAAGCAGGTCTCTCCAGCTGAGCTTGGTGCATGATATAATATTCTAAGAAGAGGAGCATAGTTATGAATAACACAGGTACAAATAAGCGGCAATCTGTAAAAGAGTTGCATGATAAGAACACTCAAGAGCGTTTACGCGAGAGAGATGCCTTACGCGCTCATTATATTCAGATAAAAGACTCACCAGCCTTTCAAGATATTTTATCTATGGCGCATAAGTTTGTTGATTTTCATATTAGGCTAGCTAAAGACGGCGTTGGCACTCGTAAAATAGGGGTAAATAATAATGGTAATCCTATTTTGGAGGACTATGTTTTAAGCCATCAAGAGCGTGTTGCTGAGCTTGACCAAGTAAAGGGTATTGAGCAACTAATTGCTTACATTGAAAATAAAATAAAATAGTGTATCATAAAACTATGGATGGTTTATTGCCACCTAGCAATTTTCAAAAATAAATAAATAGGAGAAATGATGGACGAAAATGAGTCTATAACTTCCGCCGCTGACAACCAGGGTGAGACAACTCAACCTGACCAGCAGGAAACAGACCAGCAGACCCTCAATACCGAGGATAACCTGGACAACACATCAGAGTCTACCGATACGTCGGCTGATGATAACACAAAATCTGATACTGACGAAAACGGTGACGGCTCCGCCTCACAGTTCGATAGCGACCTTGATGAGTGGGCAAAAAAGACTGGACGGCCGCAACCTACGACCGACCGGGAACGCGAACTATACCAAGAGATTCGTAATGGACAGCGTGAATATTCTCGCCAGAGGCAGAAAGAAACACAGAATAGTTTAGACAAAGCTATTAAAGATACAAAACCTGCTGATGACATTAACGATGACCTTGACGACCGCGATATTGCCGAAAAGAGGCAAGATGCCTTTGAATCTCGTCTGGCTGAGTTTGAAGCTCGAGCTGCTCGTGCTGAGTATTTCAGTGAGTCTAATGTCTCAAAACAAGAGGCAGATATGATGGGTGAAATCTTGCAAGAAAAAGTAGCGAAAGGTGGTAAGGCTGCCTTTGACTACTGGACACACCCAGACCAATTAGCTGACTGGCATGCTTTGGCGAAAGCGCGTTTAGCTGGAACTCAGGATACTTCTGTTATCGCTGAAGAGGCTGCTCGTAAAGAGCGTGAGAGGATTGCGAAAGAAAGTCATGCTGCAGGTTCTGCTCGCAGTGCCAGCACAACGACTGTTCAGAAGCCGAAAGGTTACGACCGTACAGCTTTCTTAGCTTCTGACGAAGATTAATAAATCTAACTTTCGTGAAAAGGAAATAAACATATGGCACAAAATTATGCCTCAAAAGACTTGGCTGTAATCGATGAGCGTTTCTATACTGAAGCGTTGACTGAGCCTATTGTAAACAACGGTATCAAAATGACATTTGAAGGTGTCAACTCAGTTACTATCTACAACGTGAATGTCGTACCTGAGGTTGACTACGTTCGTAACGGACAAAACCGCTTCGGCGCTTTGGTGGAATTAGGAACTGGCGTTCAAACGTTTGTTCTGAGCCAGGACAAAGCCTTCACCTTTAGCGTTGACCGCGGTAATCTAGAAGACTCTATGTTAGTTCAGGAAGCTGACCGAGCTGTTAAACGACAGGTTCGTGAAGTTTCTATCCCAACGACTGACATTTATCGTCTTTCAATCGCTGCCGCTTATGCTTTGGCGAACAGTCAGGGCGTTAAGGCTGGTACCGCACCAACCAACAAAACTGCTTACCAATTAATCCTTGCAGAGCAGGCTGCTCTTGATGACGCAGAAGTACCAACAGAGGGTCGTTACATCTATATGACTTCGACTTTCTACAACCTGCTGAAACGAGACCCAGAGTTTGTTCGGGATTGTGATACTAGCGTTAAAGACCTCAAAAAGGGTATTCTTGGCGAAGTTGATGGTTTGACCATCGTTAAAGCTCCAAAGAGCTACTTTATTGCTAACTTTGACTTTATGATTATCCATAAAAAGGTTCTTGTCGCACCGACTAAGTTCAACATGGTACGTATCTTAGACGAGGTTCAGGGTATTGATGGTAAGGTGGCAGAGGGTCGTCGCTACTATGACGCTTTCATTCCTAAGAACAAGGGTAAGGCTATCCGTATTTATACACACGCCTAACATAAATTAAAAAAAAGGAGAACATATGTCTAAAACAACTGAAGAATTATTGGCATCAAAAGGTGGCTCTACGGCCGAAACTAATGGTATGGGGTCGTCAGAAAGAGGTTTTCGACCTAGTGGTGTTTACCAGCTGAAAGATGAGAGCGGCGAGGTTGTATCAGAAGCCATCGTCCTCGGCCATCCATTGTTTGGTGATGCACAAGCGGCAGCTTTTGAGCGGGTAGGATACAAGTTTGTTCGCCCTGCAACTCCAGATGAAATCAAGACACTTAAGGTCGAGCCAGTGGCACAAGATGCACATAGGGCTGACGACATTAAGGGTATCTTGGCTCGTCTGGACGCAGCTGAGCGCCGTGCTGAAGAGGCTGAGAAGGCAAACGCTGAAATTAAGGCTAACCTTGAGGACAGCGAGCCAGAAGTCGCTTCTGAACCTGAGGCGCCAAAAGAAGAACTGCCACTATCTAAAGATAACTACAACGAGGCTGAGCTACGAGCTATTGCAGCAGCTGAAGGTGTAGAGTTGACGGACGAACACAATACAAAACAAAGCATCATCGACGCTATCGTAGCAGCTCGTGAAGCAAAGAAAGGCTAAATAGAAAATGGAACGAGTTCTTGAAGTAACTACTTCTGCTAAAACTATCACTGATAATGACTTAGGCAAAGTTGTTTCAGCGTGCGTAGAGACGACTATCACGCTCCCTGCCGCAGGGGCTGGTAAGGTTGTCACCATTCGAGTTGGTGGCGCTCCTGTAACTGCTGGTGGCGCTAAAGGCGCAACTAATCCAGTAGGAGTTAAGGTGACCGGCTCTGTCACAGGACTGGGCGCATCTGGCGCACTCTCTCTTAACAAAGCTAAGGCTGTTGTAGGAGACGAAATCACTCTAGTTTCTGGTGCTGCCACTTGGTATCCAGTGAACGTTAAGGGGGCTTGGGCGGTAGCCTAATCTCTCTTGGAGACAAGACACCCTCTAAAACATTAGGGGGTGTTTTTGTGTTATAATTGTCTTAGAAAAGGAAAAATAAATATGAAGCTTCAAAATATACGTCAGCTAGTAAGGCAAAAATTAGATGATATGCAGTTTGATGTCCAGAAAATTGATTCTGCCGTTAACTGGTTTATCGCCGAAATCCTCAATAATAACCGTATCTCTTTTATGGAGACTAGCGCAAGGTTGCCGTTCGTAGGGGGGGTAATTGAGATTAGTCTACCGAAAGACTTACAAGTTGTTACGTCTATCTCAGTTGACACTCCTGGTACTGCGCCATATTCTATTACGGATTGCCGCGTTGAATACGACGACTTTATGAAGAGATTTCCTAATTTCTTTTCAGCCCCTCCGCAGAAAATTCACTCATGGACATATTGCGGTAAGAACATCCGTTTTGCTGCTCCTACCAGTAGCCCTGGCAACCTCTTTATAGATTATGTGAAACGTCCATCGGCAGTAACAAACGGAGAGGATACTTTAATCATACCTGATAATTATGAGGAGATGGTTGTTATTGGTGCTACTGCTCGTGTCATGGAGATGAACGAGGACTACGCTGAGGCAGCTCAAGAACGCCAAAACCTTGCACCTTTGGTGACCGCTTTTGTTCGCAACGAAGCTCGCGGGCAGCAGAAAACAGGTCCTATCATTATGAGAACTAATCGACGTAGACGAAGTTCGGAGTGGTAATATATGCTTAGTTCGTTTAATAACCCTCGACGAAAAATCACTTCATCGGCACAGCCTCGTATAGATGAGACGTATGACTTAAAGGGCATAAACTTAATGGCTCCTGACCAGATTATGCCAAAAGGTGAATCTCCTATGGCTATAAACTGCCGTATGTATGCGCGTAATGAATCTGAAACTCGTGTGGCTATTCGCACTAGAAGGGGGTCTATAGGACATTCAACTCCTGTTGGTGAGCAGGAGGATGTTGTGAGTGCCGGCTCTCCTGAAAAGGACGTTATTTTTACTCCATCAAATTGGGTAGCTCTATCTTTCTCTCCTAATAGCGGAGGGGTTCTTTCTAAGATAGAGTTGTGTGTTAAACGCTTTGATGGGGCTTCTGGTCCGATTATCGTTGAAATCCGTAGCGATAAGTCTAGCAGACCAGATAAAATCTTGGCGCAGTCTAGTATAGAATTGTCCAGGGTATCTTTGTCATATCAATGGCTGTCGGTGCAGTTTATGGACGCGCCTATGGTACTTGAACGTAATACATATTGGATTGTTGTATATACTCAGGACGAGGGGACTGGTAAGTATGCTCTTGGCGCTTCCTTAGTTGGCTATTGTATGTCCTCCAACACATCAGGAGGTTCTTGGATTGAATCAGAGGGGGCTATCTTATTTAAGACCCACTCATCATCATCTGGTGCACCAAAAGGCTGGACACGCCGCGTTCCTCAAAATGGGCAAAATCGCATCATAATGGCTCACGGGAGAAATGTTTATGCGATTGCAGATAATCCGGCTAACCCTGTTTCTATCAGTGCTGATATCTCACCAAATGCTACTAAGGTAAGATTTGAACAAATAGATGATAAGACTATTTGGGTTGATGGAGAGTCTTCTGCCAAATGGTATGATGGGACTAACACCACAACTATTGGTGGTATGAATGGTACTCCTACACATGTTGTGGCTCATCAGAACCGCTTATTCTGGGTGAAAAAAGAGGAGCCTACCCGTGTTGATTTCTCTGGTCTGTATGACTTTGAGAGTTACCGTAATGTAGACTTCTTTTATGTGCCTAATCCCAAGTCTCCTGACCATATCACTGCTATGGTGGTTTTTCAGGATAACTTAGTTATTTTCACCAAAGAAACAAAACATATCCTTGTTGGTAGTGATATCTCTTCTTTCACCCGTAAACAGGCGGTCGGTACTAAGGGAGCTTTAAGCCAGGAAGTAGTGGCGGTTGATAGGAACTATATTTACTTCATGAGCAGCGATAATCAGCTTTATCGCTTTAATGGAGTAACAGATGAACTTTTGTCTGATAAAGTACAACCAGAGCTTGATTCTATTCAGAACCCTAATAATTGCCGCCTCAGTATCCATGACAATATGTTGCGTCTTTATTATCCAAAAGCTCCTTCTCCAAAAGTAGACCGTGTTTTAGTTTATGATATGATAAATAGTCAATTCTTTATAGATACCGAACATCTAGTTATTGGGTCATCTTCAATGAATATTTTTGGCAAATCAGAATTGGTTGAATTTAGTGCTCAGGCGGGTTGGGTTTTTATAGGCAATAAGGGCTTTTCTGATTTAGGTAAGGCAATTGATTTTAAGTACTGGACACCATATAAGTCTTATACTTCTGGTGCCGCCAAGGATAGGATACGTAAGTTTCGACCTATTCTAAGAGCCTCCAAGGCGCGTTATAGTATGTGGGTGGGTCGTGATATAGATTTTCAGAAAAAACCTGATATGCGTGCTTACGCGGTCAATGGAGAGGGTTCAACTTGGGGCGGTGGTGCAACTTGGGGCGCTAATTCCTCTAATCCTACTATTTGGGGGTCTACCCGTTTAGTAGACCGCGCCAGTCCTATGAGTGGGCGAGGCAAATATACTCAGTATCGTTTTGAAAAGAAAGGGGTAGACACTCCTATAGAATTATACGGCTATATAGCTATATATAAAGCAGGAAGGGCAAGATAATGGGTCCAAGTATATTAGGGCAACGATTAGATGGTGGTACACTAAACACTCTCTCACCAAACTCCAGTAAAGAGGAGATGGTAGCAGCACTGAATGATATCATTATTCGCTTAAATACTATGCTCAAAGTACAAACCTTTTCTGATGGTGAAAGCCGAAGGTATATACAAGGACATGTCGCTGGTAGATGGCCAGGAGGTGATTTTGGTGTTGCTATATCAAAAAAAGGGGATGATGTTTATACGACAGAATTTAAGAATTTATTATTTGCATGGGACTTTTCTACCAACAAACAATATTACAATGGCGGCGAGCAGATACTTACTGGTGGTAGTATTATCCTTAACGATGGTACGAATAATCGGCTTATAATAGGTAAGCAAGAGGGCGGTTTCTAATGGCGAATGACTATGGTGTGAAAGTAAGTCGTCCAGGTGCAGATGTACTGTCATCTGCGGATACATTATTAGTCTATAGTTCTTCGTGGCCAGTACTTAAGATACACAAGACTGGGCTTGTGGATGTCCCTGGACAAGGAGAAGTCTCTGTACCTCATTCTCTTGGTTATTATCCAGTCGCAATAGTCTTTGCTCATTTATCATCAGGTAATACTTCGCGTATTGCTATGTATAGCTTGTCATGCTCCACATCAAACATAATAATAGAAAACTATCGACATTCGACTGTCACATATCGATATATAATTTTTAGACAAAATCTTGAAGAGCCTTTTAGAGCTCCTATCCTGCGGGGTACATCGTCAATAGGTGATTTTGGTACAGACTACGGCATAAAAGCTACTGTTCCTGATGCTTCAGTAAACTCTTCTGACCCTCGTCTTTTTTCTATGCACAGTGGATACACTAGTCCTCTAATCCATATGGTCGATAATGGTGTTGCTTCAGCAGGAGGTCCGTTTGGATACCAAAAAATAGTATCTCATGGTCTAGGATATATTCCAACTGCACTCTCTTTTTATAAAAAATCTGGAGGAGATAAATATATTTTTACATCTTATTCAAGTGCTGGAGTGGGTGAGACTAGATATGAGATTACTGATACTCAATTGCTACAATATGGTGATGATTATTTTCTATCAGGTCCTCCGCAATTTGGGTGCATTATATTCAAGAATCCTCTTCAGCAAGCAACTATTAATGCTAGATATCCATAGGGGCTATATTATGTCTAGTAAAGATTATGGAATAAAAATATCACTCCCTGGTCATGATGTTATGTCTGCTACTCCAGAGCAGTGCGCCGTACACTCATCTTTTCCGTCATTAAAATCAAGGCTCGGCAATAGTGTGTCGCACCAAATGACAGTTAATATTACCTTTACTGGGCCTATGCCTAATGACAAACTAAACACAGTCTGGTCTATGGAGCACGGCTACAATAGAAAGGTTGCTTTTATAGCATTTATCAATATGACAAATCCAACAATCAGTGGCTTTGGAGAGGCTAATATCGGCGCGACTTTTCTAGCTTTGGTTGATGTCACCGACACGTCTATAAGAGTAAGAGTTAGAGATGAATTCTTTAACGAACCTGAGTTTAGGCATATCAATTCAGGCTCAAGAATATCTGCTACTATTTTTATTTTTGCTGAAGATGGATAATGTTAGAATATGGTAAAATAAAGTTAGAGACAATAAAAGGAAAATAAACAATTATGTCAGCACCAGCAATACGAGACTTAAATGCACTTATATCGGAAATAGGGCAATCAGTTGCTCCTCAAAAACAATTAATTGACGCGGATATCGCTAATGCTCAAAAAGCAGGAGACGCACAAATAGCGGGTATGGAAGCCCGTAAGGATAAAACCTTTGGACAAATTGAACAACGAGCCTCAGATAAGGGCATGCTGTTCTCTGGTTTTAGTCCTGACGCTCAGGCGGAGTACACAGCCAGTACTTACCTACCTGCTTTGGCGGCTTTACAAGAGAAGATTGCTGCCACTCGTTCACAGCTCTTGGGTAAAAAAGCTGACCTTGATACTAATGTCTTTGAGAAGGCTTATCAGACACGTGAGGGTGATATTGGACGTAGGTTCACTTATGATGAGGGCGAGCGTAGCCGTGCCTTTCAGGCAGCAGAAAATGAGAAACGTCGAGCCTTTGAAGCAGACCAGAACGAGCGTAATCGCCAAAGCCAAGCAGCTCTACAACGGGCGCAGATGTCCGCCTCTAGAGCGGTCTCTAGGGCAGCAGCTTCTGGCAATATACCTGACATCAAAAGAGCTATTCAGCGTTTCCTTGACCCATTACGCGGCGGAGATAAAAAAGTCTCTCCAAGGAACTTTAAGAGAGGTCTTGATATGTGGATGGGTGCTGGAGGCGCACCAGCTAGTTACTACCGAACCTTCCAGAATTACGTCAATATGTCACACTCTCAAGATTATTTTTAGGAGGTTAGTTTATGTCAATGAGTTGGGAAGAGTTCACAGACGCTGACGGCTCTGCTTATGAAGCCTTTAAGGCTTTTCGTGATAACCGTAATAAACAACTAGAAGAAGAGAGACGGCGCCAGGAGGCTATAAAACAAGCTCAGGAGGCGGAAGAAGCCCGTCGCTCTCAGCTTTATAGTAAGTTTGAGGTAAAAGATGTAGGGCAGAAAGAGTTCCTAGGTATTAAGGGCGGTAAAATTCAGGAGCTTAACATCACCGGCAACACCTCTATAAATAATAGAGATGATTTTATTAAGCAGTTTGATTCATTAAGCGATGACACCAAAAATGCTTATATGAAGAAAATTGGTAGTCGTATTACTGATATAGAGAATAACGCTAAGAAAATATATGAGACCGCCAAAAAAGAGGGGAAGTCTGACGATGAGGCCAAAAAGCTAGCCGCCAATACTATTAATGATGATTATTTTGCTGCTACCAATACCCTAAAAACTATCCAAGATACTGGTCGGGATAAAGGCGGTTTTATGGACTTTATCAAGGGCTCGAATGATAGGTTTCTTGGTGGTCTGACCCGTGGGGCTATTCGAACGGGAGCTTTCGTAACTGGTAATAACGATAAAGCCAATGACTGGATAAAACAAGCAGGGCAAGAGGAACAAGAGCAGCAAACCCAATGGGGTAAGGCCGGAGAATTCGCTGGTGAAGCGCAAAAGCTCAGTGCTGAATTAGCTTCTATGGCTATTCCCGCTGGGGCTGCCACCAAAGCAGTAAGTAGTTTAGATAAGATAGGGAAACTAACTTCAAGCGGCTCAAAGGCTGCTGAGTTTGCTGGCAAGCTATTGCCTCAAGCTGCCGGTAGTGCCACCGCTACTGCTATTGGTGCTGGACAAGATATTGCCAACGGCAAAGAAGAGGATTTAGTAAAAAACGCAATTATAGGTACTGCTGTAGATGCTGCCCTTCCAGTTATCGGTAAGGCTGCTAAAGCTGCTGATAAGTTAGCCGGTAAAGGTATAGCTAAAGTTGGTAGCGAACTAGGCAGAGAGGAAATTGCTGATAGTGTCATCAAGGAATTAGGAGAGAATGGGGCGTTCAATACTCTTAACAAGTTTGTCTCCAACAAAATGAAAGGCTTAGGATATGCTACAGAGGACGCCCTGAACAAGACGAAGGCAGGGTCTAATCTCGTTGACCTTAAGGATAAATTTTTCCAAAAACTGGTTTCCGACAATCACTATCTATATAAGTCTCTTCGTCGTGCAGAGTATGAATCAGGGAAAGACGGGCTAGAACTTACAGCCCGTGAGAAGATTGGTGATATCAATCGGGCAGGGGCTGCTGCACAATCCTGGTTAGGCGAGAATGAAGATAGTGTTGCTTTGGCGAGTATGCTACAAGCTAAAGCGTTTGCTGGTGATGAAGTAAAACTTTCAAAGAATATCTCTAAGGATTTATCTAGCACTCACTCTTATGCTGAAGTGGCTAAGTCCTTTGATGAGTACGCAAAAGTGCGTTCAGAGCTAGACTTGGCTAAAGCTGGCAAGAAGAAGTTCAGCAAAGAAAAACTAGCTGAGCTTAATGAACGTATGGCTCGCTTTAAGGATAATGATTTTTCACAAGAGTATGACCACTTGGTGAATATCTATCGAGCAGACTTGGACAACCGTCTAGAGCATGGACTAATCTCTAAAGAGGACTATGATAAGCTCACCAAAGAAGGATTAGATTACGTCCGCCAGCAGAGGGAGCTACCTGATTGGCGGATAGAAAAAGGTACTGGTGGAAAAGGCGGTTCAAAGGCTTCTCTCTCTAAATCTGACACCATACAGAAGCGAGATAAGTATGCTAGTCAAGAGCTGTTGTCTCCATTAGAGACCATGATGCAGCGTGTTACGGATACCCATATAGAGATTGCTCGTAATGATGCCGCTAGAAATATAGCTAATATGCTAGAAGACGCTGGTTTGGCTAAGTCTATCAAGACTACTGATATGGTGAACGAGAAAAAAGCTTTGCTTGGTGAACTTAAAGAGGGCAAGGATATCTCTAATCAACTAAAGAAAACCCTCCAAACCTATAAAACTCAGGCTAGAGACTTAACCCGAGAAATCTCCTGGATAAAGGGAGAGGGGCGTAAAGAACTTACTGGTAATATAAGAGAAGTTGGTAAGCATTTAGATGAATTAGCCGCTCAGAACCCGAACGGGCTTATTTCAGAGCAACAAATGATAGACACTTTAGCTTCTTTGGAGACTAAAGACTTTAAGGTCTTAAGGAGGAAGCTGGAGAACCGCAATAGTAAACTAGAACCATTATTAGACCGTATAGAAGTCTTACGCGGTAATTTAGATGAAGTAGCCTCCAAAAATAGTAGTTTGTGGAAACAAGCTAACGCTATCAAAACATCACCAGACAAATCTAATATTCCAGTCATGGAGTACTTAGATAATGGTGTAAATAACATTGTTAAGATAGATGACCCGGATATAGCCAGAGCTATACATCAGTGGGGGCAAGAGAAAAATAATATCCTTATAGATATCGGGCGCTCCACCAATAACATCTTTAAGTACGGTACTACGGGTGCTAATGCCGCTTTTGCTATCCCTAACTTCATAGCTGACCAGGTTTCCTCTGCTGTAAACTCTAAAGCCTTCTTTAGGACTTTTAACCCTGTCAACTTCACCCGTTCAGTCTTTATGGCGATGGACAAGCCTCTTACGGCGGCTGATAAGGAGATTTTAGACCAATACATCAAACATAATAGTGGCTCTCTATCAATTAACCAGTACACCAAGAAAGATAATGCTAAGCGAGCTGCCTTAAACTTTGTAAAGGATGGCAATAAAGAAACTGATACTCTAGGTGAATCAGTGACTAAACTCTTTAAGAACCCTGAAAAGGCGATGACAGACATCAAGCGTAAGGGTGTTAAGGCTTACACTTATATCACCAACCCGAAAGAGGGCTTGAGAGCTTTAAGAGACGCTACAGAAGAAGCCATTGGGGTTACTGAAAATATCACTCGTATTCAGAATATGCGAGGGGCATATAAGAAAGCCCTAGCTAATGGTGATACTGCAAGTGACGCCCTAAGAGTGGGCAAACAGGCAGCTAGAGAGAACTCCACAGACTTTATGGAAGGTGGCGAGTGGGGTAAGGTTATTAACGCCTTTGTGCCATATTTTAACTCTAGCGTTCAAGGTTCACGTACCTTAATGAGAAACATGAGAGATAATCCAGTCTCCACATCTCTAAAGATTGCTACTTTGGTGGGCGCGCCTTTAGCCTCCTCTACCGCCTGGAACCTATCTGATGAGAAGCGAGCAGGAATTTATAAGACTATTCCAGAATATGTGAAAGACAATAACTTTGTTGTTATCACGCCTGGTGCCACTTGGAACGATAAAACCCGTAAGTGGGATGGCGTCTTACTCTTTAAGAAACCGCCTGGAGTGAAGGACTTTGCTGAACCAGTACGCAAGTTTATGGAATACAAAGCCAGCAAACCAGATAGTAATATTGGCGACTTCTTAAAAGATAAGGGGGGTGATATTGCTATCGATGTTGCTAAATCAATGCAGCCGCTTGACTTTAGTTCACCAGAAAGACTACTGGGCTCTATAACGCCGCAAATCCTCAAACCGACAGCTGAAGCCATCCTAAACCGCAACTTCTTTACGGGCAAGGATATCGTACCAGAAAAAATGCTTAAGGAAGACCCAGCTGACCAGAAGTATAAGCATTACTCACAGTTAACTGGACATATAGCAGCAATGTTTAATACTTCCCCGCTTAAGGTAGACCACTGGATACGTCAAACCTTTGGTGAAGCTGGTACTAATGCGCAGCATTATATCGACCGCACTATGGGCGCACCAGAAGAAGCACGAGGGGGGCGTTCTTTGCCAGAGAGTATCTCACGGCGTTTTCTTGGCGCTCCTGGAGGCGAAGACGAATCAGCCTTTTATGATGTTTACTCAAAAGCATATAGAGCAAAAGAAAAAGCTTCTAGTCGAGTAACTGAACTAATAAAGGCTGGCAGAATGAACGAAGCAAAACGTAGAGCTGAAGAGTACAATGAGACTGTAGACGGACGCTTTAATAACTTCTTTGAGCAGTACGGGAACTCTCCGACCTTTAACGATGAATGGGTCGCCAAGAAAGATAAACTAAAAATTCCGATAACAGACCGCTCTTTTAAGGCAAGGGCAAAACGTAAATGATATAATAAAGCTGTAATTCAATAGGAGAAAATAAACATGCCAACAATATCACCAATTTTACCAAATGACGGCGAAGCAATTGACGCTTCAGACGTGAACAACCCGTTTAACACCATTATCGGACTATTGAACGGCAACCTAGATGAGCAGAACATCAAGCCAGGGTCTTTGAGCTGGAATGTAATGAGCAACTTCCAGAACCAAATACCATCGGCGGCCCTACAAGATGGTGCTAATTTAGGAAAGTTCAAAAAAGATGCCAATATCTCATTTATCTCAGAGGGGCTTATTTGGAGTCAAGTCACAGGCTTAAATGCTTCTATGACAGCTGGTAAGTATTACTCTAACACTGGAAATATTATCTCTATCACTGCGATATCTTCAAAAGCATTTGACACCAACAAAGATACCTATATCTATGTCGGGCAAAATGGAACAATTAACTATGGCTCTGTAGGCAATAATGCAGCTCGGCCGTCTTTGCCAGCAAATAGCAGCTGGCTAGCTAAGGTTGTAACTAATGATAATACTATTACCTACATAACTGACATGCGACAAACACAGCTTGTGGGGGCGCATAATATTGATTTTAAGGCAATATTTGCCGCTAAAGATTACAACACAAATCAAACAGTCGGCAATGTATTTTTTCAAACTGGCTGGACACAATTTATCGGCAACGGCAACCCCGCTAGTAACAAGCGGTTTGTAGCGCCTATTGCGTTTCCACAAAATTTCAGTAAGGTTTATTCAGTGTCATGCTGTTTTATTGGTTATAAAATAGGTTCAGCGGCCACCAAAATGGCAGAATTTAACAATGTTATTGGCGAGGGCAACGTTGTAGAAGCCGCTGATATTGCTGGCACCGGTTTTAATATAGTAGCCTCGTCGCGTGGCGGCATGGGTCCTGCATGGCACGGCGTGACCTGGTTTGCGGTTGGCGAGGCTTAGTTATTGTTATCAGTAATATTGTGCGCCAATAGAATAATTGATAAAATAATGTTATAAGTTTCATACTAAAATAAAAAACAGGAAGAAAAAGTTTTAATGTCAAGTTCTATCCAAAGCGCAGAAGTATCAGCAAAAGAATTTGGAGCCTTGCAGGCGAATGTTGAGCATATTAAAGAAGATGTTATCGAAATTAAAGACATCGTGCGCAATCAAGACTCTGTTAGCCGGCGAGAATATCAAAAGTTAGCTGACCTCGTTGAGC
>ERZ772827.217-NODE-217-length-32460-cov-30.407869_pt1 | contig 32460 bp, 31 predicted proteins | sample MGYA00580850_ERZ772827 | MGnify/ENA primary metagenome ERZ772827 (study PRJEB29015, sample SAMEA2737950) | human oral metagenome | biome: human oral; feature: human-associated habitat; material: dental | place: China | collected 2145 ... | reverse complement strand
TTGGCAAGACGGAAGTTCGTGTTCCGTCCAGCAAGATGAAAAAAGTCATCGCTGAGCAATTAGTCAAAAACGGCTACCTCGCAGATGTTAAACTGGAAGATGCCAAGCCTCGCGGTGTGTTGGTCGTTACTATCAACAAAGAAGGTACCATCAGCACCATCAACGAGATTACCCGTGTCTCCAAGCCAGGTCGTCGTGTCTACGTCGGCTCGGCAGAGATTCCAAAGGTGAAAAGCGGCCGCGGTTTAGTACTCATCTCAACCTCAAAAGGCGTCATGACTGGCGCCGAAGCAGCCAAGGCTAAGCTTGGCGGTGAGTTGTTGCTGAAGGTGTACTAATAATCTAACACTGTTAGCTGAAAGTGCTCGGGGAAATAATCTCCGAGCACTTTTGCATACCTAAAGTACTTCCGCTACAATACAGTCATGCGCGACGATAATCCCATCCCATTCACTACTCGTATCAAAGAATTATGCATTGATTGGCTGGTCATCAGCACCTATCTACTCTGTCTTTTTGCCGTGTCAATGGCCTGTTACTTTATGACGCTTGGTGACATCCCGGCTTTTTCTGAGTTGCACAGTCAACTCATCGCTACGTTTGCGTCAGTTTTGGTTATCGTCGCACTATTTGCCTATCTTGACTTCAAAGGCGGTAGTATCGGCAAGCGCGCCGCTGGGTTAGAGGTCTATTTTACACAGAGAAGCTTTAGCCGCAGCCTCGTTCGTAATAGCGTTAAATTTCTTCCTTGGCAAATCGGTCATATGGCTGTTATCCATGGAGTGTATACCGAGTTTGACACAATGAGTATTGTATTGTCAATTGTCTCCTGTATCCTCTTGGTCATCATGTTCTTGATGGGCACGATGCGCCGCGACCGGCGGCACCTTGGGGACATGCTGGCTGGGACACAGGTACAATTAGCAAAGCGCGAGCAGGAGTAGTTATGTTATACTCGCCGCTGGTTTTATGCGGACGAGTTACGATCTCAGTAATACAGCAGAACAATTAAAAATATGCAGGCAGGCAATGCGAGCGGCATTACCCGTTTCAGAGTGGTCAAATCTTTTCGCCTAGCGGCAAAATGTATAGCAAATATTAGCGCGCACAAAGTACCAAGCAATACGGCAAGTATTGGTGGGCTGACGATACTATATGGGAGTGGTAAATTACGATAGATACCGAAGAGTCCATCAAGAAGCGTGGCGTCTGATATGTTACTTAAAATGATGGAAATTACTATTGGTGCGATAAAGACACCAAAATCAATTCCTGTCGCCTGCCACCATGTCAAACGTTCGACAAATCGAGCCTTACGTCTAGAATCCTTATCCATGATGATATTACTATAGCACATGGTGGAGGATTCTTGTGCTTCCGATGTGAGGGCTAGCTCTTGCCTCTATAGTGCCGCATGATTTAACAACAATATACCTTGTAAATATTTAATTTTCGTGGTATAGCGTCAGAGTAGTAAAAGGAGTAATGCCATGGGAAGAAAAGGCACCCAACAGCCCGTGCCAGTGGCTGATATGCTAGTTGACGCGGTATCTAAATAGGAAGCCCGAATATTATACCAACATCTAAATTGTCAGAGAAATATGGCTACAAGGCCAAACAAGACGATTGAACTTTGGGATAGATACACTGTCACCGTTAATACTAAGCTATTGGATGACTTTGATTTCATCAGCGACTTGTCTGAGGCGCACCTAACTAGTAATATCTCTGAGCTAGTAACTATGTATATGGCGTTATTGGGCGGTGATAAGGTTTATGATGACATTCGTGCTCATATCGAGAAAGAATACGGTTATTTCTCGCAAAAGGCGTTGTTAGAGATTACAGCGAAGGTAGATGACTGCTTCCCAAAAGCTGGCAATCGAGCGCAGCGGCGTTCGTGGAAGAGTTTAGCTTATTAGAGGCTGATTTCCAACAGTATTACCACCTGAACTTATTAGAAGCCTGCCCGCATGCTGATGGCCGTCGAAGCGGTTTCTTGCGCTATGCCAGGCTATTTAAGAACTTACCAGTAGAAAGTAGGATTTTTCGTAAGCTAGTGCTGGCAGCAAGTTGGACATGGCGCGATGAGACGTTGAGTCAGATATTGCAGGAGCTGAATATACTGCACACCATGACCTATAATATGAATAAGAGTAAAACTGCTAAATCAGCTAAAGCTATGAAGAAATTTGAGCCTGACTATACCACTACTGTGCGAGAGGAGCTCGAGGAATTAAAAAAGAGGGAGCGTACAGAAGAGCGGGAAGAGCTAGAGGATTTTTGGCGGGAGTTAAACCCGAACGCGCAATACCGGGCTAGTTGATGATCTTGTCTATCGCTTTGGCGATTTCAGCGTCTGTAAAGTTAATCGTTGACTTTTTCTTAATCGATAATCGCAGGCTACGAATGACGTCAGGTGACTTGATGGCTTTTTTCATATTTTCTTCAGTTAGCGCATCAAACCGCTTCCAGTATTTGTCCAGGTCACCTTTTAGTACGGCTTTTTTCGTAAGGTTCACCAGATGTTTGGCGGTGGTCCTAATGGTCGATAGGTTGGTTAGGTCGTATGCAAAGATACGCTGTGAACGGATTGGTTTTTCGAATATGACGCGATGCAGCTCAATACAACGACCGTTAGTTAAAATTACCCAGTCAACACCCTCGTTTGAAGCGTAGTCAACCGCCTGCTTGAGGTGTCTCTCGTTTAGATCAATAGAAGTGGCCTTGGCTTCAACAATGAAATGAATCTTCTTATTCAGTTGCACAACGTAATCAACGTATGTGCCTCGAATCATATGCTCTGTCTTGATCTCGTCGATCAACGTGTAGCCAAGCACAGTACTAAGCAGGCTATTAACCATCAAGCGTGCTGTTGATTCGTCGGCGTTGAGGTTTTCTTTTTTCGTTAAATATTTTTTGCGATACTCACGCAACGCTTTCTCGCAAGCTTTCTCCTGAAACTCTGTAGCCATGAGGTCCTCATTTATCTTAAAAGTTTGCATTCATTGTAACAATGTTATACTCAAAATACAAAAATAATATACTATGTGACATTATGTAGACATGTCAAGCGTGGGTTTTATATTCCACAAGTCTGGTAGCGCAGACATATTGCGCAACAATCCAGCTATTAGACAAATTCAAACGTATTATACAAATATCCAAATTGTTAGAGAGCTATAAATACTGAATCGATTAATGATGGACTAAGTTTAAAAAGCGTAAAAAATCCGCCCTTAAAGAATCGAGGCAGATATTAAAAAGCCCAAGCAAAGCTTGGTACGCCCCTGATGGACGACGACTTGCGAGGCGCTGCCCCGGCGGGTAGCGATCTAGAATCTGCTACAGGCACAAGTCCTGTTAGTAATCCATCAGGAGCTCGTCTATAAATGTATCACAAAACATATCAAGCGTAACTTGGTTTCCAGTGATTCGCCCCTAGCTAGTAGACGAATCACCGGTTTAGCGTCAAACAACGGAGTTGGAGTTGTCGATAGGCAGCTCGCTGACAACTTTACAGACGCTACGACTATATGTAGTCTAGCAAACAACACGTTAAATATCAATTCCGAGGACACCTACAGGTCAACGAAGTCAGGCTTTTCCGGCGTGCCTCCTGAAGATTACCGCTGCAGGATCTAACAAACACCACGATACAAGTATGTAATCGTTAAAGAATATGCTAACGACGTGTCCATAACCGCGATATTCTAAGCGCTCAGATATCGACCAGTGCAAAAAACAAAGAGCAGCGAGGCGGCCACCGAATTACATTGTGAATACCGCCTAAGAGTGATAGACTGCAAATACATAGCTTAAATCAACGTCCCCCTAAACTTGTAAAACCAGTTACGTAGCCTTTGGCTGATAAATCAAAATCTGAGCATCGAATCGGGAGAAATATGGCACACTCACACTCAAACCCAAACATAGAGATACCAAAACACCTAAAAGAAATCGCTCATATCAGCGATGATAATTTCAATATACCTCCTATACATCACAATAAACGGCCCATAGCTCGACTCGGGTCTAGAGGAATTGTATTGAACGATAACGACGAGATAGCCGTCATCCACAAAAAAGCTAAAAATGAATATAAACTTCCTGGCGGTGGTGTTGACAGTGGGGAGGATCCACGAGAAGCATTTAGGTGTGAATGTAGAGAAGAGCTGGGTTGCTCCGTCACCATAACTAATGAGCTGGGCATAGCCATCGAATATAAATCACAGGAAAACTTCCAACAAGTTTCATTTGTATACGAAGCAAAAGTAACAGGCCAACCATACAGGAACAGCCTCACTTACAAAGAAACGGCAGAAGGAACCGAGTGCGTTTGGCTACAAAAGATAGAAGCGCTAAAAAGAATAAGAGGGTCATTAAATAATCTTAAGGCATCGAGCTATGATTCGGTGTATAGGACTAAGTTTATGGTCCTTAGGGATGCTCAAATTTTAGAGCACTACATAAAAACAACTAAATAGCAAGCACTGTAGAATTACCCTGTATTAACCAAAACACTACAGCCGTTCATTAACCTAACGCTATCTCACGCGTCGTCGCAAACGATATAGCCCGATAGAACCGGCCGCAATCGTGAGGCACACCACACCAATGATTAAATAGAGGTTGTCGCCAGTGCCAGCCAGAGATGAGTGGCTCTTTTTCTTATTCTGTTCTGGAGTCGCAACACCTACGCCGCCAGGTTGCGGTGGCTGCGGAGTTAAAGGCGACGAAGGAAGGGAAATTGTCAATACTCCTTGAGCAACCGACACATTACCAGCAATATCTGTAAACTTCATCTTGACCGTATACGCTCCATCACCAAGCGCGGCAATAGCATTTGCCGGCAGCGTCCATATGCCACCTGCGACTACAGCCGGGTAGTCAACACCGTTAATCGTCACAACCACCGTCGCGGTCGGGTCATTTACCGTACCGCTCAGAGCGGGTGAAGCAACCGTCGCTTGTTGCGTAGTGAGCGCACCAGTTGGTGTAGTCGTATCTATAGTTAATGTCAGCGGCATTGATGGCGCCGATACGTTGCCTGCCGAGGTCTCCCGACTATAGGTCACAGTGTGACTACCGTCAGATAGAGCGTTCGGCAAAGTAACCTCTATTGGCCCCGCCGAGGTACAATTAACAACCTGCACCTCAACACCATCAACTATAAGGTGTAGCTTATCAGTAGCAGATATGCACTGCAACGTTACTACTGGCCTCGTATTTTTAGTGATATTGTCTGAATCGCTACTGCCGGTATCAGAAGATGCCTTGAGAGTAGCCCTCGCCGGTGGCACTACGACATTAGCATCAACATTATAGGTCTTCGACGAGTTGATACTAGTTGTGTTGCCAGCGACATCAGATGCCGTCACAACAACGTCAATCGTATGGTCGGGATCCGACACGAGCTCAGTACCTGGGACTGTCACAGAAAATCTGCCGGTAGCATCAATCGTGGCCTCATATATCACACCGTTAATAGTCAATCTGGCTTTATCACCGGGACGAGCGCCGGCTACCGAGCCGCGGATGAACTGCGGTGCAGCCGCCTCGACAGAATTGATAGTATTATCGGCTGTTACTGGGTCCATTGTTACTGTCGGGGTAGCTGGAGCAGTTGTATCTATCGTAACAGCCAAAGCGGGCGAACTCGGCGACTCGTTACCTGCTGCATCCGATTCTTTGAACGTAACAGAATGATTGCCCTCGGTCAGTGGCGCAGTCGGCACCATGTCTACCGGGCCGACATTTGCGCAATTTACAGTCCCATTAGCAGCACCATCAACATATAGTGTGAGTGTACTGCCCACCTCAGTACAAACCAACTTAAAGACCGGTTTATTTTTATTAGTAATATTATCTGAATCACTATCGCCAGTATCTGATGTGGCTGTCATATCAGGGGCAGCAGCAGGAGCGACTGGCGGCTGAGTATCTTGCCATTGGGCATAAAGGGTAATGTCACCAGTGAGGTGGAAGTTGGCGCCTGGGGCGTATGGTGTACCTGCACCGTTAGGGGCAGTGTTCCAGCCGGTGAAGCTGTGGCCGGTTTTGGTGAAGCCGTTGTTGGCAATCTGGACGGTGGTGTCGTAGTTAGAGACAGTGTCTGGGGTTGCGCCACCGGTGCCGGTGTTGGCATCGTAATGTATCTTGTACTGGTTAACTGTCCACTTGGCGTAGAGGGTGGTGTCGCTCGCTGGCATAGTGTCGGTGGCGAAGTTCCAGGCATTAACTAGACCAGCTTCCTTGTACCAACCAGCAAAGGTGTGGCCAGTTTTGGTTGGAGCGGTAGGGGTGGTGGCTTTTGCACCAAAGGCAACAGTTTGGTCTGGTACGTTAGAGCCACCCTTGCTGTCGAAGTGGAGGGTGTAGTTGTTTACTTGCCATTGGGCATAAAGGGTAATGTCACCAGTGAGGTGGAAGTTGGCGCCTGGGGCGTATGGTGTACCTGCACCGTTAGGGGCAGTGTTCCAGCCGGTGAAGCTGTGGCCGGTTTTGGCTAGGCCATTGGTATTCGCCTCTACGGATACACTATCGCCAGAGTGCAACGTCTCTCCGGTCGAAGCCGGCGGAGCACCAGCGTCAGCACCATTGGCATTATATGAAACTGCATAAAGATTATTGACCGAGATAGTTAGGTGCTTATCGAACGTTTTCCCAGCCTTATTGGTAGCACGAACACAAATTTCCAAAGTAGTATTCTGCTCATAATCCGGTGACTGCGCAAGCTTAATTGCATTGCCATCAATTGCCACGAGACTATTCTGCGCACCAGCACAATCAAGGGTATATATAAAATCACTTTGTGGCGAATTAACGGCATCGGTACTATTTAACCTACCCAATACTGTGCCGGTGGTGGTGTTCTCATCTACATCTGTAACGCCGGTATAATCTACTGCCGTAACGGTATACGCTGTACAATCTTTACCTGCATCTGTAATTATCCATGACTTTGTAGCAATCAAATCATTGCGCTTAGCCTCTGCTACACAGTAGTTACTGTTACCGCCGCCAAGCTTGACATTACCTCTGACAGCCTGCGCCTGCCAAGAAGTCAGCGTCGCATCGTAGTTTGGTGTTGATATCTTAACGCCATCAAGTAATCTATCTGCATCTGTCAGACGACGTACATCCCAGTGCGCCAATGACTGGTCAAACCTCTCGGCGCCAGCTAGCGCCAAAAGGGCGTCCGTAAGTTGGGTAGTATTCCATTCACCGATAGGTTGATTAAACTTTTTTGCATACGCCAACACCGCCACCATAGTATTGACTTTGCTGACATCCCACGACTGAATAGGCTGGTTAAATTCATAGGCATTAGTGAACGTATTGTCCATATCTGTCACCTTAGAGGTATTCCAGCTTGAAATATTTTGGTTAAACTGACGAGCCCCAGAGAATGCGCTGTTTAGACTCTCTACATTTTTAGTATCCCACTGCCAATCAGCACCCTCACCCTTTAGACTTTTGGCGTCTCGAAACATATAAGCCAGGCTGACAACCCGGCCCATGCGCGGCTTGTCGGTAGCCTTTACATCGAGGTTCTCCGCCCCATCAAACGCGTGCTCCATGTTTTGCCACTCATTCGTACCCCACTGGTCAATCGATATAACCTTGAACCTGTCGCCCCTGTAGTCAAAATATATCCTAGGAAATGCTCCAGCAATTCGGACCTTATACACACCGGCAGTCGCATAAGAACAGGTGGCGTTACCTGTTTGTCCCGTCAAGACTACACCGTTGCCACAAACCAATGTATAGTTATAGCCACCACCGATCGTTGGAACCGTGAAAGTGTTTCCCGTGCCTTTACGCGTGTCGATCGTCATCACAAAGTCGGTCGAGTTAATCGCATCAGCCTTAGCTAACTGACTTGCCACAAAATACTGAACAACCAAGACGCCAACAGTAACCGCAGCTATAGCACTAGCCAGCAACAGTCGCCTCGTCTTTTGCATTATCCTCACGCGTGACACCTCTATTACTTTTTATTTATATGTAGGTATTTAAAGCTAATGCTCTAATTATACTCTAATCATTGATAGGTTACAACAGGCAAGCCACACTCAAAAGTTGCATCAGACGACAGTAGAGAAGCGCACTCGTCACTTTGACAGATATAGAAGGGGTAGAGCAAGGCAAACGGGCAGAAAAATAAAGCGTATCTACCTTCACTATACTCTTATTTTGTGGTATAATATGCACACAGCCTCCCTCACCATAAAACGGGTAGGGGAGTATCCGCACCTACTACAGAAGGATGAAAAAATGACTGCCTACGACAACCCGCTGGCCGAGGCACTAGCAAGCCTCGACGGTTGCACAATCACCGTCGAGAAGAAAGGCGATAACGCGCTACTGCTACATATCGCTAGAAGCAGCAGATCCCGGCGTAAGCAAGGTGGCTCAGCCGATTTGACTATACGTCTGAATCCTGGCAACATCAAAGATTGCCAGTTCGTGGCGCACGGTCATCGTGCGTATAATATGGCGCTACTGCTTATCGACGAGCTCTTGGCACACACCCCCCCGGGGAGATGTAATATCTCTCTGGAGGCGGTAGAGGAGCACCGCCGTAAGCGTCGTAGTCGCAGATAGTAATGTGCGGATGGCCCGTAGGCATTGTTCTATGGGCCATCTTTCATATTATAAATAAGTCAGAAAACATTATAGAACAAAAATAGAACATACAATATTTTATTTCTGTAGATACATTTTCGATTGTAGAAAAACTATATAGACCTAAAACTTTCAAAAAGTGCAAAGATTCCAATCACTATGCAGGCTCAAAAGGACTAAAGGAAACGTCCAAAAAAGGGGATCAAAAAATCAAACCGGCCACACAAAAGAAAGGGACCGCACATAACTAACTTACGAAATAAAACTAATCAATTTTTATCCATAGACTTAACGTCGCACAATATACCTTTTGAGACATTAGATATATACATAAAAGATGAATCAGCATACGTCTAGCCTGAGTGCTAATTTTGCATACATGAACTACACAGAGGGGAGTTTGCTACTTACCCGATACCTTTTACCACTCAAACTTGCGAGGCACTATAACTTTAGCTTACTCTGACAAAGCTCGTAGATCATACATATGTTCTTTTCTGGAATACTCTTGGCGTCTACCAATGTCTAGCAGACCGACCGTCTATATAGTTTTCCACAACGATATATTTGATTTTTCACGACTTATGTGACATATATTTGCTTTTTTTAATTTTTATTACCCCCTATCCTTTTTCCCTGCTTTTTTGACAATTTGCAATTTCCCTATTTTAATATGCTAAATATATTTTTGTAAATTTGTTGATAATGAGAACAAAAATAGAACATTTACCAATCGGCAAGGGTGTACGTTTAGTCTCTCGCCCCAGATCCAGCTACTTATAATAAGCCTTTCCACTAACTCGCACATCAAGGTATGCAGGGCTAATTCCACTAGCCAAAAGGTACCGTATCGATCGGGCTGCATCCTCGGCCTGAGCCGCTGCCGGACGATCAACTGAGAATTTAATTGGGTACGGCACCCCGTCAACCGACATCAACAATTGACGCGTAGTACCTTCTGGCAGAACGACTTGAGTAGCACGATAGCCCTGCTCAGCAAGTCTACCAATTAGTCGCCCCATAAAACTTAGAAATCGGTTGCTTGCTAAAATACGATTATTACGAGTCTGGACGCCCGTCTGATCAAGCACCGAAACGGTTGGCGCGTCATAATAGTTCTTCTCAAATCCAATACCCTTTTGATCCACGTACAGCCGAACATCTCCCGTTTTCCAGCTAACGACCGGCTTACGTACTTTTAATGATATCGTACTAACACCCAGGCCGCCGAACGACAAACTAGATGATACTTCCTCTACCTCTGGTGCGCCATGTGTCTGCAGATAAATAGCTAGATTTTTAACATTTAGCGTTAGTCGGCTTCGTTCAAAGAAATGTGCATTCAAGTATTCCTGGATTTTCTTTTCATAAAGAGACTTATCCTCCGGCTGGACAACGACGGCCTCCTGAAAACGCACATTTGGCAACGCGATGGACTCATACAGCAGATAACCCAAAAGCAAAGTAGCCGCACTAACACCCAACCATACACCGAATAACTTACGACGGTGACGCCTGAGATCGTGCGCCTGGACTCGAGCTGAACGTAGCTCATTAAAAGACTCGCTGGCGCTGGAAACATTTGACGATAAGCTACCTGTCAACGTCCTGTTACGTCGAAAAGCGTAGCGCTCATCAAGAGAATCGGCGCTTGCTCGCCCCTCTCGAACAACCAGACCGCTACGACGCGCTGGTACTTGTTGTTTTTTTCGCAATAGTTTCATAGCAGTTATGCTTCCCTGCTATTATAGCAGTCGCAAGCTACTTTTTCACCGCAGAAACGATCAGTGTAGCCATGTCGCGTGCAGCATTCGGCTTAGCAAACTCATAAAATAGCCTGCTCATCTGTTTGCGACGAGTGTCGTCTGAGAGGATATTTATCACCTCATCAAGGAGTATATCGGGGTGCTTCTCTAGTTGATTTTCATCTATCACGCTTACAGCTCCCTTTTCGGCGTAGACGGCGGCATTCTTTAGCTGATGCCCTCCCGTCAGGTAGCCATTAGGCACAAGAATCGTCGGCTTAGCAAGCGCTGCAAGCTCAAGAATCGTCGTCGCACCAGCTCGCGCCACCACAACATCGGCTGCACCCAACATGTCTGCCATACCCTGCCCTACAAATGCATGTAGCTGATACCGCTCATCGTTTTGCGGGGTCAAAGCCCTCATTTCGTCATACTGACCCTCACCACTTATAAGTACGATATTTGCCCGCTCCATCAGTTCATTGAGCATAGTTGCTACAGCCATATTTATACGTCGTGCGCCAAGCCCTCCACCTGTAATGACAACAAGCGGTCGATTCGAGTCAAAACCAAGCGACCGCTTCACCTTTTGCCTATCTCCTTCGCTATAAGGAGTAAACTCCGCTCTCACCGGCACTCCCACATAGCGTGAGAGTGAGCTGGGGTATGAGTAAAATTTTAGTGGCGCGCCAGTACCTATCCTAAAAGCCCAACGAGCAAGAATCCGATTTGTTAGACCAGGGTGAGCGTCAGAGTCATGAATCACGAGTGGTATTCTCAACATATGAGCCGCAAACCCAATCGGTAGGCAGACAAACCCGCCTTTTGTAAATACAACGTCGGGTCGCCACACTATTAATTTAGCAAAGCTCTGAATCGCCCCAACCGCGACCTTAATTCCGTCGATTAAATTCGGCAACACGATCGTTCGAAGCTTGATCAGTTGCTGGATAAACGTCAGATGATGATAACGACGCAGTTTACCACTCACGACAACATCGACTCTAATAGAATCATCAAAATGCTTCATGACACGCCTGGCCTGCGATTCAAACTTTCGATCACACCAAAACCTTATTTCAGTATCAGGATACTGATCTTTAATTTCCCGTAGAACGGCGACGACGGGCGTAACGTGACCCCCCGACCCCCCACCGGCTGCTAGTACTTTCATGAGTAGCCTCCTTTAGTTGAACAGGTCTATGACTGGTGTAGCGTGACAGCTGAAACGCAAGACCAAGCGCAGCACACATAAATATCATACTTGTCCCGCCAAAACTGAGCAATGGTAGCGTAATTCCTGTTAGTGGCGTAATACCTATCATTGACGCAATATTCATGGCGACATGAGCCACAAGCCACCCAAACACGCCCGCCACAGCTAGACGCATCGACATGTCAGGCAAGCGGTCAGATATTTTGAGCAAGCGGAGCAACAATGCGCTAAACAAACCTATGATAATCGTTGTACCAATAAACCCAAAGATTTCCCCCATGATAGCAAAAATCGAGTCGTTAATAGCTTCAGGCAAATATCCTGTGGCTTGGATACTCTTTCCGATTCCTCGACCAAACAGACCACCCGTACCGAGAGCAATCTTTGCATTTTTGATATGATAATTGTTATCTGACTCATTAGCAGCAGTCATCGAGGCGCTATCACCACCTATAAAAGTCGTCAATCTCTCCATACGGTGCGGTGACGTAACAAGCGCAATTATGCCGAGCACTACACATACAATTACAATTTTCAATAATATTTTCCAGTTCATCGTACTAACGATAAACATCGTTGCAAGCATCGAAAAAATTGCTAGCCCCGTACCCATGTCTTTTTGGATAACAACTACGATAAATAACGCCAAACCAGATAGACCCAAAATAGGATACAAAGTCGCCGACTTATCGTCTATCTTACCCTCAGAATATCGCTTACCTAAAAATGCCGCCGTATAAATCAATAACGACAGCTTCAAAACTTCTGCCGGCTGAAAGCTTAGGCTACCCACCTGGAACCACCGATATGCCCCGAGCGTTGACGGCACGATGTGCGCGACATTACCAAGCAAAAACAACAGAAATGACAGCGCAAGACCAACGCATACTAGCTGAAAGCCATATTTGCGGAGTTTCGTAAATGGTACAGTTGACATGAAAATAAATGCCAGAAGCGCTATTGCTAGGCTAACCACTTGTTTGATCACAAAAAAATTCTCAGTATAGGTATTTGTGTTATAAATTCGATTCAAAAGATTAGCTCGCTCTGGCCCGATCGCATACATAACGACCAAGCCAAGTAGCATGAGAATACCCATAAACAAAACTATTCTATAATCAGGTCGATGTCTACGCTGATTAGCGACATCAGTAGAGCCCTGCAAAAAAGTTGAACGCCCATCTCGTCGACGCGCAACACTCACAGCTAGATGTGCCCCCCAGTAAGTGCTAGTAGCAGCCCAATAAACCCAGCAACACAAGCAATCACCCAAAACCGCATAGTTACTTTTGTTTCCGGCCAACCCTTTGCCTCAAGGTGATGATGTATCGGCGCTGAGATAAATATCTTTCTCCCAAAAAATCGTTTTGCGGTAATTTGGATCAAGCTTGACCCCGCCTCAATCACAAAAATCATGCCGATTATCGGTAGCAGAAAGAGCGTATTCGTCAACATGGCGACTACACCAAGGCTCGTCCCAAATGCGAAGCTACCGACGTCACCCATAAAGAACCTCGCAGGATAAATATTAAACCAAAGATAGCTCAACAGCGCGCCAACTACCGTGAAACAAAAACCGGCGATCTTTAGATGTCCCTGCAAAAGGGCGATCATACCAAATACCGAAAATGAAACTGCCAGGAGTCCTCCGGCAAGCCCGTCAAGTCCGTCGCTTATATTTACCGCATTTCCAGTCGACACAACGACTAGTACAAAAATAGCAATTATCCACACTCCAACCTGCCAATCACCCACAAACGGTACATGAATCGACGTATATCCAAGCTTTGCATAAAAGAACCAACCAAGAACAAGTGACATCAGAATAATCATCACAAATTTTAGACTAGAACGAAGGCCAGCAACACCCTTCCCCTGCCCACGGATATTGATTATGTCGTCAAGAAGCCCGACAGCCGCGCCACCGATCAGTGCAGCCAACGGCAATTGCGTCTGGGCTCGATCCCAGTTAAAACCAAGTGTAACGACAGATATAGCAATAACACCAATAATACCCGCCATCGTCGGGATATTACGAGTAAATTTATTCTGATGAAGTTTAGTAAATATCTGCAGTTTTTCGCCCAGCGTACTAGTGCTTCGCTGTTTTTTCCAAAACTTATAACGGTAAGCAAAGTATGTATAAACTGGCGTCAACACCATTGACAAAAGAAAAGCACCAATACTCAAGATAAATGTCGCATTAAGGTCAGTCGTTAGGTGGTGAATCGCTGCGTGGGGTGGAAGTTCCATAACCGTATTATACCTCTTTTTACTCTTTTGGTGTCAGCCTTAGGTAGCCTAACATCCAGTTTGATATTTCATTGAAAATTGGCTTTGCGTCGGCTCCACCACCCATGTTTTTACCAGGAGCAGATATCTCTACCATAGCTACATAAGACGGAGTCGCCCCTTTCTCACCGCCATAACCAAGATACGTTCCAACCGTCTGATTATCAACATATTTACCGTTGATTATGGTCTGAGATGTTCCAGTTTTGCCTCCGACGAGATATCGCTCCGACCCGTCTCCTTTCGGATTGTATGTTGCATAATGCGCCTGGTGGACCATCTCGCGGATTGTCGCAGATGATGACGCCGCTATAACTCCTGGGAATTGTCGTTTCAATGGCGCCTCTTTGAATTGGCCATCTTGATCAATTGACCCCGCAATAACCGTTGGCATGTGATAGATACCGCCATTGACAATAGCACTAAAGCCACTGGCGACTTGCAGCATCGTTACATCCATTCCCTGACCAAACACCATATTACTGTAGCGAACCGCGTTACCCTGTACGTGATCAGGTGATATAACAACTCCAGCCGACTCGTTTGCGAGCTCCACCCCCGTTACCTGACCGAGGCGAAAACGATTATAAAAATAATCATAGATCGTATTACGAGCACCTCGTGTAATCCTAGAGCCGTCGCCGAGTAGTTGCGCTACCGTTACGACCCCGGTGTTTAACGATAGATTAAGCGCCTTTTGCATTGTAATATCACCAGTATGACCAAGGCTAGCATTTTTGATCGTTATATCCTCAACACGGATCGAGTCAGTATTGTTGTATGTCGTTCCTGGGGTAATTACCCCCTTATCGATGCCCATTGCCATCGTAAACGTCTTTACATCTGAACCAACTTCATATGGATGAGTGATAACGTCATTACTTACTTGATCCTCGTCCTTTATCTCGTTTAGCTTACCTGGGTCATAAGTTGGCAGATTTGCCATCGCCAATATCTTACCCGTTTGAGGATCCATGACAATCGCACTAGCTTTTTTTGCACCGCTTCGAGCAAGCCCATCGGCAAGGGCCTGCTCTACCCTTGCCTGTACATTTCGGTCAATTGTCAGCACCATATTCTTGCCGTCAACAGCTGGCTTTTTAATATTTTTGTCAGAAACCGTCAAAGGCACCGAACGAACGTCAGTCACAGTCTTGAGCATGCCGTCTACCCCACGCAGCGTTGCATCATTCGCCTGCTCAAATCCATATTTGCCCTTTCCCTCTGCGTCCACAAAACCCAGCACCTGACTAGCTAGCTGTCCCTCTGGATAGACTCTTTGGCTAACCGCATCAAACCCAATACCAGGTAGATTCTCCTTTTTTAACATCTGCGCCTGCTTGCGTGAAACTTTCGTTGCAAGCACCTGGTAGCGCGATTTCTTAACGTCAAGGTATTTTGCAAAGTCATTCCGAGCGTTTCCTCCGGCAATTTTATTGATTGCCGTCACCACTGCCTGCTTATCAACTATCATCGTTGGGTCAGCCCACACCGTATAAACTGTCTCGTTCATCACCAACTTATGCGGAACTCCGCTATCCATCGTATATATCTCGCCTCGCTTTGCATGAAGTGTAAACTGCTTGATATGCTCACTGTCAGCCTGTTCAACATATAAAGCGTGCTGAATTACTTGGATATGAAAAAGCCTTACCACAAAAAGCGCCATCAGCAGAACGGTGATGATGGCAATATATTGCGCTCGACTTAATCTAAAAAAATGTAATTTCATGGAGAGGAAACGTTATTCACTGACAGAACGAGTATCTGTCGGGGTCGCCATGTTCTTAGCCACACTAGAGTTCTTCACTGATTGTAGCGCAGTTAGTCGAGCATTTTCAACTTCGAGGTCGTTCTTTTGTTCTGTCAGATTTGATATCTTGTTGGCCACTTCATTTGCCGCATAGTCATAGCCCGATACGCGGGTCGCCTGTGTGAGGTAAATCAGTCCGAGAATAGTGAGCATCAGAGCGACCAATACGGTGTGAGTGATTGGACCAAGCTTGACAGCAGAGGCGAAAGCAACTGTATTCTGATTTCGAGACCAGTTGGTTTGGCGCCTGCTATTAAATTGTGTGGTTCTTGCGTATGACATTTGTGGTGGGCTTATTTTTGTTTTTTATTTTTTGTATTTACATGATTATAGAGCCCGCCGGGAGCCGCGCTACTGCGGCCCCGACGCCTCATTTTTTTTAAAAGCGCTTTAGAAAGATAGTCTTATTTGAAGCGAACTTCAACTTTGACTTCTTCTGAGGCGTTTTGTACTGGGATGCGAACTGGCATGTCCTTTTCCCCTTTCTTTTGTTTATTTTTTCACAGCGACACGAAGCTTAGCACTACGTGATCGCGGATTGTGAACATCCTGAGTGGCCCCACTAATCGGATGCTTGGTCACAATATCAAGCTCAGCTTCATAACCGCTCTTGGCTTGCTCAGCAAAATATCGCTTAACGATCCGATCCTCCAGGCTGTGGAAGCTAATGACACCAACCCGACCGCCCTTTTTTAGGAGTTTCGGTAGTAGCGGCATGACTTCCTCAACCTGGCGGAGTTCGTCGTTGACCTGGATCCGAATGGCCTGAAAGGTGCGTGTCGCTGGGTGGGTTTTTTGCCACTTACCGACATGAGATTGCCTGATAATATCTGCGAGTTGACCCGTACTCACGATCGGCCTAGAAGCGATAATTGCATCCGCATAGCGTTTCGCTACGCTTAGCGGTTCTTCGCCGTACTCTCGAATGCAACGGACAATATCACTACGTTTTGCAGTGTTGACAAACGTTTCGGCCGTATAGGCTTGACGTTTATCCATTCGCATATCGAGAGGACCATCGTGCGTAAAGGAAAATCCTCGTTCAGCTCTATCAAGCTGAGGTGACGACACCCCCAAGTCAAGCAAGATCAAATTATAGCTTCTCCCCTCCTCTACAAGCTGTTTGGCAGCGCTAGCAAAGTCGGCATGAAGCAACTGAGTTCCTTTTTTAGAAAATTCGGTCAGATGACTCTGAGCCATCTCGTCCCGATCGACTAATGTCGACTCAGTATAATTAGCAGTTCGCGCAAAAATTTCCCGTGCGTGACCACCATACCCTGCCGTCAGATCGAGGTAATTCTCTCCTGATTTAGGATTAAGCGTCACGAGGACATCATTGAGCAAAACTGGAACATGAAGTGGTGGATGTTCTTTAATACTCATATGCCCCCACTATACCACAGCGTGGTCTTTGTGGAGGTCATACTCGAGATCACCAAACTGGCAGTGAAACTTTTTTGTTTTCGCAGTTCATAGTGTTTGTTTTTGATAAGTTATTGGATACGCATCGACGGGATCCGCTAAACAGATCATAACCAATTACGTACCCGAGAGAGACTTATGTGTTGTGAGAACACCCTAATCAGTGCATGTACTTTTCGGGGATTCAAATGTGAGGTGGAGTTTTTTGGGAGGTGTTGTGTTAGAGGAAGGTACGTTCGACTATTTTTATAGTGGATCGATAAACCACTGTCTCACTACCAGATTGTTGATCTCGAGGATATCTTTACTTGTTAATGTACTGGATAAAAAACAGATAAGTAAACTAATCTAAGCGCTGAACTATCAGCGGACGACTACAACATAGATAAAGAGCGACCCTAACGACATACTCGCTGGAATGTTGGGTTTCGTGTTTCTGCCCTATCATTGTTGTATTGTATTATGTTTGGTTTATGTTGTGGTGTTTGTGTGTGCACGTATTTTGGTTGTGCTTTTTCCACTGACCTCATCATACCCTTACATCGCATAATACTGCAATACCATTTTTTGACATATCTTCTCATTGTGGTTACGTTTATCCACAGTTTTGTGGATAAGTCAAATATATAACAGAGATAAAGTATGCCCCACACTTTTTATAGACTGTGGTATTTTTTGCTATATTACACCAGCGAAACAAGTGTATTAGCAACCGCTACTGGATTGTGGCGAATCAAGTTCCGTGTCACGGGGATGTGCTGATCGACAGGGTTATATTCGGCAATCTGTCCAATAAAGTTACCGCCAATCGCCTCATAGGAAGCAGAAGCAAGCGCCTCTGGATCAATTACAACAGGATACGCATGCTCAGTTTGGTATCGCTCTAGCATCTGCTCAGAAGGCATCTGATTGTTATATAGAACAACATCGAGAAAGCCACCCCCGCCAAATCGCTCAATCTCCGCTGCATGATCAGAAACCGTAAAATTATTTGTCTGACCATCTTTTGTGACCAGATTACAAACATATACCACCTTCGCCTTTGTTCGCCTGAGGGCATCGCCTATCCCATCAATAACCAATAAAGGACCGAGCGATGTGTATAGATCGCCGGGTGCGATCACAACCAAATCCGCTTGTTCAATTGCCGCAATCGCCATCGGATTAACTGTCGGAATCGGGTCAAGCGACAAAGTAGCACGACGCGGATCGTGTTTGAAATGATCTGCGTCGATTACACGTTCGCCATGTAGCGTCAGGTCAGATTTACCGCCCCAACTCATAACCAGCCGAACATCGTCAAGCGTCGCTGGTATAACGTTACCATTTACTCGCAAGATATCACTAGCCGTCTCGATAGCTTGAGCGAAACTACCTGTTGTTTTTTCGAGCGCCGTCAAAAAAAGATTGCCAAAAGAGTGTCCCTCGAACGTACCTTCCTCGAACCGATAGTTAAACAGATCTCGTATTCGTGGCGAGCCACTCAACGCCACCAAACATTGCCGCACATCACCAGGGGGCAACACACCCAGCTCATCACGTAATACGCCCGTGCTTCCTCCGTCATCTACCATGTTGACAAGTGCTGCTATCTGCGAGGTGTGGTCTTTGAGGGCCGACAACAGCATAAAGCTCCCCGTACCACCACCGATCACGGCAATCTTCATCTCGCTAGGTGCAAATGGCTCATTCATCAAATTATCCCCTCATAGTTTTCAACACTCGCGCAAACCATACCGCACTCGGCCTCGGCGTCCGCTTGCCAGTCTTGTAATCGACCTCAAATAGCCCAAACCGTGGCCAGAAACCCTTATCCCACTCGAAATTATCGATTAGACTCCAGTGCAGATAGCCTATCACCTCTGCCCCATTTGTCATCGCCTTGTTGATACCCATGACTGTCTGCGTAATCCACCATTTTCGATGTTCGTCCTTTGCGTCGGCCGTACCATTTTCGGTAATAAAAATTGGAAGCTGATACTTTTCATACAGTCGTTCAATCATCCGCTGAATATGCTCTGGCTCCATACTCCAGCCTAGGTCGTTCACGTGATCGTTAGGGTTATGTACTCTATACCCATAAACGCGGTTACTAAAATAATAATTCACACCTATAAAATCACAATTTTTGACGACTTTTTTCATAAAATAATCATCGTTTAAGTACTGTATTACCGCCGCCGCACGAACGCTCAATGCCGAGTCGTCGCCCGGGTACACATATAGACCATTATCACTGACCGACACCTTATATCTTCGACTCATAGACCTTAGGCGCTTAGCAATGCGATTGTGCGCTCGCGCAAGGTTATTCATCACATGCACAGTCTTTCGTAAGCTCTGCACCTGAGGGGGCCACTTTGCTCGATAGTATGATTCGATTGCGTACACTTCTGGCTCATTGACAGTGATAACGTATTTCACGGTTGACCCCAGTTCCGCCAATATCCGCTCCGAGAAATTCACAAAATGATCAACATTCGCCCGTTTCTCAAATCCTCCAAGTTTGGCGAACCAAACAGGGAGCGTGAAATGAAATAGCGTTACAATTGGCTCAATGTCCTGCTTCTTTAGCTCTGCTAACACCGACTTATAGTGCTCTACGGCTTCAGCGTTCCAAACGCCCTGCTCAGGCTCAATTCGCGACCACTCGACACTAAATCGAAAAGCGTTCATATTCATCTTTTTTACAAGCTGAATATCCTGCTCGTAGAGAGTGTAGTGATTCGCTGCCTTACCCGAGACATAGTTGCTAGCTGACTTTGCGGCGCTACGAATATCAGGCCAATTCGCCAGATCATCATACTGATACGGCGCTTGTGCGGCAAGCGATTTCGCGTTTTCGAGTTCCCACACGCTCCATTGATTATGATTCCCACCCTCTACTTGATGAGCGCTTGTCGAAACACCCCACAGAAATCTTTTCGGAAATGAGAGCTTGGGTCGTTGCGGCATATAAGTGTATTATATCAACTTATTCATATAAGACGAAAGGTGGTAACTACGCGCCAATCTCGACATCAGCAGAAGCACCTCCGCTATCACGAAGTTCTTTTTTGCCCTTTAGCTCGTATTTAATGCCTGTCATATCGCTCGTCACATAGTCGTCGTTAAGTAGATTCACGAATTTTGCAGCATCCTTTGCGTCCATGATAATAATCTCGCCCGTAGCATCATCTGTCATGAGCTCGAGACCCATCTCGTCAGCGTGGTCAACAACCTGGTCTTGGGTCACCATCGTCGGATCAACTTTTTGCAACTTGCCAACCAAGCTTGGCGTATCACGCACTAGCGAGTCAAACGTCATTCCATCAGGAAACTTGAGCTTAAAATGCGCTTCAATTTCTTTAATCTTCTCCTCGGCAACTGCAAATTTCTTTGCGTCATATCCAAACATGCGGATAAACTTTGTTTCGCTAAACGCAAATATATCCTGCCCCGCTACTAGCACTTGATTATCAGGCGTAATGCGCAGACCCGCATCAGCCGCAAAGGGCTGAAAAGAGTCGCCGTTGTACATCCAAGCAGTTGCGCCCTTTAGGACTTGTGATTGTGGCAAAAGCTTTGCGATAAAAAATGGCTCAGCGTCGGGGCGCGAGAAGCGTGCAATGATACCCTTTACTTTCTTAAATTCATGATCGCCCTCGCGAAACACCTCTAGGCTTTCTTCGCCGTACATAATCTGCTCGATCACCTCCTGGGCGTGCTCAACTCGCTCCAATACCGTTCGCTCAAGCACATTATCCTCAGCGGCCGCAGCCTCAAAATCTCGGACCAGCATACCAGTTGCTGCCCCTGTTTGGACCTGGCTTATCATGTCATACAGAAACAGTACTTTGAGCTGCGCTTTTAGCTCTTTAGCATAGTTAGTTGCATAGACAGTGTAGCCTTTGGTAAAGAGAAAAAGATCAACCTCTAGGGCATCTTTGTGTGCGTCTGCCTGGTTGGCCCACAAAAAAATATCTGTTGGTTCTGGTTGTTTTTCGGTAGTTTCAGTCATATAACTTAGTGTACTATTTTTCTGAAAGTTTGCATAAGCTACAATAAGCCAAAATTACAAAACCTCTAGTCTGCCTTGATTCATCTCTACGCGTTTTGTGTCTCCGAGATACTCTGCGTCTATCAAATGCTTATGCTCCACCGCCCGCATTTCATCAGTAAAATCTGCACCTATGAGATTCTGATACGTAATAGTACCCTGAGTCTCACCTATAACTCCTCGCAACTGCCGAGCCAGCTCACGCCCATCTCCCCTATGTTTTGAAACAAAATCTTCTAGCTGGACCGTCGCACTATCATACGTAATCACAAATGCCGGCTTAGTACCACAACGCACCAACACACGCATCCATGCTTTAATATCTTTTCGAGGTACCACAAGCGTAAGTTTATCTACGGGGATACGTACGTCGTTTGCGTCATTAACATATTTCTCTATGTCATCCGCTGTATTCATAATCCGGCGCTCTAAGTCATCCATCACACCCTCTAGTACGTCCCAATCAGTTGTATCCACTTGTGTAGCCTCAAGCCACAGCTTAGCAAGCGTCGCCCCCCCTGCTCATTCATTAATCGTGAAGTTTTACGACTTAGGCGCAGACCCCCCCTTGCCGTCTCTTTCTACGTACTCATCGATATCTAGATCCATAGCACCCTCTAGCATATCAGCACGCTCAGGCTCGTCCACGTCGCTCAAGAGACATAATGCATCATACACACCCTCAAGTAGCCGCGCCTGAGTGTAGGTGTCATAATATTCTTTGGCATCAATGTTTCGCGAAAGCTGGACTACTTCGTACGGCGCCGGTTTATCGGGTACTGCAAGCTGTGTCGTTTCACCAAGTATCTTTTCGGGTGACGCGATAAATCCTGCCATATGGTGACGCGTTGACGGTATCGCCTCGATATCACCAATGCTCCAAGATATACCCTCTTCACCACCATTATCTTCACGATCCGATTCACCCCCAAGGGCATGCGCATTCATCAAATACCCACTCTGGAGGGTTTTGATGAGACGACTAGTGATCGAGCCGTGGAACAAAAAGGTGCCGCTTGGAAACTGCCTACGCACAGTTTCACGAGCAGAGCCTGAGGTGTCAGTAACATCAACCACTCTGTCTCTGTAGGCCTCGATCATCCTCTGCTCTATTTCTGGTTTAAGCGGAATTGCTGAGGTAAACGCCTCAATCGGCTCAGTAAAATACCGCTCCCTCTTACGCCTCACTTCTCGAATCTGCTGTATATATGTGGACAACGCCGATGTCGCTACCTGCGACAAGTCACCATTGGCGTCCTCAATTTGCCTACGCACTTCAGGCGAGGTATCTTCGTGCTGAGCAATCAATTGATTAGGTGTTTTTGGACGTATTTTCATTTTTGTATCTACAAGATATACTAGTATGTTATCATATATTTAATAAAAAGTCAACTTAGAATCGATAACACCCAGAGCCTTCTATTGATCTACCGACTCAGTGCGGACATTAAATAGCTTCAAGGTCCTTAGTACAACTACAGTTTGCACCAGCGCCAAGAGTCCCGCTAGTACTAGTGCCAGCCACAACCACGTACCGCCAAATACACAGCCAAGCTCAAACCCAGACGAGGGGCCTACGAGCCCATACACAAAATACTGTATCGCCTGTAACTTATCCGACAGCAACCAGCCCAATACCCCAACCAACAGATAGCTAAATACATAAACCGCAACTGACGATACGGCAAATAATATACCAAAGTAAGCCGTGTAAACGCCCATCATACGCCACCTTTTCATGCCCAGAGTGCGTAGTAGCACTATCTCTTTACCATCATCTGTTACGAGATTGATATACGTCATACTGATAACCACCAGAGAAACTAGTGCAACGATAATAGCAAGACTCACCGTGACGTTGGATATTTTTGATAAAACATCTGTAGTGCTGATAATGTTTGTACCAACCTCACTCAATCGATACGCACCCTGCGTACATCGCTGGCTGGCTGTCGGACAACTAAACTTTTGATAGGTTTCTATAAGGTCTTTCTGGCTATCAAACCTCTCGAGCGTCATCTTGTGACGTGTACCCATAGTAACTGTGCTGTTTGCGATAAATATATCTTGGTTTAATTTGAGGCCAGACGAGCCATCAGGTATAACCGCTGCATTAATAGTGCCCGCTCGTAACATCGAAAACATCGACGTTAGCTGGTCCGTAGTTTGCGACGCATACCAGGAGATATCCGGCAAAACACCAACCACCCTGAAGCGAACCTTCTGTACCGATACTTTAGTGTTTGAGCCTAGTTCGTCAGCAATTTTCTTGGACGCCAAATCTTTTGTATCCGCAAGTGAAGCGCAGTCAGTCCTGGCTAAATTTGAACTGCTCTTTTCGTCAGCCAAGGCCTGTTGTAAGAGTGTCATCTCGTAATTACTTCGGAAACAAGCCTCTACCGTCTTGCCAGACGCCTGAGTAGCCACCTGTCTAGCCTCTCTGATCATATCCTCAAAATTATTTGTCCTGCTTATCCGCGAGATCAGTCCTATCGACCTCAGCTCTGACATAGGCAACAAGATCGGTATTTCGTCCGCCGAAACGGCATTAAGTGAAGTAGTAATGTATGGCCTCAGGACAGATTCATCGAGAATCAATGGCGCCTGACTAGAAAAAACATCACTCTGTTTTTCACTATAGACAACAGGGTCTCTACCGTTAACATACATACTCAAAACACCGCCACGAGGTGTGGCTTGGTAAATACGAGTCGATTGCGACGCCAAACCTAACGGCCGTAGACTACCATCTTGATACTCACTTGATGCGCGATAATTCTCTACTGCCCATTTACCGATTGAACCATTTGTCTGCACCATCTCTCTACCGCCCTCGGATACGATGGGATTCTCAGACAGAGCGAGTAAGCTAGGATCTACTCTACCCGAATTAGCCTCTATTATAGACTGGATACGTTGGTATTTTTGTTTTGCTAGACCAATCACTTTATTGTTTGTTGCTAGTTCACCCTCATCAATATCTTGTCCCGAAATTAGATAGTAGCTACCTTTGTGCATCGCTTCATTTTGTGGAGCAAAAAATGAACCAACCGCAACTCCAAATAACACAGCTAGCCCAACAAGCAATAACGGCAAAGCCGAGAGTAAGACAATCCGAATATTCTTCTTTTTGTAGTAGCGTAGCTTACGACCAACAATTAATTGAAATATCTTCATTCTATTCATCTGCCCGCAACCTTCCCTGATCAATCCTAACCACCCTATCAGCTCGAGAAGCTATCCTTTGATCGTGCGTAACCATCAGAACAAGTCGATCCATCGTATGAGCGACTTCGCTCAGCAGGTCGATCACCTGCTGCGCCTTAGGCCAGTCTAGATTACCAGTTGGCTCATCAGCCAGAATAATCTCTGCATCACGAACAAGTGCCCGCGCCACCGCAACTCTTTGCTGCTGACCGCCCGACAGCTCCGACGGAAAATAGCTAGTCCTGTCGCCCAAGCCTACCAGATCTAGAGTTCGCTCGGCTTTAGCACGAGACCCAGCCTCATCAACACCAGGCATCAGTAACCGACCGATTAGCACATTGTCATAAACATTCATATACGGTAGTAGCTGGTAGTCTTGTGAGATATAGCCCACAAGCGTACTCATATAGGAGCGAAATTCAGCTAAAGTTACCGCCCTAGAAGACTTGCCGTTTACAACAATCTCGCCTCCGTCAATCGTATCAATACCAGTAATCAACTTGATTAAGGTCGTCTTTCCCGCGCCGCTCTCACCTACGATCGCCACCAGTTCTCCTGATTTTGCAGAGAACGAAACATCGTCGAGGACAACAACATCTTTGCCGTCTTTGTGATACCTCTTATCGACGCCCTGTAGTTCAAGCGTTAGCATATATCAATATTTTAGCATGATCATTATTGAACAACATCTTCACCGAAATGCTTCTGCAGGCGCATTTTAATACTGCCCTCATGACGACCAAGCTTTTTGCTAAGGCTTTTTATGCTGCAACCATTTTGGAAATCTTCCTTGAGCGTTGCGTCATCAGAATCAGTCCACGGCATGTAAGCATTTGGATACGTTTCGCGCATTTTGGCAATCTTTTCTGACCAAGTTGAACCAATCTGTTTCTTCTTTTTCTCTAAAGGCTGATCATTACGAGAATTAGCCTGCACCTCGAGATAAGCAAATCGTTTCGCATCTTGAGTAGCGCGATAACGCAATTGCTCATCAATCATGCGTGCATCATCGCTCATTACAAGAGCCATTCGATTAATGCCAGCGAGATATAGGTTATCGATATCCTTGACTCGTGAAAGCGCGACATATCCCATTCCAGGCACAAACGCTTTGCGCAGGTCAATCCGCGCCATGTCAAGCGTCATCCCCTGACTTTTGTGAACTGTAATCGCCCAGGCAAGCCTTAGTGGAATCTGACTGATACTAGCTCGCTTTTTGTCGCCATCTCTTAGCTCCCAGGTATCTGGTTGCATGGTCACAGTTTTGCCATTTAAAAACTCGACAATTGGATACTCCGTCGCCGGCTCAAAATCAACAACCGTGCCGATACTACCATTTGCATATCGACGATTCATATCATTTTTGACCGCCATGACAAGCGCCCCTTGCTTGAGCGTCAGAATCGCTGGCGCAAGCACCCCACGCTGTAGGTTCTCGACATAATTCGCACTACCCGTGCTATGTTGTTGATAAATCAGCTCATCACCGTCAAGCTTAGCAAGTTGCAATTCGTTGATACGATCCACGTCTACATTTGTAGTATGTAGCTCGGTTAATTTAGCATCCTCAGGCGGCTCTACATCAGCCCGAGCGAGTAGACATTCAGCGTGTCGACGCCTTAAATTATTTGTCCTCATACTAGTCAAAATATCGAGTAATTCATCACCCTCTTTTTGCCGAAATTGTTGGTCAAGATAAATAATAACCGGGTCGAGCTCCTGCCATACGCTACTATTTACGACAAATCCACCCTCCCTACTGCCATCGCGGTTAACTGGCGGTAGTTGAAAAAAATCTCCCGACATAACTATCTGGATACCGCCAAACGGCTCGTCCTTTCGTCGAACCAGTCGACAAACCTCATCAACCATATCAAGTCTATAGTCATGAAGCATTGAAATCTCATCGATGATCAATATATCAGTTTTTTCAATAATTTCACGTCGACCCTTTGCCATATGCTCGACAAAGCCATTACCGATCGCGTCACTTACACCTATCCCCGCCCAGGCGTGAATTGTCGTACCGCCGAGATGTGTCGCGGCCAACCCTGTTGTCGCCGTTACGCTGACATGTTTACCGTCGTGTTTTGCAAGCTTAATAAACTGGTTTAGCACAAAAGTTTTACCCGTCCCAGCCGGACCAGTTAATAACGCGCTCTGCCCAGAGAGCAATACCTCAAGTGCTAACCCCTGATTCATTACATATAGTATAATCCCTCCATAAGGAAAGGAAAATAAACTACTATGTTTTTTGGTCTATTTAAGAATAATAAAGAGCCAAAACCAATCACGATCATTGGAAAATACGAAGGATCTCACCTAAAATTTTCACATTCAGTATTTAACGCCAACCCTAAGTGCGATGAAGACGGCGTAGTTTTAGAAAAGCATTACTCATCAAACACAGACTCCATGGAGACGACCGCGACAAGCCTTGAGAGCATGTCTCATGCATCAAAATCGACGAGGTTTAAGAAATGCGTTCTTGCTAGGTTAGCTTTGGAGCCTGCCAAATGAGCCTCTCGCTTCGCCGCAAAAAACCTGTAAACTCCGACAAATCCGCCAAAAGCCTCAAACAAATCTACCAGGAGAGTAAAAATAGACCACTTACCAAAAATAAAAAGCGAGGCTGGCTTATTTTTGGTGGAGTTATTATTTCCTTTGCCATTATAGTACATGTTGGCAACATCATGGAGCAATCCCGCCTCGAGAAGGACAACGTCCCTATTGTTATCTCTGATATGGAGGAAAATATCAAGCTTGATTACAACACCGACAAACGCAAAATTTCTGCCAAAATATCAGGCGTTAGTTCATTCGCTGAAGTAAAAGTTTCAGGTAATAAAACCAGCATCCGCGATCGTAAAGACGCGACGGGTAGTATTAAATATGAAATCAAAGATATTAAAGAGGGCGACAGCAATATTTCCATCTCCATTATAGACGGCAAGCGTCACAGCGATAAAACCATCAAGATTCACCGCCAAACGAGGGCCGATTATGACAAACAAGAACTAGAAAAAGCCCTCAAGCGCGCTGAGGAATCGGTTAAAAAAGCCGAGGAACAATCGAATGACGACAACATCTCCCGCGCCAAGTCAGATATCAATAAGTTGCCAAACGACAAGCGTACGCAACTCTCTGAGCGCATCGCTAAGTTAGAAAAAATCCTGCAGGAAGAAAAAGAACGCGCCGAAAAAGCCAAGAAAGACGCCGAGGAGGAGAAAAAACAAGAGGAGGCGGCCGCTACCGCAGCTAAAGTTCGACAACAACAAGCACGGTCACAGCCGGCATCTCACCAGTCCGCACCTTCCCCTGCTGCTCCGCAACCAGCTCCAGCGCCAGCAGCAATCCATTTCCGCAATTGCAAAGAGGCGCGCGCCGCTGGTTACAGCCATATGCGTCGCGGCGAACCGGGATATTCACCACATCTCGACGGCGATAATGACGGCATCGCCTGTGACAGTCACAGATAAAAGCAGAGACCCAGCCACACTCCCTACAAATAAGCGAAATCGATCATCCATGACACTTCGCCAGAGCCATTGCGTGAGCGTCAGTCGTCTTATACATACTACGATCACGATTGCGAATAAACCCGCGGAAGTGGCACTACGTACGTCATTTAGCCCAATCGCGAGTCTTATCGGTTTTTTGTTGTACTATTTATCCCAGGTAAATCCATGCCCAAAATGGCCATACCGCGCCGTCTGCTCAAATTGAGGCTTATCGAGCTTGAGGGATTTCACAATACCGCGAGGACTGAGATCATACCCCTCGACACATTTTTCGACACCATCGACAATCGCCGTCGCCTCAAGTGGCTGATCGTAACCAATCGCATAAGCCAGATAGACATACACCTCTTTTGCACAAAAACGTCTCAGGTAATCTACAGCAATTCGTCGCGCCATATAAGCCGCACTTCGGTCAACCTTTGTTGCATCTTTACCGCTAAACGCACCGCCACCAATCGGTATACGAGGACCATAGTTGTCGACAATCAACTTACGTCCAGTTAGCCCAGCGTCCGCTTCAAAACCACCCTGAGACCAATCTCCAGCTGGGTTTATGTGCAGCCTCGGTGCGTTGCTTCGTCCTTTTTTAGAAACCTTGTCTACATAGCTCTGCGTGCGAATCCATTCTTTTACTGCCCGCTCCAGCTCATCGTGTAAAGCGTGCTGAAAACTAGCCACAACCGAATCAATCTCACCGTTACGTAGAGTCACCTGAGTTTTACCATCATACGGCCACCTCTCATAGAGATACTGGTTTAGGTTACGAGCAAGAGCTGTCTCGAGAGGTATCATCTCTGGCGTTTCATTCGTCGCGTACCCTACCATAATTCCCTGGTCGCCTGCGCCGCCCGCGTCAACTCCACGAGCAATCTCAGGGCTCTGCTTGACAATATGTTCAATAATTTCAACATCTCCAGCAAGTCGCTTGACGATCGGCACCACATCGACGTATTTACTCACAGTTACCTCACCCGTCAAAAATACCGTCCCATGCCCTCCGCAGACCTCAACTGCAACACGCGCTTGACAATCGACCGCCAGGTAGGCATCTAGAACAGCATCAGAAATCTGATCACATATTTTATCTGGATGCCCTGGGCTGACACTCTCAGCAGTTCTATAGTGAATATTTTTTTGTTCTGACATAATTAAAACCCCTTTCATCTACCCCGCAGCGTAGATTAAAGGAGTTTCACTTGACACTCATTTCGCATCTATCCCGCTTCGGGTTGGACTTAGCACCGTTACTATAGTAGCCGGTTGCTGGCGAGTCATTGGGCCAATCCCTCGTCGCTCTCTTGATACTTATATTGTTAACGTTTTTATTGTATCAAAAAGTTATTCATGTTGCAAATAAATCTACATGAAAAGAAAGAATATCTACAACCTAGCACCCCCCCTAGCTTTGTTTGCCCACTCATCAGCCAACTCATTGCCCTCATGACCTACATGACCACGCAACCAGACTAGCTTCGCACGCGAAGTATTGTATAGTTCATAGGCTTCCTGAACAAGTTCCAGATTTTTAATTGGACCACCGCTTTTTTTCCAGCCCTTACCTGCCCATCCAGGCGCCCATTTGGTTATCACATTGATCCAGAATTCACTGTCGGTACGAATCTCACATTCCTCTCCACCGGCAAGCTTCAGCGCTTCAATAATCGCATATCCTTCCATACGAATATTGGTAGTATCACCCTCTTCGCTGCCTAGGGCGGCCGGCCTGCCGTTTTCGATTACGGCATAGCCGCCTGGACCGGGATTTGGACTTGCACTTCCGTCAGTAAAAAATATTCGCATCAATTTTTCCTTTTTAGTATAAATCTCCTTTCCGTATCATACCATGAGCTTCCAAGTGTCACTATGAGTCTGTCAATATCAATCCCAGAGTGCCAAAAACTTAGCCACATAATCCCTCAGCTTCACAGATCAACAACATACACACGCTATATATAGCGTGCCCATATATAGCGTTTATGGTAATGTGGAAAAATTATGCACATACCCACACTAACACTAGACTAGTGTTATTTCTACTAATGCTTGAGGCAATACGGACTCATGTGCCATACTTGTGGATACAATATTGATATAGAGAGAATTTCATGTCTGAATTAAGCCGACCAAAAGTACAGCTAGAAAGCCCGTTTGGCGCTCCAACGCGCGAAAATATCATCACCAACGTAGCCTATGCCTTATTGGCTATGCGAGACAGCCTAGGGCGCGGAGAAGCTCCGTTTGCCAGTCACCTACTCTACACACAAATGCTTGACGACCAAAATCCTCATGAACGGGACGAGGGTATTGAAGCTGGTCTCGTCATCGGTAGAGACGCGCAATTTACTGCTGTGTACAGTGATTTAGGTGTAAGTCGTGGTATGGAATATGGAATTAAACGCGCCGAAAAAGAAGGTCGCCCAATTGTCTGGCGACAACTATACGACACGGCCTTGACTGCACTAGAAATAGAGCACATAGTTCGTGACAAATCGCCGCTTCCTTTAGATGTCATTGGCGACATATATGCACGTTCTCATGAAAACTAGCTTAACCAGTCATATGGTTATTGCATATCTGTTACCATTTCGCGTGAGCTTTATAGGCACGTACGGGTGCATCTACCTCGCTCTTTTGCAGCAATAGCTTTCTGGATCGACAAACTTTACTTCATCGCCGCCCAGAATCTGCTCAATCCGCGCTGGCGCTGCCGCTACTTGCTCGGGATAATACATATCCAGCGAGAAACCTTCACTGTACTCCTGAGCATTATGCGTCTTCCCCAGCGCCAACACGCGCTTACCATTTTCTTTGAGCTGCCGCGCCATCTCCAGTCCAAGCCCACTCGCCCCACCAAGAATAATATACATGTGGTTATTATAGCAGGAGAAGTGATGGACTGTAAAATACCAAGCGTAGTCACCTCAGTTAAGATAATTGAGTGTCTTTACTGCGCCCTCAACTTCTTCATCAGGATATCGTAACCATCAGTCACCTCATCGTGCCGGCTAGTAATCCCCAACTCAGCCAGCTCGCTTGCCATGTCGTCTTTGGTACCAATATGCGTATCGCTCCACTGAAAATACTCTAATAATTCATTAGCCTCCAATGATAACGAAATTGCCAAACTACGCGAACTCTTCGTCTTATTCCACTGGCGAACACAGACGTGGCTCATTACCAACTTTTGTACTTCTTCAAATGTCATGTCATCTCCTTTACTATGACTTACAACGCTGCCGTAGCCCAGTCCCAATGCAGCCCCTACTTCATTAGTCGCAGCCGCTCAATCAACCAATCCCGCGGCAAGATCGACAAGAACCAGCCAGCGCGCGGGCCGGAATCTTTGCCAATGAGCACGCGGTAGATGGTGGTAAAGAGTTTCCGCGGCGGCAGCAGACCGCTTTCCTTGTAGGCGTAAATTGCTTGATGAAACCAATTACCATCAGCCTCAGCCGGTGCCCCGGCGATGTCGTCAGCCAATCGCCGCAGGTATTCTTTTTGCTCTGGCGAAAACTCATCGGGATGTACCTCGTCTGCCAGGCGAAACTTCAATGACTCAGGCGCCCACTTTTCCAGCCACCGGCTGACATAGCCTAGTTCCGTGATAATCACCGTTTCTTCCTCGTCGACGATGCGGGCGTATTCCGGACTGCGCCGCAAAATCTCAATCGTCTTCACTGTGTCGCACAGCGCTGCTTGGTATGAAATGACCAGATGCGAGAATGGAATTGAGCTAACCGCTGGATGATCTAGCCCGTCAGTACACAAGAATAATAGCTGTTCGTCGAGCTCACTTTGCGGATGCTGCTTCATCGCCGCGAAGTCGTCAACCAGCCGCACCAGGCTATCGGTCTCGTCAAAATACAGCCGCTTGGCCGGCGAATACCGGAGCATGAAATAGCGCACCACCTCAGGTGGCAGCATATCGACAACATCATGCGCGTTCACGCCGGTGCCCTTGCTGGCACTCATCTTTTTGGTATCACCAGTACGATTGATAAAATCATACGGCACCGGCACTGGTGCATCAATGTCATAAACCTCGCGGGCGATCCGCTTGCCGGTATCATACGAGCCGCCCTTCGTCGCGTGATCACGACCAAACGGCTCAACATCAACACCGAGCAGCCACCACCGCCCCGGCCAGTCCAGCCGCCAGTCCAGCTTTACCTGCCCGTCATCGTACCGGACCGTGTGCTCCGAGTCATCATGACTACGATAGGTAATCGTTTTAGCATCGCTATCCATGCTGACGAATCGGCGATTTTTCAACCGACCATGCTCCATGATCTGAATTGGTGACCACTGATCATCCAGCTGCCGGCCCGATACCTCCTGGATGGCTGACTTAGCTTTGTCAATGCGGCTCAGCGAGCGCTCGATGGCCGGCACAAAAAACCCGCTCCGATATTTATCGCTGGCATAGACCACGTCCATGGTGATGCCAATTTTATCGGCACTGTCGAGGAACGGCTTGAGGCAAAAATCCCCCCACGAACCGTACCGATCATCTGGTGATGGCACCGTATAGAGCGGCATACCCAAGTACTGCTCATAACTAGCTGGCAAATTAA